>Ga0081540_1002659_pt1 | contig 14533 bp, 13 predicted proteins | sample TabmetS2T1R1_FD_71024 | JGI IMG/M metagenome (GOLD analysis project Ga0081540, IMG submission 71024) | Tabebuia heterophylla rhizosphere microbial communities from the University of Puerto Rico - S2T1R1 | ecosystem: Host-associated > Plants > Roots > Rhizosphere ... | reverse complement strand
CGATCTCCTCGGTGCTCTCGTTGATCACCATCCGGATGTAGTCGCTCGCGTTGATCTGCGGCTTGATGTTCAGCTTCAGCTCGACGTTCTGGCGGTTGATCGGCGCGTAGTACGACCCGAGCCCGCCGAGCAGCGAGCCAGCGGTGGCCAGCGAGCCGGTGGGCAGCGTGGTCCCCGTGCCGGTGGGCAGCTGCGGCGCGAAGCCCGCCTGGAAGGGAACGTTCTGACCCACCGTGATCTCCGCCTCCTCGTTGTCGCTGGTGAGGAGATGCGGCGTGCTGAGCACGTTCACGTCCGAGCTCTGCTGGAGCGCGTGGAGGACGATGCCGAAGGAGGGGATGGAGAGCCCCAGCTGACTGAAGGCGGGGATGGTGGGCCCCTGCAGCCCGGCGAGGAAACCGCCGTACTGAGCGAGGTTGGTGATCGAGAACGACGGTGGAACCCCGCTGGTCGTGTACTTCGTCCCGACGATGCCCACGCCAGTCCCCTGGCTGGTGTTCACCGTGTAGCCCTGGTGGAGGCTGACGCCGAACTGCGACTGGCGGTCCAGGTCCACCTCCATGATGACCGCCTCGATGAAGACCTGCCGCCGCTGGATGTCGAGCTTCTCGATGACCCGGACCAGGTTCTTGAAGTCGCCCTGGCTCGCGACCACCACCAGCGAGTTGGTCGCCTTGTCGGGCGAGATCTTCACCTCTCCCTGGAACAGCTCGGCCGCGGTGACGCCGGCGGGCCCCTGGGGGCGTTGCGGTGCCGGCGCTCCGGGTGGGTACTGAGGCTGGATTCCGCCCGGACCGCCCGGGGCGCGGGGGCGGTTGGCGCTGCCCTGTGCCAGCGCCTGGAGCGTCGCCGCGATGTCCTCGGCGTTGGCGTTCTGCAGCGCGTAGACGTTGATCCGCCCCTCACCGCTGATCGGGACGTCGATCTCCTTGAGGAGCGCGTCGATGCGCTCGTTCGCCGCCGGGGTGGCCACCACCACCAGCTTGTTGGTGCGCTCGTCGGCGATGAGGGTGGTCACGGTGGCCGGACCGGATGGCGCTCCTCCGACGACGGGCGGACCCTGGGAGTGAGGCGGCGCTCCGGGTGGGGTCGGTCCCGGAGCGGGCTGAGGAGTGACGGTGAGTCCCGGCCGCGCGCCGGGCCGATTCGCCTTGGCGTCGAACAGCTTCTGGATGGTGGTCGCCAGGTCCTGGGCGTTCGCGTAACGGACCTGGATGACCCGCATCTCGTCGGAGCTGGAGCGGCTGTCCAGCTGCTCGATGATCCGCTCGAGGCGGTGCATGTTCGAGCCGATGTCGTTGACGATCAGCGTGTCCGGCTGGAAGGGGATGGTGTCACCGTTCTGGCTCACCAGCTGCTGCACCACGCCCCGCAGCGGCTCGAGGTCCGCGTAGCGGATCTTGAACATGCGGGTGAGCATCTGCTCGTTGGTGGTGTAGGGCTCGTCCGGGCCCACCACCGGGATGCTGTTCTGCTTCGCCTTCGCCTTCTCCACGATCTTGGAGAAGCGACCCTGCGGCACGACCGCCAGCTGGTTGGCGTCGAGGGCGGCGAGAAAGGCGGCGTAGAACTCGTCCGCGCTCACGTCCACCTTCCCGTTGTCCGGGCCGATGATCGAGATCTTCCCTCGCACGTTGTCGCCGAGGATGAAGGTCCGGCAGGTGGCGTCGGAGACCGTCTGGACCAGCTTCTCGATGTCGACCTTGTCGAAGTAGACGTTGAACTTCGCCTTCTTCCGGACCTCGGAGCAGCTCGGCGTGGTGGCCGCGGTGGTCCCCTCACCGGAAGGCGGCATCGACGGCGACGTCTGTCGCGCCGGCGCCTGCGCTGGACTGATGGGAGTCCGGACCCCCGTCTGGGCGGGCGGCTGCTGCGCGGCCGGGGGCTGGGCGGCGGGAGGCGGGGCGGAGCCGGGTCCCTGGGGGGGCTTGACGGGCCGGAGAGGACGCGGGGGAACTCCGGGAGTCGGCTGCGGCGGCGTCGGCGGGCCCGCCTGGGGGAGGACGGCGAGCGCGAGGCAGGGCAGGAGAGCGGTCATGGGTCAGCGGACGTTGTACGTCTTGCGGAGCGTTTGGCCGTTCCGGTCGACCTCGATGTCGATCCGGTTGGCGTCCTTGAGCTTGGTGTAGACCTCGAGCGCCTTCTCGGGGCTGTTCATCTCGAAGCCGTTGATGCGCTTGATGACGTCCCCGTTGACGATGCCGATCTTCGAGTAGAGCGAGTCCGGGCGGATGGAGAAGAGCTTGAAGCCCTCGGCCTGCCCGTCCTTGAAGGCGGGGACGATGCGCGCCTGCATCGCGAGGTCGTTGAGGTTCGCGAGCGCCCGGTCCACCTCGTTGCGGGGGACCTCGTAGTTGTTGTCGTCCAGCGCCTTGATGCCGGCACCGTAGGGCTGGTTCCCGCCGGCCGGCTCGGTCACCGGACGGGTGGTGGCGATCGGCGGCGGTTGCGGCGCTCCGTCCCCGGGCTCGTTGCCGATGAACTCGCGCCGGCCGTTGTTGGCGATGATCACCTTGTCGCGCTGGATGCTGAGCACCTCGGCGTTCTGCACCCGATCGCCCACCATCACCGTGGACGACTTCTGGTTGTTCAGGTCGAGGATGGAGCCGATGGACCACCCGGGCAGCGTGCTCACCAGCGTGCCCAGCAGCTTGAGCCGCAGCGAGGTGCGCACCGGCTCGGCGTTCATGTCCGGCTTCTGCACATCCTCCTCCTGCTCCGGAACCGGGAGGGGGAGGTTGGTCAGCTGCGCGAGCTTGGGCAGGTCGAGCGTCGCCGGCCCGTCCACCTGGGCGACGCGGGTGGTGCCCCGGCCGGTGGAAGCGGAGGGGGCAGGCGCGATTGCAGCCTCGAAGAAGAGGTTGACCGTCTTCGCCGCGAGCAGCGCGACCAGCGCCACGAAGCAGAGGTTGACCGCCCAGAAATACTTCCGGATGACGAGTTCCATGTCGGATGCCCCGCGGCGGGGCAGAAGACCTTCAGCAAGCCTGGTGCCAGCGGCAAAGGGCCGAAGGACGGCGGGGTGACTCGAAGAATTGCCGGCGGACCCGGGGCCGGCCGCCCGGTCGGCGGCGGTTGCGACAAAATGTCACTCCGAGGGCCGCTTCCCGGGTCGGAACGTCACGAGACCCGCGCGCCGGTCCCGGCCAGCTCTGCCTGCCTCACGCCTCGTCCGGCTCGTCGTCGTCGCGGCGGGTCCCGTCGCGCTCGAGCTTCCGGTAGATGGTGCGGGTGGCGATGCCGAGGAGACGGGCGGCCATGCTCTTGTCCCCGCCGGTGTGGCGCAGCGTCTCGTGCAGCACGCGACGCTCGACCTCCTCCAGCGGTGTTCCGATGGGGATGACGACGTGGCCGGCCGCACCGCGCGGACCCTTCCGGACGGTGTCCGGCAGGTCACCGACGTCGAGCACGTCACCCCGGGCGAGCACCACCGCGCGCTCCACCGCGTGCTCCAGCTCGCGCACGTTCCCCGGCCAGGCATAGTCCTCGAGCGCGGCGAGCGCCTCGACGCTGAAGCCGCGGACCGACTTCCCGTTCTTGGCAGCGAAGCGGCGGAGGAAGTGGTCGGCGAGCAGCGGGATGTCCTCCCGTCGCCATGAGAGCGGGGGGAGCCGGATCTCCACGACGTTCAGCCGGTAGTACAGGTCCTCGCGGAAGCGCCCCTCGGCGACCTCGCGGCCGAGGTCCTTGGAGGTGGCGGCCACCAGCCGCACGTCCACCTTCACGGTCTGCGTTCCGCCCAGCCGCTCGATCTCGCCTTCCTGGAGCGCGCGCAGGAGCTTCACCTGGGCGCCGACGGGCATCTCGCCCACCTCGTCGAGGAAGAGCGTGCCGTCGTTCGCCCGCTCGAAGCGGCCGGGCTTGCGCGCCGTCGCGCCGGTGAACGCGCCCTTCTCCACCCCGAAGAGCTCGGCCTCGAGCAGCGTCTCGGGGAAGGCGCCGCAATTCACCGCGACGAACGGACCGTTGCCCCGGCCGGAGAGCTCGTGCAGGGCGCGCGCGGCGAGCTCCTTTCCCGTCCCCGACTCACCGAGGAGGAGAACCGTCGCCGTCGAGGGCGCGGCCTGCTTCAGGGTGTCGAGGAAGGAGCGGAACGCGGGCGACTGTCCCACCAGGCTGCGCTGCGCGCCGAGGTCGGCGAGCCGGGCCTTGAGCTCCTGGTTCTCGGCCTTCAGCGCATGCCGCTCCAGCGCCTTCTCCACCGTCTTCACCAGCACGTGACGCTTGAGGGGCTTGGTGAGGAAGTCGTAGGCGCCGTCCTTCATCGCGCTGACCGCCGCCTCCACCGTCCCGTAGGCGGTCATCAGCACCACCTCGACGTCGGGCCGGAGCGCCCGGGCGGTGGCGAGGAGCTCCTGGCCGTCCATCCCCGGCATCATGAGATCCGTGAGGAGCACCGCGACCTCGGGACGGCGCAGGAGCTCCAGCGCCGAGGTCCCGTCGGAGGCGGCGAGCGGGCTCCAGCCCTCGTGCTGGAGGATGCGAGCGATGGAGTCGAGGTTGGCGCGGTCGTCGTCGACGACCAGGACGGTGGGGGACATCGTGAGAGGCAGGAGTGTACCGCGGACCAGGGACGGGACGGCGGCTCGCTCGCCGGGGCGGCTTGCGGCGCGAGGGTCTGCCAACGGCTGCCCAGCCTTCATATTCCCTCACATGGGCGCGGGCGGTTTTCTTTCCGGAGCCCAGGAAGCCCTGCGAGAGTGCGGCCGTCACGTCCTCACCGGAGCACCGATCGATGTCGCGCCTCGTTCCCCTCCCGTTCTTCCTCGCCGTCGTGCTGGCGCTCGCCTGTGACTCGTCGACGCCCGGGCCAGGCCAGCTCCGGGTCGCCAACCTCATCCCCGACGGAGTCCCGCTCGACGTCTGCATCAAGCCGGACAGTGCCGCGGCGTTTGGGACGCCCCTGGTCGGCGGCGGAGGGCTCTCCTACCCGCAGCTCTCGACCCGCTCGAGCTTCGACGCCGGCACGTACTCGGTGCGCCTCGTCGCGGCTGGCTCGACCAGCTGCTCGAGCTCGCTGAACGGGCTGGGGGACGTGAGCGCGTCGATCGTCGCGGACAATCCCCAGACCCTGGTGATCGCCGGCCGGTTCACCGGCACCGGTAATCCATCGCTCTCGCTCAACGTGATCGGCGATCGGACCGCCCCCTCCGCCAGCGGAACCGTGCTCCTCCGCGCGATGAACGCCGCCCTCGGCTCGAACCCGCAGGACGTGGGCGTCGTCGGCAACAGCATCTTCTCGCCGTTCGCCACCAACATCGCCTTCGGGTCGGTCTCCGACTACGCGCAGATCACCGGCATCACGCCCGGCTCGCCGACCGTCACCGCTCCCCTGGCCTCGCGTGACACGAACTCGGGACCCGTCTGGGCCCAGGGCACGTTCAGCAACCTGTCCGACACGGGCGTCTACACCGTCTACGTCATCGGGATTCCCGGCCAGACGGGGACACCGCGGCCCTCGATGCTGCTCTGCGCGGAGGCCGGGGTGAACTGCTCCCAGATGCCCTGAGCGGCTCGGGCTCAGCCCCCCGAACCAGGGGGACGCCGATGTGACGGCGCGGGGCGCGCCGTTCGGCCGGGCTCAGCCCCCCGAACCAGGGGGACGCCGATGTGACGGCGCGGGGCGCCGTTCCGTCGGGCTCAAGCTTCCTCGACCTCGGCCGGCCCGCCCACCTTGATGTCGGACTCCTTCACCTTCTCCGCGTTGAACTTCTCCGCAGCGCGGGTCAGCTTCTCCACCGTCGGGTCGAACTCCAGCGGCGCCGCTCCGGGCTTGGGCTTCACGAAGCGCAGGTAGTTGATCCGCGCCACGACGAACGGCCGCAGGTACGGGCTGGTCATGCCGCGGGACTTCAGCCGCTCCACCGCCCCGGTCACCGCATCGTCCAGCTTCAGCAACACGTCGGCTCGCTCCTCGCGGATCCCGAGCGCCTCGGCCAGCGGCTCGTCCAGGAACCCGTCGATGCGCTTGACGATGGAGTGGTACGCCCCGCCGGAGAGGCGCGGCCGCTTCTCGTAGGCGGCTCCCAGCGTGGCGAAGGCGGGCTCCTCGAGCAGCGGCGCGACGTCCAGCTCCGTCCCCTCCCGCGTCTCGACCAGCCCCCGGAGCATGCGGATGACCTCCAGCGAGCGCTCCTTCAGGTTGTGCGCCTTCTCGGTGTTGAGGGCCAGGATCTGGAACGCCACCTCGGGCTCGGGGAGGAGCAGCGCCAGCACCGTCTTGCTGCCCAGCGCCCGCGTGGCCGCGAGCCGGTGGTTCCCGTTGGGCGTCCAGTAGCTCCCCTCGTGCCGCACCGCGATCAACGGATCGAGGAAGCGGTCCACCCGCTCCATCGCCGAGACCAGGCGCTTCACGTGCGGCTCGGAGAGGTCGCGCTGGTACGGAGTCGGCTGCACCTTGTCCACCGGGAGCGCGGCGAAGAGCACCGTGTGCCCTCCGAGCGGCTCCCGGTAGGTGGCCAGCACCCGTCCGCCATCCGCCTCCACCTCGGCCGCGAGCGAACGCGCCTCGTCGGACAGCTTCTCTCCGGTCTCGGCGGGCGACAGTCCTCGCTGGGCGGGTGTCGCCTTCTTGCGGCGAGGCGACTTGCGCTTCTTGGCGACCTGGCGGGCGGTCCTGGAGGTGGCGGGCATGGTCTTTGGATGGGAGATTGCCCCGCCCCGGGGTCCCGGGTCGAGGAGCTTGCATGCGGGTGTCGACCATCGCGCTGGTGCTGGCCGGGCTCGCCGTCGCTGCCGTCGCGGTGTGGATGCTCCGGCCGGCGCCCGCCTCGCCCGAGGCGCAGGTCCGTGCGGCAGTGGACGCCATGACCCGGGCTGCCCGGGAGCATGACGCCGCGGGGGTGCTGGACCGGGTCTCGGAGCAGTTCCAGTCACCCGAGCTGGGCGGCAAAAGCGAGCTGCGCGCCTACCTCCTCGGTGAGCTTCTCCGCGGCGGGACGGTGGAGGCGCGGATGCTGGAGTCCCGGGCGGAGTCCACTGGACCTGGCGAGGTGCTCTTCACCGGGCGCCTCCTGCTGGGCCGGACCGCGGGCGGGGTGGACCTCGGACAGCGCGCCGTCCAGGCGACCTTCGCCGACGAGCAGGGGACATGGCGCGTGGTGCGCGCGCACGTCGAGCCGGTTCACTGAGTTTGGCTAGATGCCGCTGAGGATCTTCCAGCCCCCGGCCGTGCGGTGGAGCTCCATCCGCTTGATGTCCGACTCGGTCATGCTCTTGCCGCCGAGCTTGAACTGCGAGACCCAGGTGTAGACCGCCTGCGCGCGGTCTCCCTTCACATCGATGGTCTTGATCTCGATGCGGACCGCCACGTCCTGCAGCTTCGCCAGCCGCTGCGGCAGAATGGTCTGGAGCCGCTGGATGTCGATGTCGTCGTCGGGGGTCAGGGTCCCGGCGTTGTCGCGGAACTCGGGGTCCACCAGCGCGAGGATTCCGTTCACGTCGCGCGCCTCGAGCGCGGAGTTGTACTTGGAGATGGTGTCGATGATCGCGCGGGTGTCGCCGGTGTCCTCGAGGTCCGTCCCCGGAATGTGGTGCGCGCCACACCCCGCGGCCGCGACGACGAGCAGGAGGAGCGCGCCTCTCACGCCTGTCCCGCCCGGAGCTCGGCGATGTACCGGTTCAGCACCGGGGCCTCGGCGTCGAGGATCTTCAGGCCCTCGGAGTGGATCAGCCGCTCGCCGATGACCGCGAGCGGCTTGAGCAGGAACGGCAGCAGCAGCTTGATCTCCCCGTCGACCGTGCGCTCGGTGCGTGCTCCAGAGGCGCGGAGGCGGAGCGTCCCGGTGTTCACCAGCATCCTGGAAATGGCTCCGCTGGTGGGAACGTTGCTGAAGGTCATCTCCTTGCGATTGCGATCGTAGGTGGACTGCTCGATGAACGCGAACCACTCGGGGGGCACCTTCTTGGGGCCCACCGAGGGAATGACCGGCCGCGGCCGGTAGCGAACCCGCCGACGCACGAGGGGACCTTCCTCTTTGCGCTCCAGTGCCTGGACCTCCAGGAGGACCCCGTGGTGCTGCAAGAGGTAGTCCAGGTAGCGCGGGTCGAGCATCGCCCGCTCCACCTCGTCCACCGTGCCGTCCAGGAACTGCCGCTTTTCGAAGCGCATCGCGGCGGTGCGGCTTAGCGGAAAGGGCCCCGGGGCACCAGGGGACCGTTGAACGTTCGATCCTCGAAATCGCAGCGCGCCTGCCATTCTGTCACCTCGGCCCGTAGCGCCTCGGACAGATCCGGCATCCGTCCGAGGTCGGACCGGACCGCCGCGCAGTCCCCGGCCCGGTAGTGCGCCGACACGAGCAGGCGCCAGGCCTCGCGGTTGACCTGCTCGGGCAGCGTGGCGGACAGCGCCCGCCCGAGCGCCTCGGCGGCCTCGGCCGGAAGCCCCACCGCGAGCAGTCGTCGGCCGAGGAGATAGTTGACCACGCCGTCGTCGGGCACGGCTTCCCGGGCGCGTTCCAGCGCCCACAGCCGGAGCTCCTCCGTGCTCGCGTCGAAGAAGGCATGGAGCATCGGGCGGGCGCGCGCATCCGAGAGGGCCACACGCTTCACCTCCGCCTCGCGTTCCAGATCGCGACCAGGGCGCAGGGAGATCGCCTGCTCCAGCGCGGCGCCGGCGGTCTGGAGATCTCCGGCGTCCCAGGCGAGGTCGGCGCGGGCCACCGCGACCTGCGCCTCGAGCGCTGGCCGGCCGGAGACGAGGGCGTCGGCACGCTCCAGCGCCTCGGTCGCCTCCGAAGTCCGGCTCGTCTTGCGGAGAAGGGCAGCCTCCGCGAGCGGGAAGTCCGGCTCGGTGGGCTGGAGCCGGGCGCAGGATCGGAGGAGCTGCAGCGCGCGCGAGGGGTTGGTGGTGGAGAGGGTCTTCGCCTCGTCGGCCAGCGCTGCCACCTCCCGCGCGCAGGGCCTCCGGAAGAGGCTCGACTGGCGGAAGCGTGCGAAGGCGCGGTTGACGGCGCTCTCGTCGAGCGGAAGCCCGTCGAGCATCCGCTCCCATTCCGCCACCAGGGTGTCCAGGCCCCGTCCGTACACCCTCGCGAAGTCGCCGTGGGCCAGCACCTTCCTGAGCCGCTCGGTTCCCTGGGTGTCCCGGAGGAAGCGCAGGAAGCTCCCGGCCGCGGTGTAGGCGCGGGCGGGCGCGGCGCTCCAGAACCCGGCGGCGCCGAGGATGCCGCGCAGATCCGGCATCAGCCCCTGGCGGCGCATCCCGGCTGCCCAGGCATGGAGCGTGAGCTCGCCCGTGGGATCGTCGGCGGCCACCGCCACGCCTTCCACCACGCCCATCAGCGGCAGGCCCCAGCGCGAGGTGACCCGGAACGGTCCGCTTCCGAAGGCGCCGGCGGCGACGTGGGCCAGCTCGTGCTTCAGCGTGGGGTGCGGAAAGGGCGCGTCGTTGAGGTACACGCTTCCGAGCCACGGCTTGGCGAACTGGGTACCGCCGGCGCCCACCCAGCGCTGCTTCTCCTCGGGCGAGCGAAACACCACCACCCGGACGGTGGCCGGCGGCGTGCCGAAGAACCGACCCAGCTGCGTGAGACGGAACTCCACGTCCCGGCGCAGTCGCTCGACCTCCTCGGGAGTCTTCTCGCGCGGAAAGAGGATCTCCGCGTGCTCGGTCTCGGTCCGTCCGCCGAGCGCGGTCCGCACCGAGGCATCCGAGCTGCGGAACCCGAGCCGGACCGCGTTCGTCTCCAGCGCGGCGATGCCCAGAGCGACCAGGAGCAGCGTGCCCAGCACCCTGGCCCGGTGGCGTGAGTGCGTCGGACCCGGCGCGGGGAAGACCGCGGCCGCGCAGGTACCGAGCGCCACCGCCCAGAGCACCGTCTCCAGCCGGAACCAGAGGAGCGATGCGGGAAGGTGCAGCGCCTCGTCGTAGAGCGGGCCGGGGAACATCCCCACGAAGAAGTTGAAGGCGAAGACCTGCGGCCCGAGCACCACCGGCCAGACGGTCCAGGCCACCGACGCGAGGAGGAGCAGGACGTAGAGCGCGATGCCGCGGCCGCGCGAGGGGAACGCGGTGCGGCAGAAGGTGCCGGCCGCCGCGGCGAGGAACCCGGCAGGCAACACCAGCAACGGAAAGAAGGCAGCCTGGGCGAAAGGGTTGCAGCGGGTGGTGAGAAGGGCGCGGAGCACCGCGACGAGGAACGGCACAGCGGCGGCCGCCCACAGCACGAGCGTCGCCCCGCCGATCGCCCCGGCCGCGGCGGCTCCGGGGCCGGGGGCGGGGATGCGCGGCACGCTCGGACGGGGGACCTTCCGCAGCTCCTCCGCGCCGGTGGCGCCAGTCCACCCTCCGAGGAGCGTGCACAGGGTCGACACGGCGAGACCCAGCTCCAGGCCGGGAAGCTCGAACAGGGGAAGGAGGACTCCCAGCGAACCGGCGGCGGCGATCACCAGCGCCGGGACCCACCCTCCGGGTCGTCGGAGCAGCTCCCGGGCCGAGCGCACGACGGGTGGCATCGGATGTCCGTATACTCCGGCCTCGCCCCCAGTGACGGAACCAAAGACGGACGGGCGCACCCACCCGCGTGCGCCGATCGAGCTGAAGGTCGACTACAAGAAGCTGAACAGCTTCTTCGCCGACTACACCCGGAACATCAGCAAGGGCGGCACGTTCATCAAGACGCGCAAGCCCCTGCCGGTGGGGACACGCTTTCTCTTCAAGCTGTCCATTCCTGGTCGTGACGATCCGTTCGAGCTGCTCGGCGAGGTGGCGTGGAGCAACGCCGAGGGTGACGATGCAGGCATGGGCATCCGGTTCGTCTACGCCGACGACACGCAGCGGTTCGCGTTCGAGGACGTGGTGGAGAAGCTGATGAGCGACAGCCTCGGAAGGGAGCTCACCCTCCGGCTGCTGAACAAGGCGGGGTCGGGGTGAAGGCGCTCCTCGTGGGGATTCTCCTCGCCTCGGCGCCCGCCGGGGCCGACCGTCCCGCACCGCGCTCGACCTACGTGGACCCGACCACCCAGAGCTACGACGGCCCGCTGCCGGATCGAGGCGCGATGGTGGTGAAGGACGCCTTCGGGGGCGCGCATCGCCTGGCGGTGGAGATCGCCGACACCACACCCCTCCGCACGCGCGGCCTGATGTGGCGCAACGAGCTGGCTGACGGCACGGGGATGCTCTTCATCTTCCCCAGCGAGGTGGTTCAGAGCTTCTGGATGCGCAACACGCTCATCCCGCTGGATCTCCTGTTCATCGACAAGGGCATGCGGGTGGTGGGCGTGGTCCAGTGGGCCGAGCCGCAGACCCTCAACTCGCGCACGGTGGGGAAGCCCTCGCTCTACGTGCTCGAGGTGCCCGGAGGCTGGGCCTCGCGGAACGGGGTGCGGGCCGGCTCGACGGTCGAGCTGGAGGGCGCTCTCAGACAGCGTGCGGGACAGCCCTGAGGGAAGCCTTCAGCTGCCGGTGCCGCCGTCGCCGCGGGCGCAGAAGAATGCCGAGCGGCTGTTGTTGAAGTACTCCTGGCACTTCACCGGGTCCTTGCAGATCTCGGCGATGGTGTCGTCGTCCAGCACGAGAGCACGGCAGGCCATGATCAGGGCCGGCTCGTTCTGCAGATCCTGGAACTGCGGCGTGCAGCCGGTGGTGTTGCCCTGCGCGCAGGCATGGCTGCAGTAGCCCATCGCCGGATCGTTCAGCACCGCGGGGTTGGCGGTGGCCTGCGCCAGCACGTTGGCCACTCCGTCCTGGTCGAGCACGCAGATCAGATCCTCGCACTCCACCGAGCCGAAGCTCAGGAAGTCCTTGCCGGCGCTGAGCTCGCCGACGATGACGTTCGTCGGCCCGCCGTCCGGAAGCGCCTTGAGGAGGTGGCACCCGGGCTTGCCGAGGTCGGTGTCGGCCTTGCACGCCATCATCGAGAGTGCGGCGACTGCAGCGAAAGCGAAGAGCGCGCGTGCGCGGAGGGATGCAGCCATTCGTCTCGGCACGGTAGCACAATGGACCCCGAGGTCAGCTGATCGCGCGTCGCGCGCGGGTGGGGCCTGTGTCTACGAAAGTCCCACCTTTGGCGCGGCAGCGCGTACTTCCGCGTGAGCGGAACGATGGTAGAGTCCGCGCTCAGCGTTGCCATCGACGGATGCGAGCACGACCGCACCGTAGTCCCGGACGGAGATTCTTCACCTTGACGCGACCCCTGGCAGCGGTCACGTGCCTGCTCGTTGTGCTTTCAGCGCCCGGAGCGCGCGCGCAGGCGCCCACGCCACCACCGACACAACCTGCGCCCGCGCCGGGCTCGCAGGAAAAGCCACCCGAGCCCACCACCGAGGGCCTCGGGCTCGATCTCACCGAGGAGGGGAAGAAGCCGGCGCCCTCGACCGTGGCCCTTCCCAGCGACAAGGTGAAGGACGCGCCGGTGCTCGACGAGCAGTCCCTGGTCGAGGACGACCGGGTGAAGAGCATCCAGCGGAAGGTCTTCCTCAAGACCCACCGGTTCGAGCTGCTGCCCACCATCTTCGTCTCGGTCAACGACCCCTACTACTCGAAGTGGGGCGGCAGCCTCCGTGGCTCGTTCTTCCTCTCCGACACCCTGGCGGTGGCGGTGCACGCGTCGATCTACGACCTGCTCCCCACCGACGACGTGCGGACGGCGAAGGCGGACTTCCAGAGCCGCATCTTCTACTCGGTGCCGAAGTGGTCGGTGCTCGGGGCGGTGGAGTGGAGCCCGATCTACGGGAAGGCCACCATCTTCAACTCCATCATCCACTTCGATGGATTCATCCTCGGCGGGCTGGGGGCGCTCTGGAGCGACACCTCGTCCACGCCGCTCGATTCGAAGAATCCCGGCGGCCCGACCCGTGGGCCGCACATCGCGGCGGAGTTCGGGATCGGCCTTCGCTTCATGACCACCGACTGGCTGAGCGTGAACCTCGCCCTGATCGACACCACCTACGTGGACCAGCCCGCGGGCACCAACAAAGGATCCATCCAGAACATCCTGGCGCTCAACGCCGGCGTCTCCCTGTTCTTCCCGTTCCGTAGCACCGGGAGGGAGTCCGAGTGAGCGCCCGGATCGTCGTCCTCCTCGTGCTGGCCGGCTCGGTCGCACGTGCACAGGCTCCGTCGCCTCCGCCCCAGCCGGCGCCGGCGCCTGCGCCGGCGGCACGCACCCAGGATCTGGCGCCGTCCAGCGAGGCCGGCGACACCTCCGCGCTGGACCGCGACATCGGCCCGCTGAAGGACCGGATCCCTCCGGTGACCGGCCACACGTTCATCATGGCGCGGCGCTTCGAGATCGCGCCCACCTTCAGCCTCAGCTTCCGCGACGCGTTCTGGACCAAGTACGTGGTGGGTGCCACCCTGACCTACCACTTCACCGAGACCATCGGCCTCGGGCTCCGTGGCGGTTACGCCTTCACCTCGGTCAGCGGCGCGGCGCAGATCTGCCCGCCCAACGAGGCTTGCCGTAGCCCCACCAAGGAGGAGCTCGACGGCAAGGCGCCGGGCCAGATCAAGGTCGTCACCGCCCTCGACTTCGAGTGGGCACCCCTCTACGGGAAGATCTCGCTGCTCGCCGAGGGCTTCGCGCACTTCAACCTGTACCTGATCGCCGGCCCGACGGCGATCCAGTACCAGGCGCCGAAGGACGGCACCAACGTCACCGGCAGCGATGCGAAGTGGACCATCGGTGGTGAGGCGGGGCTGGGAATGCGGTTCATCTTCAACCGCTGGATTGCGCTGCGCTTCGAGCTGCGCGACGCCATCTACCGCGAGAAGACGCAGGGCGCGACGCAGACCGCCGGCGCGCAGTACCAGGTCCGCAATCAGCTCTTCTTCGACATCGGGTTGTCGTTCTTCTTCCCGAACAATTTCACCGAGGGGTAGGGAGGGCTCGCCGACATGTTCCGCTCGCTCCGCCCCCACGCCCTGACGCTCTCGCTGCTGATCGCCGGCGGCGCATCGGGTCAGGCGTTCCAGGGCCTGGATTCACCGCAGCAGCCGAAGAAGAAGAAGGCCAAGAAGAGCAGCTCCACCACCAAGTCCACCTCGTCCAAGGCCAGCACGGCTCCGGCGAGCGCGACGACGCCGGCGACCACCGCCCCCGCGGCCGTCCCGGCCACCGCAGCGACGCCGGCGACCACGAGCCCAGCAGCGACCCCGGCCAAGGCGGCGCAGCAAGACCTCGGCCTCGACCTGTCGGCACAGCCACCGGCGCAGCAGGCGCCGATGCCGATGCCGCCGCCTCCCTCGAAGAAGGGAACCGCGCCCACGACCACCTTCGAGGCGCTGGACGTCACCGGCCGCACCGCTGACCGCCAGCGGCTCGAGGCGGCCAACGCGTCGTTCAATCGGGGCGAGTACGACAAGGCGGCGCTCGCCGCCTGGGAGCTGATGAACGACCCGAAGATGGCGCCGCTCCAGCTCGAGTCGCAGTACCTGCTCGGGAAGACGCTCTACCGCATGGGCCAGTACCACGCGGCACTCGGCGAGTTCAGCCAGATCCTGGCCCGGGGGAAGGACACCAAGTTCTTCAGCAAGTCGCTGGAGTGGCTGTTCTTCATCAGCCACAAGACGGTGAACGAGTCGGTCATCCTC
>Ga0081540_1002658_pt1 | contig 14535 bp, 15 predicted proteins | sample TabmetS2T1R1_FD_71024 | JGI IMG/M metagenome (GOLD analysis project Ga0081540, IMG submission 71024) | Tabebuia heterophylla rhizosphere microbial communities from the University of Puerto Rico - S2T1R1 | ecosystem: Host-associated > Plants > Roots > Rhizosphere ... | reverse complement strand
GGGGTGGCCCCGCCCGGCGCTAACAGATTAGCACCGCTTCCCGCCGTTCATCGCTGAAAATATTCGCAAAACCTGCCGCCTTTGTGTCTTGAGAAGGGCATCCGGGCGGACTACCACCAATCCAACGCGCCGCAAGAATGCATAACGCCGGGATGGCCGCTTTGGTTTCCGCCGCCTGCGCCACCTGGAATACCCGAGGTATCTTCCCGTGATCACCGGTCTTGACCATGTCGTCGTCCTCACGTCCGATATCGAGGCAGGCAGCAGCGCCTATCAGAGGTTGCTTGGCCGCGCGCCGTCCTGGCGCAACAAAGGCGACGGCGCTGTGCGCGCGTTGTTTACGCTCGACAACACCACGCTGGAATTGACGGCGCCCGATGGCGACGGCGAGGCCGGAAAGCGCATCCGCGCGGTGCTGACCGAGCAGGGGGAAGGGCTCGCGAGCCTGTGCTTTCGTACCCCTGACATTGCCAAGATGCACCGCCGGCTCGAACGGCTGACGCTGAAGCCCGAGCCGGTCGCCAGGGTCGAGGCCCGGGATGAGGCCAGCGGCGCGCAGCTGGCCTGGAAGCGGACGCGCGCCGCGACCGAAGCGACGCATGGCGTGCGGCTGTTCTTCCTCGAACTCGCAAGCGAGCGTCTGCGCTCGGCTGCCACGGCCGAAGCGCCGATCTCCGCGATGGATCACGTCGTGGTCGCAACGCCGGACCCGGAGCGCGCCGCCGCGCTCTACGGCGCGCGGCTCGGCCTCGACATGGCGCTCGACCGTTGGCATCCGGACTGGGGCCGGTTGATGTTCTTCCGCTGCGGCGACCTGATCGTTGAGGTGGCACACCGTCCGGGCAAGGAAGCGACATCAGGGCCCGACAGGCTCTACGGCATCAGCTGGCGCGTCGCCGATCTCGACGCGACGCGGGCCCGCATGGCTGCGTCCGGCATCGACGTCTCCGAAATACGCATCGGCCGCCGGCCCGGCACGCGCGTCATGACGGTGAAGAGCGGCACCTGCGGCGTGCCGACACTGCTGATCGAGAAGACGGCGAAGCCGGAGTAGGGAGTTTCCGATGACAGCTTATTTGATCGCAGTAGAGACCGTTCACGACGAGGCCATGTTTGCAGAGTACCGCAAGCAGGTTATTGCCACGCTGGAGGCGTTTGGCGGCCGGTTCGTCGCGCGCGGCGGCAAGCTGACGGTGCTTGAGGGCGAATGGCAGCATCCGCGCACGGTGATTATCGAGTTTCCCACACGCGAAGCGGCCGAAGGTTGGTACAAATCTCCCGACTACCAGAAGATCATCGGCCTGAGGCTCAAGAGCACGAGCGGGAATCTGGTGATCCTGGACGGCGCGTGACACGCGACCAATACGGTCTGCGGCGCGCATGATTTCGCAAACCGCCAAAGCCGTGTTACACGTCCGTCATCGCCCACCACCGAGCGACCGTATTTTGGCTAAAAGAAAGCGAGTTTTGCGATGGCAGCGCGACCCCGAGGGCATGCGGCTGCGCATCCTCGAGGCCGCCAAGCAGGAATTCTCCGCCCACGGGATCGGCGGCGCGCGGGTTGACCGCATCGCGGAGAAGGCCGGCGCCAACAAGCGCATGCTCTACTATCACGTCGGCAACAAGGAAGACCTTTATCTTGCGGTCCTCGAAGGCGCCTATGAAAAGATCCGCGCCGAGGAACGCGAACTCGATCTCGAACATCTCGATCCGCCGCAGGCGATCGAACGGCTGATCGATTTCACCTGGAACTATTTTATCCGGAACCCGGAATTCCTCGCGCTGCTCAATACCGAGAACCTTGCGAAAGCGAAAAATCTCAAGCGCTCCACCAAGGTGAAATCGATGCATTCGCCGTTCGTGGAGATGATCCGCGACGTGGTGCGGCGCGGCGTCGCGAGCGGGGATTTCCGCGTCGCCGTCGATCCGGTGCAACTCTACATCTCGATCGCCGCGCTGGGCTTCTTCTATCTCTCCAACAGCGCGACGCTCAGCGTCATCTTCGGCCGCGACCTCCTCGGCAAGGAAGCAAAGGACGAGCGGCTTCAGCACATGGTGGCCCTGGTGCTGGCCGCGCTGACCGGCAAGTCCACGGCGTCCTTTGCCAAGGACAAGTCAAAGGCCAAGCTGCGCCCGGCGGCGCATCATACCGCCTAGTTCGCCGCGACGACCCACAAGTGGGGGCACATTCGCGGCATTTTGCCATCCAAAAGCGGGGTGGACAGTAATTATCCAACGGGTTAATTTGTCGCCGAAAATCAGCTTTGAAACAGGAGTGAGGCGTGGCCGAATCCGAGGGCCCGGGAATCCTGAGCAGGGCGCTGAACGCAGCGTGGGTCCGCCCGTTCCTGTTTTTGATCTTCATTGTCGTGCTCTGGGACGTCACCATCCGGGTGTTCCAGATTCCGGCCTATCAGATCCCCTCGCCGGGCGATGTCGTCGCGGTGCTCAAGACCGAGTGGCCGGAACTGCTGCGGCAATCCTGGCCGACTACCTACGCGACCATCTGCGGCTTCCTGCTGTCGGCCGTGTTCGGCATTCCCGTTGCCATGCTGATCGCGGGCTCCAGGACGGTGGAGAGCTACGTCTATCCGCTGCTGGTGTTCTCCCAGTCGGTGCCGAAGATCGCGATCGCGCCCTTGTTCGTCGTGTGGTTCGGCTTTGGCATCATCCCGAAGGTGATCTCGGCCTTTCTGCTTGGCTTCTTCCCCGTCGTCGTCTCGGCCGTGCAGGGCTTCAAGTCGGTCGACCCCGACATGGTCGATCTCGCCCGCGCCATGCAGGGCAGCCGCTTTGCCGTGTTCCGCGCCGTCAATTTGCCGCATGCGATGCCGGCGATCTTTGCGGGGCTAAAGGTATCGGTGACGCTCGCGGTGGTCGGCGCCGTCGTCGGCGAGTTCGTCGGCTCCAATTCCGGCCTCGGCTATGTGATGCAGCGCTCCATCGGCACCTTCGACCTGCCGACGATGTTCGCGGCGCTGGTGATCCTCGCACTGCTCGGCGTCATCCTGTTCTGGATCGTCGACCTCATCGAGCGCCTCGTCATTCCCTGGCACGTCAGCCAGCGCGAAATCATCTTCGCTTCGTGAGAAGCGGCCAACAAGAGCGGCGCCAAGCCGCGCAACACCAACCGGGAGAGAACACATGATGAAATGGATTCTGGCGGCAGCGGCCACGCTGGCGTTTACCGCGCCGGCGGCAGCGGCCGACAAGGTCGTACTGATGCTGAACTGGTACGTCTATGGCGAGCACGCGCCGTTCTATTATGGCAAGGCCAAGGGCATCTATGAGGCCGAAGGCATTGACCTCGAAATCCAGGAAGGCCGCGGTTCGGCCGCGACCACGCAGGCCGTGGCGGCCAAGACCGCCAATTTCGGCTATGTCGACGTGCCCACCATGATGCGCGCGGCGATCAAGGGCGCCCCCGTCATCGCGACCGGCGTGCTGCTGCAGACCAGCCCGATGTCGGCGATGGGCTTTGTCGAGAAGAACATCAGGAAGCCCGAGGACATCAAGGGCAAGACGGTGGCGATCACGCCGGCCGACTCCATGACCCAGATCTGGCCGCTGTTCCTGAAGAAGACCGGCCTGAAGGAAAGCGACTTCCAGACGGTGGCGGGCGACGGCCAGACCAAGCTGAACGCCGTCATCAACGGCCAGGCTGACCTGTTGCTCGGCTACGTCATGGACCAGTCGATGAAGATCAAGGACGCCACCGGCAAGGACGTCAACGCGATCAAGTTCGCCGACTACGGCATCAACATGGTCTGCTCCGGCATCGTCGCCAACACCGACTTCGTCAAGGCCAACGCCGATCTGGTCAAGCGCTTCATGTCGGCGACGACGAAAGCGGTCGAAGCCGCGGAGAAGGATGCCAAGGGCGCGGCCCAGTCGATCCTCGACGCCAACCCGAAGGGCGGCAAGATCGAGACGCTGACGCAGGGCTTTGAGCTGACGATCCCGCTCTACCGCACGGCCGAAACCAAGAACAAGCGGCCGTTCCAGGTGACCGACCAGAACATGACCGACACGGTCAACCTGATGGTCGAGTATGGCGGGCTGGATGCCAAGGCCAAGGACAATCCGAAGGCGTTTTATACCAACGACTACCTGCCGCAGGGCGGCTCGTGAGCGGATATTCCGGAACCAGTCTCGTCATTGCGAGCGTAGCGAAGCAATCCATGTCGCCGCAAAGCAAGTGTGGATTGCTTCGTCGCTTCGCTCCTCGCAATGACGGGTCCTTATCACTGCTCCTGAATGGACTTGGCTGAATGAATCCCGCGACCAAACCCACCGAGACCAGCCAGCCAGGCGCCCACTTGCGCCTGGTGTCCGATCGCGCGGGCAGCGCGGCGCCGGGAATTACTCTCTCGGGCGTCTCGAAAACCTATCGTTCGCGCGACGGCGACGTGCCGTCGCTGCGACCGCTGGATTTCCACATCAATGAAGGCGAGTTCTTTGTCGTGGTCGGCCCGTCCGGCTGCGGCAAGTCCACGCTGCTCAAGATGATTTCGGGCCTGCTCCCACCTTCGACGGGTGAGATTCTCGTCGAAGGCGAGCAAGTTACAAAACCGCACGGCAATGTCGGCATCGTGTTCCAGAACGCGCTGCTCTTGCCCTGGCGCAACATCCTCTCCAACGTGATGTTGCCGATCGATATGAAGAAGCTGCCGCGCAACGAATATCTGCCGCGGGCGAAAGCGCTGTTGAAGCTGGTCGGCCTTGAAGGCTTTGAGAAGAAGCTGCCTTGGCAGCTTTCCGGCGGCATGCAGCAGCGCGCCTCGATCTGCCGGGCGCTGGTGCACGATCCCAAGATCATGCTGATGGACGAGCCGTTCGGCGCGCTCGATGCCATGACGCGCGAGAAGATGAATGTCGAGCTGATGCGCATCCAGCGCGAGACCGGCAAGACGGTGCTCTTGATCACGCATTCGATACCGGAAGCCGTGTTTCTCGCCGACCGCGTACTGGTCATGACCGAGCGGCCCGGCGCGATCGCGGCGATCTACGACGTGCCGCTGCCGCGCCCGCGCTCGCTGGATGCGATGGCCGATCCCGCCTTCACCGAACTGGTGCAGCGCATCCGCAAACATTTTTTCACCCAAAGCGCGCTGGACTGAGACAGGCTTTCGATGCCGCTACGCTTGGCCGTAAAGGATATCTCCTTCTTTGAACGTCCGGTGACCTTTGCCCGGCCGTTCCGGTTCGGCGCGGTCGTCATCAACGCGACGCCGCAGGCGTTCGTGCGCGTCGAGATCGAGGTCGAAGGCAAGGGGCGGGCGACAGGGGCCAGCGCCGAGTTTCTGGTGCCGAAGTGGTTCGACAAACGGCCGCATCTGTCGCCGGAGCAGACGGTCGCGGAGTTGCGCCGCTCGCTGTTGATTGCGCGCGAGCTCTATCTGGCGCATTCCGACTTCGAAACCGCGTTCGGGCTGCATGCAGCCCGTATCGGTGCGCAGATCGAGACCTGCGCCGGCGAAGATATCCCCCCGCTGGCCGCGGCATACGGACCGGCCGAAATCGACAAGGCCATCCTGGATGCGCTGTTGCGCTGCGCCGGGACCAATTTCTTTGACGGTGTGGCAGCCAATATTGCCGGCATCGATGCTCGGCTGTCACGCGACCTTGGCGATCACGACGTGACGCAGTTTCTCGCCGGGCGCAAGCGGCTGGAGCGCGTCGCGATCCGGCACACGGTCGGCATGGACGATACGGTCGAAGGCGAGGGTGGGGTTGCCGACCGGCAAGGGAACGCCGGCGCACGCTACTTCAAGCTCAAGCTCAACGGCGATCCCGCGCATGATGCAGATCGCCTGATCCGCATCGGCAAGGAGCTTGCCACGCTGCCCAATGATTACCGCGTCACGCTCGACGCCAACGAACAATATGCCGATCTCGTCGCTTTGAGCGCGTTGGTCGAGCGCCTCGATCGCGAGGCGGCGCTGCGGCCGATCGCGGCCAAATTGCTCTACATCGAACAGCCGATGCCGCGCGACATCACGAAGGCCTCACCGCTCGGCGCGTTGGCGCGTCGCGATTTCATCGTCGACGAAGCCGACGACTCCTATGAAGCGTTCCCGATCGCGCGGGCGCTCGGCTATCGCGGCATCTCCTCGAAGTCCTGCAAGGGCATTTACAAGTCGGTGATCAATGCGGCTCGCGCGGCCAAATGGAGCGCAGCAGGCGAAAAATGTTTCATCGCCGGCGAGGATCTGACCTGTCAGGCGGGCCTCGCCGTGCAGCAGGATCTCGCGCTCGGCGCGCTGATCGGCGTCACCCATGCCGAGCGCAACGGTCACCATTACGTCGATGGCTTCGGCGATACGCCGGCCACTGAGGCAGAAGCGTTTCTCGCGAGCCATCCCGATCTCTATGTCCGCGACGGCAACAAGGTCCGCCTTGCGATCCATGAGGGCGATCTCCTCACGGCATCGCTGACGAAACCCGGCTTCGCAACCGGCGTGCATCCGGATTGGTCCGCGATGTCGCCGCTCGAGCAGCCAACCCAAAGAATTCCTCTGGAGAAAGCAGTATGACGACCAAACGCCTCGGCCTGATCATGAACGGTGTGACCGGCCGGATGGGGCTCAATCAGCATTTGATCCGCTCCATCATCGCTATCCGCGACCAGGGCGGCGTGCTGCTCTCAAACGGCGATCGCATGCTGCCCGACCCGATCCTGATCGGCCGCGACGCAGAGAAAGTCGAACGGCTCGCCAAGCGCTTCAGCGTCGAGCGCTGGTCGACCGATCTCGACAAGGCGCTGGCCGCGAAGGACGACACCATCTTCTTTGACGCCGCGACCACGCAGGCGAGGCCTTCGTTGCTGACCAAGGCGATCGAGGCCGGCAAGCACGTCTATTGCGAAAAGCCGATCGCGACCAATCTGGACGAGGCGGTCAAGGTACTGAAGCTCGCCAAGACAAAAGGCGTCAAGCACGGCACGGTGCAGGACAAGCTGTTTCTGCCGGGATTGAAGAAGCTCGCCTTCCTGCGCGATTCCGGCTTCTTCGGCCGCATGCTCTCGGTGCGCGGTGAGTTCGGCTATTGGGTGTTCGAAGGCGGCTGGCAGGAGGCGCAGCGGCCGTCGTGGAATTACCGCAGCGAGGACGGCGGCGGCATCATCCTCGACATGGTCTGCCACTGGCGCTACGTGCTCGACAACCTATTCGGCGAGGTCGAAAGCATCTCCTGCCTCGGCACCACGGATATTCCGGAACGCTTCGACGAGAAGGGCAAGAAGTACACGGCAACCGCCGATGACTCCGCCTATGCCACCTTCCGCCTCAAGGGCGGCGTGATCGCCCATATCAACATGAGCTGGGTGACGCGGGTCTATCGCGACGACCTTGTCACGTTCCAGGTCGACGGCACCCATGGTTCGGCGGTGGCGGGCCTGACCGATTGCATGATCCAGGCGCGCCAGGCGACGCCGCGGCCGGTGTGGAATCCGGACGAGAAGCGCACGCATGATTTCTACGCCGACTGGCAGAAGGTTCCTGACAACGTCGTCTACGACAACGGCTTCAAGGAGCAGTGGGAGATGTTCATCCGCCACGTCTGCGAGGATGCGCCCTACAAGTTCACGCTGCTGGAAGGCGCCAAGGGCGTGCAGCTGGCCGAATGCGCGCTGCAGAGCTGGCGCGAGCGGCGCTGGATCGACGTCGCCCCGATCGAGATATGAGGAGGCATCATCATGAACAAGCCAGTCCTGCCGATGTCGTCGCTTTCCCTGAAATTGCCCGCCGACGGCGGCGTGATCGAGACCTATCGTCTCGCCGCGTCACGGACGTTTCCGGCAAAGCTGCAGAGCCCGTTGAACCGCGTGGCTTTCTCGGCGGCGCATGTGGTGGCCGATCCGCTCGCCGATAACGATCCCTGGCTCTCAGCCGCGATCGACTGGGACCGGACCATAGCGTTCCGCGAACATGTCTGGGACCTCGGGCTCGGCGTTGCCGAAGCGATGGACACCGCGCAGCGCGGCATGGGACTGGACTGGCCGACCTCGCTGGAACTGATCCAGCGCTCGGTCAGGGCCGCGAAGGCGCGGGGCGGCGCGCTGGTGTTTTCCGGCGCCGGCACCGATCATCTGGCGGTGGAAGACGCAAAGAGCCTCGATGACGTGATCCGCGCCTATGAGGAGCAGATCGCAGCAGTCGAGAAGGCCGGTGGGCGCATCATCCTGATGGCCTCGCGCGCGCTCGCCAAGCTTGGCCGCAGCGCCGATGATTATGCGAAGGTTTATGACCGTGTGCTCGGCCAGGTCCGCGAGCCCGTGATCATCCATTGGCTCGGCGACATGTTCGATCCGGCGCTATCAGGCTATTGGGGCACTGCTGATCTCGACAAGGCAATGGATACGGCGGTCGCCATCATCAACGCCAACGCGGCCAAGGTCGACGGCGTCAAAGTCTCGCTGCTCGACAAGCAGCGCGAGATCGACATGCGTCGGCGGCTCGATGCCAAGGTGAAGATGTATACCGGCGACGATTTCAATTATGCGGAGCTGATCGCTGGCGACGACAAGGGGCATTCGCACGCGCTGCTCGGCATCTTCGACGCCATCGCGCCGGCCGCGTCCTACGCGCTGTCGCGGCTGGCCGCAGGGGACGAGGCCGGATTTCACGACGTGCTGGGGCCGACCGTGCCGCTGTCGCGCCATATCTTCAAGGCGCCGACACGCTTCTACAAGACCGGCATCGTGTTCATGGCCTGGCTCAATGGCCATCAGGATCATTTCACCATGGTCGGCGGCCAGGAGAGCACTCGCTCGACGCTGCACCTGGCCGAACTGTTTCGTTTAGCCGACCAGGCAGGCCTGATTTCCAATCCCGAACTGGCGACGCGGCGCATGAAGACGTTGCTGGCGACGCGCGGCATCGAACCCTGATGCGCAATTTCTCTTCCGATCATCGCTGGCTGTCGCTGAACACGGCGACCGTCCGCAGGCAGGGCGACCTCGTTCAAATCATCGAAGCTTGCGCGCGCCATGGCATCCGCGCCATCGATCCCTGGCGCGACCAGGTCGCGTCGATCGGTCTCGATCGTGCGCTGCGTGCCGTGCGTGACGCCGGGCTGGAACTGTCAGGCTATTGCCGCGGCGGCATGTTCACCGCGGATGCGGCGCGTCGTACCGAGGCTCGCGATGACAACCGCCGCGCCGTCGATGAGGCCAAGGCGCTGGGCGCGCCCTGCGTCGTGCTGGTCGTCGGCGGCCTGCCGCAATATTCGCGACCGGGAAGCGCCGCTTCAAAGGACATCGTGGCTGCGCGCACGCAGGTCCACGACGGCATCGCGGAGATGCTGGAGTATGCCAGGCAGGCCGGCATGCCGCTCGCGATCGAGCCGCTGCATCCTGCCTATGCCGCCGATCGCGCCTGCGTGAACACGACGAAGCAGGCGCTGGATATTTGCGACCGGCTCGATCCGCAGCGCAGCGGCGCGCTCGGCGTCGCGCTCGACGTCTATCACATCTGGTGGGATCCGGAGTTGATGGCCCAGATCGCGCGCGCCGGGAAAGATCGCCTGCTGGCGTTTCACGTCTGCGACTGGCTGGTGCCCACCAAGGATATTCTCAATGACCGCGGCATGATGGGCGACGGCGTCATCGACATCAAATCCGCGCGAGCGGCGATCGAGTCGCACGGCTTTGCCGGCTATTCCGAGATCGAAATCTTCTCCAACGACTGGTGGAACAAGCCGATGGACGAGGTTTTGAAGACTTGCATCGAGCGGCACCGGACCGCGGTCTAGCAGGAGCGCGCGCAAGCCGCGCGCTCGCTGTGTCATCGACGGACGATGTTGTCTCGTAGCTGAACTGGCGCGCGCGTTTCCTCGAAAAGCGTAGCAGAAAGCGACAATTTTCGGGTTCCAGATTTAACCTTTGTCCACGCTATTTAGCTTAACAAAAGGTTAGCGTTGCGCCCGCGCGAACTCCGGCGCTAGCTACTCCGCACGGAGAATGTCTCCGCGAGCGATGAGCGGCACCATGAAAATCATTTACGCGATTGCAACCCTCGTCCTGCTGTCCACGTCGGCGCAGGCATGGCAGGTCGTCGAACGCTGCACCCACAGCAAGTTCTTCGGCAAGATGTGCACCACGTCCTATCTTGATGACCCGGTGCGCAACCCGGCGCAGGATCAGGAAGACGAAAAGGCAAGGCGCGCCTCGATCGAGAAGTGGGAAGCGTACTGCAAGCCGAAGCGCACCTTCGACAGCGAAGGCGTCGTCCGCCTGGTTTACGCCCGCAAGGGCTGCGAGTTCGGCCGCAGCGAATAACGCGCCTCGCTCCTCGCAATGATCGGGGAGCGTGTCGCGCCTCACGGCGCGGCGAAACCCGGCGGATATTTGCCGCGCCGGAAAAACAGCTAAACCTTTATGCATCCAATTGCGAAGCGGTTAGTCACGCCGCTTTACGCCGCCTCAATGCTTGTCGGTCATTGCTGATGACCGACAACTATTTCAGGGGCAGGTTCAATGCGCTTCCTCATCGCAATCTCGATTGTCGTCGCCTCGGTCTCTTCGGCGTCGGCGCAATTCGCCATGGATCACGGCGCTGCCGCGGACGCCGTACAGGCCGCCCGGGCGGCAAAAGCTGCAGCTGATGCCAAGGCCTCGGCCATCGCCAACGGCACTCCGCTGCTTCCCAGCCAACAGACCAATTTCTATGTCGGCGGTGGCGGCACGGTGAAGGTTGTGCCGCGGACGGCGGAAGAGTTGAAGGCCGACGAAGCAGCCCAGGCCGCCTGGAGGGAACGCTGCCGGCCGACCGTGGTCGAGGACCGCGACGGCTTGCGCAGGGTCAAGTATGCCGAAAGGGATTGCGACCTTTCCCGCTTCAATACCGCCGGGAACTAGAACTTTCCGTATCCCAGGACCCGGATTGATCGCGGGCGGCGTCTGCGATTGATCCGCTTTCGGCTATGCCCTCCCGGGCCAAAATGCTAGAGCTTCCCCAACTAGCGTCGGGGCGGCATGACTTTCACTTCATGGCAGTTCGGCGTTTTCGCCGCCATTGTCTTCGGCACATATTACCTTCCGGCTCTGCGACCGTTTCAGGTCCAGTGGCTGGTGTTCGCGAGCCTGTTCTTCTACGGCTACGGACAGCCTGAACTGCTGGCGCTGCTGGCGGTTGCGGTTTTCGGAACCTATTTCTTTCTCGTTCTGGCATTGCGGAACCGGCAGGTCTGGCTACCGGCCGGCATTACCTTCAATCTCGCGCTGCTGGCGTTCTTCAAATACAAGTTTCTGTTCATCGACCCGGCTTCTCCCAGCCTGGTCGATTTCGCGCCGGTTGATTTCCTCCTGAAACTGCCGCTGCCGATCGGCATCTCGTTTTTCGTCTTCCACAACATCAGCCTGCTGGTGGACCTGACGAGGCAGAAAGCGGCGCCGCCGAAGCTGACCAGCGTCTTCCTCTACATCATCTTCTTTCCGCAGCTCGTTGCCGGCCCGATCACGCGCGCAGAAATGTTCATGCCGCAGATCAAGCCGAAATATTTCGCGGATATTGCCCTCGTCGATGCCGCCAAATGGATCATCGTCGGGTTCTTTTTCAAGCTCTATGTCGCGAACAACCTCAATGAAATGACGTCTTATATGAGCTTCCCGCTCTACGAGACCCTGCAGACCCAGGACCGCTGGTTGCTCGTGTTCCTCTACGGCTATCAGATCTACGCCGACTTCTTCGGTTATTCCGCGATCGCGATCGGGCTCGGCCTGCTGTTCGGCTATCGCCTGCCGATCAATTTCGATCTGCCCTACATCTCGACCTCGTTCTCCGAGTTCTGGACGCGCTGGCACATCTCGCTGTCGACCTGGCTACGGACTTATCTTTACATCCCGCTCGGCGGCAATCGCCATGGCGCATGGCGAACCTATCTGAACCTGATGATCGTCATGGGACTGGGCGGGCTCTGGCACGGCGCCGGCCTTGGCTATCTGATGTGGGGGCTGTTGCACGGGCTGCTGCTGGTGTTGGAGCGACCGCTACTGAAGCGGCTCGCTTCGATCGATTCCTCGGTGGTTCGCATGGCCCGCATGACCGTCGTCTTCTTCTGCGTCACGATGCTCTGGATATTCTTCAAATTGCCGAACTTCGACCACGCGGTCGGCTATCTCGCGGGCATGTTCGCGCCGAGCACAAATCCCAATCCGACGAAGCTGTTCTATAGTCTGGCGCTGCTCTATTCGCTGCCGGTAATGATTCAGCACCTCGCCTTCGGTTCGCTGCTCGAAGGAAAGTTGTGGCGTGTCGAGCCATATGTCTATGGTTCCATGGCCGCGCTGATGTATCTTGATGCCGGTCCCGAAACATCGTTCATCTATTTTCAGTTCTAGGGGCAAGCAAACGTGTCTGCCGTTCGGTGGTTGGTCAAATGCGGTGCCGGCGCGGTCATTCTGCTGATCGCCTGCGGCCTTGCGACCGCGCGCTTCGGCAGCGGGCTGCAAATGCCGGCAACGACGACGCGCGACGGCACGCTGATCACTCTCAGCCGCTATCTGCGCGAGCCCGTGCCTGATACCGTGCTGGTCGGCAGTTCGCTCACGTTCCGCCTCAAGGAAGAGTATTTCGCAGCGCCAAGGCTGAGGAACCTGGCGCTCGCCGGCGGCTCTCCCGTCACCGGGCTGGAGATCGTTGCGAACCAGCCGAAACTTCCCCGACTGATACTGATCGAAGCAAACGTCATGAACCGGCCCACCGATACCCTGGTGGTCGAACGATTCTCTCGGGGCGCCAGTGAGCCGCTGTTCTTTCGTCCGGTCCGGGCTGCTGTGGCCGCTTACGAACAGCGGCTTCACACACCTCTCGCGCATGAGCAGGTCGCGCTCAACCTGCGCAGACTGGTCGGGCAGCCGCCGAGCGATTTCGATAGCCGGTCATATACAGAGCGCGCGCTGCAGCAGTTCAACGCGGAAGACCCCGCTGATGCGACGCTGGGCAACGTGAAGCGAATGGAACAGTTGATTCAGGAAATGGAGCAGCGCGGGGCGCGGGTGCTGCTGTTCGAGTTGCCCTATTCGGAGCCGATTGAAGGCTCGCAGTTCACGAAGACTACCCGCGAGATCGTTCATTCCGCATTTCCGGACCCGCGCCGATGGCTGAACATCGACGTGAACCGAAACGAGTTGCGCTGGGCGGACGGCGTTCATCTCGACGAACGATCCGCCATTCTGGTGACGCAGGCAATCGAGCGCGCTTTGACGTCGGTTCGCGCCGTGAATTGACGCAGGGCGCGAAGGCTCCTATGCGCGCCTGTGCTCGCCGACCGTGCACGGCACGTTCAAATATCCGCGGAATCTCACCCGCCCGCCGCGCACCGGTTCGCCGCTGAGGGCATAATTTGGAAACCGCGCCAGGAAGCGCGAGATCGCGATCGCGCCCTCGAGCCGCGCCAGCGCCATGCCGGCGCATTGATGTGCGCCGGTTGCAAAGGCGAGGTGCCGGTTCGGCGTGCGGCCGATATCGAGACATTCGGGATCGGCGAATTGCGCGGGATCGCGGTTGGCGGCGCCGATGCACAGCGTCACCGGCGTTCCCACCGGCATCGCGATGCCGCCGAGTTCGAACGGCTCGACGATCATGCGGTTGCCGAGCTGGTTCGAACTCTCGAACCGCAGCATTTCCTCGACCGCGGTCTTTATCAGCGCGGGGTTTTCGATCAGCCGCCGTTTCTCGCTCGCGTGATCGAGCAGTGCCACCAGTCCGTTGCCGATCAGGTTGGTCGTGGTCTCATGGCCGGCATTGAGCAGGAAGATGCAATTGTGCAGCAGCTCCTTCTCCGTCAGCCGCTCGCCGTCGTCTTCACCCTGAATGAGCCGAGTCAGCACATCGCGATCGGGATTGCCAGGCTTTGCCCGACGCCGCGCCACCAGCAGTTCGAGGTAGCTGAGAAAGTCCTTCACCGCCCTGTTGCCGCGCGCGAACGCTTCCGCGCCGATCACCGGCTCCAGCGCGCCGAGGATCGCGAGCGACCAGTCGCGCAGGGGCCCGCGCTCCTCGTGTGGCACGTCGAGCAGATTGCCGATCACCTCGATCGGGATAGCAGTCGCGAAATCCTCGATCAGGTCGACATCGCCTTTGGCGGCGAGGGTGTCGAGCAGGCGGTCCACAAGGGCGACCAGATCAGGCTCCATGCCGGCGATCGCGCGCGGCGACAGCGCGCCCATGATCAAGCGGCGCACGCGGGTGTGAGCGGGGGGATCGTTGAAGACGAGGCTGGTCGTATGGTGTTCGTAGAGCGGGGAGTTGCCATATTTCGGCGAGAACTCCTTCTTCTTGTCCGAGGAGAACGCTTTGGTGTTCTTGTAGGCCGCAACCAGGTCGTCGTAGCGGGTCAGGAAATACGAACCGTTCGGCAGCCGCTTGACCGGCTCGTTCTCACGCAGCGCGCGATAGGTCGGGTAGGGGTTGGCGTAGAACTCCGGCGTCAGCTTCTCGATGTCGAATGAGGCTGCCAGCTCGCGCGCATCCAAATTCATGGTTCGTCATACTCTTGGGAGGACGGACTAATGAGCGACCATCAAAATTAGTC
>Ga0081540_1002657_pt1 | contig 14537 bp, 9 predicted proteins | sample TabmetS2T1R1_FD_71024 | JGI IMG/M metagenome (GOLD analysis project Ga0081540, IMG submission 71024) | Tabebuia heterophylla rhizosphere microbial communities from the University of Puerto Rico - S2T1R1 | ecosystem: Host-associated > Plants > Roots > Rhizosphere ... | reverse complement strand
TGTCGAATCTCCACTGGGATCAGACTGGGCTAGTGCTGCTTGTCATCTTCGCCGTGGTGATTGTCACAGAGATTGCCACGTCCTGGCTGCGTGCAAGGATCCTGTAGGGCACGATAGATGTGCTTCGTTCAGCGTGCGTGCCCCGTCAACCGTTCTGCATGAATGTACGTTCCGTGTCGAAAGTCGGCGCCTCAGGCGATTGTGGGCGCTACTCTTTCACGGGGACTACGGCTGCTATGGCCGGACGGTGACTCCCGACCGGCTCCGAATGGAATAACGGGATCCGTTTGTTCCGGCCACCCTGGTTCCGTTCAACGCCGCGGCGATCGAGATTGAAGAGCGTCCCGCCGCGCCATCAGCCGCCGGTCATCCAGACCCAAACCGCAAATGGCCATCCTAACCGAGTCTCCCATAGTTTTCTGTCCGCTCCCCTGGCGCTCCCCTATACAAACTCAAATGATAATTTGTGCGTCAATTCAACAACTATCTGCGTTCGCCCTGACCTTGAGAGGAGTGTGCTCCGGAAGTCAGCTCTCAGTTTCTCCCCTCCACCGAGCACTTGGCCTGAGAGCGTCTCGATTTATCGAAACACGCTGAGACCACGCCAGCGCGGATCCTCTGAGATACGTAAGCGCCCCTCAGATGCTCGCTAGCCGCAGCCGGTGTTTGACCTGACAGTCCTGTCAACCTGACGAAGGTGGAGTGTCAACCTGTCAACCATGTCAACCCAGATTTTGGAATCTGCGGCTAGCGATATTTCGGGGCGCGCTTGGGCCGTGTAGGGGAGGGGGCAGGGAAGGACCCATAGCGTTGGCTCAGAGATAGCCCGGAGTGAGGCTGATCGGATGTCAGCTCCTTAACCCGTCGCCGAATTCCGCAAAGGTCGGCATGGCGCGCTCAGTGGATCGTTTGCGGGCGGGATCCTGCCCCAATGCTACCGAGCTGAGCGTCGTCTTGGCCGAAAGCCTGGCCTGGTCTGGAGTCATCGCAGTGGTTGATCCAAGGACCATCCGGGTCTTACCGACGCCGCGGCCGCCGGCCCCGCTGCGATATTCCACGCACCAGCGCTTGGCGCCGGAGGGAAGTACCTTAAGGCAAAAACCCGTCAGCTCGCTGTCGTAGAAAACCGTAGGCTTCTCCACCGGGCCGATCGCATCGATCGCTCGTTTCGTCAGCTTTAAAATCGGCACCTGCAGCTCCCAGAATCGCCACCGAGTCGCCACCAGCGATGGAATGCCGGGCAAAGGCGGGAAACGCTGAGACGTTCCTTTGCTAGTATTTTGAATGGCTTAGGTAAAGCTGGAAGTCTTGGGATAAGTCCAGAAAACTGTGAAATTCATACTCATAACCTGAAGGTCGCAAGTTCAAATCTTGCCCCCGCAACCAAATAAGCAAAAAGCCATCGAGATCCATTTGGATTTCGATGGCTTTTGTATTTTGGCATCTCTGAATTCTGCAACCGACACCGGCGAACGACTTACAAGGCGCGCCCTGAACGGCTGCCGTCTGCCAGAGTAAGTCTCATAGCCGTCAGCACACTCTATTTCGCTTCCGGCGGCTTCGGCTCCGGTGGTTTCTTCGCAGGCGGCACCGCCTTCGCCTGGGGTGGAGGGGCCGGCGCGACGGGCGCGGATTGTGCCACGTTCACCGAGAGCCCGAACAGCCGCCATTGGCCGTCGACAGGCGCGAACAGCATCTCGAAATTCACCTGTGACGGGACCGACGGGAAGAAGCCCGCCATGCGCATCATGCCGTTCGAGGCGATCTCGGGCAGCACGTTGAGCTGGGGATCGATCACGGCGACGCCGGAAAGATCGAGTTTTTCGTTGCGCTGCGAGGCGAAGATTTCCGACAGCCGCGCGGCGGTGTTCGCCGCCTGAAAGCCGGGGGCGCCGAGGTCGCGCAGGACGGTGTAGTTGCCGGTCTTGTTGGCCTGATCGAGCGCGAGCAGGGACGAGCGGATCAGCATCAGCACGCCGTTGCGATCGATATTGGCAGGCTTCGTGTTGGGCGTCGGATGCGGCTGCGCCAGCGCGATGGCGCAGCTCGCGAACAGGGCGAGGAGCGCGGCGCCGGCGCGCCACGCAAGGCTCGCTATTCCACCTCTTACCACTGGAGGGAAACGGCGCCGCGTCCACCCGCCACGCTGCGTTCGAGGCCGATGCCGCCGCCGGCATTGGCGACGGATGGCGTAGTCCTTGCCGTCGTAAAGCAGCGCGGTTGCGCCGATTGCAAATGCATTCGCGCCCTGGAAGTTGCCATAGCCCGCGGACAGCGCGAATTTGCGGCCCGGTTGCAGCGAGGGCATCGACCCGGCGGCGAGCGCCACCGCAGTGCCGGTGCGCGCCTCCAGCCTGTTGTCCATCACTTGCGCCGACAGCGAGTTGATCTGGGTCTGGAAGCTACCCGGGTTGAAACTCGTCGCGGCGAGGTTGCCGGCCGCGTCGGTGGTCACGAACGCGGTCGGGCCGCTCTGCGCGGCGAGGCTCGCCGCCGACGTGAGGCCCGGCATCCGGTAGGTGTTGGCAGCGGTTCCGATCGCCACCTGATTGGCGGCGGTCGCCGTTGCACCGGTGCCGATCGCGGTCGAATTGGCGAATGCCGCCGTCGCATTCGGGCCGACCGCAGTGGCGTTGGCGCCCGTGGCTTGCGCGGCGTTGCCGATCGCAATCGCGCTGTTGCCGGTCACCGTGACGTTGGTGCCGATCGCGACGGCGTTGGTGGCATTCACGGTGTTGCCGGTGCCGATCACCGTCGAGCCGGATGAGTTCGCGGTCGAGGCCACCGTGTTGTTGGCGCCCATCGCCTGCACATTGTTACCCCAGCCGGCCTGGTTGCCGCCGTTGACGGTGTTGTTGTCGCCGAACACGAAGCTGCTGTTGCCGTTGACCGTGTTGGGATCGCCGATGGCGAAAGTGCCGTTGCCGTTGACGGTCTGGCCGGTGCCAAAGGCGCCGCTGTTGTTGCCGGTGACGGTGTTGCTCGATCCCACGGCCGTGCTGCTGGTGCCGCTCACGGTCTGGCCCGTGCCGAACGCGCCGCTTTTGTCGCTGCCGCCGCTTATCGAACTGTTCGAACCGACCACGGTGCTGTTTGCGGCATTCGCGATCGTGCTGCCGCCGATCGCCACGCTCAAGGCTCCGATCGACTTGGCTGCGCTGGCGCCGACGCCGTCGCCGCCGCCGATGGCGACGCTGTAGTTGCCGAGCGATTGGACCATGTTGCTGGTGCTGGGATCGGCTCCGGCGCCGATCGCGGTGCTGTAAGTGCCGGCGGGGCCGGCGGTAGCGTTGGCGTTGGCGCCAATGTTGGTGACGCCCGCTGCCGGCGTGGTTCCGCCGGCGAAGCTGCCGATTGTCGTGGAATTTTGGCCAAGGGCAAATGCGGAGAAGCCGAGGGCGGTAGAGCCGCCCGTGAGACCATTCGCCGCGCCTTGGGCCACGGATGAGATGCCGCAGGCAAAGTCGTGCTGGTTTGCCGCGGCTGACCCCGCGCCATCCACCGGCGAGGAGCCAGTGGGGCTGCCGCAGACAAATTGGGCCGAGGCTGGATTCGGAAGTGCGAAGGTCCAGAGCGCGGCCGTCAGGGCAGCGACGGTCGCGGCCACGCCAAATCGACCAGACAAGAATCGTGTCCCGCTCATAGTGCCCCCCAAAGCCGGTCCGTACGCCTTGAGCGGCCATCATTCATAGTTCGAAGTGTTTGGAAATGATGGCGGGACCCGTCTCCAATAACGAGTCAATAACCGTGTCCCCTGCGCTACACTTCGGTCATCTTCTCAACCGGAGAGTGTTCTATTTGAAGTTGATTTAACCGCTCGGTCGGCTCTTTCCTCCTGGTCAATCAAAAAAGTAAAATCCGTAGGCTGTTTGAGATGCTGGGGCTCGTAACCTGGAAGGTCGCGAGTTCAAATCTTGCTCCCGCAACCAATCTCTCGATTAGACGAAACCGCCCGCCTTTTCGGCCGGCTTTTTCCCGTGTTGCCTGCTATTCCTGCATCTTGCGAAGAAAGATGGTTGTGGATCAAGGCTGGCCGCCGGCACAATCTTTGCTGGATACTCAAGCTTGCAGGCGACCATTGGACCAGCACGGTCACCTCCCTAGCTCAACCGGCGTCAGACGATGATAGTTGAGATTTCGAAGAAACTCTCGGTACTTAGCGCGAACTTGCTCGCGTTAGGCGGGTGTTGGGTCACGTGAGACTGAGGTACGAACCGTCCTGATTCTCGTGTATTTATGATATTCATGTGATCTTATGATGCCGAGCTACAACATAGGGGAATATTTTCAAAAAATTCACCCTTCATATGGTAGTGTTCGCCTTAATGCTGCATTATACAGCATAACGAATCATTCGGTGCTCATGGAAGATCAATCGCCCACGCGCCGTCGCCGATCCCACACCTCCCGAGGCCTCGCGCCCCGGATAAGCGTAACGCTCGACCAATCAATCCACGCTCGAATTGAAGCAATAGCTGCATCTAAGCGCGAATCGATGTCATCACTGTGCTCTCGAATAATCGAAGCATATGTGATGTCGCGCGCCGGCAACGAGCAGTTGTATCTCGATTTATTCGACGATAGGCTATAGCGAGGAGGCGTTAATGACGGATTTGGATTCAAAAATTAGTGAGTTGTACCGGGAGCAAGCTCCCAAGTCGTTTTCCTCAGAGGCAGATTTTCGCAAGCAGCTTGATAGCGCGGCAACTGAATTATTCGGAAGACAGCCCCCAAACGTGGGACTGCCCATGAGGGCGTTCACTGCAATTCTTGTGTCGCTGCTTCAGGACTACCGGCTGCCTCTGGATGAAATTAAAAGAAGGATCTCAGGTCAACAAAGGTTTCCCCGAAATACTCTTTAGCGATCATCCGCAGCGATCATCCGCCGGCGGCGTGATAAACGGTGATTAATCTGAGTACCACGACAACGGTCAGAAAGGACAAGCTTGCCCCGAGAAGAATGGAGCAGACCAGTCGCGCAAAAGGATTCTTTTTTTCCAGTTGCTCAAAGGATTCTGTAGAAGTCTTGGAAAGGCGCTCAAAGCTTTCCCCGAGTACGTTAGCTGAAGTTTGTAGTCTTTCCTTAAAAAGAGATTTTACGACGCCAATTTGCTCATTTGTAAAAGCGCGCCGCCGCAGTTTTTCCTCTATATATTTTTCAGCTTGTTCCCACCACGCCGTCTTTAGTGCTTTAGACTGTTCCAGGTCCTCGAGAATTTTGCGGCGTTTTTTTGCGTTGGCATCCAACCAATCATCGGCGGATGCGATCTCCTTGATGTCGGGCGGGCACGCGACCGCGTAGACGCCGGCAGCAAGTGCGAAGCTGCCGGCGCTCAGAAACATGAGTACAAATGAGATTGGCAATCGTGGCGCACCAAACCAAGCGTTGGCAAATTCAATGCCAATAGCCAAGGCGGGCACCACAACGAGCCAAGGGATGCCACCAGTAAGTTTTAAATGTAAGAGCCGTCGAATGGTGGTCCAGGGCAATAACTGCATCGTTCAAAAATCTTGTTGTCGTCTAGGAAGCTGCCTCTTCAAGTTGGGTTAGAGCTTCAGTTTCAACACCGTCTTCATTTTTGAGGGCTTCAAAAATTGCAGGGACGACCTTTCGTTCTGTCTTCCGAACGAGGGCTTTCATGCGCTTCTCGTTAAGCGTCTTTCCCGTTGTCTCCCGATAATATTTGGCAAGTACAAGCCGCGCGGCTCGCCGAACGTCGGCCCGAACCTTCTTCTTCATTCTGCCCACTATTTCTTACTCCAATTCTTCAATCACCTTGATTATTGTCGGATTAAACTCTCTCTCTACAATGCGTCGGCCTTGGGCCGTTGATACCGGGCTAATACCAGCGGCAGATCCGCGTTTGATAGTGTGCTCGCTGATGCGCTCGCCCAAGGCCTGGTCGATTCCCAGCTCTTTCTTGAGCTCCTCGATGTATTCAATCTGCTCTTCAGACAGTGGCATGGCTTGTTTCCTGCAACCTTCAGTGCATACAGTGTATAACATTGTCGGGTCAAGGATAGTTCATCGATAAACCGCAAATATCATTTGGCCGTGCAGGGGGTATCGCACCTGACATGCCGGCGACCGTTCCCTGGCCGTCCCCGCCATTCTGCGTTACCACTCCAGCGGGTTGGAGTAACGCCGATGCCGTTATGGACCTGCGAACAATGTGGAGCCCAGTTTCCCGAAAGCGCCGCGCCGCCTGCGGCGTGTCTCATCTGTGAGGATGAGCGGCAGTTTGTGAACTGGAAGGGCCAGACGTGGCTGACGCGCGAGGAACTGGCGCGGCGCCACAAGCAGGTCTGGCGCGATGATCTCGGCATTCCCGGCATCGGTCTTGAGCCGAGCTTTGCGATCGGGCAACGGGCGCTGCTGGTGCGCGAGGCGGACGGCTGCGTGATGTGGGATTGCGTGCCGCTGGCGACGGCGGAGGCGGTGGAATACATCCGCGCGCTCGGCGGCCTGAAGGCGATTGCCGTCTCGCATCCGCATTTCTATGGCGCGGTCGCCGACTGGAGCGAGGCGTTCGGCGGCGTGCCGGTCTATCTGCATGGCGACGACCGCGCCTTCGTCACCCGGCAGCACTCCGCCATCGTGCCGTGGACCGGGGACAGCCACAGGCTTTCGGACGACATCCTGCTGGTGCGGACCGGCGGGCATTTTGCCGGCGGCACGGTGCTGCATTGGCGCGCGGGAGCGCAAGGGAAGGGCGCGCTGCTCACCGGCGATATCGCGATGGTGGCGGCCGATCGCCGCTCGCTGAGCTTCATGTACAGCTATCCGAACTACATTCCGCTCAACGCCACGTCGGTGCGCCGCATCGCGCGCGCGGTCGAGCCGCTGGCGTTCGATCGCATCTATGGCGCATGGTGGGGCCGCAATATCGGCGAGAACGCAAAGGCGGCATTCGAAATGTCGGTCCGGCGCTATATCGCGGCGATTTCGGGCTGATCGCAGCCGGCTCCAAAATCTACCTTTGGCCGGATTGCGCAGCAGGCGCTGCGGGCCGCCAGACGTCTCCAAGGCTGTTCATGAACAGGGCCGGCAGCACCTGATCGCCGGTGAACATGGCAGCCGTAAGCGGACCGCTGAAGCAGGCGGCGGTATCGAGGTTCACGCGGTTTGAACGAAGGTCCGGCCGCCCTGTTTTGGTCGGGGTATGCCCATGCACGACGAAGACGCCATGATCGGCCTCGGAAGACAGGAACGCGTCGCGTATCCAGAGCAGGTCCCGTTCGGATTGGTCGTGGAGCGGGACGCCCGGCCGGATCCCGGCGTGAACGTAAAGCCTTTTTGAATCGCGAAACGTGGTCGGCAGCGCCTTGATCCAGGCGAGGTGATCGGCGGGAATGGCGGCCGGATCGTTGACGCCGTAGCTGTCCAGCGTCTGTTCGCCGCCATTCGCCCACCAGGTCATCAGATCGCGGTCCGTGCGGTCCTTATCCGCACTGTTGCTCAGCATCTCCTCGTGATTGCCGCGGAGACAGACAAAGCGGTCCTGTTCCCGATGTTGTCGCTCAATCAGGAAATCCAGCACCTGTTTGGTATCCGGGCCGCGATCGACATAGTCGCCGATCAGCACGAAGCGAGCGTCCCGCACGTCACCGGCTCGTTCGCAGACGGCAAGCAGCAAGTTCAGCTTGTCGAAGCAGCCATGAATGTCGCCGATAGCGAAGGTGACAGGGGTGTCCATCGGCGAATCCGTTATGCGGTGGAGCAGCTGACAGCATCACCGGCGCTGAGCGCAAAAAAGTTCGCTCGCATTATTCCATAATATGCAAATTTCTCCGAGCCTCGTTTGAATCTATTGGAGCGATGCAGCGGCAATGGCCACCCCGGCCATCGCCTTTTGCCCCGCGTTTACGCAGGAAATTCCGGCGCGTCGATTCTGGCGCTGCGTCGATCTCCCGCCCTGAAACCGCTCCTAACGCAGCGATCGGGCCATCCCGGCTGTGCGGGGGGTGGAGTCTTCCTGTTGCGCCGGCTGCAGCGGGATGGATTTGGTGTCGCTGAGCCAGCCGGTGAGGCGCGACACCAGGCCAGCCTGTTCGGCCGTCCTCGCCTCCTGCACGAAGGGGTCGGTGTAGCATCGGGCCCCTGCCGACTTCGAAATCCGCGCCACGGCGTCCGTCATCGCCGGCGCACCGGCGGTATAGACCACGTCGTCAGGCGTGAGCTTCGGCATGTGATCGGTCGGCCTCCCGCCGCGAATGGCGTGCGAGATGCTTTGCGGCTCCGATACCATCGGAATCAGCGTGACGTTGGGAAACAGCGCCAGCCGGCAGAGGGCGGCGTGCATGTACAGCGAGCGGACGCTCCGCGCCTGCACCACGAACACCATTTCGCGCTGCGGCTGTTCCATGATCGCGCTCACCGCGACAGACCACATCGGGGCGAAGCCGGTGCCGCTGGCGACCAGAACGATCCGGCCGGCGTGGCCGGTCCTGAAGAAGGCGCGGCCGAACGGTCCCGTCAGTTTGACGCGGTGCCCGGCCTGGACTTCCTGGCCGAGCGCCGAGGACACCAGGCCGTCGGTCACCTTGCGGATGTGGAAGTGCAGCAGGTCATCGTGAGGGCGGCCTTCGAGCGGATAGGTCGGGCTGTATGACCTCGCGGGAAAGCCCTGAAACTGCAGCTTGCAGTACTGGCCGGGAAGCATATCGAGCGGCTTCGGCAGCTCGATATCGACGCCGACCACGTCGGGCGCGAGCGGAACGACCTGTGCCACGCGCGCCGAGAGGTTGACGGGCTCCGGCGCGGCCTCGATCGCAATATCGAGATCGGAGACGATCCTGGCCTGGCAGGCGTGGATCATGTCGTCGCCACGCGTCTGGCCGCCGAACACGGCGCCGTCGACGAGACGGACGCGACAGGCGCCGCAGATTCCGGAGCGGCAATCGTGCGGCAGATCGATGCCGTTCATCAGCGCCCAGTCGAGCAGAAGCTCGCCGCAATTCGCCAGAAACGGCTCGTCGTTGATCTTAACCTTGCAAATCTTCGGCATTACTCCACCTCAATACGAATTGGTCGAACGTGTCGCGTGTGTCTGATCTGGCTGTGGTCGAAAGCGGCGACGCGCATGAAGATTCCGCTTCTGATCGGCACGTCGTACTCGCTCTTGGTGTCGAGCCGCCGCTTCACCTCGAGTGCCCAGCGGCCCGAGGCCCAGCGCGCGCCGCATCGCACGTCGGCGCGGTCGCCGGAAAACTCGCCCTTCACGATCACGCCCGGGATCACCGTTCCGACCGGGATGCGTGCATCGGCATCGGCCGAGTAGGGAACCGAGTCCTGCTCGGCCATGAACCAGCGCGCGCCGTCGCTCTCGCCATGATTGGGATCGAGGTCGATATCTCCCAGCGCAGCCGTCGTGGCCGCGACGGTCTTGGGCAGGCGAAGCGGCGCGATCAGGCGGCTGCGCTGGCCGCTCGCGTCGGCCTCGACGCTGAAATTGTCCCGGTAGTTCGCCGTTCCCGGATCCGGCGCGAAGCCGCCCTTGTATGGGACGATGTTGGCCGCCTGCATCGGGGTTGGCGCGAGCGGCGGGCCGAAATGACTATCGTCCATCCAGCCGGTCGCACCGCCGCTCGTGGCCTTCCATTGCCAGACGTCGGCGTAGCCTTCTGCCGTGTAGTGCAATCCGCGGCCGCTCATGGTCGGCGGTGCGCTTGCGACCGGCTGCGGCCCGGGATGAAAGGTCCGGCCGCCCGCCAGCGTGACATCCGCCGTGGTCAGCAGCACCGAGAACTTGTCTTCATTGTATTGATGCTCGTCGCCGATCTCATAGCCGGTGTGAAGCAGATGCCATCCATCGTTTTGCTTGATCAGCGGCAAATGTTTTAGCGAGCGCGTCGAGTCTTCCCAGGTGAACAGGAAATACGCGTAGGTGCCGTCATGCACCGCGCGGATCTCGATCCGGGTTTCGCCCTTGCCGTCGAAATTTCCGCCCTCGCCGGTCAGTAGCGAGAACGGCTTGACGCCGCGCCACGCCCGGTCGGAGGTGTCGCCGTCGAGGATCGGTGCGTCGGCCGCGTTGACACGCTGGATCAGCACGCGATCCCCCGTCAGTCGATCCGTCGCCACGATGAGCGAGGCGCCGGCGATCGCGGCGGCCGCCGCCACCGCGAAAGGATTGGCCTGCAGCGTCGCCTTGCGCGATTTCGCAGGACCGGGTCTGGAGCGGGGCGGCGGATCACTCTGGCGCGTCCGATCGTGGTGGATGTCGGCGCGCGGCTGCAGCGGATGCGATGAGGTTTCAGCCGGTGCGTCGTGATCCTCGGATTGCGGCATGCGCGCCGACTGCTCGGCCAGCATGCCAAGCAGTTCGACCGCGTCGAGCTTTGGCGGCGGCGCCGGCAGCGGCGCGGGACGAAAGATCCGAAGCAATTGTGAAACGCCGCCGGTCTTGTACTGGGTCAGGATGTGAAGGACGGCAAAGGCAAGGATGACCCAGGTGCCGACCCAGTGCAGCGTCGCCACGTCGTAGCCGGAGTAGAGCCCGAAATAGAGCAGTCCGCCGCTGACCAGTAGCCCGGTCATGGTGACGAAGAAGATCCAGTACATGATCGCGACGAGCGCGCTCAACTTTGCCGATCCGCGACCGAACAACAGGCCGCGAAGGCGAACCCTGTCGAGCTGGACGCGACGTCCGAGGCCGGAGCGGACCATGTAGACGATGTAACCCAGTGCCACCGCGACCAGGACGACGGCGGCCTGCATATGCGCAGTCCACGCGCTGCCGCTCGGCAGCACGGCATCGAACATGTTGATCCAGGTTCGCTCGGGAGATTCTCCCGCAATTCTAAGACCACTGACGAGCGCAACGACGAAGGCCGTGACGAACAACCAGTGCAGAATGATGGTCCCATAGTCAGTCTTGCGCTGCCTCACGCCTAAGCCCCGCTACTCCAATACAGCAATGCGACGATCAGCCGAGCGTCGATCCTGCTGCCGTTCGATAATGGTCCGGAGGACCGCCGCTGAGATTGTTGTCGTTTCGCCCCGCGCCAGCCCCGATGATGAACGTTTTTTTCGCGCCCGCCGCCGCGTTGAGCCTGGGCGGCGAACGCTGTTTTTGATTCGAAGAGACAGGCCTCCAGCCCCCCCAAAGCCGGAGGGGACGCTGGAGGCCGCGCCGCGCGCCGCTATCCCCACATGTGGTGGAAATGGTGCGTTACTTCAGGCGCAGCGGCATGGTCGTGATGATCGGCGGCGGCCGTGGCCGGCGCGTCGTCGGCGGTCGCGAGCGCGGCCGCCAGCGCAGCATCGTGAGCGGCCGGTGCCGGCGCCTGTGCCGTGGTCGTGGCTGGCGGTGCAGCGGCGGTCTGCGTGTCGGCCGGCGCGTCGTGAGCGGCCGGCGCTGCGGCCTGCGCCGTGGTCGTGTTTGCCGGCCCGGCCGCGGCGGTGTGCGTGTCGGCAGAAGCGTCGTGGGCGCCCGTTGCCGGCGCCTGTGCCGTGGTCGTGGTTGCCGGCGCATCCGCAGCGGCCTGCGTGTCGGCCGGCGCGTCGTGAGCGCCCGCCGCTGCGGTCTGTGTCGTGGTCGCCGGTGCATCCGCAGCGGCCGTTTGGGCTGCCGCGGCCGGGGCCGGTGTCGCCGTTCCCAGCACCTCGGCCACCGTCAGGCCGTCCGGGTTGTATTCGCCGCCGGTGGCCGGAACGTTGTTGCCGCCGACATCCGCGGAGTTGGCGTGCATCTGGTCCGCGGCGGCAGCGACCATCGCCGCGTTGCCGGTCTGCAGTCCCTTGATCATCGCGTCGACTTCGGCGCCGAGCGTGCTGGTCGCGCCGAGCAGCTCGTTGTCGAACCTGGCTTCGAAGATGCCGCCCTGGGCCGCGTCGAAATCGGTGACGTTCTTTTCGAACGTCTTGAGATCGGCGATCAGGGTTGCGATGGCCGCATCATCGCCGCTGCCCACGAGATTGTTGGCCTGCTGCCCGAGCGAATTGGACTGGGCGATGAAATTGGCCCAGAACGTCGTCTGCGCGTCGTTGTCGATATATCTCGGTGTCGGGTTGAGGGCATCCGGGAACGGCGAAAAGCCGTTGATGCCGCCCTGCGACGCCATGTTCGCCAGATTGGTATCGCCCTGGACGATGTCGATAATGTCGAGCAGGTTGTCGTTGCTGGCGCGTCCCGCGTCCGGGGTGACGCCGGCCTGGTTGATATAGGTCAGTTCCAGCTCGAGCTGCCGCACGACGGCGTCGGCATGGACGCCGGTCAGTCCGCCGAACAGCAGCGGGTTGGCGGTGATCAATGCCTGCATGTCCGTTATGACGGCATTGACGTCATCGGTGATATGCGCCCGGTTGTCGTCATTGACGCCGCCGACGATCATGCTGGCGGCGTCGTTGAAGATCGCGCCGATCTCGGCGAGATTGGCGTGAGGGGCGTTGGCGGCCGTGGTTCCATCCGCCAGCAGCCCGGGAGCCGCCGCGAATCCGTTGGCGTCGTTCGCTGTGGCCGCCGCGCTCAGCGTGGGATCGGTCTTGACGATGTTGATGATGTCGAGATGGCTCGAGCGCAACGCCGTTTCCGCGGCCGCCACGCTGCCGAAGGTTCCGCCGCCGCTCACCGAGGCGTTCGCCGCCGAGATTGCGGTATTGATGTCGGACAGGATCGCCTGGACATGGCCGAGTGTGGCGCCGGTGTATTGTCCCGCATTCACTTCGGCCATCAGACCGTTCTGCACCGTGGTGAGATCGTTAACATAACGACCGGCGCTGCCGGTTCCCTGGCCACCTTCCTCGATCACGTTTTGCCACAGGCCGCCTTCCAGCGCGCGAGTCCCGTCGTTGAAGGTGGCGCCGAGATCGGAGAAAGCCGGCGCCGCCGCCGTTGGGGGCGTCGGATCGGTGGCCGGAGGTGTGTCCGCCGGAGGTGTGTCAGCTGGTGGTGTGGTTTCAGGTGGAGTCGTCGCGGGCGGAGTCGAATCAACAGGCGGGCTCGGAGCCTGATCAACTGGCGGATTGTGATCGACATGCTGGTGATGATGATGCGAGCGAGCCATTTTACGTCCCTTGTGGTTGAGTCAGATCATGACGTACGGGAGCAGTCATTCGCGAGCTGCGGGATGTTGCACAGCATCAACGATCAGTGACCTTCGTGGCGTCATTCTGCCGACACCGCGACCGATGAGCGCAGAACCAAGGTCATAGACCGACGAATCCGTGACGCGCGTCACGTTGATCGCGCGACGTGAAAAAGAAAAATCTGCAACCGTTCTCGACTCTTGTGCACGAAATGGAAATGCGGCGCTCGCAGTCGCGGAACTTCGATCGGTGGTGTGCTCACCATTTCTTGCTTGTTGATGATTCGAGTCGTCACAATGAAGCCATTGCGATCGTTTCACCGCGGCGCGAACACGAACAACCTGACTCCTCGACGCATTGTCGTCGAAAAATGGTCCGCATCACCGGTCAAGGAGACGTGATCGTTGCGTGGAAGGGCAGTTCAATGAGTATCGCTCAGGGGCAGGCGCAGGCCGCATCGCGGCCGCGCGCAATTTCCGGCCTGATGTCGACGCTCTCCGCCGACGATCCGGTCGCACTCGGGTTGCGCGACAGCGCACGGCGCATGATCGGCGTCGCTCTGTTCAGCGGCGTCATCAATATCCTGATGCTGTCTGGGTCGGTCTACATGCTGCAGGTTTACGATCGGGTCATTCCGAGCCGGAACCTTGCGACGCTGTTCGGCCTGTCGCTGATCGTGCTGGTCGCCTACATCGTGCAGGGTTATTTCGACGCGATGCGCGCGCGGATGCTGTGCCGGATCGCAACCCTGTTCGATGCCGGCCTGCAGGGAGCTATTCACTCGGCGCTCGCTACGCTGCCGCTTCGCGGGGTGAAGCCGGTTTTGATGCAGCAGCCGCTGCGCGACCTCGATCAGCTGCGCACCTTCATGTCGGGCATGGGGCCGACGGCGTTCCTGGACATGCCGTGGATTCCGGTGTTCCTCACCGGGCTGTTCCTGTTCCACCCGATGATCGGCTTCACCGCGCTGCTCGGCACCGCTGCGATCATCGCCATGACCGTTCTGACCGAGCGGATCTCCCGCGGCGCGACCAAGTCGGCGACGGATATGAATGCGCAGCGGCAGGTGCTGGCGGATGCGACGCAGCGCAATGCCGAGATCGTCCGGGCGCTGGGCATGACCGATCGACTGACGGCGCGCTGGTCGCAGGCCAACGAGCGATATCTGCAGGAAAACATCCGCGCCACCGACGTGTACGCCAATCTCGGTTCCGCTGCCAAGGTGCTGCGCTACGTACTGCAATCGGGAATGCTGGGCATGGGCGCCTATCTCGTGGTGGCCGACAAGGCGTCGGGCGGCGTCATGATCGCGTCGTCGATCCTGATGGGCCGCGCGCTGGCGCCGATCGAAATCGCGCTCGGTAGCTGGAAGCAGCTTGTTGCCGCTCGCCAGGGCCTGACGCGGTTGCGCGACATCTGCAAGGTTACCGCGCCGCCCGCGGCGCCGCCGGTGATCCTGCCGCGTCCCCGCCGTGAATTGACGGTGCAGAATCTGGCGGTGGCCGCG
>Ga0081540_1002656_pt1 | contig 14540 bp, 15 predicted proteins | sample TabmetS2T1R1_FD_71024 | JGI IMG/M metagenome (GOLD analysis project Ga0081540, IMG submission 71024) | Tabebuia heterophylla rhizosphere microbial communities from the University of Puerto Rico - S2T1R1 | ecosystem: Host-associated > Plants > Roots > Rhizosphere ... | reverse complement strand
TCGTGCCGCAGAGGCCTCGCATGGCATCGCGGTGGTGATCGCGTTTATCATCATTACTGCGCTCCACATCGTGCTCGGCGAACTCGCGCCGAAGAGTCTCGCGTTGCAGCGCAGCGAGCGCACGGCCTTGCTCGTGGTGCGACCGTTGGCAGCGTTCCTGTTGGTGTTCCGGCCGGCGATCCTCGCGCTCAACGGTCTCGGCAACGGCGTCTTGCGGATGTTCGGGCTTAGGCCCGGAAGCGGCGAGGAGACGCTGCATTCTGCGGACGAGCTCAAGCTGCTCGTCGCAGAGAGCCGGCGCGGGGGTCTGCTGCAACGTGCGCAGCAGGAAGTCGTCGAGCGGACGTTCAACCTCGGCGCCCGTCGCGTCCGCGACGTCATGACGACGCGACCGGACGTCGAGTGGGTCGATACCGCCGAGCCGCGCGAGCAGATTCTGAACCGTATTCGCACTTGCCGCCACGAGCAGATGCTGGTGAGCCGTGGGGACATCGACGAGGTGCTCGGCATCGTTCATAAGCAGAACCTGCTCGACCAGGTCCTCGACGGCGGAGAGATCGATCCGCTCTCCGCGCTCGAACAACCGCTCGTGCTCCACGAGTCGACACCGATTCTGAAAGTGCTCGAGCAGTTCAAGATCCGGCCCGTCTCGATGGCCATTGTGCGGGACGAATACGGCACGCTCGGCGGGATCTTGACGCGAACGGACCTCCTAGAAGCCATCGCGGGCGAGCTTCGCGACGATGTGAACGACGAACCGCACATCGTGCCACGCGAGGATGGCTCGCTCCTCGTCGATGGTCTCGCCTCGGTCGCCGATATTTTCGACCGACTGGGGATTCGCCGATGGCCTGAGGTGCGCGATTTCAACACGGTCGCGGGGTTCGCCATTCAGCAATTCGGCCGAATTCCGACTGCAGGCGACGCGTTCGATTGGGAAGGTTGGCGCTTCGAGGTTGTCGACATGGACGGCAGGCGCATCGACAAGGTGCTCGCGACCAGACAGGAGAACGCCTGACCCTGCAGCGGCTTGCCGGACGGATTTCGAGTTGCCCGGCATCCGCGATGCCCAGCCTGCCCCGCTTGTTGATAACCCCTACCCTGTTATTCCCGCAGGAAGACATAGGCGGCAGCCGTGCTATCGACATGTCCGACTGAACCGGGACAGATTGCACCATGCGGATAACCCTCGTCGGCTCCCGCCATTTCGGCGTCACGACCCTCAACATGCTGCGGGAACGCGGTATCGATATCGCCAGGGTCGTCGTCCACGATGCAGAGGACCGGCTGGTTGGCGCCGCCAAGGCCGCTGGCATTGAGGTGGTTGTGCAAGCCAACCCCAGGCTGGTGACAGCTTCGGAGATCGCGCCGGACACCGACCTGATCGTGACCGCGCACAGCCACGCCCGCGTCAGCCGGGAGGCGCTGCACGCAGCGAGGCTCGGCGGCATCGGCTACCACCCATCTTTGCTGCCTCGGCATCGCGGCCTTGCCGCTGTGGAATGGACCATCAAGGAGGGTGATCCGATCACCGGCGGCAGCGTCTACCACCTGGCCGAGCGCATGGATGCTGGCGCCATCGCCGCCCAGGATTGGGTTTTCGTGCGAAAGGGCGAGACCGCGCGTGAGCTCTGGGAACGCGCGCTTGCCCCTTTGGGGCAAAAGCTGCTTGGCGAAGTCATCGACTATGCCAAGCTGCACAAGGCTTTGCCGGCCAAGCCGCAGGACGAGCAGTTCGCCACCCTCGCGCCGGCCTTGGGTCCAGCCAAGCACTAAGCGGAAAGCGGGTCGAATCCAGAGCTTTGGGCCCGTAGTCCTACGTATTTCAGTCACCCCCAGAATCAACCATAAGTGCTTGGACTATTGGGAACTTTCCAGATTGCTGCATCGCATCAAATTTTGGACACATTGTGCCCAAATAAGGCACGCCATCACACCAAATTGAGGAAGTTGATTCATGCGCCGCAATCGCATTTGCCTGTTCGTTGCTACTTCGTTTTTCGTCGCCGCTGCCGCTCCCGCCTTCGCCGGACAGCCCTATGATGGCCAGTGGAATGTCACGGTCGTTACCAAGAGCGGCAATTGCGAGCCTTCGACCTCTTCAACCCTGACGATTACCGAAGGTCGCATTTCTGCACCGGGTGCCGCCGTTTCCGGGACCATCGGCCGCGAGGGACTTGTGCGAGTCTCGATCAATGGGGCATATGCCAACGGTCAACTCAGTGGCAACTCCGGATCGGGAAAGTGGAATGGCGCATCAGCAGGCGTACCGTGCAGCGGTCGATGGGAAGCGTCCCGTCAATAAGGCCAGCGGACTAGCTGAAACCTTTGCGTATTCGCGGCGGCTTGCATTTGCAGCCGCCGCTTTTTTTGCGGCATCGACCATAGTCGGTCACGCGCAGTCGGGACCGTTTGCCGGCATGGCCGGCAATTGGGCAGGCGGCGGCACCGTCACGCTGGATGACGGCTCGCGCGAGCGCCTGCGCTGTCGCGCGACCTACCAGGTTGCCAGCATCAACATGACCATGGCGCTCACCTGCGCCAGCGACGCCTACAAGTTCAACCTGTCGGCCCAGGTCGTCGACCAGGGCGGCGCGGTCAGCGGCACCTGGAGCGAGGCCAGCCGCAACATTGCCGGCACCCTGCAGGGTCGCGGTGGCGGCGGCATTTTCCAGGTTGTCGCCAGCACCGCCGGCTTCAACGCCAACATCTCGCTGCGCACCGCCGGCAACAAGCAGACGGTGACGATGCGCGCCGACAGCGTGTTTCGCGGCGCAGACATTTCGCTGTCGAAATAGCGTCGATCGGCACCAACGCAAATTGCGCCCCGGTTCGATCGAGCCGGGGCGTTTTGCTTCTCAAGCCGTTGCAGGTCAGCTGGTCTTCGCCGTTGCCAGCTTGGCCGCGGTTTCCTTGATCGTCTTGGCGATCAGCAGCGCCTGCTCCTTGTTGAATGCAAAATCCTGGATGCCGTTTTGGGTGGTCAGTGACAGCACCATGATGTCGGGCTGTTCCTCCAGCCAGCCTGTGGCAAAGCCCAGGACGAAATCGGCGGCGGTCCTTCGCGTGGTGTTCATGTCTCAAAACTCTCTTCAGGCCGCCGGGACGAAGGCGGTGACTTCGATTTCAACTTTGGCGCGCTCGTCGACGAGGCCGTCGATATAGAGCAGCGTCGAGGGCGGAAAGTTCTTACCCAGCGTCTCCCTCCACGCCGCGCCAATGCCGGCGCCGGAAGCCTGGTACTCGCTCTTGCTGGTGAGATACCAGGTCAGCCGCACGATGTGCTCCGGCCCCGCTCCGGCTTCGCCCAAAAGCTTGACGATCCGCTTCAGCGCGGTTCCGACCTGGACTGCAAGATCGGGCGCATAGTCGCCCTTCTCGTCGCCGCCGGTCTGGCCGGCCAGCACGACCCATTTGCCGGGGCCATCGACCACGACGCCGTGCGAAAAGCCGCGCGGTTTCGACCATTCGGCCGGTTGCAGGACACGCATGAACTTTAATCCTCCCGAGAACTGGTCGTCTCCTTAGCACCGATCAGGTCCATGATCCCACAGCGAAATTGAGGCGCGCGCAGTACTGCCTCGGCAGATTTGCACGTTGCAAAGGCAGGTCAGGTCGAACATACCGGCCTTCCCGCTTTCGAATTTCCTCCGCCGATGGAACGCACCCCCTCCAAACCGATGGCCGCGCTGTGGATGGCCGGCTGGCTCGCCTTGATGCTGATGATCACGGTTGCCGGCCGCGAGGCGCTGTACGAGCTCAACGTGTTCGAGGTGATGCTGATCCGCTCCGGCATCGGGCTCTTGCTGCTTTCGCCGCTGATCTATCGCGCCGGCGGCTTGGCCGCCGTGAGGACGCAGCGCCTGCCCCAGCACGTCGCGCGCAACACCATCCATTTCGGCGCCCAGCTCGGCTGGTTCTATGCGCTGACGCTGATCCCGATCGGCCAGGTGGTGGCGATCGAATTCACCATGCCGATCTGGACCGCGATCCTCGCCGCAATGTTTTTGGGCGAGCGCATGACGATCTGGAAATTTTTCGCGATCGCGCTCGGGCTCGTCGGCGTCGTGATGATCGTCCGTCCGGCGACCGGCGAGATCAATCCGGGCCAACTGATCGCGCTTGCTGCAGCCGTAGGCTTCGGCGTTTCGATCGCGATAGTGAAGTCGCTGACCCGCACCGAGCAGACCGTGACGATCATCTTCTACATGCTGGCCGTGCAAACCGCCGGCAGCCTGTTGCCTGCGCTCCATGTCTGGCAGTGGCCGTCGCTCACTGCCTGGGGCTGGGGCATCGTGATCGCCTTCTGCGGCACCTTCTCGCATTACTGCATGGCGCGCGCATTGCTGTATGCGGACGCCACTGTGGTGGTCCCGATGGATTTCCTGCGCGTTCCCCTGACTGCGCTGGCGGGCTGGCTGCTCTATTCGGAGCGGCTGGACGCCTTCACCGTGCTGGGCGCGGCGCTGATCCTCACCGGAAACCTGGTGAACCTGCGGGCGACAACACCGGCTCCCGCGCGCGCCGCCACTTGAGCGGGCGGACCGTGTCGCGACCGTGCCGCAGCACGAATTTTGAGCGATTTCCACGCTCGATTGTGATCCAAATCACGCAATTCTGCCTGCCGTGTTCATAACTGGCAAAAACAGGCGCGTCAGACGCTGGACCAGGGGCGCGGACTAACTTTTTGTGGCGCTGGGCGTGGCTTTTTCGTGTATCTTCGCTCACAAGCGTTACCGCCAAAGTGTTTCGATTCTACAGGGGCTTTTCAGATGCGCTACATCTCCCTCCTGCTTTCCCTGATCTGCATGGCGCTGACTGCGACTGCCGCCCAGGCCGACCGCCGGGTCGCCTTCGTTGTCGGCAATGGCGCCTACAAGAACGTTGCACCGCTTCCCAATCCGCCGGTCGACGCCAAAGCCATGGCCGGCGCGCTGCGCAATGTCGGCTTCGAAGTCGTCGAAGGCACCAACCTTACCCGCGACAAGATGACCGAGCGGCTGCTCGACTTCGGCAAGAAGGCGCAGGGCGCCGACGTCGCCGTGTTCTTCTATGCCGGCCACGGCATCGCGATATCAGGCACCAACTATCTGCTGCCTGTTGACGCCGACATCAAATCCGAGATGGACGTGAAGCTCGGCGCCGCCATCAATATCGACCTCACGCTCGACCAGACCATGGGCGACGCCAAGGTCAAGCTGGTGTTCCTCGACGCCTGCCGCGACAACCCCTTTGCCGCCAAGATCAAGTCGAACTCAGCGACCCGAAGCGTCAACGTGCAGGCCGGCCTTGCCGAGATGAAGTCCGGCGAAGGCACGCTGATCGCGTTCGCCACCGGCCCTGGACAGACGGCGCTTGACGGCACCGAAGGCGGCAACAGCCCCTTCACCCGCGCGCTGCTCGCCAACATCACTCAGCCGGGGGTCGAGATCCAGCAGGCGATGACCAAGGTCCGTGCCCAGGTCAACGAAGAGACCAACAAGGGCCAGTTGCCCTGGGGTCACACCAACCTGATCGGCTCGGTCTACCTCAACGGCGCGCCAGCGCCGGCTGCCCCCGGCACTGCCGCCGCGCCGGCCTCGCAGCAGGTTGCGCTGGCACCGAACACCGAGGTCGAGGTCGAGTTCTGGCGCTCGATCAAGGACTCCAACAAGCCCGAGGAACTCAAGGCCTATCTGACCAACTATCCGAACGGCCAGTTCCGTTCGCTGGCGCAGTCGCGCATCGCTTCCCTCGAGCAGGGCGGCGCCAACAAACCTGATGCGACGCGTAACCTGTCGGGCGGCGTCGATCCCGCCGTCTTCACCGAAGAATCGAGCCAACTCACCGAGGACCAGATCGGCCTCGACAAGGGCCAGCGCCGCGACGTGCAGCGCCGCCTAAACGGCCTCGGCTTCGATACCAAGGTGACCGGCGTATTCACCCCGGACACCCGCAACGTCATCACCCGCTGGCAGGCCGCCCGGGGCTATCCGAAGAGCGGCTATCTCAACAAGCTGCAGCACAAGGCGCTGCTGTCGGAGATCGTCGCGACCCAGCCGACCGCCGGTTCCAGCGACGATGAGGACAAGCCGGCACCGCGCCGTCGCGCCAACAGCGGTGGTGGTGGCGGTGGCCAAGCGGCACCCGCTCCGCGCCAGCACAGCGGCGGCGGCGGTCCCGATCCGGCCGCGATGGGCCGCTTCATGGGCGGCGTCGTCGGCGGCGTCCTGCGCTGATCCGCTCCCACAACGAACAGCAAAAAGCCCGGGCCTCGGCCCGGGCTTTTTCATTCGGCCAACTGGTTCAATCTAATCCGCCTGCTTGCTAGTTCACGCGGAAGGCTGCGCCACATCCCTCAACCGGCCCGGATCAAGAATCCGCACCCCACCCCGCTGGCACCGAATGATCGCCTCCTGCTCCATCTGCTGCAGCAGTTCGTTGACGGTCTGTCGGCTGAGCGAGAGCATCATTCCGAGGCGTTCCTGCGAGATGCGCACGCTCCTTGGCGGCTCGGCCTTCCGCTCGCCGTAACCCTCGAACAGGTTGACGAGACAACGCGCCAGCCGCACTTTTGGAGGTTCCAGCGCCATGTCTTCCAACAGCGAAAGCGCGATCCGAAGCTTTCGTACCAGCAGCCGTCCCATGTATCGCCACGCGCCCGGATCGTCGGCGAGAATTTTGGTCAGGTGACGCAACGGCAGGTGCAGCAAGGTCGAGGTGACGTCCGCCCAGGCATCGTGCGTCCGCGCGCCGTCATCGAACAGCGCGATTTCGCCGAACCACTGCGGCGGTTCTGCAAGCCCGACGATAGATTCCCTGCCCGAGGGGGCAACGGCGCCGAAGCGGACGGCCCCTGAAATGACGCCATAGATTCCATTGCAGGGATCGCCGCGGCGGAACACGGGCTCGCCGGCGTCCAGCACCATTACCCGTGACAATCCCAGCACGGCCCGCTGGAAGGCGGGGTCGAGTGCGGCGAACCATTCGCCGCTTTTCACGACGGCCATTTGCTCGAGGGTAAGGGCAGCAGATCTGATGACCTCGTTCATCACGCATCCTTGCGCGTTATGTCGGCGCGCCGACAGACGGCCACGGCATGATGCGATTAATCAAGCCTCCGCGCAACTCAGGCGGACGACACGGATGATCTCGCAGCGGAACAACTGGAGGCTTGCTTTGACGACTGTTGGCATTGGAGCGGCAACCGCCGCGCTCGCAGGCTGCGGTGGTCCCGCACGCGTGGCCGGCGTCCCCGTCCATTTCGCGAGCCATCAGCTCTGCTCGGCCACATTCGTGGCGGGGCTTGATCCCACGGAGTACTACAACGAAGCTATCAAGCCCAAGCTCGGCCCGGTCGGCGCCCTCCTCCGCTACGAAGTCGATCGCGAGCGCCGGGAGGTCCGCACCAACCTTGCCGGCCTTGTGCACAGTCGTGCTGTCCATGATGGACCGTTCGGATGCCGGGTGCTGCATCCCGGGCGCGAGGTGCGCTTCTTCGATGGCGAAGCAGAAAATCGCCAACCGCCCGCCCCGTCAGTGCCTCCCATTGCCGGTCCCGGCATTGTCGCCCCGGAGAACGCCGAATTGTCGGAGGCGCTGGACCATGCGTTTGCCGAATCCGAGTCCGGGCCGCGCCGCTTCACCAAGGCTGTCGTCATCCTGCATCGCGGCGGCATTGTCGGCGAACGCTATGCGCCCGGCGTCACGCCAATGACACCGCTGCTCGGATACTCGATGACCAAGTCGGTGACCAATGCCCTCCTCGGCATACTTGTACGGAACGGAAAATTGGACATGTACGAGCCGGCGCCGATCGCCGAATGGTCAGCAAAGCCGGGCGACCCGCGCCGGTCCATCACTGCAGACCAGCTGGTGCGCATGGTAAGCGGCATCGGATGCGGTCAGTCGCTGAAAACAGGGTTTACCACCATCTTCGATGCCGACACCCAGATGGAATTCGACATTGCCGACCAGTCGGCCTTCGCGGCCAATGCCGGCTTGCGCGCAAAACCGGGCAGCGAGTGGCGCTACACCAATTGCAATTTCATCCTGTTGTCGCGGATGATCCGCAATGCGGCCGGCGGTGACGCGACATCTGCACGGAAATTCATCGAGCGCGAGCTGTTCTCCCCGCTCGGCTTCGAGCATGCCACGCTCGAATATGACAGCGCGGGCGTGCCGCTGGGGACCATTCATCTCTGGGCAAGCGCCCGCGATTGGGCACGCTTCGGCCTGTTGTACCTGCGCGACGGTGTGGCAGAGAGCGGCCAGCGCCTCCTGCCCGAAGGCTGGGTCGACTACTCGGCAAAGCTCACCCCGCTAAGCGCCGATGAGTACGGCTATGGCGCGGGCTTCTGGACCCAGCGCGGAAAGTCCGCCGCCGCCCGCGCACGCGTCGCCGCCGGCTTTCCCGCCGACAGTTTTATGGGCATCGGCAGCCAAGGCCAGTACACGATCATCATCCCCTCACATGACCTCGTGATCGTGAAGATCGGCTGGGCCTATACGCCGCACGACGACCACGTCGCGGTGGAGCGCCTGGTCAGGGAAACCATCGCAGCATTGCGGCCAGGTAGGTCGAACTAGCAACGCCATTCATCCGCTTCAAGACGGCGGGTTACGCTTACGCTAACTCGACCGCCCTATTTGCCCGCGGCCCTGCGAAGCGCGTCGTTGATACGGTCCTGCCAGCCCGGCCCGCCCTGCTGGAAATATTCCAGCACGTCCTGATCAATGCGCAGCGTCACCTGCTCCTTCACGCCGGGCAGGAGGTTCTTCTTCGCCGGCGCTTCAGCGACCTTGGCGGTGGCGCGCTTGAAGGCGGCTTCCGCCTCGGTGCGGGCGTCGTTGAGCGTGCGCGGCCGGCGCGGCTGGTCAGCCATGGTCAAATCCCCTCAAACAGAGCGGTGGAAAGATAGCGCTCGGAGAACGACGGCACGATGGCAAGCACGGTCTTGCCGGCCGCCTCCGGCCTTTTTCCCACCTGGAGCGCCGCCGCAATCGCCGCACCCGACGAGATGCCGCCGGGAATACCTTCGTTGCGCGCCAGAGCCCGCGAGGTCTCGATGGCCGTCGTGCTGTTCACCTTCACGATCTCGTCGATCACGGAACGGTCGAGGATGTCGGGAATGAAGCCCGCACCGATGCCCTGGATCTTGTGCGGGGTGTGCTGGCCGCCCGACAGCACCGGGCTCTCCTCCGGCTCCACCGCGACAATCCGCAACGACGGCCGTCGCGGCTTCAGCACCTGGCCAACGCCGGTGATGGTACCGCCGGTGCCGACGCCCGCGACGAAGAAATCGATATTGCCGCCGGTGTCGTTCCAGATCTCCTCCGCCGTGGTGCGGCGGTGAACTTCCGGATTGGCGAGGTTCTTGAACTGCTGCGGCATCACCGAATTCGGCGTGGTGCGGATCAACTCCTCCGCGGTCGCGATCGCGCCTTTCATGCCCTGCGCCGCGGGCGTGAGAATGATCTCCGCGCCAAGGTACGCCAGCATCTTGCGCCGCTCGATCGACATCGATTCCGGCATCACGAGCTTCAGCCGGTAGCCGCGTGCCGCCGCGACGAAGGCGAGCGCAATCCCGGTATTGCCCGAGGTCGGCTCGATCAGCACGGTGTCGGCGTTGACAATGCCCGCTTTCTCCATCGCCGTGATCATCGAAGCGCCAATGCGATCCTTCACGCTCGCCGCCGGATTGAAATACTCGAGCTTGGCGAGGATCGTGGCGTTGATGCCATGCATTTTCGGCAATTTGTTCAGACGGACTATCGGCGTGTCGCCAATGGCATCGACGATGGAGTCAAAGACACGGCCGCGGCCGGGACGGTGCAGTGCAGCGTTAGGTGTCGGCGCGTCCATCGCTGGGACTCCTGTGGCTGAGATGTTCGGGAGAACGAGGCTGTTCCCTACTTAGGTGCAGTGCGCCGCCGCACGCAAGGTGAAAGCGTGGAGACGGGAAGTTCGCTGCAACGCAAAATGGATTGAATGGGAAATCACACGAAATCAACGCATTTGTGTTGCGACTTCGTCAAAGAGGTCGTTTAATACTTTCGTCGTGAGCATGACGCGGGAAGTGCGGGCGCTTGGGCGATCATGCCAAAGGTTCCAACCAGGTTCTGAACGCAAGGAGGTCAACGATGGCAGCTGTTGCTGAAGTCTTGTCGACCATCGCGTCTCAACCCGATCCGCGCGGGTGCGATCTTCCCACCTGCCCGGTGTGTGCGGATTCCATGGTAGCCGCGGAAGCGTCCGCCTACATCAACGATCACGTGATCTCGTATCTCTGGACCTGCGATACCTGCGGTTATGGCTTCGTCACCAAGCATCAGGTGAAGAAGTTCGCCTGCAATTAGATCCATCAGCTCATCTAGGAGCAATGTCACCGCGCGCCCAATCGGCGCGCGTTTCATTTCGAAATGTTTCAAACGAGCCTTTCGCAATGGCCGTGCGAATATCCTGCATCAGCCGCTGGTAATAGGCGACATTTATTTCCGACAGCAACATCGCGCCCAGCGTCTCGCCCGACCTCACGAGGTGATGCAGATAGGCGCGTGAGATGTTGCGCGTCGACGGCCAGTCGCTGGCTTCATCCAGCGGCCGGGGATCGTCGGCATGTCGCGCATTGCGCAGGTTGATCTGGCCGTAACGGGTGAAGGCCATGCCGTGGCGGCCGTTCCGGGTCGGCAGCACGCAGTCGAACATGTCCATGCCGCGCGCCACCGCTTCCAGCAAATCTTCGGGCGTGCCGACGCCCATCAGATAGCGCGGACGATCTGCCGGCAATTCCGGCGCGGTCGCCTCGATCATGGCGAGCATCACCGCTTGCGGCTCGCCGACCGCAAGGCCCCCAATGGCATAGCCATGGAAGCCGACGTCGATCAGCCCGCGCGCGCTGGTCTTGCGCAGCTCCGAGACGTCGCCGCCCTGCACGATGCCGAACAGCATGTAGCCGTCCGGCGCGCCCTCGAATGCGCGCCTGGAGCGCTCGGCCCAGCGCAGCGACAGCTGCATCGCGCGCTCCACATCGGTACGCTCCGCCGGCAGCCGCACGCACTCATCCATCTGCATGGCGATGTCGGAGCCGAGCAGCCGCTGTACCTCGATCGAGCGTTCCGGCGACAGCTCGACCTTGGCGCCGTCGATGTGCGAGCGGAAGGTCACCGCCTGCTCGTTGACCTTGCGCAGATCGGCCAGCGACATCACCTGGAAGCCGCCGGAGTCGGTAAGCATCGGACCGCCCCAGCCGGTGAAGCGCTGCAAGCCGCCGAGCGCGGCAATCCGTTCGGCGCCCGGCCGCAGCATCAGATGATAGGTGTTGCCGAGCACGATGTCGGAGCCGGCGTCGCGCACCTCGCGCCAGTGCAGGCCCTTCATGGCGCCGGCGGTGCCGATTGGCATGAAGGCGGGCGTCCGCACCACGCCATGCGGCGTGGTCAGGCGCCCGGTCCGGGCCGGACCGTCCGTCGCCAGCAGCTCGAGATGGTTGGGAAGGCTCATGGGAGGGCTTATTGCGTCACAGCCATGCCGGATTCAACCGATTTGAGGCGCATTTTCGCTTTCCAGCCCGTTGACGCCGGCAAATCTGTCCCGCATAAGTCCGCGCCATGACGCTATCTGCGAAAACCACGACCAAAACCACCAAGCCCCTTGGGGGTTCGGGAGGCGTGCGCGCGTAGTTGAGAGGACGCATATCTTCACCGAAGCCCCGCCTGCGAAAGGTCCGGGGCTTTTTTATTGCCTGCATGATCCCAAAAAAATGGAGAGCCAAAGTGAGTAACGATCCCGTAGTAGCGATAGTCGGCGTGACCGGCGCTGTCGGCGCCGAGTTCATCGCCACCATGGACCGGCGCGCTTTTCCCGTCGGCCGGCTGAAGGCGCTGGCCAGCGCCCGCTCCGCCGGCAAGACTGTCGCGTTCCGCGGCAAGCAGGTCGTCATCGAAGAGCTCACCGAGCGCTCCTTCGAGGGCGTCGACATCGCCTTGTTCTCTGCCGGCGGCGGCATTTCCCGCAAGTTTGCGCCGATTGCCGTCAAGGCGGGCGCCGTCGTGGTCGACAATTCCTCCGCCTTCCGCATGGACCCGAACGTGCCGCTGGTGATTCCCGAGATCAACGCCGGCCGCATCCGGGATCACAAGGGCATCATCGCCAACCCGAACTGTGCCGCCATCACCGCGCTGGTACCGCTATGGCCGATCCACCGCGCGAACCGCATCAGGCGCGTGATTATCGCGACCTATCAGGCCGCGAGCGGCGCTGGAGCTGCGGCGATGGACGAGCTCGTGGAATCCACCCGCGCCCATCTCGAGGGACGGAGCTTCCAGCCCAAGGTGCTGCCGCACCCCTATGCCTTCAACCTCTTCAACCACAACACCACGATCGATCCCTTGTCCGGCTATAACGACGAGGAAACCAAGGTCATCAACGAGACCCGCAAGATCTTTGAGGATGAGAAGATCGCCGTCGGCGTCACCTGCGTCCGCGTGCCGGTGCTGCGCGCGCACTCCGAGGCGATCACCTTCGAATGCGAACGGCCAATCAGCGAGGACGATGTCCGTGCGTTGCTGGCGAGCGCACCAGGCGTAAAGATCGTGGATGACCGCGCGAAGAACTATTTCCCGATGCCGATCGATGCCTCCGGCCAGGACGACGTCCTGGTCGGCCGCATCCGTCAGGATCTCAGCGATCCCTCCGGTCACTCGATCTCGATGTTCGTCGCCGCCGATCAGCTCCTAAAGGGTGCCGCGCTGAACGCGATCCAGATCGCGGAGCTCCTGCCACAGCGCGTGATGGCGTGACGGAAACCGTAGGGCGGGTTAGTTAGTCTAACCCGCCCTACGGCGTTGCGCGAAACAACAGGCACGCATCGCCATACGAATAGAAGCGATAGCCGCTCCCAATCGCATGCGCATAAGCCTGCTTCATCGCGTCCAGCCCCGAAAAGGCCGACACCAGCATGAACAGCGTCGAGCGCGGCAGGTGGAAATTGGTCAACAGAATATCGACCGCTCGAAAGCGATAGCCGGGCGTGATGAAGATCGAGGTCTCGCCGGCAAAGGGTTGGATCGTATCGTCGTCATGTGCGGCACTTTCCAGCAGCCGCAGCGACGTGGTGCCGACCGCGACGATGCGTCCGCCCCGGGCGCGCGCCCCATTGAGCCTGCGCGCGGTCTCCGCGGACACCGTGCCCCATTCCGCGTGCATGCGGTGCTCGGCCGTGTCGTCCACCTTAACCGGCAGAAACGTCCCTGCCCCGACATGCAGCGTCAGGCGGTTGATCTCGATGCCGCGCTTGAGCAGTGATGCCTCCAGCGCCGGCGTGAAATGCAACCCGGCGGTGGGAGCCGCGACCGCGCCTTCGTTGGCCGCGAACATGGTCTGGTAATCGGCCGCGTCCTGCTCGTCCGGCACGCGTTTGGAGGCGATGTAGGGCGGTAGCGGCGTCGTGCCGAGGTCGGCGATGGCCTGGTCCAGCGCGGGCCCGTGGAAAGAGAAGGACAGCGTCACCTCGCCTTCGGCGCCCTTGGCCTCGACCTCGGCATCGAGATGGCCGAGCAGGCAGACCTTGCCTTCATTGCCGAAACGGATGCGGTCGCCGCGCGCGAGCTTCTTCGCCGGCTTCACCAGCGCCTGCCAGCGCGAGCCGTCGAGCCGTCTTATGAGCGTCGCCTCGATCTTCGGCTCGGTCTCGCGCCCGATGCGCCGGCCTTTCAACTGCGCCGAGATCACCTTGGTGTCGTTGACAACGAGCTGGTCGCCCGGCGCAAGCCATTGCGGCAGCTCCGACACCTGGCGGTCGCGCAGCGCGCCGTCGCCCCGCACGACCAACATTTTCGCGGAATCGCGCGGGCTCGCCGGGCGCAACGCGATGCGCTCGGCCGGCAAATCGAAGTCGAAAAGGTCGGTGCGCATGGGATCGGCACACTGTCGTCCCTCATCCTGAGGAGCGCGCAAGCGCGTCTCGAAGGATAAGGCCCGGAAGTCGTATCAATGGCCTCATGGTTCGAGACGCCCGCTTCGCGGGCTCCTCACCATGAGGGGAGACAATTACGCGTCCACCGCCATGTGCGCCTTGACGATCTTGTCGGGATCCCTGACCGGCTCGCCGCGCTTGATCTTGTCGACATTCTCCATGCCCTCGCTGACCTTGCCCCACACCGTATATTGGCGGTTGAGGAAGGAGGCATCGTCGAAGCAGATGAAGAACTGGCTATCGGCGGAATCGGGGCTTGCCGCGCGCGCCATCGAGGCGGTGCCGCGGACATGCGGCTCGCTGTTGAATTCGGCCTTCAGCTTCTTGCCGGAGCCGCCGGTGCCGGTGCCGTGCGGGCAGCCGGTCTGCGCCATAAAACCTTCGATGACGCGATGGAACACGATGCCGTCATAAAATCCCTCGCGCACCAGTTCCTTGATGCGCGCGACATGGTTCGGCGCGAGGTCCGGGCGCATCTCGATTTTCACGGGCCCCTGGGTGGTTTCCAGGATCAAAGTATTTTCGGTGTCAGCCATGCTCGTCTCTCTGCTGGTTTGGGTGAAGTCTTGCGCGTCCAGAATCTGA
>Ga0081540_1002655_pt1 | contig 14544 bp, 15 predicted proteins | sample TabmetS2T1R1_FD_71024 | JGI IMG/M metagenome (GOLD analysis project Ga0081540, IMG submission 71024) | Tabebuia heterophylla rhizosphere microbial communities from the University of Puerto Rico - S2T1R1 | ecosystem: Host-associated > Plants > Roots > Rhizosphere ... | reverse complement strand
CGGACGGGTCTCGCGCCATTCCTGGTTGGAGGCAATCGCGGCGGCGGCTTTCGCGCCCTCGATCAGGTCCTTGATCTGGACTTCGCCGCGCGCCTTTTCATCCGAGCCCTGGATGATGACGCAGGGCGAGTTGCGGCGGTCGGCATATTTGAGCTGGTTGCCCATGTTCTTGGGATTGCCGAGATAGAGCTCGGCGCGGATGTTCGCATTGCGGAGTCCTGCGACCATCTTCTGGTAATCGGCGACGCGGTCGCGATCGAACACGGTGACGACGACGGGACCGAACTCCGGCCGCGTGTCGATCTTGCCTAGCATCGTCAGCGCGGCCTGCAATCGCGACACGCCGATGGAAAAGCCGGTCGCCGGCACCGGCTCGCCGCGAAAGCGCGAGACCAGGCCATCATAGCGGCCACCGCCGCCGACCGAGCCGAAACGGACCGGGCGGCCTTTTTCGTCCTTGGTTTCGAGCGTGAGTTCGACCTCGTAGACAGGGCCGGTATAATATTCGAGGCCGCGGACCACGGAAGGATCAATGCGAATCCTGTTTCGATCGTATCCCGCCGCTTCGACTAGCTCAGAAATCATTCTGAGTTCTTCAATCCCAGCACGGGATGTCTCGTTCGACCCAAAGTGAGTCATCATCCCATCGATCACACCTTTGTTGCTCTCGACAAAATATGACTTATCCGCGGGACTCTCCGCTGAGGAAAAGGTCATAACCGAGCCGCGGTCGGCGCGCTCTGACGGAGGGAGATTCGTCACATCTTCCAGTTCGGTCATGTGACCTTCTTGCAAGATCGCGAACACAACGATCTTGTCAATCTGCGCCTTGTCTAGTTTTGCCCCTTGCGTGAAATCCCCGCTTTCATCCTTGCGGCCTTCACCAAGCAATTCTCGAACGCCCTCAACCCCGAGCCGATCGAGCTTGTCGATCGCCCGGAGCACGGTGAGCCGACGCCCTGCATTACCGTCACCGCCAAGCCCGATGCTTTCCATCACCCCATCGAGCACCTTGCGGTTATTCACCTTCACCACATAGGAGCCACGCGGAATGCCGAGCGCTTCCATCGTGTCCGCCGCCATCATGCACATCTCGGCGTCCGCCGCCGGCGAGGCTGAGCCCACCGTGTCGGCGTCGAACTGCATGAACTGGCGGAAGCGGCCGGGGCCCGGCTTCTCGTTGCGGAACACGTAGCCGGCGCGATAACTGCGATAGGGCTTTGGCAATGCGTCGAAGTTTTCGGCGACGTAGCGCGCCAGCGGCGCGGTCAGATCGTAGCGCAGCGAGATCCACTGCTCGTCGTCGTCCTGGAACGAGAACACGCCCTCGTTCGGGCGGTCCTGGTCGGGCAGAAACTTGCCGAGCGCGTCGGTGAACTCCATCGCCGGGGTTTCCACCGGCTCAAAACCATAGAGCTCGTAGACCTCGCGGATTTTCTCGACCATCTGGCGCGTGGCCGATATCGCGGCCGGGCCACGATCTTCCAGCCCGCGCGGCAGCCGCGCCTTCAGCTTCTGGGGTTTCTTGGGTTTTTCAGCCATGGGCCGGTAGGTACCAGCCGAGGCGCGGCAGGGCAACCCGCGCCAATCACAAGGAAGTCCCGCTTTCTTGCCGTTGGCCTTCGTTAAGGAGATTCCATCCTCGCGCGAAGCGCATCGGCGTCGGCCTTCGGCATTGATTTCAGGAGCGGCTTGATGGTCTCGCCGCCGACGATCTTGCCGTTCCGCTCAAACATCCAGTCCGAAATATCGGCCTGCGCGAACTCGACCGGATCGCCTGCCCGCTTGCCGGGCAAATCGCGTGGGTCGTTGGCGAACCTTCCCGAATAGCGGCCGTCTGCGATCTTCTTCACATCGGCGATCCAGATGTGCTCGTTGCCACTTCCCGGTTTCGGAAAACTCACCTTGAGGGAGTGACCGGTCTCCGACGGCTTCGGCGCGTCGTAGGAGGCCCAGAATGCCGGCAGCGTCGCCCGCGCCCGTGCGATCGCGGCATTCATCTCCACATTGCCGCGGCTGACTTCGAACACCGAAGAGCGGTCTTGCGCTTTGAGCTCGGACTTGGGGACACCAAGAACCGCAAAGATCGCCACAGCGGCGATCAGGACGGCGCTTTTGCAACATCTGCAATGGGTCGAGGTCATTGTCATCACTTCACCGGGCAAGGGCTGTCCGCAATCCGGTCAGTTGGTCGCACTGACCCGGCGAAGAGTTCATGGGCCACTGTCGCGAAAGCGGCGGAAAGATTCCGCCGCCGGTCACAGGACCTTTCTGATCCAGTCGTGCGGATCGGCGGCGCGGCCGTACTGGATGTCGACCAGCTTCTTGCGCAGTCCCATGGCGACGGGACCGGCCACGCCGCTGCTGATGAGGAAATCGCCGCTCGTGGACCGCACCTTGCCGATCGGCGAGATGACGGCCGCGGTGCCGCAGGCGAACGCCTCTTTCAGCTTGCCGCTGGCGGCATCCGCGCGCCACTGCTCGACCGTGTAGGCCTCCTCGCGCACCGGCGTGCCGGCATCCTTCGCAAGCTGGATGATCGAATCGCGGGTGATGCCCGGCAGGATCGTGCCGAGCGGCGGCGTCAGCAGCGAACCGTCGTCGAACACAAAGAAGATGTTCATGCCGCCGAGCTCCTCGATGTAGCGGCGCTCGACCGCATCGAGGAACACCACCTGGTCGCAGCCGTGTTCGATGGCCTCGGCCTGCGCGCGCAGGCTCGCGGCGTAATTGCCGCCGCATTTGACGGCGCCGGTGCCGCCGATCGCGGCGCGCGTGTAGTTCTCCGACACCCAGATCGACACCGGCGCGGGTCCGCCCTTGAAATAGGAGCCGACCGGCGAGGCGATGACGGCGAAAATATATTCCGCCGACGGCTTCACGCCGAGGAAGACCTCGTTGGCGATCATGAACGGCCGCAAATAGAGGCTGCCCTCGCCGCCGGGTATCCAGGCGCTGTCGATCCGCACCAACTGCTCGACCGCGTCGATGAACACGGACTCGGGCAACGGCGCCATCGCCATGCGCTCAGCCGAATTCTTGAAGCGCCGGGCATTGGCGTCGGGGCGGAACAGGTTCACGCCGTTGTCGCGCTTGTAGGCCTTGAGGCCCTCGAAAATCTCCTGCGCGTAATGCAGGACGGCCGTGGCCGGATCGAGCGGGAAATTCGCGCGCGATTCGATGCGCGCGCCATGCCAGCCCTTTGCCTGATTGTAGCGAACCACAGCCATGTGATCGGTGAAAACCCGGCCGAAGCCCGGATCGGCAAGCTTCGCCGTGCGCTCACTCTCGGAAGTCGGATTGGCCGCGGGCTGGATTTCGAATTTAAAACTCATTGCGTTGTTTTCCGCTGTCGGAACCGGCGCGATTTTTTGCACAGGGATTATCTCCGGGCCTGCTGGTATGGCTGGACTCCAGCAGGTACCAGCCTTGCCGCTGGTTTCCGCCCCATCATGTCCTTCAGGACATGCTTTTGCGGAATGCCGAAGTCCAGTATGTTTGCCGAAATGCCGCTCGACAATCGCACGGTAGTCCAATTTGCGGCCGTTGCCGCCATTGCTGGCTTTTCCGGCCGCTTGACACGCCGCCAAGTCGAAACGACTTAAAGTTTCGTCAAGGTCGTTAGTTTTGTAACATTGAACCCAAGATATGTCAACATGACTGACGTAAATTTCTCAAGACCTGGGGCCGACCCTGCTTCGCGGGGGGCCGAGGGTACGTCGCCGGGCGGCCGCGAGCTGCGGTGGGACATCATCGAGCTGTTGTTTTTCGCCTATCGCGACTTTGTCGGCGATGCCGATCACGAGCTCGAGGCTTTCGGCTTCGGCCGCGCCCATCACCGCGTGATGCATTTCGTCTACCGCTATCCCGGCCTGAAGGTCGCCGACCTTCTCGACGTCCTGCGCATCACCAAGCAGTCCCTCGGCCGGGTGCTCAAGCAACTGCTGGATGAGGGCTACATCATCCAGAAGACCGGCAATAACGACCGCCGGCAGCGCCTTCTTTACGCCACCCCCAAAGGCGAAGCCTTGGTGGCGAAGCTGGCGGGATTGCAAACCGATCGCATCACCCGGGCGCTCGGGGGGATCGACGCTGAAGGCGTCGAAGCCATCGGCCGCTTCCTGCGCGCGATGATCGATCGCGACGACCCCGACAAGGTGCTGGAAGCGATATTCGGAACCGGCAGCAAGAAGCCAAGGGAGTAATCGTGCCGCAAGGAGCAACCATCGCCGCCGCGACCGCGCGAATGCCGTCGCAACCGGCAGACGACGCCCCGCACCTGTTGCTGGTCGACGATGATCGCCGCATCCGCGATCTATTGTCGCGGTTCCTGTCCGGCGAGGGCTACCGCGTCACGACGGCGTCCAGCGCCGTCGATGCGCGCGCAAAACTGCTTGGACTGCATTTCGATTTGCTGATTCTCGACGTCATGATGCCCGGCGAAACCGGGTTCGACCTGGCGCGGTTCATCCGCACCTCCTCCTCGGTGCCGATCATCATGCTGACCGCGCGCCACGAAGCGGAAGCCCGGATCGAGGGCCTGCAGATCGGCGCCGACGATTACGTCGCAAAACCGTTCGAGCCGCGCGAACTGGTGTTGAGGATCGGCAATATCCTCAAGCGCACCGCCCCGCCGCCGGTGGAAACGCTCGAGCAGATCGCGTTCGGGCCTTACCTCTTCCATCTCGAGCGCGGCGAGTTGCGCCAGGGCGAGGAGATCATTCACCTCACCGACCGCGAGCGCGAGATGCTGCGCATTCTGGCCGCTAGCCCCGGCGAGACCGTGCCGCGCGGTGCGCTGACCGGCGGCGACACCGTGAACGAGCGCGCGGTTGACGTGCAGATCAACCGCCTGCGGCGCAAGATCGAGCGCGACCCCGCCAATCCCTTGTTCCTGCAAGCGGTGCGCGGCATCGGCTATCGCCTGGTTGCGTCGCCCTGAGCCAATTCTAATGAGCACGCTCGACACCGGCCTGACGTTCATCCGCAACGCGTCGCAGCGCGTTTCCGCGGCCAATGGCCGGATGGGCAACGCCTTCAAGAGCTGGATGCCGACCGGCCTCTACGCGCGTGCGCTCTTGATCATGATCGTGCCGATGGTGATCCTGCAGACCGTCGTGGCGTTCGTGTTCATGGAGCGGCACTGGAACACGGTGACGCGTCGCCTGTCGGCCGCGGTGGTGCAGGACATCGCCGGCCTGATCGACGTCTACAAGGGTTATCCGCAGGACAAGGAGCGCGCGCAGCTCCGCCGCGTCGGGCAGCGGCTGCAACTCGTCGTCGATTTCCTGCCCGTCGGCGACATGCCGCCGCCTGGACCAAAGCCGTTCTTCTCGCTGCTCGACCAGACGCTTTCGGTGCAGCTTGGCCGCCAGATCGGCCGGCCGTTCTGGATCGATACCGTCGGCAAATCCAACCTGGTCGAAATACGCATTCAGCTCGACGACGCCGTGATGCGGGTGTTCGCGCAGCGCAGCGCCGCCTACGCCTCCAATTCAGAGATTTTCATCTTCTGGATGCTGGGCACGTCCTCGATTCTGCTGATCGTTGCGGTGTTGTTCCTGCGCAACCAGATCAGGCCGATCCTGCGGCTGGCGGACGCCGCCGAAAGTTTCGGCAAGGGCCGCGAAGTGCCGAATTTCCGTCCGCGCGGCGCGCGCGAAGTGCGGCGCGCGGCGCAGGCGTTCCTGCAGATGAAGGCGCGTGTCGAGCGCTCGATCGAGCAGCGCACCGCGATGCTGGCCGGCGTCAGCCACGACTTGCGCACCATCCTGACCCGCTTCAAGCTCGAACTCGCCTTGATCGGCGACAGCCCCGAAGTCGACGGCATGCGCAAGGACGTCGACGAAATGTCCGGCATGCTGGAGGCCTATCTCGCCTTTGCGCGCGGCGACAGCGGCGAGATTGCGCAGCCGACCGACATGACGATGGCGCTGGAAGAATTGCGCAGCGACGCCGAGCGCCACGGCCATATCGCGACGGTGACATTCCAGGGCCTGCCGGTCGTGACGGTGAAGCCGGCCTCGTTCAAGCGCTGTATCGCCAATCTCGTGTCGAACGCGGCACGGCACGCCAAAACGGTTGCGATCAGCGGCCGTCGCGATCACCGCTATTTGACGGTGACGGTCGACGACGACGGGCCGGGAATTCCGCTCGAGATGCGGGAGGAAGTGTTCAAGCCGTTCCTGCGGCTCGACGATGCCCGCAACCAGGATGAAGGCGGCACCGGCCTCGGCCTCGCCATCGCCCGCGACATTGCCCGCTCGCATGGCGGCGACATCACGCTCGGCGACAGCCCGATGGGGGGCCTGCGCGCCTCGGTGCGGGTGCCGGTGTAGTTAGTTTTCCGGAAAGCTCGGCCACATCCTTCGAGACGGCGCTTTCGCAGGATGTGGGCCAGCGCATGCGCAGACCCTCATGGTGAGGAGTGCAGCAAAGCTGCGCGTCTCGAACCATGAGGCCACCCGTCAGCCCGCCAAGAAGAACTACTTCCCCGGCTGCTTCGGGATCAGCGCCTTCAGCTTTTCCATGTCCTTGATGTTCATCTTCATGCCGCCGGGCATGACGATGTCGCCTGCCTTCTGATCGCTCTTGCAGGCGCCGAGCCACTTGGCCTCGATCGTCGTCGTGTTGTCGCGCGGCCCGGCGGGGCCGCCCTCGCTGTGCGAGGTCGATTTCACGGTGTAGGCGGAGTTGAAGTCGCCGGTGATCTCGGCATGCGACTTGATCGTCATGCCGGCGACGTTGCAGACGGCATCGGTGACATAGCCGGCCGACGTCTTCTGGATATCCTGCTTCGAGCACAACTCCTTGCCCATCGGCGACATCGCCGTGCTCATGTCCTTGTCCGTGGTCTCGTCGGTGCACTGCTGCATCGTCATGTCCGGCGAGGGAGCGCCCGTGCGCAGCACCTTCATCTCCCACAGCCCGGTCTTGCGCACCGGCAGATCCACGGCGCCGGCATTGCTGACCGGCAGCAGCGCCAGCAGGCCAAGCGCCGAACCAAATGACAGCAGCTTTCGCGACATGCTCGCGCTCCCACGAAGACAGTTATGCTGGATGATGGCCGCGCTCAGTAGAGCGTGCGCAGCGGCCGTTCGGCGGCGCCATAGGGCACCCAGCGGCAGGCGAACGAGACATAGCCGCCATAGGTGGGCTGCACGGCCAGGAACTTCACGACCTTGCCGTAGCGGGCGCAGTGGTCGACAGCGAGCTGGCGGGCATCGGCCTGCTGGGCGAGCGGATAGGCGATGATGCCGCCGGTGTCATTGCCCTTGAACGCCGGCACCGTGTCGATGTCCCACCAGTACGCCTGCGCCGGCGCTCCCGCCAGCATCCCGCCCATGGCAATCAGGCACGTGGCCAGAATTTTTCGCATCGCAGACTCCATTTCGCTCAAGGCGCACCATAGTGTCTGCCGGCGGCCGTGAAAAGAATGGTTGCGGCCTGAGATGGACTTGGCCGCGAGGTGTTGCCGCATTGCACTTGACCTTGTCGGGGCTTCGCGGCACCGTCCCAAACGTTCGATTACCGGCGGATTCCCCATGCGCAACCTGTTCACATCCTTGAAAGCACTCGGTTTGGTGGCGGCGACCGCCCTGCTGGTTTCCAGCCATGCGGCGCAGGCCGCAAATCCTTTCGAATTGAATTTCTGGCTGTCAGGCCCGCGCTATGACGGCCGGGTTGCCGAATGCGAGAAGGCGCTGTCGACCATTTCATCGCAATTCCAGGAGAAGGAAGGCAAGTTCTGGAATTCGGAGCTTGTGATCACCGGCTTCAGCCGAATCCATGAAACCGCGTTCCGGCCCTGGCAATCCGACAACATCCCGCGCCGGTTCTGCAGCGGCGACGTGATGCTGAGCGACGGCAAGATGCGCACCGTGCACTACTCGATTATCGAGGACGGCGGCTTCGCCGGCTTCAACCAGGGCGTCGAATGGTGCGTGACCGGGCTTGACCGCAACTGGGCCTACAACCCTGCCTGCCGGGCTGCACGGCCCTGATTCTACCCTGAACTGGGCGAACGGTTCGGCCGGTCTGGCCGATTTCGGCTTTTATCCGATTTTGTTCTTGAAATGTTCCGCGCCCCTGCTAGGCTCGCCGCAGTCAAGTTAAGGGGGCGTTTGATGTTCCGATCGGCCATTATTGCGCGGCTTCTGATTTCGCTGGTTCTCGTTGTCGTTTCCACCGGGATGGCGTCCGCGCAGGACCGCCGGCAGAACTCCCCGGGCGAGTTCGATTTTTACGTCCTGGCGCTTTCCTGGTCGCCCTCGTTCTGCGAGGCCGCCGCCGAGCGCGGCAGCACCGGACGCTCCCGGGTCCAGTGCGAACGGCCCTATTCGTTCGTGGTTCACGGCCTGTGGCCGCAATATGAGCGCGGCTTTCCCGAATATTGCCAGCGGCCGGCGCCGCGGCTCGATCGCAATATCATGACCTCGATGCTGGACCTGATGCCGGCGCCCGGCCTGATCTTCAACGAATGGGACAAGCACGGCACCTGCTCCGGCCTCGGCGCGCGGGCCTATTTCGAGAGCGTCCGCAAAGCCCGCGCGGCGGTGAAAATCCCCGAGGAATTCCTGCAATTGTCGGAGCAGAAAACCATTGCCCCGGCCGATCTCGAAGCGGCCTTCATCAAGGCCAATCCGGGTCTGAGCAGCGCGGCGATTTCGGTGACCTGCTCGAGCCGGCGCCTGAGCGAAGTACGAATCTGCCTGGGCAAGGACATGCAGTTCCGCGACTGCGAGGAAATCGACCGCCGCGCCTGCCGCCGCGACGAAGTGGTGATGCCGCCGGTACGGGGTGGCTGACAAGCACTGCAATCGTCATGCCCGGGCTTGACCCGGGCAACCGCGCCCTCCTCACCAAGTTCCTCGCTTCGCCAAGGTCGTGGATGGCCGGGACAAGCCCGGCCATGACGAGTAGAAGACGTTTTGCGTCTTCTACAACGAGTCATCCGGTTTCCATGAACTACCGACACGCCTTTCACGCCGGCGGCTTCGCCGATGTCATCAAGCATATCGTGCTGGTGCGCATGCTGACCTATCTGCAGGAAAAGCAGGCTCCGTTTCGCGTCATCGACACCCATGCCGGCGCCGGGCGCTATGATCTCACCGGCGATGAAGCGCGCCGCAGCGGCGAATGGCTGACGGGAATCGCGCGGGTGATGCAGGCGCGCTTTTCGGAAAATGCGCTGCCGTTGGTGATGCCCTATCTCGATATTGTCAGGGCGTTCAATTCGCCGGGCGAACTCAAGGCCTATCCCGGCTCGCCGTTGATCGCCCGCGCGCTGCTGCGGCCACAGGACCGCCTCACGGCCTGCGAGATCGAGCCGAATGCCCGCAAGCAGTTGATCGATGCGCTGCGCCGCGACACCCAGGCGCGGGTGGTCGATCTCGACGGCTGGACCGCGTTGCCGGCTTTCGTGCCGCCGAACGAGCGCCGCGGGCTGGTGCTGATCGATCCCTCGTTCGAGCAAAAGGACGAGTTCGAAAGACTGGCCGACGGCTTCGCGGAGGCCTACGAAAAATGGCCGACGGGCAGCTATCTGATCTGGTATCCCGTGAAAAGCCGGCGCGCCACCGACACCCTGGCGCGCCATGTCGCGGGCGTCACCGCCGCCAGCAAGCCGGCGGGCAAATCGTTGCGGCTCGAGTTCAGCGTCGCGCCGCAGGCGGCGGGCGGCCCCCTCGCCTCCACCGGGCTCCTGGTCGTCAATCCGCCGTGGACGCTGGCGGGGGAGTTAAGGGCAATTCTACCGGAACTTGAAAAGCCGCTCGGCCAGGGCGGCGCCGGCCGTTTCAGGCTGGAGACGCCCAAGCCTTGAGCGAGGCCTGATCGGGCCTGAACCTGAGCCATATCAGCGAAAAGTGCGTTTTGGGCCGTAGGCAATTCCCGCAAAACGGGTTTATGCTCAGCGTGTTGGGACTGGCTTTACGTTCCGCTTCCGCGAATGGTTGCGGCGGAGTGATCAAGGCCGAACAAAAATCCAGGTCGATCGGTGGGCATTGATCCCGATCAACCCAGGTGGCCAAGCTTCCGGCAGTGAATGTCCGGTCGGCCATACGCGGGATGCGCGTAATGGCAGAGCAATACGGGGGAGGAGTTTCCCGATGGCCATGACTGGAACAGTCAAGTTCTTCAATGGAGAACGCGGCTACGGCTTCATCAAGCCCGATGATGGCGGCCGCGATGTGTTCGTTCACATCACCGCCGTCGAGCGGGCTGGATTGAAGGATCTGACAGAAGGACAGCGCATTACGTTCGAGGTTGAACCCGACAAGAAGGGCAAAGGCCCGAAGGCGGTCAACCTAGTGATTTCATCGTGAGCCGCGGCTCGCGCTGAGAGCGGAATGAGGTTTTGCCTGTGAAGCATGGCCGGGCGCGTGCTCCCCGCTCGGATCGCTGGATTTTGCAGCGTTTCTACGGCGTAAAAAAATCCCGGCGGCTTGCCGCCACCGGGAGGTTTTAACCGACAGTTTCTTTGTGTTCAGAAGTGATAGTTAACACCAGCTCGGATCAAGCCGAACCGGTAACCGTTCGACGCTCCTGTAATAACGAAATTGCTGTTGGCGAGATCAACGTAAAGATATTCGATCTTGGCGCTCCAGCGCGGGGCGAAGTTCATCTCGGCTCCGGCGCCGAGCGTCCAGCCCGCATTGGTGTGGGATTCCGTAAGGCCGAATGTCGTGGCGCGCAATTCGCCGAACGCAAGACCGCCGGTGCCGAAGAACATTACATTGCTCGCGTAACCGACGTTGAACGAGTAACCGACGCGGCCGCGCACCGTGCCGAACCATGGGTTGGAAAATTTCCAGGGCGCGAAGGTCTCCTCGGCGCCGCTCGCCTGGATATCGCCTTCGAGGCCGAACACCCACGGGCTGCCGAGCTGCTGCCAATTGTATCCGGCCTGGACGCCGCCCGTGACTCCCGACGGCTTTGCCCAATTGTTGTCAACGGAGCCCCAGGCGTAACCGAGGTTGCCGCCGAGATACGGACCGGCCCAGCTGAAGGCGTCGTACAACTGGTTGCCGGTATAGGAAGGGCGTCCGTAATTGAGGTCGGCCGCCTGCGCCGACATGGTCCAGCCTGCGGCGATCAGCGCCGTCACGCTCCACAAAAACCTGCTCATCACGCGACTCCACGCAACTGCCATGACCTGCCCGCCCGAGCGCCCGGCCTGGTTACGGAACTCCACTTTTTCCTGTAGGATTTATCGAGAGTTTTAAGTTAAAGGCTTGTTAATCCGGGGTTATCGCCCGCTCATCATTGTTAAGGAAGCGTTAGCGGCGCCTCTTCACCGCGAGCGTCATGAGCGCTGGCGATGCCGCCTTGCAGCGCATAATTTAGCCCCCATGGATCACGATTCTACTGACCAGCCGAAAGTCCCAAGCAAGGCGCGACGGGGCTCTCCGCCGGATTCGCCGCCCCAGGACCTGGCCTCCGCCGATCTCGATCCCGCGACGTCAGGCGCCGAGGACGACGAAGAGGCGCGGCTGCCGGAAGCGCCGGAGGAGCCCATCGAGGCGATCGCCGAAGGCCCGCTTGCGGTCGGCCACGCGGCGATCGAGAACGCGGTGCGGCTGGCGCCGACCTCGCCCGGCGTCTACCGCATGCTCAATGCGGCGAACGATGTTCTCTACGTCGGCAAAGCCAAGAACGTCCGCAAGCGGCTCGCTTCCTACGCACGAGTCAACGCGCCGCTGCCGGCGCGCATCCTGCGCATGATTGCCGCGACCGTGGCGGTCGAGATCGTCTCGACCACCACCGAGACCGAAGCGCTGCTGCTGGAAGCCAATCTGATCAAGCAGTTGCGGCCGCGCTTCAACGTACAACTGCGCGACGATAAATCGTTTCCTTACATCCTCATCACCGGCGACCATTGGGCGCCGCAGATCCTCAAGCATCGCGGCGCGCAAACCAGGCCCGGGCGATATTTCGGCCCGTTCGCATCCGCCGGCGCCGTCAACCGCACCATCACGGCGCTGCAACGCGCGTTTTTGATTCGCTCCTGCACTGACGGCTTCTTCGAAAGCCGCACCCGGCCCTGCCTGCTCTATCAGATCCGCCGCTGCTCAGGCCCCTGCACCCGCGAGATCGACTTCCCCGGCTATAGCGAGCTGGTGCGCGAGGCGAACGACTTCCTGTCCGGCCGCAGCCACGCGGTGAAGGAGCTGCTCGCCGCCGAGATGGAGAAGGCGTCGAACGAGCTGGAATTCGAAACCGCGGCGCTCTATCGCGACCGCCTCGCCGCGCTCTCGGCGATCCAGTCGCAGCAGGGCATCAATCCGCGCACCGTGGAAGAGGCCGACGTGTTCGCCATCCATCAGGAGGGCGGCTATTCCTGCGTCGAGGTTTTCTTCTTCCGCACCGGCCAGAACTGGGGCAACCGCGCCTATTTCCCGCGGGCGGAGAAGTCGTACACGCCGGAAGAAGTGCTGGGCTCGTTCCTCGCGCAATTCTACGACGACAAGCCGCCGCCGAAGCTGATCCTGCTGTCGCACGAGATCGAGGAGAGCGCGTTGCTGGCCGACGCGCTCGCGGTCAAGGCCGGCTTCAAGGTCGAAGTCTCGACGCCGAAGCGCGGCGAAAAGAAAGAGCTGATCGCGCATGCATTGACCAATGCGCGCGAGGCGCTCGGCCGCAAGCTCAGCGACACCGCCACGCAGGGCCGCCTGCTGCAGGGCATGGCGACGACGCTCGGACTGCCGCAAGTGCCAAAGCGCATCGAGGTTTACGACAACAGCCATATCCAGGGCACCAACGCGGTCGGCGCGATGATCGTGGCGGGGCCGGACGGATTCATCAAGAACCAGTACCGCAAGTTCAATATCAAGTCCCAGGCTCTAACGCCCGGCGACGACTACGCAATGATGCGCGAGGTGCTGGAGCGGCGCTTCAAGCGGTTGTTGAAGCCGCCGGAAGGCGACGCCGCAAAGGTGAAGGCCGACGATGATTCGTTTCCGCAATGGCCCGATCTCGTCATCATCGACGGCGGCCGCGGCCAGCTCAACGCCGTCAGGGAGATTTTCGAAAACCTGGGACTGACCCAGGTGTCGCTGATGGCGGTGGCCAAGGGGCCAGATCGCGACGCCGGACGCGAAACCCTGTTCATGCCGGACCGCGAGGCGATCAAGCTCGAGCCGCGCGACCCCGTGCTGTATTTCATCCAGCGGCTGCGCGACGAGGCGCATCGCTTCGTGATCGGCTCGCACCGCAAGCTGCGCAAGAAAGACATCAGGGAGGCCGGTCTGCAGGAGATTCCGGGCATCGGCCCGTCACGCAAACGTGCCTTGCTGCATCACTTTGGAACGCTGAAGGAAATCGAGCGGGCCTCGATCGCCGACCTTGGCAAGGTTCCAGGGGTCAGCGCCGAAAGCGCGCGCAAGATTTTCGAGTTCTTCCATACGCAGCCGGGTTAAAGGATTCAGGTTTCGCATTAACCTTTCACACGGGCGTAGCCTGCGACAGATGATCTAGGCCAGCACGGTTGACCTTCACGCTCTAGCGGTATTGGTAAGACGGATGAACATCGCGACCACGAGGGGCCAGGCCAAGACCCTGTCCCTGCCGAACATTTTGACCTACGCCCGCATCGCCGCCATTCCGGTGGTAGTCGGTTGCGTTTTTGCCCAATCTATCCTGGATGGCCCGCTGTGGCTGCGCTGGGTGGCGCTCGCCGTCTTCATCGCCGCCGGCGTGACGGATTATCTGGATGGCTATTATGCACGAATGTGGGACCAGCAGTCCGCTTTCGGCCGGATGCTCGACCCGATCGCCGACAAGCTGCTGGTGGCGTCCTGCCTCTTGATGCTGGCGGCCGACAACTCGATCCATGGCTGGACGCTGTGGGCGGCCATCGTGATCCTGTGCCGCGAGATCCTGGTCTCGGGCTTGCGGGAGTATCTGGCGGCGCTGCGGGTCAGCGTGCCCGTGACCAAGCTTGCGAAATGGAAGACCACGATACAGCTGGTCGCGATCGGCTTCCTGATCGCGGGCGAGGCCGGCGAGCAGATCCTGCCCGCGACCACCCTGATCGGGATCGGCCTGCTGTGGATGTCGGCGATCTTCACGATCTACACCGGCTACGATTATTTCCGCGCCGGCATCCATCACCTCATCAAGGAGGATGAGGGATGAAGCTCAAGTATTTCGCCTGGGTGCGTGAACGGATCGGCCTCGCCGAGGAAACCGTCGAGCCACCGGCCGACGTGCGCACGGTGGACGATCTGATCGGCTGGCTGTCCCGGCGCGGCGAGAGCTACGCCTACGCCTTCGAGAAGCCGAAGGTGATCCGCGCCGCGATCGACCACGCCCATGTCAAGCCGGACGCCATGATATCGGGCGCGCGCGAGATTGCATTTTTCCCGCCGATGACCGGCGGTTGACATAGCGTTTTCAAGCGAAGTGGGAACCGGTTCGCGTGAACAAAACGCGTCAAAATAAAAGATGATCTGATGTCCGTCACGGCAACTATTCGCATCCAGGAAGCCGATTTCGACGTCGCACAGGAAATTGCGGCGATGACGCGCGGCCGCACCGATATCG
>Ga0081540_1002654_pt1 | contig 14545 bp, 13 predicted proteins | sample TabmetS2T1R1_FD_71024 | JGI IMG/M metagenome (GOLD analysis project Ga0081540, IMG submission 71024) | Tabebuia heterophylla rhizosphere microbial communities from the University of Puerto Rico - S2T1R1 | ecosystem: Host-associated > Plants > Roots > Rhizosphere ... | reverse complement strand
GCCAGCCAGCCATAGCAGCAGCGTACCCAGACTAAGGGCGCCGCAGACCAGACGCGCCATGCAACGATTCCTCCATCTGGGAACGGACGTCGCGAAGCTTCTGCTCCACCGTAGGGTTGTCGGGCTTTAAGGCAAGCGATTTTTCCCACGCTTGGCGCGCTTCTCGCAAACGGCGCAAATGAAAGTAGGCATCCCCAAGGTGGTCTTGCATGATGGGGTCGTCTGGCACTACAGCGACAGCTCGTTCAAGTTCAGAAAGTGCCTTCTCGTACCAGCCCTTTTTGAAAAAAGCCCATCCAAGACTATCAATAAAATAGCCGTTGTCAGGCTCGAGCACCAACGCACGCTGGATCACGTCGATCGATTCGTCAAGTCGAATGCCACGTTCAGCATACATGTATCCCAGGTAATTGAGCGCACTGGCATGCTTGGGATCGAGGTCGATGGTACGCTGCATCTGGGCTACAGAGGCCTCGAAATCCCCAAGTTTTTCATAAACCACTCCTAGATTAAAATGGTAGGTGGCGTTGTTGTCGTCGAGCGCAACAGCTTTCTGCAAGCTGGCAGCAGCCTCGGCGTAGGCTTTGTTTTCGGATTGCGCCAGCCCCAGGTAAAACTGCGCACCAGCATGCCCTGGGTCCAGTTCCACCGCTTGGGTTAGTGTTGCAATCGCCTGCGACAAATTCCCCAAACGTTCATAGACGTGCCCAAGGTGCAGGTATAATTCGAGCGATTTCGGGCGTAGCGCGAGCGCGCGTTGGAGCTCACGCAGCGCATCATCGTACCGCTTCATTTCTTCATACGTCAGAGCCAGATAATAGCGCAGGTCCGCATTATTCGGCTCAACCACTTCAACGGCCTGGAAGGTTTCGAGCGCTTTCTCCACTTCCTTCTGTTCGAGATAAATCAGGCCGAGACGCAGGCGCAGACGCAGGTTCTGTGGCTCGACCTGGCGTAACTGTTCATACGTGCTCAATGCCTCCGTCAGGTTATTTTGCTGCAGATACACCTCGCCAAGCCGATGCCGTATGGCATTATTGTGTGGATTCACCGTTAGCACGCGGCGATACAGCTCTGCAGCCTCTCCGTAGCGCTTCTGCACCTCATACACCGTCCCCAAAACGCTTAAGGCGCGCTCAAACTGCGGCTGCTGCGCTATAGCACGTTTCAACAGGTCTTCAGCCTGCTCATAGTCACCCTTTTCAGCATACAAACGCCCCAGTTCATAGAGGCCACGGAGCGACGTCGGCTGGACCCGCAACAGCTCCTGGAAAACCGCAATGGCCTCTGACTGCTGGCCTGCAGCCAGATGTAATATACCGAGATAGATATAGCCCTCTTCATCGAGTGGCTCCAGCTCGATGGCTTTACGAAAGGCCGCCTGTGCCTCTTCCTTATGTTGCAAATTAGCATGCAGCTGACCCAGCACCAGGTATGCCGGCTGATACTTCGGATCCAGACGCAGCGCTTTTTGGCATGCTTGCAAGGCTGCCGGCACATCCCCGCGGCGCATCAGGAGGCGAGCTAACTCCGTGTGCAGAAAGACCGTCTCCGGCTGGTCTTGAATCGCCTCACGGAGTTCGGCAATCGCCTCATCAAGCTGCTTGTCATCCGCACTGCCACGCAGGGAGGCGTAGCTCCGCATGAAATGATAGTACGCCTCTCCACGACGCAGAATGTCTTCAGGCCCCAGGACTGCTGTTTCATTACTTGACCCCACGTCCTGTACCGCCGCGGCACGCGACATGTGTGCTGCCGCACAACTACTACACAGCAACAGCAAACTCATACCGCCAAGCCATAACCCCAAACGGGACCCGATTCTACCTAACCTGGCCAACGAACCCCTGCATGTATACATACCCCTTACCTTCTTGCTTGCCATCCCCGCTGCCATGCTCGCCTGACCGCCTCACGCAGATCAGGATCAGCGATGCTGGCTGTGCCTTCCTGCATCTGCTGTTCTTCCACCGCGGTAAGTGGTAAGGGCTCCGGTCCTTCCTCAAGAGAGGAGAAAACTGGTCGTCGGGCAGAAGACATCGCCAACGTAAAATGGAGCCTGGTAATTGCTACGTTGCCCAGGACGCCCCGAATATTTTCCAGTAATTGTGCCTGGTAAAAGGTGATTTGCTGCAGCCAGATCGCGTCGCTCACCGTGATAAACAACACACGGGCCCGAATACTTTCAGGCTGCGTCACTGCCGCCAGCTGCGGCCCAGCAATGGTATGCCAGTGTCGGATAATCTGTCCAAGGAGCACCAGGTGGCCCAAGCCGCGCTGGCGCAAAGCCTGGGCTAAAACAGGGGCAAGCGCCTGTAAGGTGCCAGCATTAGTCGACTGACGATCCATGGCCTGTCCCCTGCGAGCGTGCATGTATGGGCCTCACCGAGCCCGTCTCGACGGGTCGCGAGGCTTTATGCAACAGTGCTGCGATGGCACTCATCACTTCTTGCACAATCGCTACCGACGTCTCCTTGGTGTCTGGCATCGCATAATAGTGCTGTAATGCCACCGGTTTGCCATAGTGCACGGACACCGGAGCACGGCCATGCACGAGGGACTTGAGATGCGGGATGATGCGCTCTGTCCCGACGATTGCAGCGGGAATCACCACCGGTCGGGCCGTGTAGATGAGTTTTCCAACCGTACGCTTGCCCTCATGCAAACGGCCATCACGACTGCGAGTCCCTTCCGGAAATAACATCATCTTCTCTGTACGCATATGAGTAATCATCCGCCGCATCGCCTGTCTATCATGCTGCCCACGCCGCACAGGGAATACTCCCAAGGGGGTGAGCAAATAGCCCAGGAGGCGAGAGCGGAACAGCTCGGCTTTGGCCGGTGCCCAGATAATCTGCATCCCTTGGGTGGCTAGCACAGAATAGGGCAGGAGAACCGTATCAAACGCTGAGATATGGTTGCTCACCAAAACGACACCACCCTGAGAGGGGATATGTTCACTCCCCTCGATGTGCACCCGGCAGCACAAGCGGAAAAACAGTTTGGCCGCCCCATAGGCTAGACGCAGCCATAAGCGCCCCATCCAGGGATGTCTAAATAAGGGATGTAAGGGTAGGGATGATTGCACAATACCATTAAGATACAAGTAATTGGACAACGCCATAGCTATAGAATAGGATATGTCAATATACGCGTGAGTATAGCCATCTCGGCTCAGATATGCAATCGAAAGAAAGGGCGGTAGGCTTAGAGTCGGGACCTCTCAACTGCACCATTGACTTCACGCCGTGTCTTACTTAAGATATGGGCTTTTTAGTCACTCCTCTTTCATCACGGTATATGTACCTCTACGCAATAATGCTCGCTAGTGGTAGCGGGGCACGCTTCTGGGCCGTAAGTCAGTGCCATCTTCCGAAGCAGTTTTTAGTGTTGCAAGCGACCGCCAGCCGCATTGCATTGTTTATTTCTCTAAGTCATATCTCCGCGTAGGAGCTACACGTATGCCAACACTATTGAACGAAGGTGAGCCAGAAGATGCTTTTGTGGCCGGGGTAAAGAAGAATATTGCGCTTACCAAGCGTTTGATTGAGGATGGCAAAACCCCGGGGACTTTAGCCATTGTTTCCGGCTCGGAATCTGCCAGAAATCTATGGCAAAAAATTCTGGATGAGGCCAAGCGTTCTCTCCAGGCTATCTCAGTGTTCTCCTTTCATGAGGATTTACCAGTCAATCAAGCTTTTGGCGTGCTGCTTCTTTGGCAGCGGCTGAGAGACGCGGCCGACCGCACACGTGGGACCCTGGCAGCCTTTGTGTTTGGGAGTGGCACCCGCTCCACGCCCTTTACGGAAACGGACAATGCCCAAAAACCCGCCATCGTGACGCCTGTACGTGGCATATCTGACGGGAAGGAACGATACCTTACGATGGTAGAACTGGCTGTACGCTACTTTATACCGGTCCAGCAGTATCTGATGAGATCCGGCTTTGAGGGTCTCATCATCAAATGGGGCGACGAAGTGCAGATTCCAACCTGCGATCTTTCTGGGCAAAATCCAGAGCTCTTTGGCCACGCAGATATTGTTCGTTTCGTTTCCATCCAAGAGATGACGACTGAGAGCGCGTTAAACAAAGACTGGGTAGGAGTGGATGAAAAGCACCAAGTCATCGCCTTCATCCCGCGGCGTCCCTTGTCTGACATGGAAAAGCTAGCCGATCGGGGCCTTGTGCAAAAACGCGATGGCAAGCTCTATGGCGGCGTCAACCTTGGCTCTGTGGCTGTCTCTTATGATCTTTTGGATGCTCTCCTCAATGAATTCAAGGGTGAAGTGAACGATAGCACAGCCATTCGAAACGATCGGCCCGCCTTGGATCCTGAATTTTTTACAGCTCTCACCATCGCTGTCATTCAAGATGAAAATGAGCGCCGAGAGGCCTGGCAAAGAGCTATCCAGGAAAGCAAAGACGTGAAGAAATTGTCTGAAAAAATGCTCGATGTTTTAGAGAGAATGCAAAAGGCCATTAACATGCTGAACCGGCCTTTGAAAACGGTGGCCCTAGACTTTCAAGATCAATACTGGGGTGACATTGGCCAGCATCCACAAATCTACGACTTTTATATGGGCCTGAATGAGCCAGGACCCAAAGGCGAGATCCTCCGCGCCTTAGCCGATATCCCCGACCATCGGGATGAAAACGGCAGCATCATTGTAGGTGACTCCTACATCAGCCAGAACATAACTGTCAAGAATTCCGTTCTCATCAACGTCACTCTTACTGGTCAAGGGCGTATTGAAAATAGCGTCTTGATTGGCACCCGGGCCGGGAACATCGATATGGACAACGGCTTTGATGTGCTGAGCACAGGTCCTAGCCTGCAAGTGTCCTCGAGGGGTGGGACTTACAAAGTGGTATCAGACGTTCCAGTATCCGTAGCTGCAGGGGAGCGCGTTACTACGCTCTTCATGCCGACGCACGGCACTTACCTCATGCGCGTTCATGAGCATACAAACCTTCGAGACACGGCGGTTACGTACGATGTCCCGATCTTCGGGAACCCGGTGTCATTTAAAGAGGCCCATGAAGACATGGGCAGAATCACTGTCGAGGAACTGGAGCGAGTCCGTAGCGCTAAGCTGCCCAACCCCACGAGTACCTAGGCTCCCAACCGCGCTCTGCCCCCTACGTGCTCTGCGACACCCGAGGTTCCTGCTGTTGGAGCCAGTGCAAGGCGGCTTGCAAGGCCAATATATAACTGTAAGAGCCAAAGCCAGCCACTTGCCCCAGGGTAATGTCAGCGAGATACGACTGCCGGCGAAACGGCTCACGGCGATAGATATTGGAGAGATGCACTTCAATCACTGGCAGGCCCACCGCCAGAATCGCATCACGGATAGCGATGCTGGTATGCGTGTAGGCCCCAGGATTGATGATCAGCAGAGCGGCCTGTGCACCCCGCTGCTGAATGCAATCGACCAACGCACCCTCATGGTTAGACTGAAACGTCTCCAATTCATGCCCAGCAGCTATCGCACGCTGCCGCAGTTCATGGTCGATCTCTGCCAGCGAGGTCTGGCCATAGACCTGTGGTTCGCGTGTGCCGAGGAGATTGAGATTCGGACCATGCATCACGAGAATACGAGCCATTGCCTCTCTTCATCTCTAGACGCTCTCTAAGCGCTCCCGCTGCAAACGCTGACGTTGCAGATAGCGCAACCACAGTCCAAGCTGTGCTGCAACCTGGCGCTCTTGACGGCGTGTCATCTGCGTGGCTCTCTCACCTGCCCCGTCAGGAGCAGCACATTGTCCCGCAGGGTCTGACCCACCCTCTCCGCATGCCAGCTCCTGTTCTAAGGTGCGCAGACGCTCGTGGAGCTGATGATTGTCTGGCTGCTCTTGGGCTAAACGGCGATAAATAGCCAGAGCACGTTCTCCAAACCCTTGTTTGAGATACAGACGTGCCAGCGTTTCAGTATAAATACCAGCCGCAGCATCACTAGGTTGAGACGCATAGGCTTCTGCCTCAGCCATGTCGCCTCCTTGCAGTTTGCACGTACCCTGCTAGGCATACTCAGCGAGGAGCGTCTGCAACGCCTCCAGAGGCACCTGTTGATGATAGGCGACCTCACCGATATCCTTTAGGAGGATGAAACGGACCACACCATTGAGGGATTTTTTATCATGGGTCATCACCTCTAGCAGGCGCTGCGGTGGCAGACCAGTGTACGTTGTCGGCAATCCCAGTGCCTCGATCAGCGCACACAAGCGGGAACGCACGGCAGTACTACAAAAACCCAGACGCTCCGACAAAATCGCCACCAGTGCCATGCCCACGGCGACCGCCTCGCCATGCGAGTACTGCGTGTACATCGTTGCAGCTTCCAACGCATGCCCCAGCGTATGGCCAAAATTCAGAATGGCACGCACACCCCGTTCGGTGGGGTCCTCTTGTACCACCCGTACTTTGACAGCAATAGACCGCTCAATAAGTGTAGTAAGAACCTCTTCTTCCCGCTGGCGTATCGCCTCAATGTGCTCCTCAATAAATTGAAACAACTCTGTATCGCCAATCACGCCGGCCTTGACGATCTCGCTTAAACCGCAGAGATATTCCCGTTCAGGGAGTGACTGCAGCAGCGTCGTATCGGTGAACACAGCTCGCGGTGGGTAGAACGCCCCGATGAGATTTTTGCCGAGCTTATGATTGACCGCGGTTTTCCCGCCGACACTACTATCAACCATCGCCAGTAAAGAAGTAGGAATCTGCACCAGCGGAATGCCACGCATATAGGTCGCGGCGACAAACCCCGCGACATCTCCGAGTACACCCCCTCCTAAGGCACAGACCACGCTGTGACGGTCCGCCCCACCTCGCGCCAGACGGGTAAATAAGCGCGAAGCGCTCAGCAGGGTTTTGCTGCGCTCTCCCTCAGGCATCAGACAGGCCTCAACGCCAAAACCCATGGCACGGAGGCTGTCAGCCAGGGTGACACCGTACAGCTTGTACAGATGTGGATGTGAGAAAACAAAGGCTTTGCGGCCTGGAGTCAGGGCTTGCACCTGTTCACCAACGTGAGTCAACACCCCAGGGCCGATGTGAATGTCATATTGCTCTGTAGCAGAGCGTACAGCAATGCAGTGATACGGCGTAGATGGCATAGGCGTCTCTCTGTCTCTCTGACGTACACCCCCTCACTGCGACAGCGCCGTGCGGCGTTTATCTGTCGCGTCATCTTGCCGTATAATACGTGGTGTGAGGAAAATGAGCAACTCGTCACTATCATCCTGCTGGCGTTCTTTGCGGAAGAGCCAGCCAAGGACGGGTATGTTCGACAAGCCCGGAACGCCAGAGCGATTCGACTGGATATTGCGCCTGTACAGGCCACCGATCACTACCGTATCGCCATCTTTGACTAACATGTCGGTATTGGCTTCCCGCGTCGTAATCGTCGGTATGCCGTTGACTTGTTGGGTGAAGTCCGCCTCGTTCTTCGTCGCGGTAATCTTCATACCAATGAATTCGTTGGGCGTGACGTGTGGCGTCACCTTCAGGGTGATATTGGCATCCACAAACTCCGTCCTTGTCCCTTCCGCTGACACCGTCGCCACAGGGATCTTCCGCCCACTCTGGATTTGTGCCTCTGTGTTATCCAGCGTAGCAATCTTGGGACTCGAAATGATCTTGCCACGACCAGATGATTCCAGCGCAGAGAGCTGAGCGTCCAGGACTGAGCCACCAATGCTCGCGAGCGAAAACCCAATAGCACCGCCCGAGCCCAGCCCCACTGCGGCCGGCAAGTCCAATAAGAAATTTGCTGGTGGAGTAATCGGCGTGAGCCCCCCAGTATTCGTAGCCGGCACACCGCCACGTACATCAATGCGATTCGGGAAGTTTTTATCCGTAATCTGGGAATGAGCTAGACCAAGCTGAATGCCCAGTTCACGCAAGAACGTGCGTGACGACTCGACAATACGCGCTTCGATCATCACCTGAGGCGTGGGACGGTCGAGCTTCTCGATCAACGCCAGCACAGCATCGAGACTTGCTTGGGTATCGGTGATGATCATGGTGTTGGTGCGCGCATCGATAATAATCGTCCCACGCCGGCTCAAGAGCTTTTCCAGATTCGGACGCAGGTCTTTGGCCGCAGCGTAATTGGCCGGCACAATACGTGTCACCAAGGGCTCAGCCTGGACTTCCGTGACCTTGGCTTTCAAGCGCTCCTGACGTTCATTGGTGAACTTCTCAAGTGGGGCTACACGAATAATGTTGCCACTACGCTCCTGCGCTAAACCGTTGATCTTGAGGATCACGTCCAACGCTTGATCCCATGGGACATCCGTCATACGGGTCGTAATTTTGCCCTGGACATCGCCACCGGCGATGATATTCACCTTGCCGACCTCAGCAATCAGACGCAAGATGTCATTGATATCGGCATCTTGAAAGTCCAACGAGATCTTCTCTCCCGTGAATGCCCGCGTCTCGTTGATACTGTCCCCGAATGGGAGACCTTCGCTCTGCGACACTGGCGCGCTGCTTTCTGCACTTGGTGCCGGGGTTGGGACTGCTCCCCTGCGCACAATAGGATTAATCTGCGCCATGCGTGGAGCCATCGCAGCAACTAATGGTAGCGCTGGCGCTACCGGGCGTGGGGCTGGAGATGGCGGTGACAACGTCGCAGCCGTAGGCGACTGCAAGGTCGCCGGGGCTCTGGCTACCGTGGGGCTAGGGGACGGCTGTAGAGCCAGACGTATAGCATCGTTGTCCTGATGCACGTCAAACAATGCCGCAGTACGCAAATAGACCACGACTTTGACCGTCTCCTCCTGAGCGTCCGCGAGTGGGACAGCCTCAAGATGCGACACAATACTGTCGAGATCATGGACTATCAGGGCTTTTTCTTGTGTGGGACTGAGTTGAGCCGGCTTGATGTCGAGCGCTAAACGGTGCGGGTTTTGTTGTTGTTTGACTTGTACTTGTGGTAGTGTTCCAGCCGTCTGGAAGGACACAATCGAGCTATTGGCACGCGTGTCAAACGTGATGGCAGTGATCATCGCGCTGGGGAGCTTCGCAGGTCCTGGTCCAAGTGGGCTCGTTAGCATAGACGCGGCCCTGTCGCCTGCCTCCGCCGTTTCTGTGGCAGCGGTCGGTAGCATCTCTGCCCTATGGTTTCCAGCATCAGCCAGGGTGATCAGAAGCTGACGGCCCTGGATCTCAACAACGTGCGTGGTCATATGCTGCAGATAGACTACGAAGCGTACGGCACGTTCTTCCGGCACTTGCAAGGACTCAATACTGCGGACGACCCCTGCCACAGGCAGGGGTCGTGGCAGGTCACCGAGCGTTGCCCCAGGGAAAGTGAGCACCAGGCGAGGAGGATCTTGTAACGTAAACGCCGTGTACTCAATAGCCTCAGTGATCTGGACGGTAATGCGGACGTTCTCCCCCAACGTTTCTGTGGTAATCCCCGTGATCATGGCACGCCTTGGCGCACCCTGACTCTCAGCAGATGGTGGCAACTCCGCCGGCCGCGTACCGCTACAGCCCCCGTACCACAGGGCAGTAGTGAGGATGCCGATGAACACACCGGAAAGACGGTGAGAGAGGTTCACGTGCTTATCCTTCCTTCTTGTCCTTGCGCCGAAGCGGGAGCGTAAGCGTTTTGGGGACGAGCTTGTCCTCCGAGTTCAGATACTGTTCCTCGATGACGAGGCGGTCATTCTCGATTGCGATGACTTTGCCACTGTACTTTCCCATATATGTTTCCAGGGTAGCAAAGTAACTCTTGCCATCAGGCGCCTTAATAAGTGCCTTCCGACCAAGCTCACCCCAAACGATTCCCACCAGTTTCAGAGCAGAAAGATCGAAGCGTTCGAGAGGCCCGAGCGGTCGTTCAGGCAGGCGTGGCTTGGGACGCAGCACATCAGGCGGCACTTCCTTCACCAACGGCTCTAAGGGATCACGTCGGTCCTGCCCACTATACCGGTAGTCCTCTGCCGCTTCCTGTGGCTTCGGGACCGGTGGCGCAGGAGTATTCGGCCGCGCCCGCCTGGTGCCGGGTTGTTCCTGACTGTGTAGGCTCCCCACCTGCACACTAAACAGCAGGCTCAAGAGCAGGGCAACGCCCATGCACCATGGCCTGAGGGACTTCAGCTCCCCCAGCTCACTTTTTCCCACTCTTCTTTGCAGATGCAGCCGCTTCATTTGCCTCGGCCTCGTCAAGAAAACGGAACGTAGTAGCCAGGCACTGCGTTTCCTGGCTCGTCGCCTCTATCTGAATCCCATTCACACTAATAATCCGTTCCAGATGGGCCAAATCGTCAAAAAAGCGTCCAACCGCATGATACTGCCCCTTCACGCGCACCTGAATGGGGATCTCTGCGTAAAACTCCTTGCGCTGTTCAGGCTGGGGCTTGATGAGACTAATCTGTAGCCCGGTCCGTACTCCTACATCAGAAATCTGCCGTATCATGCCAGGAATTTCACGGCTTTCGGGCAATTCCCGTAACAGAATATGCAGCTTGGCTTCCAAATCGCTCACCTGCGCCTTAAATGTGTCGAGCTTGGCAGCAATCCGCTTATGCTTTTCCACCGTTTGCCGTTTGGCATTGATTCTCTCTTGCAGCTCTTGTATTTCTTCAATGTATGGTTGATACAAAAAATACCAGTAGAGCGCCGCCATAAGCACTACAAAGCAAGGGATGGCTAACCAGCGATATAATGACGGGATACCTTCCAGCCGCTCCATGAACTCCATCGTACCCCTCCGGTGTCCTAAGATGTCGCTTCTTTTTTCTTCGACCCCGCGATGCGGGCTACAACCGTAAAAGCGACCACCTGCCGGCTCTGCATGAGTTCGGACTTCGACTCAATGAGTTCAACAGTCCCGAACGACGGCGAACGCTCCAGGTTTTCCATAAAGGCTGCAATACCAACGTTGTCAAAGGATTTCCCACTAATCTGCAGCGCCCCCCCGGTGTCCTTAATTGAGCTCAGCCACATCTGATCAGGCAGACTATGACTGATTTCCTCGAGGAAACGTGCTGGACGGCTCTGTTTGAGCTTGATATCTTCAATCGCTCCGACTTTTTTCTCCATTTGGGCCTTTGTCGTCTCAAACTTCTGGACCTCTTTAATGATCTCTTCGAGGCGTTTGATCTCCTCCTCCACCCCAGCGAGTTCTTGCTGACGCGCCGCCAGCTCGCTATTTTGGGTGGTATAGGCCCATACGCTTCCACCGACAACCGCTAGCACTGCTACAATGGCAGCTTGGAGCTGATGGCGCAGCTCAACCCGACGCCTGGCTTCACGGGCTGGGAGAAGATTAATACGAATCATCGGTCATGCATCCTTCGCAAGGCCAGTCCAACGCTCACTGCTGCCACCGGCGCCATGTCCTGGAGATACTCAGGATCAAAAAACTTGTCGCTGTAGTACAGGCCCCGGAATGGATCCGCCACGCTGACTGGCAATCCTAAACGATTGCTTAAAAAGCGGTCTAAACCCTTGATCTTGGCACACCCCCCACTGATGACCATACGGTCAATCACTTCATCCGCCGCCGTGGTACGGAAAAACTCGAACGAGCGCTGAATCTCCTCGGCAATTTCTTCGCTGACTTCAGCCATGATGGACAAGACGTCTTCTTGATGACGCTTATCGGTCACCCCGACGCCTAGCTTCAACGCTTCCGCCTGGTCGTAGCCCACATTCAATTCTTTCTGAATGGTGCTTGTGTAGCGGTTGCCACCAATGACGATATCGCGCTGAAACATCGTGTAACCAGCTTTCAAGATATTGATGTTCATAGTCGTCGCCCCGATATCAACGAGTGCCACGACGCCGACATCATCCGCAGTGGTTATCTCATACTCATTTTCAAGCGCAAAAACGTCGATATCCACGACGACGGGGTTGAGTCCTGCATCCGTCAGGAGATTGGTGTGGTCCCGAATTTTGGCTTTCTTGGCCGCGACAAGAAGCACGTCCATCTGATTGTCGGCGCGTTCGTCCTCCTCGTGCACCGTCGGCAAAATCTGAAAATCAATGTTGACATCAGAAATTTCGAAAGGAATATGTTGCTCCGCTTCTCCCTGGATCGCCTCGGTGAGCTCTTTCTCCGTCATCTGTGGGACACGGATCCGTTTGACGATCACCGACTGCCCAGAGACCGCTGTCGCAACCTCTTTGGATGTAATTTTTTCCATCCGCATGAGATTGCGGATAGCCTCAACGATAGCTTCAGCCTCGGAAATGTTGCCGTCGACAATCGCTTCCGGACGCAGCGGCATGATACCAAAGTTGAGTAATTGGTAACCTTTACTCTTTTGCTTGAGCCGCACCACTTTGATTGAGTGCGTGCCAATATCGATACCAACCAGGAGCTTTCTACGCATCGCAAACATAAAAATTCCTTTATTGGAGCCCGTATATATTGCACGAAAGTTACTAAAATTTCAAGGGTTTTCCGAGGAGAGAGCTCTGCTCTCCGATGAGCTCAGCGTCATGGGCCAGCGCTGGTTGTAGCCTACCCTCTGCCAAGGTCGTACGCCAAAACGCGGCACATCGCAAAACTGTTTAGGGTCCAAAAATGGTCTGCGCTTGTATCAAAGCATACCCAATCTTTTGGGCAGATAGCATATCTTTCATAAGGCCACCCCCGTGGCTTTGCAACGGCCGAACTGCCTGCTACAATCTTCGGCACATTTTTTGGACAACGTGAGAAGGGTCCAAATTTTATGAAAATTATGGCCTTTGGCGATATCCATGAATACCTCCATCCCTTAGTCTCGCTGGCAGAACCCCTCCAGCAAGCCGATGTGGTCCTGGTCACTGGGGATATGACGCGCTGGCGTGGAACAGAGACCGCTACCAAAGTTTTGCGAGCGATTATGTCCTATAATCCCAACGTCCTGGCACAGGTAGGCAATACGGATAGCTGGGACATCCATCATCATCTCACTCAGCGCGGTATGAATTTGCACGGCCAGGGCCATTGTTTCGGTGAGGTCGGCATTTTTGGGGTCGGCGGCTCGAACTATACGCCATTTTATACACCGGTGGAGTTTAAGGAGGAGGAAATTGCCGATTACCTCCTGGCTGGCTATGACATGATCAAAGAGGCGCGCTACAAAATTTTGGTCGCGCACTGTCCACCGTATCAGACGGCGATTGACCGTATTCACTCTGGCTTACATGTGGGCAGTCACAGTGTGCGTAGCTTTATCGAAACCTATCAGCCGGACCTCTGCATCTCTGGCCATATTCATGAGGCGCCGGGTGAAGACACCATTGGCCGTACACACCTTATCAATCCTGGGATGCTGGCCCAGGGTGGGTATGTGACGGTGACCTGCACCCCTGAGACCCTGACAGCACACCGTGTGCCAGGGCACGACACCCGACACTACAGTACGAGCCCTTTCATACCCTCGTCACTGTGAACGCTGGATTACAGCAAGGCAAGTGACGCTGACTATGGACAGAGGCCTCCTGCTGAGCAAAATTTTTTGGAATCTGCAGGCCAACTGGCATTTACGTCACCGTCCCAACGCGCAGACGCTCTCGGTGCAGGATACCGTCAAAGGGCTCCAACACCTGCTCCTGGCCGAGTCGGGGGCGCTGTTACAGCATACGCTGCAGCGGGCATACGCGCGCTGCGTATCACTCGAGGTGCTCAGTCGCTTGGATATTGCCCTGTATCAAGAAGGCATCGATCAACGGGTGTGGCGCGCCCAGGCTACCCTTATGGATGGGACAACGCAATGCTTTGGGATCATTGTAGCGCGCGCTCCAGGCGCGAGCAGCCTCATGACGCAACGCGATTTTTCGCACTTGCAAACCCTCCATGCACAGCAGGCACGCTACTGTGTGATCCCCTACGTATGTGGCACGGCGCCAGTGGCTGGAGGGGTCGCAGCCTACACTGTGGAGTGGCTAGAGGACTACAAGGAACTGGTCTTCGAGATCACGCTGGACGGGGGTGTCTTTCTGATCAATGCCCACGGCGCCCACCGCCGTTTCAGCCCACAGGCATCACGCCAGATCTGGCGGCGCCTTATCGAGATCCTCTGGTGGTATCCGCAGCTACGCGGCGTCAATATTCAGGCGGGAGATTTTGTCGGCCGGGTGCAGGCCGATGAGCAGGTCGAACTCAAACTCACGACGGCACGGGCCCTGGCTCCAGAGGCCACCCCGGTGGAGCAGATACACGCCATGCTCGGCTACCTGATTACGGCGAGTGGCTACCTGAGCGATGGCCAGCAACCGTTTCAGCGCCAGATGCCGCACGCGGCGTTCGTATTCCGCATGCAGGCGGTGCTGCGGCGGCGTTTTGGAGACCGGGCGCCAGAGCTGGCGCAGCGGCAGTGGGTATTGTTTCAAAGCGGCGCGTTTGCCCAGCAAGAGGATTGGCTCAAAGAAGACTGCCTGCTGGCAACCTATGATCGCTGGTGCGCTGACTACCCAGCAGAACTCGCCTGGCAGAAGACTTGTCGGTACTGGCTCGATTACGTCGAAGCCATACAGGCTGGCCGGCTGCCGGTGTCATGGTGGTTCCCGGCCGCAGAGATTCCCACAGTGCTC
>Ga0081540_1002653_pt1 | contig 14547 bp, 12 predicted proteins | sample TabmetS2T1R1_FD_71024 | JGI IMG/M metagenome (GOLD analysis project Ga0081540, IMG submission 71024) | Tabebuia heterophylla rhizosphere microbial communities from the University of Puerto Rico - S2T1R1 | ecosystem: Host-associated > Plants > Roots > Rhizosphere ... | reverse complement strand
TGGCTGAGGTCGGTCATCCAGCCGTCGCCAATAGCCGTAGTGATCACGCCAGCGAGCGCCGGGTTGGCCAGCCGCAACCAGCGGCGCGGCGTGACGCCGTTGGTCTTGTTGTTGAAACGCTCGGGGAACATCTCAGCCAGGTCCTTGACCGTCGTGGTGCGCAGCAGTTCGGAGTGAATAGCCGCCACGCCGTTGGTACTGTGCGAGCCGACAATGGCCAGGTTGGCCATGCGGATCTTGCGCTCCGCACCCTCCTCGACGAGGCTGATGTGCTCGACGCGACCGGTGTCGCCGGGGAAACGCTCCCGCACCGTATCCAGTAGGCGGCGGTTAATCTCCAGGATAATCTCCAGGTGACGCGGCAGCAACAGCTCGAACCACGCCAGCGGCCATTTTTCCAGGGCTTCGGGCAGCAGTGTGTGGTTCGTATACGCCAGCGTCCTCTGGGTGAGATCCCAGGCCTGGTCCCAGCCCAGGTGCGCTTCGTCAAGCAGGATGCGCATCAACTCGGGAACCGCCAGTGTCGGGTGCGTATCATTGAGCTGGATGGCGACTTGCTCCGGTAGCGCGCTCCACTCGGCGTTATTGCGCCGGAAGCGCCGCACCAGATCGGCCAGCGCACAGGCGACGAGAAAATACTCCTGCACGAAGCGCAATCCCTGGCCCATACTGGTAGAGTCGTCGGGGTACAGGACGCGCGTCACGGTCTCGGCCGTAAGCGTCTCGGCCAGGGCCCCGACAAAATCGCCGCTGCTGAACTCCTGAAAGTCGAAGTCATGGAGCGCCGCGGCGCTCCAGAGGCGCAGCGTGTTGATGGTCTTGCCGCCGTAACCCACCACGGGACGATCAAACGGGATGCCAAACAGGGTGGACGGCCGGCCGGGGATGGCGCGCAAGCTACCACCACGCACCTCGAACGAGCAGTTGAGCCGTACTGCCACCAGCTCGTGCGGCCGCACCACCTCCCACGGATCCGGGCGACGCAACCAGTGATCCGCCTCTTCGCGTTGCCAGCCGTCCTGGATGGTCTGGCGGAAGATGCCATATTCGTACCGCAGCCCGTAGCCCATGGCCGGGAGCTGCATCGTCGCCATGGAGTCCAGGAAGCACGCCGCCAGGCGCCCAAGCCCGCCATTCCCCAGGCCAGCGTCGGGTTCCACCTCAAGGATCTCGAACCAATCGAGGTTCTTCTGCTTGACAACCTGCTGCACAAGGGGATCGAGCAGCAGGTTCGTGACATTGTTGGCCAGCGAGCGGCCGATGAGGAACTCCATCGAGAGATAGTAGACCCGCTTGGGGTTGGCGCGCTCGTACGTCTGCTCCGTCTGCACCCAGCGCTGTGCCAGGACATCCCGCACGGAGTGCGCCACCGCCTCAAACCGTTCGCGCGCGCCGGCTGTCGTCAACTCGATAACGTTGTCGAAGACGAGATGGCGTTCATAGAACGCGTTGTCCGAGCCCGAGAACCGAATCGGGCCACAGCCGTATTGCCTGAGGAGCTTCGCAACAGTGTCGGATTCCTTCGGGCTCATTGCCGTATCCTTTCCGCAATGAACTTTCTGCTATCGTGCACCCCTCTGTCGCCTGCCTGCCGCCGCATGGCGCCAGCAACCACAACAGGTTCACACGCTCACATGATTGGTCTCATTCCATAAGCGGATCACTGGACGGGAAAGCTCGTTTTCATAACCCACTGCACTCAGGCTGGCCGTGCTCAGCATCAACCGCCTGGCGTTGGCCGTCAATTCAAGCTCAATCCAGCGTGTGGCCAGTACTCGAATGAAATGCCCGCTGGAAAAAAGCAACACGTCCCCCTGCACTGTACGCAGGCGGCGCACGACGCGATCGGCCCGCGCCGCGGCCTGGGCCGGTGATTCCCCTCCTGGGCAGCCGTCGCGGAACAGTTCCCAGTCGGGGCGCTCCGCCCGGATCTCGGCGGTGCGGCGCCCCTCATATTGGCCGTAGTCCCATTCGACCAGATCACGATCCACTTCGGCCACGGCCCCGAAGCCGGCCAGCTCGCAGGTCCGTGCGGCGCGCTGCAAGGGACTGGTATAGACCTTGGCGAACGTCAGGCCGCGCAGCCGTGCCCCGAGCTGGCGGGCGTTGCGCTCGCCGCGCTCGGTCAGCGGCAAGTCGGTCAGTCCCGTGTGCTGGCCCGTGAGGCTCCAGGCCGTCTCGCCGTGCCTGGCCAGGTAAATGATCGGCAACTCTTCACTCATGATCCCACCACTCCCAACTCTAGATAGCCTCCGCCACCACAGCCTCCTGTCGTCTCGTTGTAGGCATCGACAAGAGCCAGCCTTTTGCTGGAGCCAACAAATCTGGTGCGATGCACATGCATGAGATGGACAACCGCAGCGGTGACGAGCGCATCGTCCTCAGGATCGACTTCAGCATTGAGAGCTACGACCAGATCATACAATGTCGTCGTAATACTCGTTGGATCTGAGGCAGCGGCTGGGGTCGCTGCTGGGTCTGGTACAAGAGCTGGCATGCTATCGTCTCCTTTCACAACCTCCAGTGTCTGGATGTGCCTTGCCGCTATCACGGTCTCTCCTGCTATACAAAGACACCAGCACGACAAAAGCAGTGATAGTGGATATGATGCACCGTTGATCCACCTGCTAGAAGTACTGGTGGTTTAGGGTGAGTGCCATCCTGCGCATGTGTTTCGCAAAAAACGCACAAGCGTTTCGATACATCAAAAGCGCGAGTTCGGGCCGCTCGGCGAGCGCCTGCGAAAGCTTTGCGTAGGGTATCCGCAGCAGATGCGTGATTTCACGTGCATAGGCCGCAGCGGGCCGCGGGCCGCGTTCGAAAAAGGCCAGCTCGCCGAACCCCTGCCCACTCCCCATTTTGGCGAAGACCATCTCTTTCCCCAACGGCATAATGTCTACTGTTCCCATCTCGATGAGAAACAGTGCATCAGCGATCTCCCCCTCGTGATAAATCAGATCGTCAGCGATGCATACCCTGGGCTCGCTAATCGCTTCCAGGGCCTGCAAGTCGGTGGCAGTCGCATCGGTGAAGAGGTAAAAGTTTTTGAGCAGCTCTCCGTGCGCCATACTCCCTCCTTTTCCTTAGTACAGAGCCCAGGCGGCAGGCCATAGACTTATGGCTAGCCGCCTAGCTATTTCATGAGTCCTCTTTTGCCGGTGCAGTTCGTGCTTCGACGGACGACGCGCCTGGCTCATGTCCTGCAGCGGGCGCGCGGCCGAGCGTGTGCACGAGTTCATCGATCTGCTCCTGATAGGCGGTGTAATCCTGAGAATCCTGCGGCGCGTAATTTAAATTCTTCAACAAGCCTGTGAGCTGCGTAAAGAAGCTGCGGGCTTCATCCTTGCCCTTGAACGGGTAGTCGCGCTGGATGAGGCCACGGACCAGGGTAAACACCTCTTTCTGACGCTCCAGGGGCACGGAGACATCCACCGGGTCGTAGGCATCCTGTTGCAGGTAGACCATGTCGAGCAACAGCGCCTTTTGATAGGTCACATAATCCTCGAGCGTGACACCTTCTTCGCCGGTGACCTGCATCATCTGATAAATGCTCTCTCCCTGGGACAGGAGTTGTGTGAGGCCGCCCACCGCATCCGTCCAGCCGGGCTGTAGGTGCTGCTCAAAATAGGGCCGGAGCTGATCGAGATAACGCGACCAGGAAATGAGGGGGTCCACCGCCGGATAGTAGCGCTTGTAGGCCCGCGCCGATGACAGGCCGAGGAAGGTCTTGACGGTACCAAGGGTGGATTGCGTGACCGGCTCGTCGAAGTTGCCGCCAGCGGGTGACACCGTGCCAATCATGGTCAGACTGCCCAGGGAGCCATCGTTGGTCTGCAACACGCCCGCGCGCTCGTAAGCGCCCTTAATCGACGAGTCCAGATAGGCCGGAAAGCCTTCTTCGCCGGGGATTTCCTCCAGACGCCCGGAGGTTTCGCGCATGGCCTGTGCCCAGCGCGAGGTGGAGTCGGCAATCAGCAGCACGTTGAGCCCGAGCTGGCGGTAGTACTCGCCCAGCGTGATGCCCATATAGATGGAGGCTTCACGCGCCGCCACTGGCATCGACGACGTGTTGCAGATGACCACCGTACGGTCCATCAGCAAGCCGCCCCGCGGGTCCTCCATGGTGGCGAATTCTTCGATGGTTTCCAGCACTTCACCAGCGCGCTCGCCGCAGGCCACCTGAATGACCACGTCAGCGGTCGAATAGCGTGCGATCAAGCCCTGGAGCACCGTCTTCCCGGCCCCGAACGGCCCCGGGATACAGGCGGTGCCCCCCAGTGCAATCGGAAAAAACGTGTCGATCAGGCGGATGGTGGTGCTCAGCGGTTCCACAGGATAGCGCCGCTCGCACAGCCCACGGCGCAACAAGCGTTCCGGTAACGGGCGCCGCACCGGCCACTCTTGCGATAGGGTCACGGCGCGCTGGCGCCCCGCCGCCGTCACGATGTGCGCCACCGGTTTATCGATGGTGAAGTCGCCGCCCTCGATGTCGGACAGCTCCACCTCGCCCGGCTCGGCAAAGGGAATCATAATCTTGTGCGTGAAGCGATGCTCGTCCACCGTGCCAATGACGTCGCCGGCGCGCACGCGCTCGCCCGGCTTGCGGCTGGGCACAAAGGTCCATTTCCGGGTGAGGTCGAGCGGGGCGAGCGCTTTGCCGCGCACCAGGAAGAAGCCATCGCGCTCGGCCAGAGCCTTCAGAGGATTTTGCAGGCCGTCGTAGATCATGCCCAGCAGTCCGGGCCCGAGCGTGGCGGACAACATCTGGGTCGTGAGCTCCACGCGATCACCGACGTGCACGCCCTGGGTCTCCTCGAAGATTTGCAAGTCGGCACGGTGGCCTTGCACCCGCAGCACTTCACCCTTGAGGCTAGCATCGCCCGTCTGCACGAAGGCAATGGCGTTTTTCATCAGCGGTGCGTCACTCTCGACGCTCACAATGTTCCCGGTCACTCCGACCACACGCGCTTCAGGAGTAGATGTTGGCATACTCACCCAGAGCCTCCGTGACAAGGGTTTCAAACATGGCCCGCCCACGCTCGGCCTGGAGCTGCTGCCAGTGACGCATGATCTCCCAGCGAGCGATGTAGAGCACCACGGCTTCGAAGCTGAAGTAATAGTCCTCAGCACGTTTTTTCAGGTACGTCCACGTCGCCCCCAGCACATACTGCCGGTAGAGGTTCAGCAAATCTCCTTGGGCGAGCAGCCGCTCGGCCTCCGGGATCCAGGGGAAAACCTGGCCCAGCTTGAAGTCAGGCTGATTGAAGTTGTGACGAATGTGGTCAAACCACTGGCCCACGCCGACCGTGGGCAGCGCCAGGTCGCGGCGGCGACAACGCAACGCCACCGCAATCATGCGCGCGTCCATCACGCGCACCAGGATGTCGCGCACCAACGGATTGGTAATGTCGTGCATCATGGCGTCATAGCGCTGCACCACGGCGGCGTCGCTGGGCTCTTCAAACTGTCGGCTCCACCTGAGGACCGCCCGCATGCGCTCGATTTCCTCGGCATCCTCCGGCTCGAGCATGCGCAGACGTCCCTGGAGCCGTTCGAAGCTAATAGGCAGCCGCTCGACGTCGAAGCGCGGCGGCAGTGCCGGCAGGCTCGAGATGAGCATGTGATAGCTGTTCGACCGCCGCTTCATGGTGTTATGTCCTTCCTGCCGCTGCGGTTGATTGCTCCTTGCCTTGGTCGACCACCACCGCGCCGCGCAGCAGGGCACGAAACCGCGGCAGCATGTGCCGCAGCAGCAACTGGCTGATGGCCGATTCCGTTACATCGATCTGCACGTCCTCCTCCACGAGCCGCACGCGTATCCCTGCCTCACCGTCTTCAGACACGCCAAACTGCATGCCTTCACGTAGCATGCCGCCGCCCAGGGACAGCACGAAATGCATCAGCGTGTCCGGCGTGGCCTCTTCCGGTGTGCTCTGCAGGTCTTCCAGCGACACCAGCTCAGCGGGGAGCAGCACTTCCGCCCGTTGTTCACCCGTGGGCGCCACACGGCCCGCTACCTCCAGGATCAGGCGTTGCAGAAACTCTGGATCAGCCAGGACCCCTTTGACCAGGCGGCGCAGTCTGTCTACAAACCCCTTGATTATGTCACCTTCCAGCGCCAGAAGCGTATCGCGCATTGCCAGACGAATGGCGTCTTCGCCGGCAGCTTTCAGTTTTTCGGCCTCCTCCTTGGCCTTGACTACAATAGCTTCAGATTCCTTCTGGGCGTTCGCGACCATCTCGGCGGTCTGTTGCTGCGCCTCAGTGACGAGCGCCTCGGCCTGCGTGCGGCCTTGCGTAATCCCCTCATCGCGCAGCCGACCGATGAGGCTCTCGACCCCGGCGGATTCCACCGCCGGGGCAGTACTGCCTCTCGATGACTGGGTACCTTTGGCGTCTGCCGTAGTGCTTTCATCCTTCCCGGCGGATTCCACCGCCGGGGCGGTACCGCCTCTCGATGACTGGGTACCTTTGGCGTCTTCGCCGGCAGCTTTGAGTTTTCCGGCCTCCTCCTTGGCCCTGCCCAGGATAGCTTCGGCTTCTCGTTGAGCGGTCGCGACAAGCTCGGCGGCCTGTTGCTGCGCCGCGGTGACGAGCGCCTCAGCCGGGGCGGTACTACCTCCAGATGACTGGGTACCTTGTGCTTCTGCCATAATTTTTCATCCTTTCGGGATTCCACCGCTGACGATGAGGGCGAACACGAATGCAAACACGGCAAACCCTTCCACGATGGCTGCCGGTGTGATCGAGATGCCGAAGATTTCTGGCTTGCCCTTGCTGGCGTTGATCGCCGCAGCACAGCATTCCCCTTGCAGGACGCCGAGGAAGAGCAGGGCCACCCCGGCCAGCGCCCCGACGCCAAACAGACCGGGTGCAGCCTCCGCCGCCACGGTGCGATTGAGCGTAAACATGAGCACGATGCCGAAGATGACGATCGAGGACGGCAGCACTGCCACCCCGATATAGCGACCGTAGCCGCCGTCGACTTCCAGCATGGCACCGCAGGCGGCTTTCCCCGCTCTGGTACAGCCGATCGCACTCCCGATCGACGCCAGGGCAATGGGACTATAGATACCGATCCAACCCAGAAGTGACGTGATAAACGCATCCATTGATGGTCTCCTTATTGTTTGGCTTTCTTCGTCAACGCCTCAAAGCGCTGACCTTCTTCGGGAAGACTCCAATTGAAAAACTCGATCACGTTAAGGCGCAGGGAGTGCACCACCCCGCCCATGATCCCCATGGCGAAGTTGATGGTATGGCCAACGAGCAGGATCAGCACGCCCAGTAGCACACCCACGCCTTTGGCCTCAAAGGAGGTCGCTGCCATGTGGTTGAAGACCTCCGCCAGCTTGACCGCAGCCAACCCCAGGGCGAACAAGCGCAGATAGCTCAGGACATCCCCAAACGCCTTGGAAAGCTCTAGCAAGCCTTTCAGTCCATCCACCAGGCGACCCAACAGTTGCTTTGGCGCCAGGCTGAACGGGCGCTCGCTGTGGAAGAACAGCACCAAAAGACCACCAAGCACCAGACCTCTCCATCCGAGTGTGCTCAGCGTCGCCCGTGCATAGCTTTTCCCCAGCCCGACGCTGAACCCGCCCAGGATGATGGCGGCCCACCCCAGGCCACTGAGCGCGTGTAGGGCATGCCGGTGCCGCCAGGCAGTGACCAGGTTGGCACCGGCAAGGTGCACCGCACCGACGCCAATCGACAGCCACATCATCATGCTTTGATCGTTGGCATGGAGAATGTGCAGCGCCCCGAGCCACGAGCCCTCCGCCGGCTCTACCCCGCAGTACGACCCCAGGAGAACACCATAGACAATCGAGAAGATGACCAGTGTCAGCATCACGCTGCGCAGGCCACGACCGCTGGCGGTAGCCCCCATGCGCTTCCACATGGCCCACAGGATGACCCCCAGCAGTACGCCATACCCTGCATCAGCGATGATCATGGCGAAAAACAACGCGAAGGCAAACAGCACGGCTTTTGAAGGGTCCCACATGTTGTAGGCGGGTGTCATATAGAACGTGATCAAGTCTTCCCCACCGCGCAGGGCCGACGGGTTGGCCAGCAAGGTGGGCGGCTTGTCCTGCGGGCCGGGCAGTTCGATGGTCACTGCTAGCCTGTGGTCGGCACCGAATTGCCGCAGTGCCGCGGCGCGCGCCTCAGGTGCCCAGCCTTGCACGGCAAACAGGTGATCCTGTTCCAGGACCTGCCGCGCCGCCTTCTGTCGCGCGGCGCGGTCATCGGCTTCGTCCAGGGTTTCTCTCAGCACGTCGGTGTAGAGGGTCAAGCCAATGCGTCGATAGTCAAGCTCTTCCAGGTCGCGCTCGACCTGCTCCAGACGCTGGCGGAGCTGTGAGAGCGGGCGTAGTTCCAACTCTACCGGGGGCACTGGCATACACGTGGGTTGGTCGCTCGCCATCACTACGACGTACGCAAAGCGATGGTCACGTGCAACCACCCGCCACGGCAGGGCTACCGCGCTCATGCGCTTCATCTGGTGGAGAGGGACGATGTAGAACCAGAAGCGCAAATCGCCCTCCTGGGCCCAATCCGGCAACTCGAAATCGCCCCAGGGTTCGAGGTCAGTGATCCACTTGTGCAACTGGTCGCGTTCCTCAGCCAGCGCCCGTGAGCGGTCGCGCACGTCGAGCACCTCCCGCACGACCGCCTCGCAATCCACCTTCTCCCCATGCCGCAGCGCGCGTCGGTGCACCGGGCTGTCGTGCAGGTACCGCAACGCCTCGCGGGCGTCAGAGCGACGGGCCGTGTGGTCGACGGCCTCCGCATTGCCCCGGTGCAGGTCATTGAGGTGCAGGCAACCGAGCCCCTGCAGCCCATCGAGGACCGCATCCTTTTCAGCCGCCGGGCCATACAACGTCACTTTGACCAGCGGAACGATGGACATCAGCGCCTCCCCTCTACGCCATTCCTGGCTGCAGCCAGCTCCTGGGCGCGTTTGCCCAGCTCCTGGGCACGTTTGCTCTTGGCGATCTTCGAGGTCACCACCGCGGCACGCTCGACATCCGAGAGGAAAATCTGGATACGAGCGATATCCCGCTTGGCGTTGGGAATGAGCACCTTCTCGAACAGGTTGACGCGCTGCGTGACACGACGCACCGCGCCCTGCATGCGTGCGATACGCTCGCGATACACCTGCAACTGCAACCGATACGTGACCATATCCTTCAGGCACACCGCCAGATCATCGAACCAAAACGGCGTGGCCAGCAGGGCATAGTCGGCGGTGTCGAACTCGACGGCCCGCAGCGTCGGCAGGCGCAAGCCCAGGACGTCCTCCTCAGCGACATCGACATGGCGGATGCGCACCAGGCCAGACAGCTGCATGCGCGCACTGCCCAGAATGGGCAGCAGAGCCGTCAACGCACGGCTCGCCTGGTCAGCGCCTTGCTCAGCTTCCTCAAGCACCTGCACAGCCTTCTTATACTCCGCCGTGAGCTGCTGCCGCTTCAGCTCCAGCGAGGGCAGAAACCGCTCGTATAACCGCAGCCGGTCACGTTGCTGCTGGAGCGAGCTCTTGCTTAACGCGATATCTGCCATACCTGCCACCTCCCTCAGGCTTGCTGCGGTGCGTCGGTCGCTGCCGCGGGCTTTTGCGCCGCGTCGGTCGCTGCCGCGGGACTTGTGGAGGGATAATATTTATCGATCAGGGCCTGTTTCATGAGCAGCTCGCGCGGCTCGAAACATTCCGCCAGCGTCTGCCATCCCAGGTCGAGCGCTTGCTCAAGCGGCATCGACACGTTCAGCGCCATGAAGCGTGTGGTGAACAGCTCGGCGAACTTGATCAACTGGTGATCGTAATCGGAGAGATCAAACGCCATAGCCTGCTTCTGTTGCGCTTCCTTGCCGCCGGAATAGAGGCGGATCATGGTGTTCATGAGCTGGCCATGATCCTCGCGCGTGGCTTTGCCAATGACGTTCTGCTTGAGACGGGACAGGGAGCCGAACGGGTCGATCATACCATCGTGCAGATAAAATTGCCCCTCGGTGATGTACCCGGTGTTGTCCGGGACGGGATGGGTGACATCGTTCCCCGGCATGGTAGTCACCGTCAGGATGGTAACCGAGCCGGCGTCGCGATAGCTACAGGCCCGTTCATAGCGCAGCGCCAGTTGACTGTACAGGTCGCCAATGTAGCCCCGATTGGAGGGCACCCGTTCCATCGAGATACCGATCTCTTTCAGGGCGTCGGCGTAGGCCGTCATATCGGTCAGCAGGACCAGCACCCGTTTGTGTTCCTCCACGGCGAAGCGCTCGGCGACCTTCAACACCATATCCGGCACCAGCACACGCTCGACGATCGGGTCAGAGGCCTGGTTGACGAACATGACGGTGCGCGGGAAGATGTTCTCGTCCTCAAACGTGCTGCGGAAGAAATAGTAGTCGTCGAAGATCAGCCCCATACCGCCGAAGGCGATGATATCGGCATCGGCCTGGATGGCGATGCGCGCCAGCAGTTGATTGTGGGGTTCGCCAGCCATCGAGAAGATGGGGATCTTCTGGCTTTCGACCAGGCAGTTGAAGACGTCGATCATGGGCACGTCAGTGTGGATCATTTTCGTTGGGACGGTGCGCGTCACCGGATTGACGGATGGCCCGCCGGTGTCGACCTGGCGATCGCCCGACAGGTCGGGACCCCCATCGATGGGCTCACCGTCACCCCGGAACACGCGGCCGAGGATGTTCGAGGAGTAGGTCACCTGGGTCGGGTGGCCGAGGAAACGCACCATGGCCTGCGTGGACAGCCCTTTGCCGCCACCAAAGACCTGCAGCGACACTTCCTCCCCCTCGAGCTGAATCACCTGTGCCAGGGATTGTTCACCATCGCCGATCTCGACGATAGCCATGTCGCCCAGGCCAATGTCCTTGGCGCGCATCTTCAGAATGTCGCCGACAATGGCCGTGGCGTGGGTATAGCGGAGCAGATCGCCTAGTCCGGTCAGCATCTGATCACCTCACGCACTTCATGTTGCTCGATATCCATTTCGTAAGTCCTGTGTCAGTGTCTCCCTGGGAACGCCGGGCTCCAGCCCGGCTCTGGAAGCCACGCTGGAGCGTGGCGCTCCCAGGGATAACCCTGGAGAACGGGCAGTGCATTCTCAGGGTGATGGGCTAGCCGCACTCAGCGCGGCCTGGAGTTTGGCCTCATCGTCGTGCGACAGCGAAGTTTGCAGGATCGTACCGCCGGTGCCCTTGATCTCCTCCAGCACCTTGTCCGGCGTGGCTTTGCGGGCCAGGACGAAGAGCGCCGAGCTGCCAGGCTGCATCGTCGCGGCCAGATCCTTCATGAACTTGTCATCGATGCCCACATCCGTGAGAGCACCCGAGGCCGCCCCGGCCGCGGCGCCCATGGCCAGGCCGAGCAGGGGATTCAAAAAGATCAAGCCGATCAGGGAGCCCCAAAAGGTCCCGCTGACCGCACCGGCGGCCGTCAGGTTGACGGCCTGGTGCAACTTGATTTTCCCCGCCTGATCTTTCGTGGCCACCACGGCATCTTCCAGATCGATCAGATAATCTTTCTGCAACTTCCACAATTTCAGGCGTACTTCTTCCGCCTGGTACAGGTCTTTATAGCCAATGACGACTAGTGTGCTCATGCATGTCTCCTTGCTGCTCTGATGGGTCCGCGGGCTCAATACGGCCACTTCCACTGCTCGATCTCGGGCGTATCGATGCCGTGCTCGTAGGCGTACTGCTGGCAGTCGATCTGCCTGTTGCGGAGCTGCTCCTTGGCGTGCGCCCCGGCCACCTGCAGGGACGGCACGCGGTCGATGACGTCGATCGCCAGACTGAAGCGGTCAATCCGGTTCTGAATAGCCAGATCGAGCGGCGTGTTGATGTTGCCCTTCTCCTGGTAGCCACGCACGTAGAAGTTGTGGTGATTGGTGCGTCGGTAGGTCAGGCGATGGATCAGCGGGGGATAACCGTGGAAGTTGAAGATGACCGGCTTATCGACGGTGAACAGACTGTCGAAGTCCCGATCTGAGAGGCCGTGCGGGTGCTCGCTGTCGGACAGGAGCTTGTACAGGTCTACCACGTTCACGAAGCGCAGCTTGAGCGTCGGGAAGTGTTCACGCAGCAGCGCCACCGCCGCCAGCGCCTCCTTGGTGGGAATGTCACCGGCGCAAGCCACCACGACATCCGGCTCCGTCCCCTCGTCATTGCTCACCGAGCGCCAGATGCTGAGGCCCTTGGTGCAGTGCACGATGGCCTGCTCCATGGTCATGTACTGCAAGTGCGACTGCTTATCGGACACGATCACGTTAATGTAGTCGGTGCTCTGCAGGCAGTGATTGGCCACACTGAGCAGGCAGTTGGCATCCGGTGGCAAGTAGATGCGGCACACCTCCGGGCTCTTGTTCAGCACCACATCTAAGAAGCCGGGGTCCTGGTGCGTGAAGCCGTTGTGGTCCTGGCGCCACACCGTCGAGGTAATGAGCAGATTGAGCGACGACACCGGTGCCCGCCAGGGCAGCTCGCGACTCATGGCGATCCACTTGGCGTGCATGTTGAACATGGAATCGATGACGTGGGCAAAGGCTTCATACGTGGAGAAGAAGCCATGGCGGCCAGTGAGCAGATAGCCTTCCAGCCAGCCCTCCAGGGTGTGCTCCGAGAGCATCTCCATGACTCGGCCATCGGGCGCCAGCTCGCCACCATCAGCATCTTCGGGCAGATAATCGGCCAGCCACAGCTTTTTGCTCGCCTCGTAGACCGCATCGAGCCGGTTCGAGGAGTTCTCGTCAGGGCTGAAGACGCGGAAGTTCTGCATGTTCTGGCGCATAATATCGCGCAGGAAGCGCCCCAGGGGCCGGGTGTTCTCCGCCGTGACCTGTCCCGGTTTGTCCACCGTGATGGCATAGTCTCGGAAGTCCGGCATGCGTAAGGACCGCCGGAGCACCCCACCATTGGCGTGCGGATTGGCGCTCATGCGCCGCGTGCCCGTGGGGGCGAGCGCCTTCAGTGCCGGACGCAACCGCCCGTTGGCGTCGAACAACTCCTCGGGCTTGTAACTGCGCAGCCAGTCTTCCAGCTGCTGCATATGGGCCGGGTTGCCGTGCAGACCCGCGAGCGGCACCTGGTGGGCGCGCCAGAACCCTTCCACCTTATGGCCGTCGACTTCCTTGGGACCGGTCCAGCCTTTGGGGCTGCGCAGCACGATCATGGGCCAGCGCGGTCGGGTGGGCGTGCCGCTCACGCGCGCCTCCTGCTGTATCCGGCGGATCTCCAGCACACAGTCCTCCAGGGTGGCGGCCATCTGCTGGTGCATGACGGCGGGATCGTCCCCTTCCACAAAATGCGGCGTCCAGCCGTAGCCCTGAAATAAATGCTCCAGCTCTTCATGGGAGATACGCGCCAGCAGCGTCGGGTTGTTGATCTTGTAGCCGTTGAGATGCAGGATCGGCAGCACCGCGCCGTCGCGGATAGGATTCAAAAATTTGTTGGAATGCCAGGAGGTCGCCAGCGCCCCGGTTTCGGACTCGCCGTCGCCCACCATCACCGCCACCAGCAGGTCTGGGTTATCAAAGGCAGCACCAAAGGCGTGCGAGACGCTATACCCGAGTTCGCCCCCCTCGTGGATGGAGCCTGGGGTCTCCGGCGTGCAGTGGCTGCCGATGCCGCCAGGGAAGGAGAATTCCTTGAAGAAGGTGCGCATGCCCTCCTCGTCCTCGCCCTTATTCGGATAGACCTCCGAGTAGGTGCCCTCGAGATAGGTCGGCGCCAGGATACCCGGTGCGCCGTGGCCAGGACCGGCCAGGAAGATGACGTCCAGATCGTACTTGGTGATCAAGCGGTTGAGGTGAAGATAGGCGAAGCTCAAGCCAGGACTCGTGCCCCAGTGCCCCAGCAGGCGCAGCTTCACGTGCTCGGGCTTCAAAGGCTCACGCAGCAGCGGGTTGGCTCGCAAATAGATCATGCCGGCGGCCAGGTAGTTGCAGGCACGCCAGTAAGCATCTATGTTGTGCAGCTCTTCGGCGGACAGTCGATCGGCTGTCGCGGTGTGGCTGCCGTCTGTCGTCGTCGGCTTCACATTGGTACGCGTGCTTGCCATGGGTACTCTCCTTCTTGAGGGCCTCTTGCACAGCAGTCGTGTGCAACAGTGTCTATCGGTATGCACCTGCGACGGTGCATCGTGCCTGAATTACATACCAGTATGGTTAAGCCTACATGAGCAGACGCTACGGCAAGGCGCGCGGGTACCTCCTTTCCCGTGGCCTGCCTTATGCGCGGGTCAACAACCGTAGAGTCTCGCGCACAATGGTCACATCCTCACGCGTAGCGATGACCAGGATATGGCCAGTCGAGGCCGGCAAGGCGATATCCGCATCCGGCTGGCACCCATCGTTGGCGGTGCGGTCGAGTGCCAGGCCCAGGTAGCCCAGATTCTCGCAGACCTGCGCCCGGATCGCTGCCGCATGCTCTCCCACGCCAGCCGTGAACACCAGCGCATCGACGCCGCCGAGCGTTGCCGCCATGGCCCCGACCGTTTGCCGGATGCGGTGCACATACACGTCGACG
>Ga0081540_1002652_pt1 | contig 14552 bp, 13 predicted proteins | sample TabmetS2T1R1_FD_71024 | JGI IMG/M metagenome (GOLD analysis project Ga0081540, IMG submission 71024) | Tabebuia heterophylla rhizosphere microbial communities from the University of Puerto Rico - S2T1R1 | ecosystem: Host-associated > Plants > Roots > Rhizosphere ... | reverse complement strand
GCGGCCGCCACGCGCGCCGCGAGCACGCGCGCCGACGCCGTCGCGGTCGCCGGGTTCTGCGGGGCCCTGGACCCCGCATTGCGGCCCGGCGACCTCGTCGTCGCCACCGAGGTCCGCGGGCCCTCGGGCACCGTCGTCGCGTGCCCGACCGCCGCGCTGCTGGCCGGCGCGCTGCGCCGCCGCGGGCTGACCGTCCACGAGGGCCCGATCGTGTCCAGCACCCGCCTGGTCCACGGCGCCGATCGCGCCCGCCTGCACGCGACCGGCGCGATCGCCTGCGACATGGAGTCGATCTGGCTGTCCGGTGCGGCGGCCGGCCGGCCGTTCGCCGTCGTCCGCGCCGTCGTCGACACGCCCGCGCGCGAGTTGCACGACCCGCGCGCGCTCGCTGCCGGCGCCGCTCGCGCGTTCAGTGCCCTGCGCAGCGCCGCCGAGGTGCTCCACGCATGGGGCCAGGCCGCCGGGCCGCGCACCGTCGCGCTCGCCTCGCCGCGCGCCTCGTGCGCCGGGGTCGAGCGGGCTGTCGAGACCGTCGAGCAGGCGCTGCGCCACTACGGCCCGGGCGTCTACGTGCGCAAGCAGATCGTCCACAACGCCCACGTCGTCGCCGATCTCGAGCGCCGCGGCGCGGTCTTCGTCGAGGAGGTCGACGAGGTGCCCCGCGGCGCCACGCTGGTCTTCTCCGCGCATGGCGTCTCCCCCGCTGTCCGAGCCGCGGCGGCCGCCCGCGGCCTGAACGTCATCGACGCGACCTGCCCTCTGGTGAGCAAGGTCCACGCGGAGGCGCGGCGCTTCTCGCGCGAGGGGTACACGATCGTGCTCGTCGGCCACGAGGGCCACGAGGAGGTCGACGGCACGCTCGGCGAGGCGCCGCAGAGCATGCGCATCGTCGCCGACGAGGCCGAGGTGCACGGCCTCGAGATCGACGATCCCGAGCACGTCGCCTACCTGACCCAGACGACGTTGGCCGTCGACGAGACCGACGACGTCATCGCCGCGCTGCGGGCGCGCTTCCCGCACATCAGCGGCCCGCGCACCAGCGACATCTGCTACGCCACGCAGAACCGCCAGGACGCCGTGAAGGCGCTGGCGGCGGCCAGCGACGTCGTGCTCGTCGTCGGGTCCTCGAACTCCTCGAACTCGCGGCGGCTCGTCGAGGTCGCCGAGCGCCACGGCGCGACCGCGCACCTCATCGACGACGAGGCCTCGATCGAGCCCGAGTGGCTCGCCCAGGCCGCCACCGTCGGCCTGACCGCCGGCGCGTCGGCGCCCGAGGCGCTCGTCCAGCGGGTGCTCGGCGCGCTGCAGGCGATGGGCGCCGACGAGGTCCGCGAACGGCCCACGACACACGAGACCGTACGCTTCAAGGTTCCCGCTCCAGCAGACAGAAGAGAGACCTGATGCCCGTTCCCCTCCGTCAGAGCGTCCGCGTCGGCAGCTACCTCATGCGCCAGCGTCTCGCCCGCCGCGAGAAGTTCCCGCTGATCGTCGAGCTCGAGCCCCTCTTCCAGTGCAACCTCGCCTGCGCCGGCTGCGGCAAGATCCAGCAGCCCGACCACGTCCTGCGCCAGCGCATGCCGGTCGAGCAGGCCGTCGGCGCGATCGAGGAGTCCGGCGCGCCCATGGTCTCGATCGCCGGCGGCGAGCCGCTCATCCACCCCGAGATCCATGTGATCGCGGCCGAGCTCGTCAAGCGCAAGAAGTTCGTCTACCTGTGCACGAACGCGATCCTCATGGAGAAGAAGCTCGAGCTGTTCGAGCCGAGCCCGTACTTCGCATGGGCCGTGCACATCGACGGCCTGCGCGAGCGCCACGACGAGTCGGTCGAGCGCGACGGCGTCTTCGACAAGGCGGTGGCGGCGATCGGGGCGGCCCAGGAGCGCGGCTTCCGCGTGACGACGAACACCACCTTCTTCACGCACGACAGCCCGCAGACCGTGCAGTCGGTGCTCGACTTCCTCAACGACGAGCTGAAGGTCGACCAGATGATGATCTCGCCGGCCTACGCCTACGAGAAGGCGCCCGACCAGGACCACTTCCTCGGCGTCCAGCAGACCCACGAGCTGTTCTCCAAGGCCTTCGCCGGCGGCCGGCGGCGCAAGTGGCGCCTGAACCACACGCCGCTGTTCCTGGACTTCCTCGAGGGCAAGGTCGACTTCCAGTGCACCGCGTGGGGCATCCCGAGCTACTCGCTCTTCGGCTGGCAGCGCCCCTGCTACCTCATGGCCGACGGGTACGCGAAGACCTACAAGGAGCTGCTCGAGACGACCGACTGGGACAAGTACGGGCGCGGGCGCGACCCGCGGTGCGACAACTGCATGGCGCACTGCGGGTACGAGCCCACGGCCGTGCTGGCGACGACGCGCTCGATGAAGCAGTCGATGCGCGCCGTCCTCAGCCGCTAGGGGTGCCGAACGCGGACGACGTGTCCGCGTGAGGCGGGCCCCCAGGCGATCTCACCGCTAGTACTTCACATCGACCGCCACCAGGCGGTGGTCCGAGGACGGGAACCCGTTGCCGTTGGGCACCGTCGGGCTGAACAGGCCGACCAGCCCGAAGAGCGGGTCGCTGCTCTTGGGCCAGAACACGAACGAGCTGACGATCCTGGTCGCGCGGTCGGGCAGGACGTAATCGGCGCGCAGGTTGCCCGGCCCGTTCGGCAGCGCGTCGGCGAAGTCGGCGGTGTCGAAGGCCGGGTTGCCCTTGTGCGTGGAGTTGATCTGGTCCTGCAGCGCGGACTGCTCGGGGCCGCCGGGGCTCGTCGGCGTCACGCTCGTGTTGATCCGCGGGTTGTCCACCAGCTGGTGGATCGCGCCGGCGGTGCTGTCGCCGTCGACCGGATCGGCGTTCATGTCGGCGGCGATGACGAAGTGCTGGCCGCGCTTGAGGCCGCCGTGGCGGCCGTTGTCGTCGTAGATGTAGCCGCTGGCCGCGGGGTCGATGTAGTCGGCCCAGAAGCGGATCTCGTCGTGGTTGCGGGTGCCGTTTCGGTCCTCGGGACCGTCGAACACCGGCGGGGTCGGGTGGCTGACGAGGAAGTGCACCTCGTCGCCGTGGCCAACGTCGATCGGCACGTCCCAGTGGCTCTTGGACGACAGGCGGAAGATCGCCAGCTCGTCGGGCGAGTACCAGTCGTGCGGCGCGGCCGTCTTCGGGTCGTCGGGCAGCAGCGCGCCCGGCATGTCCTTCCACAGGAAATGCTGGAAGGTCCGCGCGTGCCTGTAGTCGATCGGCAGGCGCGAGAAGACGGCCAGGCCGAACTTGCCGGGGAACTCGCCGAAGCCGAACGCGTCGTTGCCGTAGGCGCCGGTGCCGGGAGTCGTGACCACCTGGCCGTCGTTGTCGAGGTCCTTGCCCGAGGCGATCCCGGTGTTCGACGGCTTGACGAACCGGAACGGGAACTGGATCGGCTTGGCCCCGTGCTGGGAGACCGAGAGGTAGTTGCGCTGGAAGAGCTTGGCCGCCTGCTCGTCGGGATAGAAGTCGAACTCGTTGACGAGCAGGACGTCGGGCCGGGCGCGCTGGATGATCTCGGCCACGTTGCGCAGCTGCGGGTCGGTGCCGGACTGCAGGTCGGTCAGCAGCTGGCCGGCCGCGTTGCGGTTGACCGAGGCGTTGAAGGTCGCGAACCGCACGGACTTGCCGTGGTTGTCGTGGGCGAAGGCCGGCGGGGCCGCGACGGCGATCGCGGCGGCGGCCAGCAGGGCGAGGGGGATCCTGTGCATGGCGGTCACGGACCCTAGGATCGCCCGCGCCGGCGATTGTGAATCCTCTGGGTCCAGTCGCCGGACGCCCGCCCGCGCGGGTGATCGGCGTCACCCACCGCTGGAAGGATCTCACTCATTGGAGACGCGCTCTGCAAGCACCATCTGATCGTGAGCTGGGTCCAGGGTCGCCTCGGTGCGCGAGTCGTCGTCGCCCACCGCGGCCGCGTCTACGCAGAAGGGCTCGGGCGGCTGCTCGAGCACGCCGGGCTTCAGATCGCGGGTGCCGCGTGCGAGCACGACGCGCTCGTCGAGCTGCTCGAGCGCACGTCGCCCGACGTGCTCGTGCTCGACGGCGGCTTCGAGCCGGTCGCCGGGACGCTCGCGCGCCTGGAGACGCTCCGCGAGGCCGCTCGGTCGGCGAGGGTGGTCGTCCTCGCCGAGCGCGTCGACGACCGGCTGCGCCTGGCGGCGCGCGAGAGCGAGGTCGACGGCATCGTGCTGACGAGCTGCATCGGCATCGAGCTGGCATCGGCCATCGCGCAGGTCGCGGCGGGGCTCGCGGTCATCCCCTCGGGCTGCCTGCGTGCGGGGCCGGGCCGCGGCGAGCGCGCGGATCCTCTGGCCGGCCTGAGCCGCCGCCAGCGCGAGGTCCTCGAGCTGCTCGCGCTCGGCCTGGACAACGACGAGATCGGGCGCCGGCTGTACATCTCGCGCAACACGGTCAAGTTCCATCTGCGCGCGATCTACGAGCGCCTGGGCGTGCGCAACCGCGTGTCCGCCGCCCGCCTGCTGGCCGGAGAGCACCTCCGGTCCGCCGCCTGACACCGCGTCAGGCAACCACCCGGACGGGCCGGTCCGGACGGCCAGGAACCTCGCCACTTCGGGCGGCCCCATCCACCCTCCCAGCCGTTGTGGGAGCTCTCTCGCGATTCGTACGGTGAGCAGCACCAGGGCGTCCGGGGGGGTGCCCGATGCTCCTCAAGGAGGGGAAGCATGTCAGCAACGCGAGGGAGGACATCCCTTCGCTCCGCGGTGGTCGCGGGCGCCGCGATCGCCGCACTCGGTGCGGGCGCGGCATCGGCCTCGGCCGCGCTGTCCGGGGACCCGGGCATCAGCGCTCCGGCGTTCCGTCTGAACACGTCGACCCTGGAGCCCGCGTGCTACCTGGGCTCGCACGTAACGGACCTCGACCGCCACATCGACCTGACCTACCTGGGGGATGACGGCCAGTTCGCCAAGGAGCTGCACGTGACGGTCGGCGACGGGGCGGCGTTCTCGGTCGACCAGGTCCTCGTGCCGTCGCAGATCGACGGCTACAGCGTCTACAACACGTTCGACACCGGCACCGTCGACGACGACGCCGACATCGATCCGGGCCAGACGGCCGTGGACCTGTTCGCGCCGGACTCGAACGGCATCGACGGCCCCGACGCGCTGGACAAGAGCGGCGTGATCGTCTGCGTCTCCGACCACGCTGCTCCTCAGAACGAGCCCTATCAACAGGAGGCCGGCGGTCTCGTCTCGGCCAAGAACCGGCCGATCGTGGCGCCGAAGGTCACCGCGCTGGGCGTCTCGGCCATCGGGCCGCTGCACACCTACAAGGTCGGCTTCGGCTACGCGGTGGAGAAGTGGTACACGGCCCCGTCGTTCGACGGCGCGGGCGCGTTCGCGACCGTCACCGATCCCAACGCCGCGCCCAGCCCGACGTTCGGGGGCAACCTGCCCGCGACCGTCCGGATGGACCCGCGTGAGGATGGCGCCTACGACGCGCGTCGCGTCAACGACGTCGACTCGTCGGCCGAGGACTGGGCCGGCGTGCAGGCCGACTTCGGCCAGTCGCGCGTGTTCAAGGCGACCGGCGATCTGACCGCCTGGTCGCTGTCGAACAACAACGACCCGGACACGCTGGCGCACCTCATCACGTTCACCGCGGAGGGCGACCTCCCGCTGACGTGGACGCTGCGCCCGTCGCTCGCCTCGCCGGACTCCAAGCGCAGCGCGACGATCGACTTCGCGTACCTGGCGAACTGGAACAAGCAGTGGCAGGACTACTACGACTGCAAGGGCCCGCTGCCCTCGCTCCCGCTGGCTCCGGGCACCAACTCGCCCGCGTCGGATGACGGGAACGACTGCAACGCTCCGGTGTCGGCTCCGGCCCAGGCCGGCCCGACCAGCACGACGATCAGCACGACGACGCTCATCCAGAACGTCTCGCCCGCTGCCGCGTCGGCGCGCAGCACCAGCGCGAACGTCGTGAGGACCACGATCCGCTCGGCCCGGGTCGTCCGCGCCAAGAGCGGCCGCGTGCTGCAGGTCAACGTCCGCTCGGCGAAGGCCCGCGTGCGCATCAAGATCACGATGTACGACGCCCGCGGCCATCGCATGGGCCAGGTCACCCGCACGGTCGCCGCGAACCGCACCGTGAAGGTGTCCGGCGTCCGCGTGGGCAAGAAGGTCAAGACCGTGAAGGTCTCCCTGGCCTAGCGCCGGGGTCAGCTGGGAGGCTCGGAGGGCTCGCCGCGTCCGCGGCGGGCCCTTCGTCTTCCTAGCCCGAGGACTGGTCGGTCTTGACGGTGACCGACTTGCTGCCGCCGTTGGGCAGCATGAACGACTCGTGCTTGCCGCCGATGTCGTAGACGTGGTACGTGCGCCCGTCGCGCTCGACGATCGCGAAGTCCTCGCCGTCGCGGGCGTTGCCGGTCGTGTTGAGGTAGCGGCCCTTGTCCGTGCCGGCGACGATCTTCTCGTAGTGGTGGCCGCTGACCTTCTCGGTCTTCTCGCCCTCCGGGCGCTTCTTGGCCGCCGACAGCGCCGCCGCGAACGCGGTGGCGCCGGCCGAGCTCGTCTTCGCCGAGCCGCCGGCGCCGTTGGCCGACGCGCCGCCGCCCGAGTGGATCGAGGGGACCTCGCTCATACCTCTCAGTGATCGGCCCGCGCGCGAGCCGACTTGAGGGTCACTCGTAGGCCAGCGCGTCGAGCACGTCGAGCTTGGAGGCGCGCCGCGCCGGGAGCACGGCGGCGCCCACACCGGCGACGCCGGCGAGGATGACCACGATGATGAGCGACGGCACCGGGATCGACAGCGTGAAGTTGTCCAGCGGCTGCGTGAACAGGATCGCCAGCACCACGCCCATGATCACGCCCAGCACGGCGCCGATGAGCGCGGTGATGACCGCCTCCCAGCGCACCACGCGCTTGACCTGCTTGCGCGACGTGCCGATCGCCCGCAGCATGCCCAGCTCGCGCGTGCGCTCGGAGATCGAGAGCACGAGCGTGTTCACGATGCCGAAGAGCGAGACGATGATCGCCAGGGCCAGCAGCGCGTAGATCAGGCCGAGCAGCTGGTTGACCTGGCCGGCGATGTCGTCCTTGAACTCCTTGTTGGTCAGCACCTCGGACTCGGGGAAGCGCTGCTCGAGCACGTTGGAGATCTGCTGCTTGACCGTGGCCGGGTTCGCGCCCGGGTCCAGGCCGACGAGGCCGAAGGCGTCCTTGGTCTCGCCGAACTGCGACTCGGCCACCGAGGTGGAGACGGTCAGCTTGCCGAGCAGGCCGCCCTTGTCGTCGACGATCCCGGTCACGCGCAGCGGAAGGCGCTTGCCGTTGGCCGTGGTGATCTGCAGGGTGTCGCCGACCTTCTTGCTGTTGTCGTCGGCGAAGCCCTTGCTGACCAGCACCTCGCCGTTGCCCAGCGAGCGCACGGCGGCGTCGCCGCCCTGCTTCATGTCGAGCTTGTAGAGGCCCAGGAAGGTCCGGGGGTCGATCGACGAGACCGACTGGTTGCCGCCGGCGCCGTTGACCTTGGCCTGCGAGAAGCGCACGCCGCTGACGCTCGAGACGCCCTGGACGCGGTCGACCGTCTTGAGCACCTCGGGCGAGAACGGCGAGAAGCCGTCGGTGTTCTGGACCACGAACGCGCTCTTGAGGTTGGCGTCGATCGCGTTGTTGATGGTGGCCTTCGCGCCCGCCGCGAAGATCGAGGCGAAGCTCACGAGCGCTACGCCGATCATCAGCGCCGCGGCGGTGACCGCCGTGCGGCCGGGCTGGCGCATCGCGTTCTCGCGGGCCAGCTGGCCGGTGACTCCGGTCAGCCGCTCGATCGGCCGGCCGATGAGGTTGGCCAGCGGCGGCACGAGGCGCGGCGAGAGCAGCGCGACGGCCAGGAAGGTCAGCGCGGCGCCGCCGCCGAGGAAGGCGACCGCGGCGCTGGCGGGCTTGACGCTGGCGAAGAGGCCGACGCACATGAGCGCCACGCCGACGGCCAGCACGATGCCGGCGAAGATCGCCAAGCGCCGCCCGCGCTCGCGGGTCATCGTCACCGCGCCCTCGCGCAGCGCCTCCACCGGCGGGACGCGCATGGCGCGCATCGCCGGCGACAGGCTCGCGATGAGGCTGACGACCACGCCGACGAGGATCGTGACGATGACCGTGCGGGCCTCGATCACGTTGCCCTTGGTCGGCAGGTCGGCGCCGAAGGCGATGAACAGCTGGCGCAGCAGCGCGGCCGTGCCGATGCCGATGACGAATCCGATCGCGCCGCCCACGAACCCGATGAGCAGCCCTTCGGTGATCACGGCGCGCCACACCTGCCGACGCGAAGCGCCCAGCGTGCGCAGCAGCGCGAACTCGCGCATCCGCTGGGCGACGGTGATCGAGAACGTGTTGAAGATCAGGAAGGCGCCGACGAACAGCGCGATGAAGGCGAAGGCGAACAGGAAGGTCTTCAGGAAGCCCAGGTTGTCGCGGATGTCCTTGGACTCCTTGGCCGCCTGCTCGGTGCCGGTGCGCACGTCGACGCTCGCGGGGAGCGCGCGGCGCAGCTCGGTCTTGAGCTCCTGAGCCGAGACGCCGGGCTTGGAGGCGACCTGGATCTCGTCGAACGTGTTGCCCTTGCCGAGCAGACGCTGGGCCTCGGGCAGGATGAGGTCGAGCACCGCCGCGCCGCCGAACGAGCTGAGGCCCGCGATCTGGGTGGTGCCGACCAGCGTGTAGCACTTGCGCTGCTCGATGGCGACGGCGCAGACCTTGTCGCCGAGCTTCCAGTGCTCCTTCTTGGCGGTCGCGGCGTCGATCGACGCCTCGTCGGCGGTCCTCGGTGCGCGGCCCTCCTTGAAGGTGGCGGCCTGGAAGCGCAGCAGCTCGGAGGCCGAGCCGATGAAGTTGGGCGCGCCGCCCGAGCCGATCCGCTTGCCGTTGCTGCCGAGGATCGTGCCCGTGTCGAAGACCGAGCCCTGCGCCGCGGCGACGTTGGGCGACCGGCGGACCTGCTCGAGGACGCTGGCGGGCAGCGTCGGCTGGGTGCCGCCGTTGTTGGACGTGTCGATCGTCTTGTGCGGCGTGATCGAGGCGTCGACGTTCTTGTTCGAGACGGTGAAGATCGTGTCGAACGCGCTGTTGATCGAGTCGGTGAAGACGTAGGTGCCGGCGATCAGCGTGGTGCCGAGCACCACGGCCAGCGTCGTGAGCGCCAAGCGCAGCTTGCGGGCGAACAGCCCGCGTATGGCGACCTTGCCCATGACTCAGCCGACCGCCTTCATGAGGTCGAGGACCTCGTCGGCGGTGTGCGCCTCGCCGTCGTGGACGATGCGCCCGTCGGCGAGGACGAGCAGCCGGTCGGCGTAGGAGGCAGCGGTCGCGTCGTGGGTGACCATGATGACCGTCTGGCCGAACTCGTCGACCGAGCGGCGCAGGAGGTCGAGCAGCTCGCCGGACGACTTCGAGTCCAGGTTGCCGGTCGGCTCGTCGGCGAAGATCACCGCTGGGCGCGAGGCCAGGGCGCGGGCGACCGCGACGCGCTGCTGCTGGCCGCCCGACAGCTCGGACGGGCGATGGTCGAGCCGGTCGCCCAGGCCGACGGTGTCGATGAGCTTGGCCAGCCACTCCTCGTCGGGCTTGCGCCCGGCGATCGACAGCGGCAGCACGATGTTCTCGCGCGCCGTCAGGACCGGCAGGAGGTTGAAGGACTGGAAGACGAAGCCGACCTTGTCGCGGCGCAGCTCGGTCAGGCGCTTGTCGTCGAGGTCGACGAGCTCGACGCCGTCGAGGACGACCGAGCCGCTCGTCGGGCGGTCGAGGCCGGCGAGGATGTGCATCAGCGTCGACTTGCCGGAGCCCGAGGGCCCCATGATCGCCGTGAAGCGACCGGCCGGGAAGCCGACGGTCACGCCGTCCAGCGCGCGGACGGAGGCCTGTCCTTCGCCGTACACGCGCACGACGTCGGCAGCCGACACCAGCAGAGGCTCGGGCAGGTTCATAGCTGGGCAGAGTAGGCCCGTCGGCGAACCTCCGTGGTACGGCTTTCCGTAATCGATCCCCTAGGGGTGGCGTCAGGGCTCAGCGTCCCTCGAACCGTCGGACGAGCGTCCAGGCCGAAGGCAGCACGAGCGCGCCGACGAGCGCCTTGATCAGGCCGCCGACGATGAAGATCGAGAAGCCGTTGTGGATCGTCCATCCCCACGACTCGCCGACCGCGAGCTTCAGCCCGGCCAGCCCGAACGCGAAGACGATGAGCTGGCCGACGACGAAGGCGGCGAACGCGGCGAGCGCCCTGCGGTCGGCGCCGCGCTCGGCCAACCAGCCGACCGCCGCAGCGGCGAAGACGAAGCCGACGATGTACCCGCCGCTGGCGCCCGAGATGACGTGCCAGCCCGACTCGCCGCCGGCGTAGAAGGGCAGGAAGAGCCCGAGGAGCGCGTAGAGCGCCAGCGAGGCGGCGCCGCGCCGGGCGCCGAGGGTCGCGCCGACGAGGCCGACGGCGAGCGTTTGCCCGGTGACCGGCACCGGCGACGGCGGGACGTGGACCTCGACCTGTGCCAGCAGCGCCGTGAGCAGCGCGCCGGCGAGCACGAGCGTGGCGTCGCGGACGCGGGCCTGTGGAAGGGCGTCGGCGAGGACGGGCCTGCGCGGGAGGGCGGTTGCGGAGGTGAGGGAGGGCATGCCCGTCTCAACCTAGCGACCGGTAGTTCGACTATGCCCGCAGATACGTCAAAACCGCCAGCACGCGCCGGTGGTCGTCGGCGGTCGGCGGCAGGTTGAGCTTGTTGAAGATGCTCGTGACGTGCTTCTCGACCGCACGCTCGGTCACTACGAGCTCGTTGGCGATCGCGTGGTTGGAGCGCCCCTCGGCCATGAGCGCGAGCACCTCGCGCTCGCGCGGGGAGATCTCGGCCAGCGGATCGGTCTGGCGGCGGCGCCCCAGCAGGCGCGAGACGACCTCCGGGTCCAGGGCGCTGCCGCCCTCCCCCACGCGCTTGACGGCGTCGACGAAGCGCTCGAGGTCGGCGACGCGGTCCTTGAGCAGGTAGCCGACCCCCTCCGCGTTGGAGCTCAGCAGCTCCATCGCGTAGGCCTCCTCGATGTACTGGGAGAGCACGAGCACGCCGGTCTCGGGGTGCTTGTCGCGGATCTCGGCGGCGGCGCGCAGGCCCTCGTCGGTGTGGGTCGGTGGCATGCGCACGTCGACGATCGCGACGTCGGGCTTGTGGGCGCCGACCTTGCGCAGCAGGTCCTCGCCGTCGCCCGCCTGGGCGACGACGTCGAGCCCCGCGTCCTCCAGCAGGCGCGCGACCCCCTCCCTCAGTAGCAGGCTGTCGTCGGCCAGGACTACGCGCACGGGACCTCCGCGCGCACGATCGTACCCTCGCCCTCGGGGGAATGGACCTCGAGACGTCCGTCGAGCGCCGCCAGGCGGTCGGCGAGACCGCGCAGGCCGGTGCCGACGGCCGGATCGGCGCCGCCGACGCCGTCGTCGCGCACCTCGACCACGGCGTAGCCGCCGTTGCGCCCGATGCGCACTTCCGCGCTGGACGCACCGGCGTACTTGGCGACGTTCGTGAGGGCCTCGGCGACCACGAAATAGGCGGCCGCCTCGACCGAGGCGGGCAGTCTCTCCGCTGGCATCTGGTCGAGACTAACCGGTAGGGGGGCGCGTTCGGCGAGCGCCTCGAGGGCGGCCTCCAGGCCGCGGTCGGTCAGGACGGCCGGATGGATGCCCCGCGCGAGCTCGCGCAGCTCCTCCAGGGCGCGCGTGAGCTCGTCGCGCGCGGCGTCGAGCATTCTCATCGCCCCGCGCCCGTCGCCCGACTCGAGGCTGCGGTGGGCAAGGCCGAGCTGCAGCGAGAGCGCGACCAGCCGCTGCTGGGCGCCGTCGTGCAGGTCGCGCTCCAGGCGCCGGCGCTCGAACATCGAGACCTCGACGAGGCGCGCCCGCGAGCTCTGCAGCTCGTCCAGGCGCGCGCGCAGCTCGGCTTCGAGGCGCTCGTTCTCCAGCGCGAGCGCGGCGGAGGCCGCGACGGCGCGCACGAGGTCGGGCTCGTCGGCCAGCGAGGCGTCGTGGATGATCGCCCCCACCCGGATGCCCTCGCGCTCGACCTCGGTCACCGCGCGGCCCGAGCCGGGCTGGGGCAGCTCGACGCGGCGCCCGTCGTAGGTGACGTAGTGGCCGGCCGACGGTCGCCAGTAGACGAGCTTGAGCGAGCGGTCGCCGAGCGCGTCGGCCAGGGCCTGCCCGAGGGAGCGGTCGGCCTCGGGGTTGTTCAGGCGCTCGATGAGCTCGCCGACGGCGCCGGCGCGCGAGTAGCGGCTGCGGACGAGGCCGGCGAGGAAGGCGAACGGCAGCACCGCGAAGGCGACGAGCGCGACGACGCCGACCGCGTTGACCACGGAGTCCGAGAAGCCGAGCGCGTCGAGGACGAAGGAGACGCCCAGCAGGACGACCAGCACCACGCCCGTCCACAGCATCGGTGCCAGCGCCCGGCGCTGGGGCGGCGTGGCCGCGTCGCGCTTGCGGATGAGCAGGACGATGGTCGCGACGAGCAGCACCACCGCGATGAAGCTCGAGGTGTAGTCGAAGACGTCGGCGAGGTCGGGCTGGTCGGTGATGGCGAGGACGTTGTGCAGCCGCGGGTCGTCGAGGCCGGCGGCGACGTCGCCGCCGAGCAGGAAGAACGGCAGCCGCACGAGGAAGACGACGAGGTAGCCCGCGATGACCACCGCGCGCTGGCCGAGCGTCTCCAGGCGTCCCGTGGGGAACGCGAGCACCATCTGGATGACGAGGACCAGGTACAGCGGCGCGACGTAGCTGGCGATCGTGAAGACCGTCGAGTTGTTGGACTCCGTCACCCCCGCCAGGAAGTAGGCGAAGCCGACGCTCGTCATGAGCAGCCCGAAGCGGTTCAGGGGGCGGCGCCACCAGGCGAAGACCCCGGTGCTGATGAAGGCAAGGCCGACGATCGGGGCGACGATCGCCGTGGCCAGCTGCATGTCCTCGTGGTCGGAGGTGACCACGAGCGCGACCAGGAAGCCCGCGAAGACGATCCCGAGGGCGAGGAGGGCCAACAGGGCGCGCCGCAGGCCAGGCATGGGAGCTGGCTACAGGAGGCGGGCCAGTGCTGCGCCGGAGAGGTCGCCCTTGGAGATGAAGCCGCGCGCGCCGCTGCCGGTGACCAGCGGTCCGAAGTCGGAGGAGTCGCGGCTGGAGGTGAGCACGACCGCGGGAGCGCCGTCGTGGGCGGTGATCTGCTCGGCGACCTGGAACCCGTTCAGATCGGGCAGGTTGACGTCCAGAAGGACGAGGTCGGGATGCAGCCGGATGGCCTCAGTCACCGCCGTCGTTCCGTCCGGCGCTTCGCCGACGACGTCGTAGCCCTCGGCCTCGAGCAGCATCCGTGCCGTGGCCCGAAAGGTCGGGTGATCGTCGACGATGAGGACTGTGGTTCCCACTTGTAAAAGGATTGTCGTGCGTTGTGAAAGGGCGGGGGATACGGCTAGCTACACCCGGCACTGCCAGCGACCTGGCGAAATGCTGCGCCGGGGTCGGAGGTGCCGAACACGGACGTTCCGGCCACGAAGAGCGACGCCCCGGCCTCCGCGCAGGGCCCTGCTGTCTCCACGTCGATCCCCCCGTCGACCTCCAGCTCGACCTCGGGGCCGACGAGCGCCCGCAGCCGGCGGATCTTGTCCAGGGAGGCCGGGATGAACTGCTGTCCGCCCCACCCCGGGTTGACCGTCATGCACAGCGCAGACCACAGGTCGCCGCGGATCTCCTGGAGGGCCTCGACCGGCGTCGACGGCGTGATCGCGACGCCGGCGGTGCAGCCGGCTTCCTGGATGGCCTGGATGGCGTAGTGCAGGTGCGGCGTGGCCTCGGCGTGCACGATGATGTTCGAGGCGCCGGCGGTCGCGAAGGTCGAGATGTGGCGCTCGGGACGGTCGATCATGAGGTGGACGTCGATGAGGATGTCGAGCTCACGGATCGCGACGATCGCGTTGGGCCCCATCGAGAAGGTCGGCACGAAGTGGCCGTCCATGATGTCGACGTGGATGACCTCGGCCCCGGCGTCGACGACCTCGCGTACCTGGTCGCGAAGGCGCCCGAAGTCGGCCGCGAGGATCGAGGGAGCCACGCGGCGCCTCATATCTCGACCAGCATCGACCCGTCGCAGTGGCTGCAGGTGACGGTCGCCGTGCTGGACATGCGCACGATCGTGGAGTGCTCACCGCAGTTCGGGCATACCGAGCGCAGCTCGAATCTATGCAGGCAGTACACGCAGCGGTAGCGCCCCGCCAGGTTCGTCGGGCGAAGCCACGGCTCGCCGCACGACGGGCACTTCAGCCCGAGGTCACCCTCCATCGCGGGCAATATAGAAGCCGTCGGTGCCATCCACGGACGGCAGCGTGCGTCTGACGTCGTTCGCGACGAGCCGTTCCTCGCGTGGAGAGAGGGTGCAGACCGAGTAGACGAGGGTCCCTCCGGGGCGCAGCGCGCGCCGGGCGCAGGCCAGCAGGGCGTCCTGCTCGGCGGCGAGGCGCTCGATATCCGCGGGGGTCACGCGCCAGCGCAGGTCG
>Ga0081540_1002651_pt1 | contig 14557 bp, 13 predicted proteins | sample TabmetS2T1R1_FD_71024 | JGI IMG/M metagenome (GOLD analysis project Ga0081540, IMG submission 71024) | Tabebuia heterophylla rhizosphere microbial communities from the University of Puerto Rico - S2T1R1 | ecosystem: Host-associated > Plants > Roots > Rhizosphere ... | reverse complement strand
CAGCTCCAGCATCTGGTACTCCTTGCCCGTCAGGTGCACGCGCTGGCCGCCGACCTCGACCGTCTTGGTGTCGAGATTGACCACGAGGTCGCCGGTCTGGATGACCGACTGGGCGTGACCCTTGGAACGGCGCACGATGGCGTGGATGCGGGCGACCAGCTCGTCCTTGTGGAAGGGCTTGGTCATGTAGTCGTCGGCACCGACGCCGAGACCCTTGACCTTGTCCTCGATGCCGGCAAGGCCGGAGAGGATCAGAATGGGGGTCTTGATCTTGGAGACCCGCAGCTGCTTGAGCACGTCATAGCCGGACATGTCGGGCAGGTTCAGGTCGAGAAGGATAATGTCGTAGTCGTAGAGCTTTCCGAGGTCGACGCCCTCTTCGCCGAGGTCCGTCGTATAGACGTTAAAGCTCTCGGATTTAAGCATCAGTTCGATTGACTGCGCGACGGCGCTGTCATCTTCAATCAGCAAAACGCGCATGCCAGTCCCCTTTAGTCGCCGCTCCGGGCGTCAGGTCGGCCGCACCTGCGGCACACAAACGCCTTTGAACAACTGATTCGGATCCTGACAGACACATGGTTAACAAAATCTGATTCTGTTGCGCAAGCTCTAACCGTGCAATTTTTGTCGAATCGCCCTAAGATATTGCGTCAGACCAGCTTTTCGTTATCCACCGCGTTCAAGCTCCACATTAAGAGTCCAATTTAACGGACTCTTGAGACTAACCCTTCCTTCTGGGGGGCGAGCGCTCTCAGTCACCAAAGACAGTGACGTAATGATTAACGATGCGGGTAAACACGAAGTTAAGCGAACGAGGCAAAGACGCGGAAACTTAAGGGTTTCGCAATGAAGGCATTGGCCGAACAGATCAGCGACCTCGACGGCGTCAACATCTATGGCCGTGTCGTGGGCGTGCGCGGCCTGATGGTGGAAATTGCGGGGCCGATCCACGCCATGTCGGTGGGCGCACGCATCGTGATCGAGACCGGCGGGAACCGGTTTATCCCGGCCGAGGTGATCGGCTTCTCCGGCGACAATGCGGTGGTGATGCCGTTCGCGGGGCTTGAGGGCGTGCGGCGCGGCTGCCGCGCGGTCATCGCCAATGCGGCGGGGCAAGTGCGGCCATCGCCCGCCTGGCTCGGCCGCGTGGTCAACGCAATGGGCGAGCCGATCGACGGCAAGGGGCCGCTGGTACAGGGCGCTTCGCCGATGCCGTACCGGAACCTGCCGCCGCCGGCGCATTCGCGCCAGCGCGTCGGCCCGCCGCTCGATCTCGGCGTGCGTGCGCTCAACATCTTCCTCACCTGCTGCCGCGGCCAGCGCATGGGTATCTTCGCCGGCTCCGGCGTGGGCAAATCCGTGCTGCTGTCGATGCTGGCGCGCAATGTCGATGCCGACGTTTCGGTGATCGGACTGGTCGGCGAGCGCGGCCGCGAGGTGCAGGAATTTCTGCAGGACGATTTGGGCGAGGACGGCCTCGCGCGTTCGGTGGTGGTGGTCGCTACCTCCGACGAGCCGGCGCTGATGCGCCGCCAGGCGGCGTATCTCACGCTCGCCATATCAGAATATTTCCGCGACGAAGACCGCGACGTACTGTGCCTGATGGATTCGGTGACGCGCTTTGCCATGGCCCAGCGCGAGATTGGCCTCTCCGCCGGCGAGCCGCCGACCGCCAAAGGCTATACGCCAACCGTATTCACCGAGCTGCCGAAGCTTCTGGAGCGGGCCGGTCCCGGGATGGGACAGGGCACCATCACCGGCATCTTCACTGTGCTGGTCGATGGCGACGACCATAACGAGCCGATCGCAGACGCCGTGCGCGGTATCCTCGACGGCCATATCGTGATGCAGCGCTCGATCGCCGAGCGCGGGCGCTATCCGGCGATCAACGTGCTCAAATCCGTCTCGCGCACCATGCCCAAATCGGCCGATCCGGCGTACCTGCCGATCCTCACCCGGGCCAAGCAGGTGATGGCGACCTATGCCGACATGGAGGAGTTGATCCGGCTTGGCGCCTACCGGGCCGGTTCCAGCCCGGAGGTGGACGAGGCGATCCGCCTGCACGAGTCCCTGGAGGAATTTTTGCGCCAGGCCAAGGATGAAAAATCCTCGCTCGCCGAGGGTTATGGCCTCCTTCAGCAAATCCTGAGGTGATTGGAAACGGAACGCTAACTTTGTCAGGCCATCATCCCCAGCACTGTTTAGCTGAAGCCGGCGGGGCCCCTCGGGGGAGCCGGCATTGTCCCGTGTGCAAATGGGGACTTCTGGGGAGTATGAGTCGATGAAGTCACGAGAAACGCTGATCCGCCTGAAGAAGTTTCAGGTCGACGAAAAGCGCCGCCGGGTTGCCCAGATCGAAGGCATGATCGCCGAATTCCAGCGGATGTCGGTGGAGCTGGAGCGCGAGATCCAGACGGAGCAGGAGCGCGCCGGGATCAACGATCCCTCGCACTTTGCGTACCCGACCTACGCCAAGGCGGCGATCCAGCGCCGGGAGAACCTGGCCCGCTCCGCCGATGAGCTGCGCGTCCAGCTTGAAGACGCCAAGGCCCTGCTGAGCGAAGCTTTCGAAGAGCTGAAGAAGGTCGAGCTGCTGGACGAGCGCGACCAGGCCCGCGAGCGCGCCGAAGAGAGCGCCCGCGAGCAGGCCGACATGGACTCGATCGGCCTGATGCGCGCCCGCCTCGGCGCCATCGCCTGACGCGCCAGAAATCTATAAGACAGAAGTCGAAACCCGGGCCGTGAGGCCCGGGTTCTTTCATTGATAAGGTCCATAAACCAGCGGCTTGGTGGCCCGTATAGGGCAGGGTATGCTACCGGGATAGTGGCGCTCCCGGTCCAAAGGCGAGGGGGATCGCGATTGGGGGAGTGTGCATGCTGACGCCGGCAGAGCTGGTCTGGCTGATTGCCGCGGTTGCGAAGGGGGATGAGGCCGCTTTCGAGCGCCTCTACGCCGCCACGCGCGCGAAACTCTTCGGCGTTGTGCTCCGTATCTTGCGCCGACAGGATTTAGCCGAGGAGGTCATCCAGGAGGCCTACATCAAGATCTGGCACAGCGCCGGCCAGTTCAATCCCGCGCTGTCGTCCCCGATCACCTGGATGGCTTCGATCGCCCGCAACCGCGCTATCGACGTGGTGCGCAAGCGGAGCGAAACTTCCCTTGAGGAAGAACCCTCGGCGATGGAAGTGGCGGCCGACTCTCCCGATCCGCTGGCGCGGCGGGAGATGACGGAAGAGTTGAAGCGGCTGCTGGAATGCGTCGGCCGTCTCGAACCCGATCGCCAGAAACTCGTGCTGCTGGCCTATTACAACGGCTGGAGCCGCGAGCAACTGGCTGCGAAATTCGAGACGCCGGTGAATACGGTGAAGACGTGGCTTCGCCGCAGCATGATGGATATCCGGGAGTGTCTCGGACTCTAGGACTAACTTGGACTTAAGGACTTGAACATTGGGGCTTGGACTTGGACTGTGACTGATGGCCTATAGCGAAGACCATATCGCGCTCGCCGCGGAATATGCGCTCGGTACCCTCGATGCCGACGAGCGCGAGCAGGTCGCGACCATGATAGCCGCCGATAAGGAATTCGCCGCGATGGTGCAGGCCTGGGAATTCCGCCTGGGCGTCTTGAACCAGATGGTCGGCTCGGTCGAGCCGCGGCCGCAGGTGTGGGACAACATCCGCCGCGCCATCGGCCATGGCGAGCAGGCGCCGCTGGTGCTGCCCGAGGCGCCGCCGCCGATCGCGCCTGCCGAGGCCAAGGACAATGTGGTCGCAGCACCGCTGAGGCCGGCCGCTGAAGGCTCAAACGTCATCCAGCTGAACAGCCGCATCCGCCGCTGGCGCAATGTCGCAAGCTTCGCTTCCGCGATCGCAGCAGCGCTCCTGGTGATGGTGGGCCTGCAGGTCTATCAGCCTGACGCCTTGCCCGACAGCATTCGCCCGAAGCCGCGCACGCAGGTGGTCGAGGTGAAGACGCCGCCGGCCCCGGCAGCCGCGCAATATGTCGCGCTGCTGCAGAGCGGTGGCGGCGCGCCGGCTTTCATTCTGACGGTCGATGCCGCGACCAAGAATTTCACCGTGCGCAAGGTCGGCGCCCAACCGGAGGCCGGCAGGAGCTATGAGCTCTGGATCGTCTCCGACAAGCTGCAGCAGCCGCGTTCGCTGGGTGTGATCGGCCGCAACGATTTCACCGCGCGTCCGGTGCTGTCGGGCTATGACGCCGATCTCGTCAACCAGGCGACCTATGCGGTGAGCATCGAGCCGGAAGGCGGCTCGCCCAGCGGCGCCCCCACCGGGCCGGTAGTGTTCACGGGCAAGCTGATCGAGACCGTGCCGCCGTCCGCGCCCGCGCGCTAGCAGCAAAAATCCTAACCCCAAAAATGGAAAACGCCCGTGGGGAGCGGGCGTTTTCCGGTCGTCAACTTGGGGGTAGTTGGGGTCTTCTATTATCCACGCAGCGACTTTGGGGGGCTGGTAAAGAGCTACGTGAATTCCGTAAATTCCTCTGTTAGCGGATGACCGAGGCTCCCGAGCTGGTGACGGCGACCGGCTTGCCGGCCTTCATCACGCGCGCGGTCTGCATGTCGTCCGAGGTGGTGGCACGCGTCGAGATGCCGAACCCTGCGACCAGGATACCCGCCACAAGCGCCACGACCACGATCTTGAGATGGGTCGTGCGATCTGCGCTGTAGATCGAGTGGTTCATGGAAGTCTCCTGCCGCCTTCCTCTCTCTGATGGATTGGTGTGCTCCGTTCAGAGATCGGTTCAACGTCTCGCATCCAGGAACGTAGGAATCACTCCTCTCGTTCCCCAGATGTGATCACAAGGCAGTGATAAGACTTGAAAAGTCGCGACTGGAATTGCCCGCCTGGCACGCCAGAATCGCAAATTCCAAAACTGCTCCATTGACTTAGGTCAAAGACCGATCCCCCACCAGCCCGTCCGCCACGCCACCGTGCCCTACCCAGAAACCAGTTGCCTGTGGCGAAAAAGCTTCGCCTGCAAAATTACTGATTTGCACGCTTGCCTATACACTACCCACCGTCTTCAACCGCGCCCGCGGATGGATTTCGGCCTGCGACAGCACCGTGGTCTGGGAGCGGAAGCGCTCCACCAGCGAGCGGACGAAGGGGCGGATCGCGGCCGAGGTCACCAGCACGGGCGCCTCACCCTCGCGCGCGGCCTGCTCGAAGGCGCCGCGCACCGCGGTCATGAATTCCGAGAGCTTTGAGGGCTGCATGGCGAGGCTGCGCTCCTCGCCCTGGCCCACGATCGACTCGGCGAAGGCCTGCTCCCAGCGCGCCGACAGCGCGATCAGGGGCAGGTAGCCGTTGTACGAGGTGTTCTGCGCGCAGATCTGCCGCGCGAGGCGAGCGCGGACATGCTCGACCATGGTCGCCGGATTGCGCGAGAAGGCCAGCGCATCCGCAATGCCCTCCAGGATGGTGGAGAGGTCGCGGATCGAGATGCGCTCGGCGAGCAGGAGCTGCAGCACGCGCTGGATGCCGGACACCGTGACCTGGCTGGGCACGATGTCCTTGACCAGCTCGCCCTGCTCCTTGGGCAGGTCCTTCAAGAGCTTCTGCACCTCGCCATAGGAGAGCAGGTCGCTCATGTTGCCCTTCAAGAGCTCGGTGAGGTGGGTCGACAGCACGGTCGCGGCGTCGACCACGGTGTAGCCCTTGAGCGAGGCCTCCTCCTTCAACGCAGCGTCGACCCAGGTGGCGGGCAGGCCGAAGGTCGGCTCGACGGTGTGGATGCCGGGCACCTGGACCTGGTTGCCGGCGGGGTCCATTACCATGAACTGGTTCGGCCAGATCTTGCCGGTGCCGGCGTCCACTTCCTTGATCTTGATGATGTAGGTATTGGCCTCGAGCTGGACGTTGTCGAGGATGCGCACCGACGGCATCACAAAGCCCATCTCGATGGCAAGCGACCGGCGCAGCGCCTTGATCTGCTCGGTCAGGCGGTCGGTGCCGTCGGGGCCGTTGACCAGCGGCAGCAGCGCGTAGCCGAGCTCGATCTTGAGGTCGTCGATCTTGAGCGCAGTGGCGATCGGCTCCTCCGCCGCGGCCGCTCCGGCCGCAGCCGCAAGGGCAGGGGCCGCCGCGGCCGCAGCTTCGGCCGCTTTGGCAGCGCGCTGATGTTTGCGCGCGGTGATCGCAAGCGCAGCGGCGCCGCCGCCGAGCGCCAGGAACGGAATCATCGGAATGCCCGGCAACAGCGACAGCACGATCATGACGCCGGCCGACATGCCGAGCGCCTGCGGATAGCCGGAGAGCTGTTTCATCAGCGCCTTGTCGGCCGCGCCGGACACGCCGGCCTTCGACACCAGCAAGCCCGCGGCGGTCGAGACGATCAGCGCCGGCACTTGCGTGACAAGGCCGTCGCCGACGGTCAGCACCGTATAGGTGCGCGCCGCATCGCCAAAGCCCATGCCCTGTTGCGCCACGCCGATGATGATGCCGCCGACGACGTTGATGAACACGACGAGCAGGCCTGCGACTGCGTCGCCGCGCACGAATTTCGAAGCGCCATCCATGGCGCCGAAGAAGCCGCTCTCGTCCTCCAGCGCCTTGCGGCGCTCTTTCGCGGTCTTCTCGTCGATCAGGCCGGCGGAGAGGTCGGCGTCGATCGCCATCTGCTTGCCGGGCATGGCGTCCAAATGAAAACGCGCCGCAACTTCGGCGATGCGGCCCGAACCCTTGGTGATGACGACGAAGTTCACGATGACCAGGATCGCGAACACGATGATGCCGATGACGAAATTGCCGCCCATCACGAAGTTGCCGAAGGCTTCGATGACGTGACCGGCCGCCGCCGTGCCCTCGTGACCGCGCGACAGGATCAACCGGGTCGAGGCCAGGTTGAGCGACAGCCGCAGCATGGTCGAGATCAAGAGGATGGTCGGGAAGGCCGAGAATTCCAACGGCGCCTGGATGAACAGCGAGGTCATCAGGATCAGGATCGACAACGTGATCGAGATCGCCAGAAACAGGTCCAGCACCAGCGAGGGCAGCGGCAGGATCAGCACCACCAGGATGATCAGGATGCCGAAGGCGAGCGCGATGTCGCCGCGCCGCAAGATGTTGCCGATTTCGGAAAGGCTCGGAAAACCGCCGTTCGCCGAGCTGCCCTGACCTGCCGTCACATCGACCATGGTAGCCGCGTCCCCCCGGGTATGCCGCTCACGGGCGCCAAACGTCTGCGCGGCGGCCGCAGGACCACCGTTTCGAAAGTGAGGCACCGCTGCTGCGTCCACGGGGGATCTCCCGTTCTACGCGATCGACGACACTCGACTTCACCCGGCAATTTTTGCCCGGTGTATGGTTAGCAAAGGGTTAATTTCGGCCGTCCCCCACCGTCATTCCGGCTCGCACGGTCCTCAGACGGCAACCGACTTGATCAAGGTTTGCGCGAGCAGGTCGGGGGCGGTGACCATGGGCAGATGTCCGGTCGGAATTTCGGTCCAGGTCCAGCCGGCTTGCTGCTTGACCCACGCCTTCGACGGATTGGTCGGGCCAAAGGCGGGATTGGTGCAAGCGATGTAGGTTCGCGGCAATCCATTTCCGATCGGATTCTTGACGATGAGGGGTGTTTCATAAGCGCCCAGCGGATGCGGCGTGAAGCGTCGTTTCAGCCAGGCGATATCGGCTTCCTTGGTGACGCCCAGGTCTGCGAAGGCTGCGGGCGGTGGAACCGGTAGACTTAGCCCTCCGCTGCTGTCTTGCGCAGCCTTTCTCCTGGCAGCGACGACGTCTGCGGGTAGGCCGTCGAAGGCGCTCCTGCCCGGCTGCACCACGAGCGCGTCAAGATAGATGAGATGCTTGATCCGGCTTGCGACCAGCTCGGCCGCCCCACTGACCGGAATGCCGCCGAACGAATGTCCGACCAACACGACATCCGATAGTTCCTCCGCTTCGATAACGCCCGCAATGTCCTTCACGAACGTATCAAGAGTGATGTTTGACGAGAGCAAGTGCGATCGTTCGCCAACGCCGGTGTTGCTCAGTGCGTACACAGTATAGCCGGCAGCGCGCAGCTTGTCCGCCGCCCGAGTCCAAATCCAGCCGCCGGAAAAGGCGCCGGCGACAAGCACAAAAGTGCGAGCGGCGCCTTGGGCTTTCGTCTCCGGTCCAAGCGCGGCTACCAGGGTAGTCGCGGTGACGCTCGTTAAAATCTGCCTGCGGTTCATGATACCCTCCCGATTTATTTGCCCGCGCACCATCACGGGCAACAGCGAGAGGAGCGCAGACGGCTGCTGCTGTCGCGGAAAAGGGGCTGAAAGTTTGCTGAAGTTGCGCTGAAATGGGCTTACACCGGCCGCAAGGTGAGGGTTTTGGCTGTGGATTCAAAGAGAAGCGACAATGCCTCGTGAGGTGGCCAAAACTTTCCGCTTCGGCGAGTTTGTCCTCGACCCTTCGCGCGGCAGCCTGAGGCGCGGGTCCGGCAAGGTCGAATTGCGTCCGAAAAGTTTCGAGGTGCTACGGTATCTTGTGGAGCATCCGGACCGTTTGATTTCGAAGGACGAATTGCTCGATGCGATCTGGCCCGACGTGCACGTCACCGAAGACTCTCTCACACGCTGCATCAGCGATATCCGAGCTGCCTTGGGCGATGCCGACCAGACAGTGATCAGGAATCTTCCGCGCCGAGGTTACATATTCGCAATTCCCGTTAGCGAGACAGGCCCGGTTGACCGTGAGGAACTGGCCAGGGCCGCGGAGCAGCGCAGAGCCGAACCCGGACCATCGATCGCGAGGTCACCCCCGTCGACTCGCATGAAAATGACCCTGATCGGTATGTTGGCCGTTCTGCTGATCGGACTGGCAATTTGGTTCACGGCTTCCGCGGATCGCCCAAAGAACACGACGGAGCGGGCATCGATCGCGGTGCTGCCATTCGCCAATCTTAGCGGCGATCCCGGGCAGGATTACCTGGGAGAGGGTATTTCGGCCGAAATTATCGCTGGTTTGTCAAAATTCGCGCAGCTCTTGGTTATCGCCGAGGGCTCTTCGTCTCGCTACGCAGGCAGCACAACCGACTCGAGCCGGATCGGCCGAGAGATAGATGTCCGTTACCTCGTGCGCGGCAGCATCCAGCGCGAAGGCGGCCGGTTGCGCATCATCGCCCGGTTACTGGAAACCGCAACCGGCGCTCAAATCTGGGCTCAACATTATGACCGCGAACTTGCCGGTGTCTTCACCGTCCAGGACGATGTGACACAGAACATCGTGGGAGCGCTGTTTGCACATGTATCGCGGAGCGAACTTGATCGCGTTATGCGTAAGCCAGCGAGGAGTTTCGCTGCTTACGATTACTTTCTGCAGGGACGTTCGCTGTTGAACAGAATCTATTCCGCCGACCGTGGGCTGACACTTGCCACCGCACGAAACCTCTTTGAGAAATCTTTGGAGCTCGATCCAAGTTACGCACCTGCGCTGCAGGGCATGGCGGCCGCCGACGTTCTGATCTGGCTGGAACCGACCAATCACCCCCAGACGTCGGGTGAATACAATAACAAGGTCATCGTGGATCGCGCGCTCGATCGCGCTCAGCGAGCCGTAGAACTCGACCGCACACTTCCAGAGGCCTATGCCACTCTGGCTTGGGTGCTGCATTGGCATTATCGCCGGGAGGAGAGCCTGGCGGCCTTTGAGCGCGCGTACGAACTGAACCCAAGCCTTGCCGATTGCCGCTACAGCCTGCTTCTCACGCATCGGGGGCGACCGGAGGAGGGAATTGCCGCAATGAAGCGGACGATGCGTCTCGATCCTTTCCACGCGCCCGTGTGTTTCACCTGGCTAGGCAATGCCTATTACATGGCGGGCCGTTACGACGACGCCTTCCAGAGCTTATCCACGGCCGCCAACCGGATGCCGGTTCATCGACCCACCCGCGTCTGGCTGGCAGCGGCTGCGGCGCAGTCGGGGCAGCAAGAGGTGGCCAAGTCTGCCGTCACGGCGGTATTGAAGCAGCAGCCAGATCTTACCATCACGAAGTGGCTGGACCTGCTCAAGCTGCATCGGCCTGGTGATGCGGAAAGACTGGCAGACGGAATGCGCAAGGCGGGATTCCCGGATTAGGGTTTGCCTGACCGCATGACTTTGCGCCGGTAGGCTTCCACTCGATACGCATCAACCGGCAGTGGCGGCTGGTCTTTCGATGGGATGGCAGCCGCGGTGAAGCGACCGATGTCTATCTGGACGATCATTCCTATCGGTGAGGTAAGGCGATGTTGATGACGAAGCGTAAGCCCGCGGGCGTTGGCCAAATCCTGGTCGAGGAGTTCATGGAACCGATGGGTCTGACGCAGGGCGCGCTGGCCAAGGCCATGGGGGTGCAGCGCAAGCACGTCAATGAGCTCTGTACTGGCCGGCGCGGCGTCACTGCTCCGACGGCGCTCATTCTTGCTCGGGTGTTCGGCAACAGCGCTGATTTCTGGCTGAATGTGCAGCGGCGGACCGATCTGTGGGACGCGCTGCATTCGCCGCGCGATCGCGAACGGATCAAGCGTGCCAAGCCACTGAAATCGGCGGCTTAAGCGGACTGCGGCGGGCCAAGATGACGGTCTTCGGTAGGGGCAACGCCGGAATGCAGCAACGGGCATGGCGCCGCGGCTGGGCTGGCTGTATAAGCCGGTAGCTTCTTCAACCACTCGAAGAGGCTGACATGAACGACCTGCATTCGTGGCTTTCGCAGCAGCACCACGGCCTGCGAACCTTCAAGAACTTCCAGCAACAACTCGATCTCTTGAGCGCCCGCGAGCCCGCGCAGCAGGGCTTGTGCGCGCTGTTGAGCCGTCTCGTCGGCGGTTACATCGAGGTCTTCGATGAGGCGCCGCTGCCGGTGGCAGTCGCCGACCGCGCCAATGGCCGCCTGCTTGAGCTCGTCGGAAGCCTCGATCTGGAAGCCGATGCGGATCGCCGGCTTGCCGATATCAATCGCGTCGCGGCCTGCGATTTGCCGCACTGAGGAGAGCCAAGTCCACGCGCCCGGCTGCCGTTTGGCTTGCCGGCCGCAGGAAAGCGCTCGCGAAAGCAGCCTTTTGCGATCTAGCGAGGCTCAGTCCATTTCCGCCAATGCGTCGGTTGGAAGTCGATATGCTTCCGGTTTGAAGCGTCGACCCACTGGCTGCCATCCCTGTGACAGGGGAACACGAGCGCATGGATGATCCCATCGTAGTCCAGAACGCAGATTTCGAGATCGTTGTCGGATGGTGCAATTGCGACGGGTAACCATTCTGCGGACGAATGCATGACGTACCCTCCGATGAATGCGCACTTCGATATTGAAAAATGCGGCTTCTGCCTTTGTCGTCATCTCGCGAGCGAGAGAAGGTGGCCTTGGTCGCGCCGGACCGCTTGCCTGGCCTGTCGGTTTCCGCCAGGAGAGGCTCCGGCCACTTTTGCGGCGCGCGCCTTAGCTGCGTATCGCCTCAATGAATATAGCTCGTATGGCGAATGGCAAGTGTGAAAAGGGTCGCATTTGCGCGGTCCAACCTTCCAAAAAACGACAACCTGTCGGCGATCGATACATCAAGCGCTCGTGCTCTTGCTCACGTCTTTCCGGCCGCGCCAGTCCTGCTTCCATCTGATCGATCTCGCGCTGTTGGCCCTGAATGACGTCTTCGCAGGGGGCAATGCCGGAATGCAGGAACCGCCATGGCGCCGCGGCCCGGCCGGCTGTATAAGCCGCTAGCTTCTTCAACCGTTCGAAGAGGCTGACATGAACGACCTGCATTTGTGGCTTTCGCAGCAGCATCACGGCCTGCGGACCTTCAAGAACTTCCAGCAACAACTCGATCTCTTCAGCGCCCGGGAGCCCGCGCAGCAGGGCCTGTGCGCGCTGTTGAGCCGTCTCGTCGGCGGTTACATCGAGGTCTTCGATGAGGCGCCACTGCCGGTGGCAGTCGCCGACCGCGCTTATGACCGCTTGCTGGACCTGGTCGGAAGCCTCGATCTGAAGGGCGATGCGGATCGCCGCCTCGCCGACATCAACCGCGTTGCGGGGTGCAGTCTGGTGCATTGAGAACCCGCAATTGCACTCTCGGGCTCGGTGCAAATTGCTCGGAGTGGTGAGTGCGCGTTCCGCTGCAAGTGCATGCCCAATATCGCGGCATTGTGGGTTGACCGCAGGCGGCCGGCCGTCCAACTTGCGTGGGCCGTGGTAATTTCTTCTCACTTCTCCCAGCAATCCGACCGCTTTGTTCCCGACTCGCGCCAGGCGTGGGTGCGGCTTGTCGTAGCCGTGCTGATCGCGTCCGTGGGCGCCGTCGGCATGTGGTCCGTCGTGGTGGTGATGCCGGTGGTGCAGGCCGACTTTGCGGCCACCCGCGGCGCGGTTTCGCTCGCTGCGACCGCGATCTTCTTCGGCTTTGGTCTGGGCGGGGTGATCATGGGCAAGATCACCGACCGCGTCGGCATCGTTCCGGCAATGGCCGTCAGCATCGCCTGTCTGGTGACGTCCTATGTGCTTGCGGGATTGTCGACGGCGCTGTGGCAGTTCATTGCCGCCTCCTTCCTGATGGGGCTCGGCGGGTCGGCGACCTTCGCGCCCCTGATGGCGGAAGCCTCGCACTGGTTCGAGCGCTATCGTGGCCTCGCGGTGACCATCGTCGCCAGCGGCAATTATTTCGCGGGCACCATGTGGCCGCCGCTGGTTAACTGGGGCACACAAGGCTTCGGCTGGCGTCCAACGCACTTTGCGATCGCCGGCATTTGCGCCGTGCTGATGAGCACCCTGCTTCTGGTGCTGCGCGCCATCATGGGCGGCCATGGGGCACATGATCGTGCCAATGCGCCGCCGCCGCAAGTCGACCTGAACCTCTCCACCAACACGCTGACGGTCATCCTCTGCATCGCCAGCATCTCCTGCTGCGTGGCGATGTCGATGCCGCAGGTTCACATCGTCTCCTATTGCGGCGATCTCGGCTATGGCCCCTCCCGCGGCGCGGAAATGCTGTCGCTGATGATGGCGTTCGGCATTGTCAGCCGCATCGGTTCGGGATTCATCGCCGACCGGTTCGGCGGCATGGTCACGCTGCTGATCGGATCGATGGCGCAGGCGTTTGCGCTGTTCTTCTATCTGTTCTTCACCAGCCTGCCGTCGCTCTATTTGATCTCGGCGATGTTCGGCCTGTTCCAGGGCGGCATCGTGCCGAGCTATGCGATCATCGTGCGCGAGACCATGCCCGCGAAGGAGGCCGCGACCCGCGTCGGCATCGTGATCTTCGCCTCGGTGTTCGGAATGTCGTTCGGCGGCTGGGTGTCCGGTGTCATCTTCGATTGGACCGGTTCCTATGCTGCGGCATTCGCCAATGGCTTTGCCTGGAACCTGCTCAACATCGCGATCGTGCTGATGCTGCTGATGCGCGGCCGGCAACGGCTGGCGGCGGCGGCGTAGGTCGAGCCGACCAACAAGATCGTCGGCCTCTCGGATGAGACCGCAACCTGGCTCGGCAAATTTTTCTAGGCCGCTTGCCCAGCCTTCAGCAGCGAACAGCCGGTGATCTTGAGGCTGCCATCCGGCTGCTGCTCCAGCGTGTAGAGCGCTTCCCACGCCTCGCCCTTCTCGTCGACGATGTGGACGCGTTGGGCGACGTAGCCATCCGCCACCTTGGCCTCGCCGAACTCAAAGCTCTGGTGGCGGTAGACCGGCGCATAACTCTGCTCCACCATCTGCATGAAGATCTCAGCCTGCTGGAAAATCTGCCGGAGTTCCGGCGCGGCGTGGGAATAAGCGGCGGCCGCATCGCCCCGGGCAAAGGCCTGCTCCTGCGCGCGGATCACATTCTGCGCGGTGGAGATATCGGCGGCGCGGGCGGGGGCCGCGACGGAAAGCAGGAGGGCAGCAAGCAGGATAACGGCGCGCATCGAAAATGCTCCCGATGTGTTTGCCCGGCGGCAGCCTCGCAAACTACACCGCGGCTGTCGCGTCCGCAAATTCCGCCGTGCACCTGCCGTTCAACACTTGGTGCAGCAGGTCTCCTGGCTTTCAATTGAATGGGTGCCGACGGTCAGCCCGCGTGCGGGCGCAGCAGCTTTGCGGGATGGCGGCCGTCGACATGGCCCATGAAGGGCGGGTGGATGGAATAGCCGATCAGCTCGCGCGCCCGTTCCGGCAATTTGTCGGCAATATCAGCAGGCACGGCGAGCGCCATGTTCTCGAGCTGGCGCACCCACCCCGCACAATATTGCGGCGTGATGATCAGGCGCGGGCGATCCGAGCGGTTGGCGCCGCCGCGATGCCACAGCGTGCCCTTGGTGATGCCAAGCGATCCCGACGGCATGGTCATCCTGATCGCATCGGTGCGCTCGCCGGTGTCGCGCTCGGCGCCCTTGTGGGCGAAGTCGGATGGCGTCACCGCGCCTGCGATGCGCAACTCGTCCCACACATGGCTGCCCGGAATGATTTCCGTGGCGCCGTTCGTTTCCGTGGTGTCGTCGATCGCCCAGAAGGTGCTGATGCCGAGCGCCGGCCGCGGCCGCGGGATTCTTGCGCCGCCGTCGTCGGTGTGCCAGGGCTGCACCGTCTCGCCGGGATGCAGGTTGATG
>Ga0081540_1002650_pt1 | contig 14557 bp, 22 predicted proteins | sample TabmetS2T1R1_FD_71024 | JGI IMG/M metagenome (GOLD analysis project Ga0081540, IMG submission 71024) | Tabebuia heterophylla rhizosphere microbial communities from the University of Puerto Rico - S2T1R1 | ecosystem: Host-associated > Plants > Roots > Rhizosphere ... | reverse complement strand
TTCGTCTGCGACCATCGGCGCTGGCTTAGTTCGAAGGGTGGAAACTACCGTTACAAAAACGCCTCGTCGCTGCAGCGCTTCAACGAGAATGCGAAAATCGCTATCGCCGGAAAATAGATAGATACTCTCGACGTGCCCCGCGATCTCCATCGCATCGATGGCGAGATCGATTGCAATATTGCGCTTAAACCGACGACGGCCTTCGCCATCATCATGCTCGCGGACCGGCTTCTTGCGAACCGTGAAGCCATTGTATTCGAGCCAATCGAGCAAAGGTTGGATCGATACAAAGTCGCCGCCACCATCACCATCGTATAGTAGTAAATTCGCAGCAGCGGACCGCGCCGCTCGAATTCCGCCAGCAAACGCTTGAAGTCGACCTCGAAGCCTAATGCTCTCGAAGTGGAATGGAGGTTGGCGCCATCAATAAAGACGGCCGACCTGCCTTCGGGCATTACTATACTCCCCGCAAAACTGGGGGCACTCGCAAAAATGCAAGAATGAATTTTTGCTAAAGCCGCGCGGTGAAACTACGGCATTCCGTCGAGTTACCATCAGCAACTCCGACGCTGATCATCAGTGTCGGGCTCCGCTGTCATCGTCGTCGACGAAGCCGGGCGGCATTCGTGGCGGATTTATTCCATCGCTCGGATTGCAGCGCCCGCAAGGCGCGCCAGCTGCCCCACAGCCACATGCATTCGGGCCTTCCCACGGGCGCAAGATGTGCACTTCGCAAACCCAGCCGGTGCCGTCGCAGCGTGCGCACTTCATGCGATGACTTCCATGTGGCGAGCGCGAACGTGATCGCCGCTTGTCCTGATGCTGATGATCGCACCACAAAAGCACTTCGACAAGTTCGCGGTTTGCGTTGGCATCCTGCTGTTGGGCGGCGTTATACGGTGCGATCCAGGCCCCGCTGCCGCGCCAATTCTAGGATGACCTTATCAGGCAAAACTGCGCCCACCGAAGGCGGGCGGGGCGTCGTGTGGATTTCATACAGGTGCCGGGTGTGTGTCGGCTTGGCCATCAATTCCCGTAAGCAATCTTCTAGCGTACCGTCGATCAGAAAGTATGGTCCATTGGTGGCGTTCCGACGATCGTTGTCTAGCGATGGCCATTTGCGAAGCACGGCCTTCGCGTCGAAGTCGACGCGTGCGCCCAACCGTCCCACCGTCGTCAAAATTGCTGCCATCGCATTGCAGGCTTCTTTGGCTTCGGCCAGCGTTTCAAAGGGCGACCCGCCAATACTTACGGCGGACCGGCTCTGATCGATCGGACGCCACGATACCGCATAGCCCGTGTCACCGTGAAAGCCCGGGCCGCTACGGCTCTCGTAACTGATCACAAAGGACGCAGCACTGCTACTCGCGTTCCATACTTCCATCTCTTCGATGGGACCAACTGTGCGGGTGAACTCCATGGCAAACTCCGGTTTGACCTAACTGGATGACGCGATAGTCGCCTGCGCTCACCGGTCCCAGCCCGCGCGGGTGCACCTTACGGCGCGGTACCCCGTAGCGAGATCCAAAAAACCCGGCCGAAGCCGGGTTGAGTTGTTTCGGGAATTCACTCGTAAGCGAACATTGCTGCCGTCGGCAATGGGGCTAGTTAATCCCAGTCCTGTGAATAGCGTCTGTGCGGAACGTAACAAAGGAACTTTGGCTCAATGCCTCAGCCAAGACTGTCGCGAATGTCCTATGGCATTAACCGGTAATAAAAGTTTCACAAAAATCCGCGATCCAATTTCGCTGATCGCGCGTTTTCCAACCGCCCGCCTGCGCGGCGAAACGGTTTTCTGATTAGGCCAAGTGACGAGCGAGAAGTCAGGCGAGGACCTCGAGTTAATGTACGTGCTGATGGTGCTGATGGTTGCTCCGCAGGCTACGTATGTAGTCGGTCAGTTAGGACGGCGACATGAATTTCACTGATGTCTCCAGATTGCGATGCTAGGGATCGTCAATGGTAAAAACGCCAATCGACCGCGCCGCACTCACGAAGAAGGCTCTTGCCGCTGTCCGGGCAGAACCGGGGTGCGAGAGCGTGAAGATTGTCTCGATCACGACTGTAACAGTAGTCAATGACGGCTCAACGGATTGGCACCTGCAGGTGACCGATCCTGGAGAAGCAGACATGGATAGCGCCCATCATGCTGCCAACCGAGTGAAGGATGCGTTGACCGCTCAGTTCGATCTGTCTGACGCTTGACGAACGGTGCCCGAACCGTTCCCGCTTTCCATTACTTGGGTGGGATGGCCGAGCTCAATGCTGGGGGGCCGAGAAGGAATTGCTCGCGTTCGAGCGACAGGAACGCGAGCTTCGTCGGCAGGAAAAGTTAGAGCGGGCGAAAGAGAAATTCCCGCTTTAATAGACGAATTCAAAGCTAGGCGGGGGCCTGGAGCGGGGAGAGGGCCGGTCGGCTCGCTGCCAAAAGAAAGAACCCGACCTCGACGTGAGCGAGGTCTGGTCTCTGCTCGACGTTCGGCGCTAGGTGGGCGGGGGACTGGAGCCTAACACCGCCACGAGAGCGCCTTAAGCCTAGTTCTCACTTGCAACGGTTTTGTTGCTGCGTGCTGCCATTTTTCGCAGCCGTGTGACAGCCCAGCGTGATCGCCACGGATTTATTTTTGATTTCTGTCAGTCTCGCTGATCGACTGAAGGCTGCGAGTTTGCTTAGTGGATCCAATTGCTGGTCCGATTTTTAGATCGAGTGCTAATTATGATTGATGAAAATCTTGCCCGATTGCACGCCCACCGCAACAACATCAAACGTTATCGTCGCCTGCTCCAGACGAGCCTAACGACACTCGAGCGAAACTTCATCGAACGGCGCATTGCCGAGGAAGAAGCTGCCTTGGATCGTCTCGCGGTTGATACGTTTGCGATCGTCCCGACGCTTCCGGACATGCCCGTTCCAAAAGCCGCATAGGCCGGTTTTTCCGCAGCCCGGCTCGACCCCGCGCCGTTGGAAGCGCACTTCCGCTAAGGGCTCGCAATTCGCGGCCGCTTCATTTCAAAATCTTAACCTCGCCTCCAGCGTCTCGTAAGGCCAAGGGCCGCATTAGCGATGCCTCGCCAGCTAAGCGAGGTCTTCGTGGACAACACGTTACGAATTGCACGAGCCTATGGCCGCCTTGTGTCACGCGCAGAGGGTGATCCGGGCGCAACGTCACTGGCTTGGATCGGCGATCACGAGATTAGGATGCACGTTTCCTCGCGACCATGCAGCATAATCAGAGAGCCGCTTTTCATTCGGTACGTGTTTGACCACGGCGCAGAAAAAATCGTCGATGTACGCGCCTGCTATACCATTGCGGAAGGCGCCGCAGCGTTCGACGCCATGGTATCGCGCTGACGGCTGCCCGTTCGTGATGCAGTTCGATTGGGAATACTACTTGCTGATTGCCTGCTCGCTGGCGCTCGTTGTTATCGGCCTCCTCTTCATCCTGTCTCTCGCGATGTGAGGCGTTGCCGGTAAAATGAGTGGCACCATGCTCATGAACCTCTAGCGGGACGCCCCCGGTTCTCTGATAGTTCAAACGCGGCAATGGAGCCGACTGGAACCGCATAGTGTCGATCTGGGAATGGGTCAAAGTCATTGCGACCGCGTTAGCGATATCGGCGGCGATGACCGCTGTAGGTGCGGCCGCCCTTTGGGTCATTGCGCGCTAGGCCGCCTCAGTTGGCCGTGCCCATCCTCGCCGACTGGAAATGCGGCCACCAGCCGTGTTAACTCAGGCACATAGGAATGCCACCACATTCGCCTAAGCAAAGCGATTTGCGCGAGATCATGCTCGGTGAAGAGGTACATTTTTGAACACCGCAATAATTCGAACCGGCAATACGACGAAAACAATCGATCGACGTAGAATATTCCGCGAGCCGTTCTGTCTTCGAAACTCACGATGTCGTGCCTAACTTCGCAGGCTCGACGTGCGGCGCGAACGTCAGCGCCGCGCCTCGCAGCATTGCCAATGTCGTGCCGTCGTCCAGCACGATCGGCTCGTCAAAGCGCGCCCGAACTCCTTCGGGCAGCTGTTGCCGTATTGATCCTGTTAGGTTCTCAAAATGCAACCGGGCGCAACTGACGCGTGCTCAGGAGAACTACTGACTTGGTAGCCCTCAGACGGCGGGCTCATACCTTGATACAGATCAATCCGATAGCCGTCACCTAGCCAAGGCTCGCCACCATGGCTGGCATCGATTGGACTTACGTGTTGTCCGTTGTCACGCTGGCGATCTCCGTCGTCGCGATGTGCATCCTGTTGTTCGCTATGTAGGCCACTTATTTCGCATTTGCGAAACCGAATTGACTCGACACAGGAACGAAGCAAGAATCTAGTGTTCCCCATCACCGGCAGTGTGAAAGGGCGCCGGTGGCTGAGAGACCGGTTCGTGCTCCCGCCTTAAGGCAAAAAGGGAGCAGCGCCATGTTCCAGCGTCGCCGCTTCAAACAAACTCAATCGCTCAAAGACCGCCTTGTCAGCCAAGTGAGACGCCTGCGCGACGAAGCCAAGATGCTTCCACCTGGTGCCGACCGCGAATCGAAATTGCGCAAGGCGCGACAGGCGGAAACTGCTGCACATATCGACGAGTGGTTGCGATCTCCTGGCCTGCAACCGCCGAAATAAACCGTGCGTGACTATCGCAACCATAAGGTTGCGGTTTTCAAGCACAAAGCGCATTGAAGCCGCCTAAAGGGGCGGGCTTCGCAGGCGCAACGCAACGGGCGGTTCTGATGAAGTATCGCGGCATCGAGTATGCAGTCGTTCAAACAATCTCGAAGCAGTGGCGCTGGTCCGTTGCACGGGATAGAGCTCGCGCGAAAGAGGTCATCGACAGAATAGTCAGGGGGTCGACACCGCATCGACGAAATAGTGACCTCCGACGAGAAGTCGCGGTGAGCATCGGGTTGCGCTAACATCAGGGGGCGTCCATGGAAACTATGAATGGAGCATAGCGCGCGTTCTTATCGCTGGCGCTTCTTGGCATTTTGGCTCTGACCGTCGGATTGGTCGCGCTCGCGAACCTTTCGCCATGAAAGAGTACCACGTCTTCGTCCTCACGCCCGAGGGCCACATTCTCGATCAGCACATCCTGTCGTGCGCGGACGACGAAGAGGCGAGAGAGACGGCAAAGGTGCTAGCCGACAGCAATCCGGTAGAGATTTGGATCGGCCCGCTTCGCTTAATTCGGTTTGAGCCGATGCAATGAGGTATAATTGTTTTCGCCGCATGAGCTATTTCTTCAGCAAGAGGCCCATCTCTCGCGCCATCAGCTTTACCGACTTGGTGTAGCGCCCGAGTTCGTTCGAAATTTTGGATACGCCTACGCCCCTCTTCGCCAACTTCGCAAGCTGACGCTTTTCCGAGTCAGTCCAGGTTTTCGGCTTCTGAGGCTTTGGCATTTGAACGAAAACATCGAGTCGGCTGGGCAATTATACTCCTAAAGATGGTCACGGTACGTCCCCATCCGCGCTGCCGCGAAGTGCGGCTTCAGCACCGCGCTTGCCCCAAGCCTGCAGCGGCTTGCCCGGACCGGCGGAAGAATCACTATCGAAAATTGGGTAGGTTGACGCGATGCGGGTGATAATCACAGAAAAAAAGCGTTGCGAATAAGCATGCATTAACTCGTCTCAATCACCTTCCTACTGGTTGCTGCGGCCGAGTTCGCCGCTTTTCAGATGAAGAGATTTCCGATGCTCGAATTCGACAGTTCAACGCTCGCGAATATGACGGCAGCACTGGATGACGGTTGCAAGATGCTGTCCGGCAACTCCGATACAGCGAGAAATCGAAAGCTCATCGGAGACGCGATCATTGCCGCAGCAAGATCCTATAAGCGTTCGCTACCTCAACTCACTGAGGTCGCTCGACGTGAGGCTGCTGCGATCCTGGGTCACCAAGAAAAGTCGTTCTTTGCTCGTCTCAAACCGCATTGGTGGTAACTATATTCGGCACATGCGTTCGCTTAGGCTATTCGGGCGGATAGGAAAACGGCTCATCAGTCTTTCTCCAGGGCATAGGGGTACGCAGCGTTCAACCGCGCGAGGGAGCGAGATGATATTCCCGGCCTTGTGGCGGATGACCTTCCGCCGCTTTGGTTTGCGTTGTAGCTTCTTGTTGGCCATGGTTCGCCCTCCTGCGGCGATCTGTGGTTAACCTCGTTGGCGCGGCTTTTCCGTCCAGGGAATTCCCGCCGAGCAGGATCAGGGCCGCACCGATCCACTCGGTGCGGCCTTGTTGCATCTGATACGCGGCAGGGTTGACGCTGTCGGAAAACATTAAGCGGGATCGAGCGACATTTATCGCGGGTTGACAGTGCAAACTCTTGAAATGGCTTGTGATGCCAGAAATGCCGGATCGCCAACGAATCCAATGGATTATTGCTAAAATCCAGATCAAACATACCAGCTTTTTGCACCAATTTTGCGCAGGCTTGCTTGATAGAAGCATCGTGAAGAAGCGTTAGCCGCCTTCTTCAGAGTGAAGGCAGTTAAGGCATCCTGTAGTGACGCGTGTCTCCGTTCGCGCAGCGGTAGTCATGCTCAATGCATGTATAAATCTTTCAGGCTTCGCTCGCCTTCGAGATTACCAAGGGAAAAAGGGGGCGCCGTAATTCTAGAGCGCTCCTCCCGTCAAACCGTACGAGAGAGAGCAGGTCGATTATCGAAACTTGTGTTGGATACCAAGACGAAACGACTTGCCGCTCGGCTGGCAGGCTTTGATAGTGAGTGACATCTGCAACCTGCGGAGGGACCGCTTAAGACCCAAAGCCAAAGTCAGAGTCGCTGGCGCCGCCGCGTTAGCGAATGGCGCTGATCACGAATGCTCGGGTGCGACCTTCAATGACGCTACTTCCAAAATCGATGCGCCAAAGCTTCAGCCGCCGTTTCGTCGCGTCGGGTGCCAAGCGGACATCTCTCAAATGTACCAATCCGGCGAAAGCGGACACCTTGTCAATCGGCCGTAGCAATGTAACGGCTTTTCCGCTACGTCTGACCTTGCTGGGCCGATGAGCGCGAGCCAAAATTCTGACGGGCCACTTGCGGTTACTCGCCGATCGTCGCCAGGCCGATCAGTGCCGTCTTAGCGGAGCGGAAACGTTTGAGCAAACGGCGATGCCATGAGTCGAATACTGGATGAGGTTTGTGCGGTCATTGCCCGCCTGCCTGCGGATGACCAAGAGAAATCGCAGTTGCGGGAAACCGCTCGCCGATATCATCGCGCATGCGGCTGTGCTCTGAGCGGCGTGTTTCTCATCGTCGCAATCGTTGCATCTGCAGCCTGGCTCATTGTGGCCGATCCCTTTCGCTGGAGTCTGACCGCGGTCTGCCTGGTCGGCATCTTTTGCTCTGGCCTGCTCGGCAAGGCGATCGGCATCGGCTGGGCGAAGGCGAGGCTCAGGCTGCTGCACCACTCTCTCGTAAGACGGATCGCAAGCGAAAGGGGATTGCCATGTCGACCTGCACGAAGTGGGTGACCAAGGCCGTCATCACTTGCAAGAACTGGTCGTCAAAGCTCGACTATGAATGCACAACATGGGCGGACGAAGGCTCGAACGAATGTTCGGAATGGGCCGATGAAGGCTCCGACCAGTGTACATCCTGGGAGGAGTGCCATTGGTACACGCCCTGGAAGTGCATCGCAGGCTTCTTTTGTCGCGCGTGGTATTGGGTCGCGAAATGGGTCTGCAAGGCCTGGTACTGGGTCGCCAAATGGGTGTGCAAGGCTTTCGCCTGGGTCGTCAAATGGACTTGCACGGTCTTCGGCTGGAGCCTGGAGACAGTTTGCGTCGCCTGGGATACGGTCCGATGCGCCCTCATGAATTTCTGGAGATGGCTTCTCTCGCTCCTCTCCGGTCGGGGCGAGAAGAAGGCGCAGATCGAGCATGTCTTCGTGCTCATGCTCGAAAACCGTTCGTTCGACCATATGCTGGGGTTCAGCGGCATCACCGGGGTGGATATTCACGGTGCCCCCGTCACGATCGACGGCGCCAATCCGGCGATCCACAAAAATCTCGACCCCACCACCAATGCCGATGTTCCGGTCTCATCTCCCGCCGCTTTTCAACTGTCAGGGGTCGATTCGGGCCCGGGCCATGAGTTTGAGAACACGGTCACGCAGCTCTGCGGCGCTGGTATCAAATACACGCCAGGCGCGGCCTATCCCGACATCTACAATTCCGGCTTCATCGCGGATTACGTCGATTCCCACGCCACCACGCCGGCAACCATCATGAACTGCTATACCCGCGATCAGTTGCCGATCATGACCCGGCTGGCTGAGGAATTCGCAGTTTGCGATCGCTGGTTTTCGTCGCTGCCGGGGCCCACGTTTCCCAACCGGTTCTTCGCTATGGCGGGCACCTCGGGCGGATTGGACGGAAGTCCCCCCGATCTCGAGGTCGTCATCACCACCGGTTTCGAAGGGTACCGTTTCGAGAACGGCAATATCTTCGACCTGCTTGATCAATACTGTCTACCCTGGCGGATCTATCGCGGCGACGACTTCCCGGCGGCGTTCCTCTTAAGCGGTATGAATCTCAATGAGTTGCAAGGTCGCCTGACGGCCTTTGACGATTTCGAGAGCGAGCTGAACCAAGCCGACTTCGACAAAAAGTTCGTGTGGATCGAGCCCAAATATGGCGCCGACAAGTTCGACATCACCGGCCCAGGCAATTTCACATGCGGCAATTCCATGCATCCACTGGATGACGTGATCCGCGGGGAGAAGCTCATCAAAAAGGTGTATGAGGTAATTCGGAACTCGCCACATTGGGATAAGAGCCTGCTGATAGTGACTTTCGACGAACATGGTGGTTTCTACGATCATGTCGGGCCCACGGCCGCAGTTCCGCCCGGCGACCTCTTTACCCAGGACTACATCCAGCACCATTTCCGCTTCGACGCTTATGGCGTCCGGGTGCCAACGCTGGTGATCTCGCCCTTGATCCGAAAGGGCGTGATCGACAAGACCAAGTTTGACCATACTTCGATCCTGGCGACGGTCGAGCAACTGTTCGGCATGAGCAACTTGACCGAACGGGACAAGGCCGCCAACGACCTGCTGCATCTCCTGTCCCTTGCGACGCCACGAACCGATGCGCCGACGACCTTGCCGCCGGTCGCGGTCAATCCCAATCCCCTCGATTGCGATGACGATGATGCGGATTCCGGCGTGATCCTTAGGGCCAGGTTAGCGGAGTTGAAAGCAGCGCAGAGCGAGGGTGTCTATCGTCGCAGGACGGTCCGCGAGAGGCCGGTCGATCGATCCCAGATTGGGTTCATACAGGTGGCCTTGCTACGGGTGCTGCAGGACAGCGAATACCCCGACCGCCAGCAATGGATTCAAGAGTATCGACAGATCCGGACTAGCCTCGACGCCGCGATCTTCATGACCGAAGCCAAGCTGAAGCTTCGTTATGGCGCCGATGTGAAGAAGGAGGCCCGCCTAGAACTGGAGCGACTGCCGCGAGCGCGGCGCATTCGGACGCGCTAGTTCTTGTTCGCTGTTTAGAGCATTGCGCTGGTGCCTCACACTTGTGCTCGACCAACTATGGAAGTCCCGCTGTCGATTGTCGGCTGTTGGGCCCGAAGCCGACATTGCTGCTTGAACCATCGAGGTCCGCTTCCCGGGCAAAAGCGGCCGTAGAGCTGGGAGGACCGAGACGTCCGGTTCTGCCCAGGGGTGCGACGTGCAAGTCGTTCATTGTTCTTAACCCGTGGCTGACTCTTGATTAGCCGCTCTGTCGAAGTTTTCAGGTGCTTATGTCAAGACGCTCGCACGCGTGTTCACGACAACGGACGGACTTGTGAGGCCGAACCAAAGTGCCTCAATTGTGCCCCCAGCTTTTCTGGGGCACACCTTCAGCCAGCCAATTCGCTAAAGCAGTGATAATGTAGGTCTAATGGTGGGCGTACAAGAGATCGAAGCTTGGACTCTCCCGTGTGAAACTGCGCGTCCAAGCCCGTCAGCTCCCCTGGTGATTACCTCGAAAGAACGGCCAGAGCTGACGGCCGACCGTCAACAGCACGTCAACAGCAAATCCGCTTTGTTCCAGCTCCGTTCATGCTCCGATTTGCACTTCTACCGGCCTTTTCGTTTTGATTTTACACGAGAATTGGTGTTTCGGACTACCTTGACATGGTAGGGGTCACAGGTTCGATCCCTGTCGTGCCCACCAGCCTTCGCGAGCTACGGCTAGGCAAGCCATCTTGCGGCCTCTCCAAAGCGAAGCGAGCGAAGGCTGCCACGCCGTAGCCTTCAGGCGAAGGCGGGCTTTGTTGGCGCGTCGGCTCGGCAAGCCACCCACGCTTCGCCCTTAATTTGAGCGTTCCATCCCGGTCGGCGATGAGGAAGGCTCGGTGCACGACAGCGTGCTCTTGCAGCATCGCCGTTGCGGCCGCCTCGGTGAGGCCCGGCGCGCTGGCCCGTGCGTTGCGCATCGCTGGCGCCGATGGTGACGCCGTCGCGCCAAACGACACCGCTTTTGTGTAGGCGTTGGACGAAGCGTTCGCGGCAGGCGGTCCGATCGACCGCGTCGATGCGATGAGCGTGCGCTGGCCGGCGGGTCCTCAGCGAACTGAGCTTACTTGCTGGCAGGCTGCGGTCCTGGTGAAGCTGGCGGCGCAATGTTGAAAGTATCATCGCGAATTTTGAAGCTGTTGCCCTCTGAGTTCGTAAATCCGGTGGTGACGCCTCGGCGGCAGGCGAGGACGCAGCATGCTCGATCGTTTGGCGATCCGAAGAACCCACGCGCTATGTCGATCATTTCCTGACCCGCAGAAGAGTTGCAACTGCCTCGCACGGCGCCTCCCGAACGAAGACGTAAAGCAAGATCCACAGCGCTGAGGTCCGCTCCGGCGTTGCATCATTCGGAAGTAGGCCTGCTGCCTACGGGCTCGGATTGGCGCCTGCGAACCTCGGAGAGATCTCTCTCGAGGAAGAAGTTGAGCAAGGTTCGAATCACTGCGACGATCGCAAGGCGCACGAGCTCGTCCCAGCTCGGAGCGATTGAGGTCGCAAGGATATCGGCGGCGAGCTGGAAGGTGAGCCCGGCGACCAGCCAGCGTGCATAGTGCAGCCACACGTCTCGCCTTTCATGTCCGGTCGCAGATGGCAGGAGCATGACCCGCAAACCCTGGACAAAGGCTTGGATCGTGCCGATCACAATAATGACCAATACCATCGCATCGATGACCAGCACCGTGCCGTTGGTGATTGCAACGAGCCATTCATGCATGGTGGGCACCTCCGGACATCTTCAAACACGTCGTCTCGACCCGCAGGCGAGCATCGGATGGCCGCACGCAAGTCGGCTCCGAGCGCGACTTGGTGAAGAAGATCATGCGCTGCCCTGCAGAGTATCGCGCTTCCCGTCCTCCCGCATGCCGGGCGCGAAGCGTTCCGTCAGCACCGGCCCGAGAATGGACGTGACCAGCATCAACACGAGTACCGCGTTGAGCATCGTGTCGTCCAGCATTCGTTGCCCGGCCCCGTTGCGCGTGTCGAAGGCGACCACCGCGGCGGCCAGGGTTGCGGCCACCTGCGGCAAAGTCAGCGCCCACATTGTCGATCTTGCGGCCGGCCCGTAGCCGAAAAGGCGAGCCCCAGCCGCTGCGGCGATCCACTTTCCCGCGAGCAAAGCCGCGACGAGTCCCAAGGCCAGACCGAAATGATTGACGAGGTCCGTGGCGAACACGACCGGATCGATCAGCAGACCGGTGACGACAAAGAAGCTCGGGATGAACAAGGCTTTGCCAAAGAAATCCAGTTTGCCTCTTGCCGGATCCTCCTGCACCGCGCTGTTGACCGCCAGTCCGGCCAGGAACGCGCCGACGATCCCCGGCAGGTTTATGAAGGCGGCGATCGCGCCTGCCACCGCCATGACGGCCAGCATCATCAGAAAACGGGCTTCCTCGTTACTTCCCATGCTGCTCAATGCCCAAGCGCCGACGCGACTGAGCCCAACCAAGATCAGCGGCACAAAGATGGCTATCTCGACGAGCTGGATGGCAAGTCCTTCCGCTGAGAAGCCGGTTGTAAACATCGAGACGCAGATCGCGAAAACGATCAATGAAAGTGTGTCTGACAGAACTGTGGCGCCGATTGTCACGACGATCGGTTCGAGCCGAATGACACCCAGTCTCTGAACTATTGGTACACTCAGCAACGTGTGGGATGCGAGCAGCGATCCGACGACAATCGCCGGAACGAGCGCATAGCCAAAACCGAGGCCCAGCAAAGTGCCAAAAAGCAGTGGCACGGCGGTGGTTAGAAGCCCGAAAGTGATCGACCGGGCCTGAGCCTTGCGGAAGAGGGCAATATCGATCTCGAGCCCGGCGGAAAACATCAGCAACAGCTTGCCCAGCTCGGCAAAGAAGTCCGCTATCGGCCGGTGCTCCCCAAAGAAGCCAAGCACGTGCGGCCCCAAAGCGATCCCGAAAAGCAGCAGGCCGACCATCGGCGGAAGTCTGATGCGGGCCGCCAGTCTCGGAACGCCGACGATGGCCGCGACAACGATCGCGAACTTTGCCAGATCCGGCAGCGCCATGACGTGTGATCTCATCGCGTCGATCATGCCCGTCACATTGCACCCCTCGCGTCACATCGGCGAAACATCCAACGGCGTCATCTCTGTTACTCCGGTTCTGAACTGGGCTCCCTGATCATTATTGCAACCGGCCGAAATGCCAAGCTATCGGCATCATTTGGTTTCGACGCATCTCTAGGTTTCCGCCTGCTTGAGGCGTGTTCTTTCGCGCTCAAGAGTGTGCTCCCGCAACGAATCGTAGATTGGCGCGTCGTGCATCAGAGTTGGTACCAGCATGGCCATGAAACAGGCCCCCAACATCGGCAAAAGCATTGTTACGTTTGCCGTCATCTCGATGACAAGTGCGATGCCAGTCAGCGGGGCGCGGACGACGCCGGTGAAAAAGGCGGCCATCCCGACAATGGCGAATCCTTCAGGTTGAATGTTCAGATCTGGAAATACAAGCTGGCAGAGCTGACCGAAGAACAATCCCAGTTGGGCACCGAGTACAAGCATGGGGGCAAACAAACCCCCAGGTGTCCCCGCTGCATACGATATTGCGCCGAGCCCGAGCCTGAGCAGGAAAACGAGCGGGAGCAGGCGGAGTGCCTCCGTCCCGGCCAGAGTGCGCTGCGTAATCGGATCGCCGCCGCCTACAAGATCGGGCGCGAACCAAGCGAGCATCCCGACCACCCCGCCGATAAGACCCGCGCGCAGCTCGACGGGCCACCGGTCGAGTTGACGCATCGTCGCAATGGTTCCGAGCAGCAACCGATTATAGACAATCGCCGTAAGCCCGGCGATCGCCCCAAGGACAAAGTAGAGCGGCCTTGTTGCGGCATCAGCATAGGCCAACGCTCCAACATGGAAGTCGGCGGCGTCGCCTAGGAAAACACGTGACACGGAGATGGCGGTCGCCGAAGCGCCAAGCGCCGCTATCGCAACGCGTAGCTCGAAACGCCGCACCAATTCCTCAAGCACGAAAATGGCTCCGGCGATCGGAGCATTGAAAGCGGTGGCCAGTCCGGCGCCGGCGCCTGCGGCAAGCAACACTCTGCAGTCGGGCCAGCTGCGCCGAAATTCCTTGCCGACGAGATGCCCAATGGTGGCCGCCATCTGAACACTTGGACCTTCACGACCGAGTGCCAGCCCCGAGCCGATCGCCAGCACCCCAGCAACGAACTTCACCGGTATGATGCGAAACGGCGCCTGCGGCACCTGCTCGTTCAGCACCGCCTCGACGTGCGGGATGCCGCTCCCTGCCGCGTGAGGCGAGTAGCGGCGAACCAGCCAAGCCGCTACTGCCGCCGCGGTGGCACAAGCGATGCTGAGGATCAAAAAGCCGGCGAAAGCTTTCGAATGCGCCCAGACGATGAGGGCATCGCGAAACCTGTCCGCCCGTTCAAGCAAGAGCAGGAAAAGCGCTCCTACGAAACCTGAAACCGCGCCAACGATAAGCGCCAGGACAGCAAGGACCAGGATGCTGCCATGGTCGCTATCTCGGTCGCTCGCAAGGTTCTGCCCGGGGGCCATTTGCATTCCGATGTGCACCAATCTCACCGAGCACGATCCCACCGTCACGGCGTGCTGCGGATGCAGATGATCGACGTGCTCCTGCCGACCACCACGGCGCGGGCTGCGCCCTCCACCCGGTCGGAGCCCGAACTATCCTGCTCGCCAAGCTCAGGCTCGAACTGATGGCCCGGCCGCCGCCGAAAAATGCCGGTTCGGCGGCCGGGTCTCGATCCCCGACGTAGTGAAGACCTTGCGGGGCCCGCTCCCACAATTCAATTACTTAGGTCTTGCACCCTCCAGTCGGCCAATGAGCTAGTGGTTGCCGCTGCTAGTAGTTTCCTGCAGATGCCGGAGGACTTCGTCCAGGTTGAACGCGGCCGGCTTCTGACGTGGCGGGAATTTCACAAAGGCCTGGATTTGTTGGGCCACAAGCCCCTGCATTTCGTAGATGATGTAGGCATGGGAGATCAACCAATCCCAGTATGTGTTCGAGTTATGGTCCGCGCGCTCG
>Ga0081540_1002649_pt1 | contig 14558 bp, 15 predicted proteins | sample TabmetS2T1R1_FD_71024 | JGI IMG/M metagenome (GOLD analysis project Ga0081540, IMG submission 71024) | Tabebuia heterophylla rhizosphere microbial communities from the University of Puerto Rico - S2T1R1 | ecosystem: Host-associated > Plants > Roots > Rhizosphere ... | reverse complement strand
GGCTCGGGGCCCTCGTAAAGCACCTTGGCCTTGCCTTCATAAATGCGTCGCCGACGGCTCATTGGGATGTACCGTGTTTTGTTGAAATCCATCGATTTGGTGTGCTCCGGATGACAAGGACAAGGACCACGACGGAGCTGCCGTGAAGGCCCGGGAACCTGAACCGACTGACGGAAACAGAACAGGAACCGAACCTGACGGCAACCTAACCGATTGGCCTACCCAGCACAATCGATCCGGCCGCTGGCGGCCAAGTTATACCGGGCGGTTTCGGGCCCGATTCTGCCGTTTTGCCTGCGGCTTAAAGGCCCGTTGTTCCGCCCCAATCCGCTCCCTATGTAGGCAGCCGCGGGGGTCGTCGCAACGCGGCTGTCCCGTGTCCAATTGCCATGGGATCGGAACTCCGACATGACGACATTCGACAAGCGCGAAGAGGGTTTTGAGAAGAAATTCGCCCTCGACGAGGAACAGAAATTCAAGGCCGAGGCGCGCCGCAACCGCCTGCTCGGCCTGTGGGCCGCCGAAAAGCTCGGCATCACGGGCGACGCGGCCTCGACCTACGCCAAGGAAGTCGTTGCCGCCGATTTCGAGGAAGCCGGCGACGGCGACGTGCTCCGCAAGGTGGCGGGCGACTTTGCCAAGAAGGGCGTTGGCATCAGCGAGGCCGACGTTCGCGCCAAGATGAGCGAACTGATGGCCGTGGCCGCCGCTCAGCTGAGAGAAGCGCAGTAAGTCCCTAGCGCACCACTATTTCCTGCCACGCTTTGCCGTGTGCAGCCGTTTCGGCCGGCCCGTCTCGTGGCCGGCCGAATTCGTTCCGGCGTAGCCTTCGCGAATGATTTCGAGCAGCCGCCGCGAGGCCGCGCTCAGAAAGCCGCCGCGGCGCGTCACGGCCACGACGTCCTGGCTTGCCGCGAGGTCGCCGACCCGAATGGTCGCGATCGCCTTCCATCTGAGTTCATCGGCCGCATTGCTCTGGGACAATAGCGCAATGCCAAGGCCCGCCTCGACCAGCCGCTTCTGCGCGGTCAGGCTGTCCACCGGCGTCCATGCGATCTCGCCCAGCCCATGGGTCTGGAACAGCGCAAAGACATGCGAGGCCGAGATTTCGCGGCGGCCCGGGATTTCCGGAAAGGCGATCCAGCGCTCGGCGCGCAAATCGGCGAGCCGCGCCACGCGCTTGCCCGCCAGCGGATGATCGAGCGCGCAGACCACCTGCAATGGCTCGGTGGCTAGGCGTTCGTAGTCGAGATCGCGCAACCGATCCACGTCGTAGCGCAGGCCAATGGTGGCTTCGCCGCGGCGGATCAGGTCGCTCACCTCCGCGCTGGTGGCCGTGCGCAGGCTGAGCGCGACATCGGGATACGCGCGGGCGAAGCGCTGGAGGATTTCCGACAGAAGGCCGCCCGCCAGCGTGCCGACCACGGCGAGCGAAACCGGACCGGCATTCTGCCGCGCGAGCGCCCGGATCGCATTCTCCGCATCCAGCGCGGCGGCGACCGCGCGTTCGGCATAGGGCACCATCACCCTGCCGGCATCGCTGAGCTTGGTGCGGCCGGCCACGCGCTCGAACAGCGGCACGCCGAGCTCCTGCTCCAGCAGCGCAATGCGGCGCGAGATCGCCGGCTGCGAGCGATGCAGCACGCGGGCCGCATTCGATACACCGCCCCTGCGATGCACCGTCAAGAAAGTGTTGAGTGCGTCGCTGTCCACGTCGGCCTCTCCATGCATAAAACTGATGGCTAAGCCAAGAATAACAAATTTGGCTGATGGGGAAAGCGGCGTTATGGCTTGGCCGGCACAAGATGGAGAGCGCGATGCGCACGCAATTGGAAAAAGCCAAAACCTTCCGCGCCCTGCATGAACGGCCGGGCACCTTTATCATCCCGAACCCCTGGGATGCCGGCACGGCGCGGCTGCTCGCGTCGATCGGATTCGAGGCGCTGGCGACCACCAGCCTCGGTGTCGCCAATACGCTGGGCACCGCAACGGTCAGCCTTGCTTCCATCCTCGAGAATTGCCGGGCGATTGCGGAAGCGACCGACCTGCCGGTCAACGCCGACCTGGAAAACTGTGGCGCCGACGAGCCAAAGGCGGCGTCAAACGCGATCCGCCTTGCCGCCGAGGCCGGCGTGGTCGGCGGCTCCATCGAGGACAAGACGACCGACAATCGCAACCCGATCTATGAGTTCACGCTCGCCGTCGAGCGGGTGCGGGCCGCGGCGGAAGTGGCGCGCGCCCTGCCCTTCCCGTTCACGCTGACGGCGCGCGCGGAGAATTTCCTCTACGGCCGCAAGGATATCGACGACACCATCAAGCGGCTGCAGGCGTTCGAGGCCGCCGGCGCCGACGTGCTGTACGCGCCCGGGCTCTACGATCTGGCGACCATCAAGACGATCACGTCAGCCCTGAAGAAGCCGTTCAACCACGTGATGGGCTTTGCCGACCCGACGCTGACCGTCCCGCAATTGTCGGCTGCCGGCGTCAAGCGCATCTCGGTCGGCGGCGCCATGGCGCGCGTGGCGCTGGCGGCGTTCCTGAAATGCGCCCACGAGATGAAGGACCATGGGGCCTTCACCTATGTTCGCGAGATGGCGCCGATGAAAGAGGTGCGCGAGGCTTTTGCAGCCGGCCGGTCCTTGGCTTCGGTCAATGTTACGGGATGACCGACCCACTCCTGCTTTTCATTGCCGCCGTCTTCCTTCTGGCGGGCTTTGTGAAGGGCGTGATCGGGCTAGGTCTGCCGCCGGTGTCGATGGGGCTGCTGGCGGTGGCCATGACGCCGGCGCACGCGCTTGCGATCGTCATCGTGCCGGGCCTTCTGACCAACATCTGGCAGACCTTTGCCGGCCCCCATTTGCCTGACATCGTGCGCCGACTCTGGCCGCTGATGCTGGGCCTGGTGGTCGGCACCTGCCTGAACGGCGGGATGATGGCGGGTGCCTACGCCCGTTACGGCTCGATTCTGCTCGGCATACTGCTCGTGATCTACGCTGTCGTCAGCCTTCGGAAGTTCGTCTTCACCGTCGGCCGGCATAACGAGAAATGGGTCGGCGGCATGGTCGGGCTGATCAGCGGCGTCATTTCAGCCGCAACCGGCGTGCAGGTCATTCCGTCAATGCCGTACTTGCAGGCAATCGACATGGAACGGGACGAGTTCGTTCAGGCGCTCGGCCTGTTCTTCACGGTCGGGACCCTCGCGCTCGCCTTCAACCTCACCATCGCTGGACTGCTGGATGAATCGACGGCGCTGCCGGGCGTCGTCGCGCTCGCATGCTCGTTCACGGGCATGGCGATCGGCCAGGCCGTGCGGGTGCGTCTCGGGCCCGAAGCTTTCCGCCGCTGGTTCCTGATTTCAATGATCTGCCTCGGGATCTATCTGGTGATCACGACGACCTACGAAATCAGCTTTGCCTGACCTGACAATCTTACTTGGGGAAGGTTTGCAGGCTCATCGAGCCGTTGACCGTATAGCCTTCCGGCTGTTGCGATCCGTACTGGCGGCCGATGTTGACGTTCACCGACTCCAGCCGGCATTCCCTGGCGAAAACCTCGCGGACCAGATCGCATTCGCGCGCGGCCATTTCGTACACGGTGCGGCGGGCCTTGTCGCGGAGCCGCTGGGCTTCCTCACCATCGCCGGACGGGCCGTGCACGAAAAAATTGATCGAGCTCTGGACCCGCACCGGCGCGTCCTGGCGCACCGCGCCCGACTGTTGGGAGGATACCGGCGTCGCAAGCAGCGCAAGCACAGCAACGGCACAGGCGAATCTTGAAAAATTCATGACAACACTCCGGAACTGACAGCCGTTGCTCTATCAATCCCGGATTGCAGAATGACGAATGATCGCCCGGAGAAGCGCGTGTCGCGCTTCACATCCCGTTAACCGCGGCAGGCGCGCTTACCCCTCTTTGAAACCATACTCCGGCACGTTGCCGCTGGCGCCGTAATATTTGTACGGCAGGAACTTGCCGGACATGGTGATCTTGACGCGGTCGCCCTTGGGATTGGCGACGCGTTCGATCGCCATGTCGAAATCGATCGCCGACATGATGCCGTCGCCGAATTCTTCCTCGATCAGCGCCTTCCACGCCGGACCATTCACCATCACCATCTCGTAGAAGCGGTAGATCAGGGGATCGGTCGGCGGCATCGGCATGCCGTTGCCGCGCATCGGGATCTCGTTGAGCATCGCGGTCTCGGACTTGGAGAGGCCGAACAATTCGCCGGCATTGGCGGCCTGCGGCTTGGTCAGCTTCATTTGGCCCAAAATGGCGCCGACGATCAGCACTTCCGAATAGCCGCCGACCTTGTCGCAGATGTATTTCCAGCTCCAGCCCTTCTCGCGCTTGATGTCGAGCAGCTTTTCCGTGAGATCGGATCTTTTCATTGCAGTCTCCCCTTCCTGAGATCAGCGCGCGATGGCTTGCGCGGGATTGGCATCGACCGCCCGCGGCGGTGCGACGATGGCGGGTTCGCCGAGGCCCGGCCGTACCGCCGGCACATGGCGCGGATCGTGGCCGGGATTTTCGGCGGCAAAGGTCTTGCTGCGGCTGACCAGGAAATCGACGATGTGGTTGCGCAGCGCGTAGTAATAGGGATGCCGGTGCAGATCGATGCGTCCGCGATCCTTCGGCAGCGGATTTTCCACGACCTCGGCCAGCACCGCGCCGGGGCCGTTGGTCATCAGGAAAATCTTGTCGGCCAGATAAATCGCCTCGTCGACGTCATGGGTGATCATGAAGGCGGTCTGGCCCGTCTCCAGGCAAATGCGCCGGACCTCGTCCTGCAAGGTGCCGCGGGTGAGCGCGTCCAGCGCCGAGAACGGCTCGTCCATCAGCATGATTTTCGGCATGATCGACAGCGCGCGCGCAATGCCGACCCGCTGCTTCATGCCGCCGGATAGCTCGGACGGCCGCTTGTGCTCGGAGCCAGTCAGCCCCACGAGATCGATGAACTTCTGCGCATGGGCCTTCACCCTGGCGCGGTCCCAGCTGCGCCATTTCGAGGTCACGGCATAGGCGACGTTGCCCAAGACCGTGCGCCACGGCAGCAGCGCATGGCTCTGGAAAATCACGGCGCGGTCGAGGCTGGTGCCTTCGATGCCCTGCCCGTCCACGATGACCGTGCCCTCGCTCGGTTCATCAAGCCCGGCGAGGATGTTGAGCACCGTGGTCTTGCCGCAACCGGAATGTCCGATGACGCAGCCGAATTCGCCGCGCGTCATCGACAGCCAGAAGTCCTCGAACACCGTGGTTGTGCCGCCGCCGGCGCCGGGATAGCGCTTGGCGATGCCTTCGATGGAGATGAACTTGTCGGTCACGCCAGCCTACTCCGGAAACGTGACCATGCGCGTGAAGCGCGCGAGGATCTGGTCGAGCAGCATGCCGATAATGCCGATCAGCAGGATGGCGATGATCACATTGGTGATCGAGAGGTTGTTCCACTCGTTCCAGACGAAGTAGCCGATGCCAGTGCCGCCGACCAGCATTTCGGCCGCAACTATCACGAGCCAGGCGATGCCGATGGAGATGCGCATGCCAGTGAGGATGGTCGGCGCCGCCGCCGGGAGGATCACGGTGAAGGCGCGGCGGATGGTGCCGACCTCCAGCGTGCGGGCGACGTTGATCCATTCCTTGCGCACGCTGGCAACGCCGAACGCCGTGTTGAGCAGCATCGGCCACACCGAGCAGATGAAAATGACGAAGATCGCGGAGATCGAGGAATCCTTGATGGTGTAGAGCGCCAGCGGCATCCAGGCCAGCGGCGAGATCGGTTTGAGCACCTGGATGAAGGGATCGAGCGCCTTGCTGATCAACGGCGACATGCCGATCATGAAGCCAAGCGGGATCGCGACAAACACCGCAATCAGATAGCCAAGCCCGACACGGCCGATGGAATAGGCAAGCTGGATGCCGAGGCCCTTGTCATTCGGCCCGTTGTCGTAGAACGGCCGCTTGAGATGCTCCCATAGCTTTGCGGCGACGTCGAACGGGCCGGGCATCGCCGATTTGCCCTGCGTCGCGGTGACGCCCATCAGCTTGGCGTATTCCGGGGTCATATTGGAAACCGACGCGGTCGAGCGCGTGGCGAGGTGCCAGATGCCGATGAAGGCGGCAAACAGCACGATCGACACGATCGCTGCGCGGAAGCGGAGGGAGGAGGTCATCCGGCACACTCCCTCAGCCCGTCGTCCCGTCCTAGTGCGCAGTTGCGCACGGAGCCGGGACCCATAACCCCAGGGAGGAGTTTGGCGAAAACTTGTAGTTCGGTACTTCTACCGCCCACGCCCGAAAGATTCCGCGGTATGGGTCCCGGCGTTCGCCGGGACGACAACAAACACTTCACGACGACTTCCTGATCTTGAAGCTCGCCAGATAATCGTCGGGCTTTTCGGGATCGAAGGTCTTGCCCATCACCGAGAACGACTTGTAAGTGCTGGCCGGCGGCGTCAGGCCCATCTCGGTCATCACCTTCTTCGTGTCGGTGGCGAGATACACCTGCTCGGCCACCGCCTTGTAGTCGACGTCGCCCTTGATCTGGCCCCAGCGCTTCATCTGGGTCAGCATCCACACCGCAAAGGACTGCCAGGGGAACGGATCGAAATCGACGCGCTTGGGATCGGTCTTTACGCCACCGAGGCCGTCTGCGTAGGTGCCGGTCAGCACCTGCTCCAGCACGGTGACCGGCGCGTTGATGTAGTTCGCGGGCGCAATGGCTTCCGCGATCTGCTTGCGGTTTTCGGCCTTGGCCGCATAGCCCGTGGCATCGACGATGGCGCGCGTAAGCGCGGCAAAGCTGTTCGGCGATGTCGTGATGAACTCCTTGCTGGCGGCAAAGCTGCAGCAGGGATGGCCGTCCCAGATTTCCTTGGAGAGGATGTGCAGGAAGCCGACGCCGTCATAGATCGCGCGCTGGCAGATGTTGTCGGGGGCGAGGAAGCCGTCGATGTTGTCGGCGCGCAGGTTCGCTACCATCTCCGGCGGCGGCACCGAGCGGAGCTGCACGTCGGTGTCGGGATCGATCCCGTGCTCGGCGAGATAATAGCGCAGCAAATAATTGTGCATGGAGTAATCGAAGGGAATGGCGAACTTCATTCCCTTCCAGTCCTTGGGATCGCGCCGGTCCTTGTGCTTCATGGCAAGCGTGATGCCCTGCCCGTTGATGTTCTCGATCGCGGGCACCGTGAACGGGATCGGCTGCGCGCCAAGCCCAAGCGAAATCGCGACCGGCATCGGCGCCAGCATGTGGGAGGCGTCGTATTCCTTGTTGATGGTTTTGTCGCGGATGACGGCCCAGCCGGCCGTCTTGACGACTTCAACGTTCAGCCCCTGCTTGGCGTAGAAGCCCAGTGGCGAAGCCATGATGATGGGGGTGGCGCAGGTGATCGGGATGAAGCCGACCTTGAGATCCTTCTTCTCGGGCGGCCCGCCTTGCGCAAACGCCTCGGTCACCGCCTTGATCGGGAAGAACTGCGAGACCGCGGCCAGCGCCGTGGCGGCGCCGACCGATTTGAGGAAAGCGCGGCGCGCCGGATCCTGCGGAAATACCGCACGCATGACGGCGGAGGCGACGACGCCCTCGTAGCGTTTCTCCTCGCTTGCAGGCGGTGCAACCGGCTCGCAGCGCAACGTCCGCTCGGCATGGTCGTGCTCGGCGGCGGAGCGATGCTGGCCGCAGACACAGCCGGACCGGACCAGCTCGCGCTCGGAATCGAAGGGATCGTCGAAGATGGACATGGTGCGCCCCTTTGTCGCGCCGGACCATTCCCGGAGCCCTGCTCCGCGCTGATCCGGACATTTTTTCACCGCCCGGCCGCTTTTTGCGCCGCCGGACGGTGATAAGCATGCATGATCCGTGCCGCTTTATGCCGCTTTGCCTGTTACGCGGGCAGACGTCGGCAACCCCTCGTCGATCGGCAGCGCCGGGTCGCGCGACCATTCATTCCAGGAGCCGAAATACATCCGCACGTCCTTCACGCCGGCGTTCTTCAGCGCCAGGAAGGTGTTCGAGGCGCGCGCGCCCTTGAAGCAATAGAGATAGACCGGTGTGGTCTGGGAGATGCCAACGGTGGCGCACTCTGCCAGGATTTCATCCTTGGACTTGAAGCGCGGCCCCTCGCCGGTCGGCTTCATCATGCGGTACCACTCGAGCCACACCGCGCCGGGAATGCGGCCCTTGCGCGGGCAGAAGTCCTTCCCGTAGGGCGAGGAGCTGTCGCCAATCCACTCGTCGACATCGCGCACATCGAGAATGGCGATGCCGGGCTTGCCGACCGCCGAGAGCATGGTCTTGGCGTCGATAAGAATGTCGCCGGCTTCCGGAATGATCGAGAACGAAGCCTTCACCGGGCTTGGCACTTCCTTGGTGGTCGGGAAGCCCGCGATCGCCCAGGCGTCGTAGCCGCCATGCAGCACCTTCACCTTGGGGTAGCCCAGCATGGTGAGCAGGTAGTAACCGCGGCAAGACTGGCCGAAACCGGAATTCATCGACTGTTCGTAGATGACGGCGGTTTCCTTGCCCGAGAGGCCGGCGGCGCCGAATGCGTCGGCAAACTTCGTCTTCAGCTCGTTCATGCCTTCGGGCGTCGAGGTCGCAAGATAGGTGAAGATCTCATGCACGTTCACCGCGCCGGGCAGATGGCCGGCGGCGTAGGCGTCGGGATTGCGCGTGTCGATGATCACGCACGGTTCCTTCTTGATCAGCTCAGTGAGATCGCTGGCAGTAATCAGAACGTCCGTCATGGCAGGCCTCTCCTGTTGTTGTGGTGGTTTGCGGTCGGGGTCGTTCGGGATGCGCCCTCAAAACTCCGCCAGCATCTTGCGAAGCTGCTTGGTGGCGGGAGTGACGATGGCGACGAAATAGGCTTCGCGAAGCCGGCGCTGGGCGCGGTGGCTCTTCAGATAGCCGCGCGCGCCGCAATGGAGCATCGCGGCATGCGCGGCAGCGACCGCGGCATCGCCAAGCCGCAGGCGCAGCGCGACGACACGGCGCCAGTAACTGTCATCCGCATTGTAGGGATCGGCGGCGAGCGCCATCGCCTCCTTCTCGAACTCGGCATAGAGCTCGCGGAACTGCGTTGGCTGTTGCGGCAGATAGCGGTTGACGTGGCCGAGCGGCGGGCCGACCTCGTCCATGATGTTGATGCAGTCCTTGATCAGGCCGAGCGCCATGCCGGCCTGCAACAGGATGAAGCCGGCGCGGATCTTCTTGACGAACGGCGCGGCCTGTTCGGCGAGGATCAACTCATCGGGCACGAAGACGTCGCGGAACTGCACGCCATAGGTACCGGTGCCGTCCATGGCGAGGAATGGCTTGCAGGGCTGCAGCGTGATCGCGGGATCGGCGCAATCGGCGAGGAACATCACGATGCCGCCGGGCTCGTCCTCGCGCTCGAAGATGGTGCCGAAGAAATGGTCGGGGCCGAGATTGGACACCCAGGGCAGCGCACCCTTGACGATGTAACCGCCCTCGACCTTGCGGCCTTTCAGCTTGAACTTTTCGATGCCGAAGAAGGTCTTCATCGGGTTGGAGAGCCCGGTGCCGCCGAGGACGCGCCCGGAGGAAAAGCCGTTGCCGAAACGCGCGGCGAGCTTGAGGTTGCAGGAATTGGCGGCGTACCAGACCAGCGTGTTCTGGCACCACGCCATGAAGGCGGTGGCGCCGCAGACTTCGCCCAGCGCAGCGATGGACTGGATGGCGCAGCGCAGATCCGCCGGCCCCTCCTGCGGAACGTGGCTGCCCCAGGCGCCGGCCTTGCCAAGGCTGCGCAGCACGTCGGCCGGATAAACCGTGCCGTCGTCGATGGCCAGCGCCAGCGGCGCCAGTTCCTTGCGTGCAATCCGCGCTACCTCGTCGGTGACCGAAGGTGCGGGCTGATCCAAGGCTTCGACCCGCGATAGTGCCAGTGAACCCATGATCGTCTCCCGCACCTTCTGTTTCGCTATTTCGCGCTTACACGCCGACCTCGAGATTGACGGGCCGGGTGAAGGTGTTGGCGACGGGCGACCATTTCTTGACGTGGGCAACCAGCGCGTTGATCTCGTCCTGCGAGATGCCCTCGCATTCCATGTCGACCTTGACGCGCACGTCGGTGAAGCCGACCGGCTTTTCGCTGACGTCGCCGGTGCCCCACACCGCGGTGATGTTGAGGTCGCCCTCAAGCTCGAGCTCGAGCTTGTTGACGGTCCAGCCGCGGTGCACGGCGTTGGCGTGCAGCCCGACGGCCAGGCACGAGCCGAGCGCGGCGAGCGAGGCCTCCGACGGATTGGGCGCGGTGTCGTCGCCGAGCAGGCCCGGCGGCTCGTCCACGATGTAGGGCGCGAGGTTGCGGATGTAGTTGGCGTGGCGGAACTTGCCCTCGGCCACCGTCTTGCACTTCAAGGTCTTGATCACCTTGGGGTTGGCCTTGCCGTTGGCGATGAGCTGTTCCAGCCCGCCCTTGTCGATGGGCGCGAGGCAGCCTGTCAGCACTGTCTTTTGAGCGACCGCGGTCATTAGTTTCTCTCCCTGGGAGTAGGATACCGAACGGTCTGTTTCCTGCATAAGCCGTGCCAGACCCCCCGCAAAACAAAAGGCGAAGCGTTGCAGGCCGTTAGCCCGCGCTGCCGCGGGATTGAGCAGCGCCATTCTGCTCATGGGCGATGCAAATGCTGCCTCAGCCGCGATTCTTTTGAGCAGGTGGAACATCCGGCTTGATGATTTTGCCGCGCTCCGATTTACTGACGCGCATGGGCAAATCAGCTTCGAAGAAGAAAAAAGCGTTCGCTCCCGCCGACGATGAGTCCGCGCGCGGCCGTTTGCTCAGCGCGGCGACGCAGCTGTTTTGCAAGAACGGCATCAATGCCACCGGCATCGACGCCATCATCGACGAAGCCGGCACCGCGAAAACCACGCTCTACAAATTGTTCGGCTCGAAGACCAACCTCGTGCATGCCGTGCTCGAAAGCGAAGGCAAGCAGTGGCGCGAATGGTTCATCGGCGCCATCGAGGCCGGCGGCGGCGACGCGCAGACGAAATTGATGCGCATCTTCCCTGCCCTCAAGACCTGGTTCGCCGAGGATCGCTTCTACGGCTGCCCCTTCATCAATGCGGTGGCCGAGCATGACAAGGACCAGAAGCAGTTCCGCAACATTGCGCTCAAGCACAAAAAGGTCGTGCTCGCGCACATCGAAAGGCTCGCAGGTGAAATGGGTGCGGCCGAGCCCGGGCTGTTCGCGCATCAGCTGGCGCTGTTGATCGACGGCGCGATCGTCGCCGCGATGGTGTCGCGCGATCCGGGCGTGGCCGATACTGCCGGGCTCGCGGCCGGCTCGCTGTTCGAACCCGCGAAAACCAAACGGCCGAAGCGCGCAGGCGCTCCGGCCGAACTGGCTGCGGTCTGATCTTTCGCTTTACTTCAACGCATCTGCGACCTTGGCGAGGCCCGCGTTCGCGCAAGCCTCATCCTTCTCGCCGCCCGGCGCACCGGACACGCCGACGCCGCCGATCAATTCGTTGCCGGCCTTGACCGGAACGCCGCCGCCGATGCCAACGACACCCGGGATCTGCTTCAGGAAGGCGAAGGCGGGATCTTCCATCTGCTTCTGGGTTGCGAGCGAAGTCTGGCCGCGGGTGCGGGCCGTGTAGGCCTTCAGCCGCGCGAACTCCATGGTGTGGGGATTGGTGCCGTCGCCCTTGATGGAGGCTGCGACATTGCCGCCCTTGTCGACGATCACGACGGAGACCTTGAAGCCGTCTTTGGTGCACTGCTCGAGCGTGCCCTGGAGGATCGCCAACGCCATGGCCATGGAGATGTTTTTCTCGACCTGCGGCGCCTGGGCCGAAGCAGGCGCCACGGTTAGCACGGACATTGAGGCAAGGATGGCAAGAGTGACTGAACGCATTGGGGGGCTCCCTGGAGGTTGCTATTGGGCGCCCTGTTCAACCCGCGACAACGCTGATTAATCCCGGACCCTGTCGCGTAATTCGCGCGGTTGTCATGCCGTAGCCGCCAGCTGTGGCCGGTCAGGCTTTCCTGAGTAGCTCGTAGGGTGGGCAAAGCGGTAGCGTGCCCACCTTCGAGTGCGCGACACGGTGGTGGGCACGGCGCAAGAGCGCCTTTGCCCACCCTACGGCTTGGTCGTCGTTGCGAGACTCGCCTGCAACAGGTCGAGCTGTGCGCCGAGGTCGTTCTCGACATCGGCGGTTTTCACCATCACCACCCTGTAGTCCCGCTGCTCCAGCCAGGCCTTTCGCGCGGCGCGGTCGGCAACGATCGCCTCCGACTCGTCGGGATTGACCAGCTCGATGGCGAGGCGGTGCACGAAGGAAACGAAGTCCGGGATCTGCCGGCCGACGGGGGTCTGGCGCTTGAACTGGCCGGCGAAACGGCGGTCCTTCGTCAATGCCTGCCACAGCATGCGCTCGGCATCGGTCGGGTTTCGCCGCAGCAGCCTTGCGAGCCCTTTCAAGGTGCTGCCGCTGTCAGTCACCACGCCGCCCTGGTGTCCCTGCTCGGCCAGCAGCGCGCGCAGGCGCGTTGCCTGTTCGCCGTCGAGCACGCCGCCCTTGGCCGGACCCTTGCGGCCTTCCGCAATCGCCATCACCACGCCGTGCAGGGTGTGCATGTCCTGCTTGGTCGGCTCCATGCGGGTGAAGATGTTGCGCAGATTGACCAGCATGGTGTCGCGTTTCTCGCGCGGGCGGAGGAATTCGACCTTGTCGAGCTCGCGCACGAGGTTTTCGAAGAAGGCGTCGATCTGGTGATGCGACGCCCGCTCGGAGCGCTCGGGCATCGCAAATGGCAGCGCGCCTTCCGTTGCGAGCTTGAACCACTCGTAGCCCATCAGCAGCACGGCCTGGGCGAGGTTGAGCGAGGCAAAGCCGGGATTGACCGGGAAGGTCACGATCCGGTTGGCCAGCGCCACCTCTTCATTCGTCAGCCCCGCGCGTTCGCGGCCGAACAGGATGCCAGCCCCGCCGCCGGCGGCGATGTGGCCGACGATCTCCCGGGCCGCCCCCTCCGGCGCCACGACCGGCTTGGCCTGGTCATGGGCGCGCGCGGTGGTGGCAAACAGCAGATCGAGGTCGGCAACCGCCGCCTGCACGGTGTCGAACAGCTCGACCTTTTCCAGGATATGGTCGGCCCCGGCGGCGGCGCGCTGGGCCGCGATGTTCGGCCAGCCGTCGCGCGGGCTCACCAGCCGCAACCGGCTCAGCGCGAAATTGCCCATGGCGCGCGCGGCCATGCCGATGTTCTCGCCGAGCTGCGGCTCGACCAGGATCACGACGGGGCCCGCAAGGTCGGGAGCTGATTTCGTCCTGTCCGTTCCGGACATCACTTCACTCTCTCAGAGAACTTCTGAAGATTCTGGATCAGGGGTTTTGGCCCTGCCCCAATGTCTCAGCCCCTCGTTTGCCCGTCCGGACAAAATTCTCAAGTGGAATAATCATGTTAGCGGCGGCTTCGGAAGTTTGGCGGCAAGCCGGTGCGGCGTGCCGGATTCGCAACCTCCCGGGCCCGACGGCGGCGGCCCCGCCGGCGGCATTCCCGGCCAATGGATGGGCTTAAAGTGCATATCCCTTCGCCTTCCGCCCGGGGGCGGGCAATGCTATAGCCGCGGGATAATCCCGCCCACGCCGCCCTAGAGCGCGCAATTCCCAAGAGGCTTCTTCCGACATGGCAAAAATCAAGGTGTCCAACCCCGTCGTCGAACTCGATGGCGACGAGATGACCCGGATCATCTGGCAGTACATCAAGGACAAGCTGATCCACCCGTTCCTTGACGTGGAGCTGCTCTATTTCGACCTCGGGATGGAATACCGCGACAAGACCAACGACCAGGTCACGATCGACGCCGCCAACGCCATCAAGAAGGTCGGCGTCGGTGTCAAATGCGCCACCATCACCCCCGACGAAGCCCGGGTGAAGGAATTCGGCCTGAAGGAGATGTGGAAGTCGCCGAACGGCACCATCCGCAACATCCTCGGCGGCGTGATCTTCCGCGAGCCGATCATCTGCAAGAACGTGCCGCGCCTCGTTCCCGGCTGGACCAAGCCGATCATCATCGGCCGCCACGCCTATGGCGACCAGTACCGCGCGACCGACATCAAGTTCCCCGGCAAGGGCACGCTGTCGCTGAAGTTCGTCGGTGAAGACGGCACCGTGATCGAGCGCGAAGTGTTCAAGGCGCCCGGCGCCGGCGTCGCGATGGAGATGTACAATCTCGACGATTCCATCATCGATTTCGCCCGCGCCTCGCTGAACTACGGCCTGATGCGCGGCTACCCGGTGTATCTGTCGACCAAGAACACGATTCTGAAGGTCTATGACGGCCGCTTCAAGGACATCTTCCAGGACATCTACGACCGCGAATTCAAGAAGGAGTTCGAGGCCAAGAAGCTGACCTACGAGCACCGCCTGATCGACGACATGGTGGCCTCGGCGCTGAAGTGGTCCGGCGGTTATGTCTGGGCCTGCAAGAACTACGACGGCGACGTGCAGTCCGACACCGTGGCGCAGGGCTACGGCTCGCTCGGCCTGATGACCTCGGTGCTGCTCACCCCCGACGGCAAG
>Ga0081540_1002648_pt1 | contig 14558 bp, 12 predicted proteins | sample TabmetS2T1R1_FD_71024 | JGI IMG/M metagenome (GOLD analysis project Ga0081540, IMG submission 71024) | Tabebuia heterophylla rhizosphere microbial communities from the University of Puerto Rico - S2T1R1 | ecosystem: Host-associated > Plants > Roots > Rhizosphere ... | reverse complement strand
GCTGTCCGCTGGTCGCGCGCTGAGCAACCGCCAGGCACGATGGTGGCCCCGTACAAAGATCCGCTGTCCCCTCCACGGGCCTGTTGTTACGCCCGCCATTCAGTTGCAGGATGAGCCTGATGGATTCAATGCTGCATGCCCGGCCGGAAGCCGTGCCGCCGGTCCGCCCCATCGCCTATGCGCCGCCGCATATCGCCTGCGAACAGGCGGCGGACGGGGCCATGCGCCTGCGCTCGCTCGATCGGCTCGAATCCTACGAGCCGAGCCTGGCACGGCTGTTCCGCGACGCCGTGGAGGCGCAGCCGGACCGCGTGTTCCTGGCGGAGCGGGAAAAGTCGGGGGGCTGGCGGCGCATCCGTTACCACGAGGCGCGGCGCATCGTCGACGCCATGGCCGGATCGCTGATCGAGCGCGGCCTGTCGCCCGACCGGCCGGTGATGATCCTGTCCGGCAATGCCATCGACCACGCGCTGCTGATGCTGGCCGGCTATACGGCCGGAATTCCGGTGGCGCCCATCTCGGTTGCCTATTCGCTGCAGAGCCAGGACCATCGCAAGCTCATCCAGATCGCCGAGCTGCTCGACCCCGGCCTCGTCTATGTCGCCGACACCGGACCATTCGCCAAGGCGCTGGACCGCCTCGATCTCGGCCGTTGCGAAGTCGGGGCCAGCCACAACGGCGCAGGGCGCGACCGCGTCACGCCGTTCGCGGACCTGGCGCGCCAGCCGGCCGGGCCTGCAGTGGAAGCGGCCGCCGGCGCCATCAACGGCGACACCATCGCCAAGTTCCTCTTCACCTCGGGGTCGACCGGCCTGCCCAAGGGTGTGATCAACACGCACCGGATGCTCACTGCCAACCAGCAGCAGATCGCCCAGCTATGGCCGTTCCTGGCGGAGCAGACGCTGGTGCTGGTGGACTGGCTGCCGTGGAACCATACGTTCGGCGGCAACCACAATTTCCATATGGTGCTGCACCATGCGGGCACGCTTCACATCGACGGCGGCAAGCCGGCGCCCGGGCTGGCGGACGAGACCGTGCGCAACCTGAGCGAGGTCTCGCCCACCATCTCTTTCAACGTGCCGGCCGGTTATGCTGCGCTGATGCCGTTTCTCGAGCGCGACGAGACCTTCGCGCGCTCGTTCTTCGCACGCCTGCGCCTGATCTTTTATGCCGCGGCGGCGCTGCCGCAGGACTTGTGGCAGCGGCTCGAAGCGGTGGCGGCGCGCGTGACGGGCGAGCATATTCCGATGACGTCGTCGTGGGGCACCACCGAGACGGCGCCGATGGCCACCATGGCGCATTTCCCCATCGACCGTGCCGGCCCGATCGGCGTTCCGGCGCCGGGCATCGAGATCAAGCTCGTGCCCACCGGAGCCAAGCTCGAGATCCGCGTGCGCGGCCCCAACGTCATGCCGGGATATTGGAAACGTCCGGACCTCACGTCAGCCTCATTCGATGCGGACGGCTTCTACAGGCCCGGCGACGCGGTGCGCCTGGTCGCCCCCGCCGATCCGACCAAGGGCGTCGCCTTCGACGGCCGCCTGGCGGAGGACTTCAAGCTGATGACCGGCACCTGGGTGCATGTCGGAGGCTTGCGCATCGGCGCGCTGGCAGCTGCGTCTCCGGCCCTACAGGACGCCATCGTGGCCGGCGAGAACCGCGACTGCATCGGACTCCTCGCCTGGCTCAACTTGGCAGGATGCCAGCACCTGATCAGCGACGGCGCTCCCGCCTCGCCCTCCGATCTTGCCGCGCATCCGCGCCTGCGGGAGCATGTACGCACCTGCATCGCGGCATGGAACGCGACCAATACCGGGGCGTCGCAATCGATCGGCCGCGTGCTCCTCCTTGTCGAGCCGCCATCCATCGACGCCAACGAGATCACCGACAAGGGCTACATCAACCAGCGGCTCGCCCTGGAACGCCGGCGCGCCGACGTCGAGCGTCTGTTCGCGCCGACGCCCGACGACGGCGTCATCGTCATCACGCCGGGTTCGTGAGGAGGTTCGCCATGTGGGATCGCCTGATCGTCGCGTTGGGACTCTGTGTCGCGCTGGACGCTGCGTGGACCGCGTTGCCGGCGCAGCCGAAGCCGGAGCTCGACTACGAGTTCTTCAAGACCCGCGTCGAGCCGGTGTTCCTGAAGAAGCGGAGCGGCCACACGCGCTGCTATGTGTGCCACGGCGAAGGCAGCAGCAACGCATTCCGCCTGGAGAAGCTGCCCAAGGGCGAGAAATTCTGGAACGAGGAACAATCGCGCCGCAACTTCGCGACCGTCTCGGCGCTGGTCAATCCGGGCGACCCGGCCACCAGCCGGCTGCTGATGCAGCCGCTGGCGCCCGAGGCCGGCGGCAACGTGTTCCACTCCGGCGGCCGCCAGTTCGCCTCGAAGAACGACCCCGACTACAAGCTGCTGATCGAATGGGTCAGCGGAGCGACGCCCGCGTCCCAGCCGAAGTAGGCTTGCCGTCGCGGATCACCAGCGTGTTGATGCGCTTCGGCACCTCGCCAACCGGGATGGTGGCGACCACCTTCATCGCCTGCGTGTCGATCGCCGCCACCGAGCGCAGCGCCGCGGTGGAGACGTAGAGGGTCTTGCTGTCCGGCGTGAATGTCACCCAGTTCGGCACCGATGCGATAGGGCCGCGCCCAGGCAGGCGCAGGTCGGGCAGCGGCACCTCGCCGATCAGCCGCAGGTCGGCGAGGCTGTAGGCGAACACCGCATTGTTGAAGATGCTGGTGACCCACAGCGTCTTGCCGTCCGGCGCCACGCCCATGCCATGCGACGGCGCGGTCGCGCGGCCGGGATCGGTCTCGAACTCGGTGGTGACCTTGGGCAGCTCGATGCGCGCGACCTCCTTGCGCTCGGCGAAGTCCACCACCGCGAAGCCGTTGAAATCCGACAGCTGCACGAAGATGCGGCGGGTAGCGCCGTCCGGTCCGGCCTCGATGGTCATCGGGCGGATGCCCTTGTCGAGCTTCACCTCCCAGGCGACTTGGTCGCTGGCAAGGTCGATGACGGTGATGATCTTGCTGCGGATCGAGCCGGTGATCACGTACTTGCCGTCAGGCGTCACGTAAACATTGTGCAGCCGGCCGTTGACCGGAATGCTCTTGGCGAGCGTGAGCGTGGCGGCGTCGATGACATCGAGCGCGCCGGGATCGCGGGCAATGCCGACGACGATGCGGCCGCCGTCGTTGGTCACCGCGATGTTGTTGGGGTGATTGCTCAGCGGCACCTTCTTGAGGAGCTTGCCGCTCTTGCGGTCGAACACGTCGAGCGTGCTGTCCGCCTCGTTGCTGGCATAGACGCGGCTGCCGTCGGGCGCAAACGCGATGCCGTGCGCGGCCTCGATGCCCTTGATCACCTGCACGACCTTGTTGGTCGCCGGATCGATGACGTGGATGCTGTCGCCGGCACTGTTGGTCACGTAGATGCGAACCGTGTCGGCGGCGGCCGGCGCCGCGCCGAGCGCAAGGACGAGCGGAACGATCTTGAGAGCATCGCGAAACGCTTCCATGGCACGCTCCATGTGGGGTGGCTGGGCGCGAGCCTAGGCCTGCGCGGGGGCGCCTTCAAGGCGGTTCCCCTGCCGGTTGCACAGCCGACATCCGGCTCCGCGCCTGCCGCCGGATTGGTCAGCTTCGCCGAAAGGCTAGGCAGTGCCGCGCCCCACGCGGGCAACAGCCGGTTTCCGGGCCGGAGAAGCTCGTGCCGTTTTGGCTGGCGCGCGGCTTGCACTAACATGCCGCGAGGGCGGGTTCCGCCCGTACGGTAAGGGGTTGCGGGTGGCGGCATTCGACGAGATGCGGGGGCTCGATGGTAACGTACGGCCGGCCTATGGCTTCCTCGCCGACTGGCTCGACGGCGTTTCGCCCGATGCTCTCGAGCAACGCCGGCGCGAGGCAGAGCTCCTGTTCCGGCGCATCGGCATCACCTTTGCGGTCTACGGCGAGGCCGAAGCCCAGGAGCGTCTGATCCCCTTCGACGTCATCCCGCGCGTGCTCGCGGCGCCGGAGTGGGACCTTCTGCAGCGCGGTCTCGAGCAGCGGGTCAAGGCGATCAACGCCTATATCGCCGACATCTACGGCGCCCGCGAGATCCTGCGCGCCGGCGTCGTGCCGGAGGAACTCGTGTTTCAGAACCCGGTATTCCGGCCGGAGATGAACGGCCAGAGGGTGCCGCACGGCCTTTACGTCCACATCGCCGGGATCGACATCGTGCGCGTCGACGCGGAAACGTTCTACGTGCTCGAGGACAACACCCGCACGCCCTCCGGCGTCTCCTACATGCTGGAGAACCGCGAGATCATGCTGCGGCTGTTCCCTGATCTGTTCGCCCGTCATCGCGTCGCGCCGGTGGAAAACTATCCGGATGAGCTTCTGGCTACGCTCAAGTCGGTCGCGCCGTCGACCGCCTCGGCCGATCCCACCGTGGTGCTGCTCACGCCCGGCGTGTTCAATTCGGCCTACTACGAGCACTCGTTCCTCGCCGACAAGCTGGGCATCGAGTTGGTCGAAGGCCGCGATCTCCTGGTGAAGGGCGACATCGTCTACATGCGCACCACGGAAGGCCCCAAGCGGGTGGACGTGATCTACCGCCGCATCGACGATGACTTTCTCGACCCTCTCGCGTTTCGTCCGGACTCGGCGCTCGGCGTTCCCGGCCTCATGTCCGCCTACCGCCGCGGCCACGTCACCCTCGCCAATGCGGTCGGAACCGGCGTCGCCGACGACAAGGCGGTGTACAGCTACATGCCGGCGATCGTGAAGTTCTATCTCGGGGAAGAGCCGATCCTGAAGAACGTCGACACCTGGCGCTGCCGCGATCCGGAAGGTCTCGCCTACACGCTCGACCACCTCGAGGAGCTGGTGGTAAAGGAGGTGCACGGCTCCGGCGGCTACGGCATGCTGATCGGACCCAAGGCCGACAAGACGACGGTCGCGGCGTTCCGCGACAAGCTCAAGGCCGACCCGAAGAACTTCATCGCGCAGCCGACGCTGGCGCTGTCGACGGTACCGACCTGCGTCGCGGCCGGCATCGCGCCACGCCACGTCGACCTGCGCCCATTCGTGCTCACCGGCCGCGACCGCATCCGCATCGTCCCGGGCGGGCTCACCCGCGTCGCGCTGGAGGAAGGCTCGCTGGTGGTCAATTCCAGCCAGGGCGGCGGCACCAAGGACACATGGGTGCTGGATCGATGAGCACGACCATGCACCGCGTTCGTCCCCTCCAGGACAGCGAGACCTAAGATGCTGTCGCGCACCGCCGACAACATCTATTGGCTCGCGCGCTACGTGGAGCGCGCCGAGTATCTCGCGCGCATTCTCGAGGCGACCCAGCGGCTCACCGCGCTTCCCCTCGCGTATACGGGCTCCACCAACGAGTGGGAATCGGCGGTGGCGACCGCCGGCTGCACCGGTGCCTTCTACAAGACCTATGCCGAAGCGAACGAAGACACCGTCACGGACTTCCTCGCCTTTTCGACGGTCAATCCCTCGTCCATCCGCAGCTGCCTCGAAATCGCCCGTGCCAACGCGCGCGCCGTGCGCACCGCGTTGACCACCGAGATGTGGGACGTCATCAACGGCACCTGGCTCGATCTCAAACGCTTCGGCAGCGGGCCATTCACGCGCGAGGAGCTGGCGCAGTTTCTGCGCTGGGTGCAGGAAGAGTCGCTGCGCTTCGACGGCTCCGCCTATCGCACCATGCTGCGCAACGACGCCTACTGGTTCTCGCGCCTCGGCCTGCTCATCGAGCGCGCCGACAACACGGCGCGCATCCTCGACGTCAAGTATCATCTGCTGCTGCCGCCGCAGCAGCATGTGGGCGGGCCGCTCGATTATTTCCAATGGGCCGCGATCCTGCGCTCGGTGTCGGCGCTCACCTCGTATCGCTGGGTCTATCGCGAGAGCTTGAAGCCGTGGCTCGTCGCCGATTTGCTCATCCTCAACGACCAGATGCCGCGCTCGCTGGCGAGTTGCTATGAGAACCTGGTGCGCTTTCTCGATCTGATCGGCCGCGCCTATGGCCGCCAGGGCCCGCCACAGCGCCTCGCGCGCGCCATCCGCACGCGGCTGGAGAACAGCCGCATGGAAGATATTTTCCAGAAGGGGGTGCACGAGTTCATCGGCGACTTCATCGCCGACAACAACCGCCTTGGCAGCGCGATCGCGGAGCAATATCTGACGTGAGCGGCGTTGTTCGACGCAAGGAGCGCTTGAAGTTCCCGCACCGCCTGTCGGATAAGGCCTCATGCGCATCCGCATCTCGCACGAAACCCGATATCACTACGACTCGGCGCCGAAAGGCATCATTCAGACGTTGCGGCTGACCCCGCGCAACCATGACGGCCAGTACGTCATCGGCTGGCGCATCGAAGTGTCCGAGGACTGCCGGCTCGACCCGCACGAAGACGCTTTCGGCAACATCGTGCACGACTTCACGGTCGACGGTCCGCTGCAGGATCTGCGCGTCGTGGTCGAAGGCGAGGTCGAAACCGATTCGACCCACGGGGTCGTGCACGGCGCCGTGGAGCGGTTTCCGCCGAGCCTCTATCTGCGCGAGACCGCCCTCACCCGGGCCGACGGCGCGATCGCTGAATTTGCCCGCGGCAGCCGCCCCAGCCCCACCAGCGAGCCGCTCGAGGTTCTGCACAATCTCATGGAACGGCTTCGCAGCGAGGTCGTGTACGACACCGACCCGACCCATGTGGGCACGACCGCAGCTGAAGCCTTCGCGCTGCGCCGCGGGGTCTGCCAGGACCTCACCCACATCTTCATCGCGGCCGCGCGCAGTCTCGGCACGCCCGCGCGCTATATCGGGGGCTATTTTCACCGGCTCGACGGCGTCGTCCAGCAGGAGGCCGGGCATGCCTGGGCGGAGGCCTTCGTCCCCGAGCTCGGTTGGGTCGCGTTCGATCCGGCCAACGGCATCTGCGCCACCGATGCCCATGTGCGCGTGGCGCTCGGCCTCGATTATCTGGGCGCCGCGCCGGTGCGCGGCACCCGCTATGGCGGCAGCGGCGAGCACCTCGCCGTGGCGGTGCACGTCGACCAGACGGCGCACCAGATGCAGAGCTGATCGCCGAGCCGGCGCCTGCTTTCCCCCATCATTCCGGATTGTCGGCCCGCTGCCGGCACCGGTATAAGGGTGCCGGGAGGGCCCTGATTCACATGACATATTGCTGCGGTATCCTGCTTCGCGAGGGGCTCGTGATGGTCGCCGACACGCGCACCAATGCGGGGCTCGACAACATCTCCACCTTCCGCAAGCTGCATGTCTTCGAGCAGCCGGGACACAGCGTCTTCGCGCTCGCATCCGCCGGCAACCTGTCGATCGCCCAGTCGGTCGTCAGCATCCTCATGGAAGGGCTGGAAAATCCCGAGACCGGGCAGGTCGAGACGTTGAAGAACGCCCCCACCCTGTTCCAGGCGGCCCAGCGCATCGGCAGGGTCATCCGCCACGTCCACCGCACCGAAGGCGCCGGCCTCGAAGCGTCCGACGTGAAATTCGACCTGTCGTTCCTGTTCGGCGGCCAGATCAAGGACGGTCCGTTGCGGCTGTTCATGATCTATTCGGCCGGCAACTTCATCGAGTGCACCATCGACACGCCCTATCTGCAGATCGGCGAGCACAAATACGGCAAGCCGATCCTCGATCGCGCGGTGCATTTCGGCATCGACCTCTATGACGCGCTCAAGATCGCGTTGCTGTCGATGGATTCGACCATGCGCTCGAACCTCGGCGTCGGCATGCCGATCGACATTTTCGTTGGCCGGCGCGACGCCTGCGCGGCCGAATTGTCCTATCGCATCAACCCGGGCGAACCGTATTTCCATGACCTGAGCGAGCGCTGGTCGGCGGCGCTGCGCGCCGCGCACAATGCGATCCCGCGCCCGCCCTATGCCAATCCCACCTGAGCGCAGAGCATGATCCCGAAAAGGCCTGCCCCGGACTTGATCCGGGGTGGATACCGGTTTTCGGAAAAGCATGTCCTCGGGCTCGACCCGAGGGATCATGCTCCAACAGTAAAGTAGAGCGAGATGATGATTCGAAGAAAGTCATCTCAGCAGGCAGAAGCGGAAGCACCGGGGTCGGCCCGGTTCGTCGACACCCTTTGTGGTTGCTTGACCGGCGGTGGCATCGACGGTGCCCAGGCCCAACGGCCATGAAAACGCCCCGTGGCTGCGTCCGACCGCACCCGTTGCGCGTGCAACTTTACCGCTCGTTAACCGAGCGCGGCAAAACCCTGCCTTGCCCCGCGAATTTCCTCTGCCGGCAAGCGTTTGACAAGGGTTAGTACCTACCGTGATGCCATCCAGACCCGAAACGGGCGGAACAGGTCATCGCGGAGCCGTGAGTGCCACTCGCACAGCTGCGGAGACGGACGGGTTGGCACACCGCGCGCGTCAGCGCGGTCACGCCCGTCAGTCTCATCGTCGCCGTCGCCATCATCTGCGTCGTCGTCGCCGTGGTAACCTCGGCGCAGCGAGCGGACCAGTTCGCCATCAGGCACGACCAGGATCTGTTCCTCAATTCCATCGCTGACTACCGCGAGCAGGTGCTGCGCGAAGTGGAGAGCGTCGCGACCAGCGAGCAGGCGATCGCTCGCATCCGCATGGGGGCCACCGACTGGATCGAGCGCAATGTCGCGGGCACCCTCAAGAACCACTTCAACCACGATTATGTCGTGGTGTTCGACGTCAATGACCGGATGATCTACCCGGGCGCCAGCTCGCACAGCGGCGACGCCACCTGGGCGAGCCTGATCGGCCCCGACCTCGCCCCCATCGTCGATAATCTGCGCGGGCGCGATCGTCAGCCGACCCATGTGCTGGGCGACGACCCCGATCCGGCGGTGGCGCAGCGTTTCACACCACGGCGCGATCGCCGGGTGCAGATCTTCATGAACCATTTCGCCGTGGTGGCCGCGGTGCTGGCGGCGCCGGCGGAGCGAACCCTGGCCGGCTCGGGCGGCCCCGCCCCCATCGTGGTGACGGTGAAGCTGATCGATGAAGGCGTCCTGGCTCAGATCGCGGCGCGGCTCGATCTTCCCAACCTCCACAAGGTCGCGTCGGGACAAGCAGAGCCGGGCGAGCATATGTTCGACGTCACCGACCCGGTCGGCAACGTGGTGGCGCGCTTTGCCTGGACGCCCCACTGGCGTACCGGCGACATCATCACCAATGTGGCGCCGTTCATCCTGATCGCGCTCGGCTCGCTCGCCTTCTTCGCCGGCTTCGCGCTGCGCCAGATGCGGCTTGCCGCCGTGCGCATTTCCGCCGGCGAGGACCAGTTGCGGCATCTCGCCATGCACGATGCCTTGTCGGGCCTGCCGAACCGCGCCTATTTCGGCGAGCGCCTGGAAGCGATGATTGCCCAGGTGAGGGAGTCCGGCACGCCATCGGCGGTGTTCTGCATCGATCTCGATCACTTCAAGGACGTCAACGATACCCTCGGCCACCATGTCGGCGACGAGCTCATCGCCGCGGTGACCAAGCGGCTGCGCGGCATCGTCCGCGGTGACGCGCTGGTGGCCCGCCTGGGCGGCGACGAGTTCGCCGTGATCACTCCGGGCGCGGTCGACAGCGACACGTTGCTGGGCATTGCCGAACGCATCCTCTCCACCTTGTGCCGTCCATACTCGTTGCAAGGCCACACGCTCGTGATCGGGGCGAGCGTCGGCATCGCGGTCATCGACCGTCCCTCGCTCTCGGCCGCCGACGTGATGCGCTACGCCGACATGGCGCTCTACCGCGCCAAGAACGAAGGCCGCCGCCGCGCCTGCATCTACGACGCCGCCATGGACGCCGACCTCCTCCAGCGCAAGCAGCTGGAGAGCGACCTCGGCCATGCCATCGAGACCGACGGGCTCGAGCTCGTCTACCAGCCGGTGTTCAGCGCCGACGGCGAGCGGGTGATCGGCGTAGAAGCCCTCTCCCGCTGGAACCATCCCACCCGCGGCCCCATTCCGCCCACCGAGTTCATCCCCGTGGCCGAGCACAGCGGCCTGATCATCCAGCTCGGCGAATGGGCATTGCGTCGCGCCTGCCTCGATGCCGCGGCATGGCCGCTGGCGGTGGCGGTGAACGTGTCGCCGCTGCAGTTCCGCCGGCCCGATTTCGTCGACAACGTGAGCCGCATCATCACGGAGACCGGCTTCGACCCCGGTCGGCTCGAGCTGGAGATCACCGAAAGCACCCTGCTCGGCAACGTCGAAGGGGCCGAAGCCGCCATGCACGAGCTCAAGAAGCGCGGCGTCCGCCTCGCTCTCGACGACTTCGGCACCGGCTATTCGAGCTTGCTGTACCTGCGCCGCTTCCCGTTCGACAAGCTCAAGATCGACCGCAGCTTCATCCGCAACATCGAGAGCGCCGCCGAGGCAGCCCCGATCGTGCACGCGATCGTCAGCCTCGGCCGCGGCCTCGGCATGAAGGTGACCGCCGAAGGCGTGGAGACCGCCGAGCAGCACCTGTTCCTGCGCGCCGCCGGCGTGCACTTCATGCAGGGCTACCGCTTCGGCAAGCCGGAGCCGTGCGCGGCCATCGAGCAGCGCCTCGCCGCGCAAGCCGCGCGGGCCCCCGCGCGCGCCGACGGCCTCGCCCGCGCCGGCTGATCGCCCACGAAGCGGGGCTAACGCCCGCGGCCGCCGGGCGACAGCACCCTGGCGTAATGCTCGGCAATGTCCGGCGGGGTGGAAGCGATTAGCGCCACCACCTTGTCGACCGCCTCCGCCGGAACCGGCGCGATCTCCAGCTTGCTCCGCTCCGCGTCGGCGAGGAATTCGGGATCGAGCGCCAGCGCCGCAAAAGCGGCACGCAGCGCCGCGACGCGATCGGCCGGCACGCCCGGGGGCGCCGCCAGCGGCCGCGCCGCGGTCTTCTGGGTGAAGTTGAGCTCCAGCACCTGGCGGTCCGCGGCATCCTTCACGAAGTCGAGGGCGAACGGGATGTCCGGAAGCTCCGGCTCCCGGCTCAAGCCCACCTGCATCAGCACGCTCGCCTTCTTGTCGCGCACCCACTCCGGCCGCATCGCCTTCACGCTCGACCATGACCAGTCGGCGATGCCCTGGACCTCGCCGCGCTCGATGGCGAGCGCGATCTGCGCCGTGGTGTTGTAGCCGTTGACGATCTTGAAGCGGGTCCCGATCAGCGCGTTGAGCAGGCGCGGCGTGGTTTCCGGGTCGACCCCGACGATGCCGCCGACGATCAGCTCCTTCTCGAACAGGTCCTTGGTGCTGCGGTGCTCCGCCGTGTGCCACGCCATCACGACGCCGACTTCGCTGTTGAGGCTGCCGAGCCAGTTGAGCCGGTCGATCTCGAAGCGCACGCCCGACGGGTTGATCAGCTTGATGAGCAGCATGCCCCGCTGCAGCAGCGCGATCGTGCTGCCGTCGGCGGGCGCCGAATTGTAGATGTAGTTGGCGGCCTGCAGGCTCCCCGCCCCCGGCATGTTCTGCACGATCAGCGTCGGATTGCCCGGGATGTGCTTGCCCAGATGGCGCGCCGTCAGCCGCGCCTGCAGGTCGTAGCCGCCGCCTGCCCCGGCGCCGACCACGATGGTGATCTGGCGGCCAGCATAGAAGTCGCGCACTGCGTCCGCCGTCGCCGGCGGCGCAACCGCCAGGACGGCGCCGAGCGCGGCGCCGAGCGCGGCCAGCGCCGCAAGCACGCCGCGCACGCGGCCTTCACGCGGGGCCGCCACGGTCACGCTCCCGCATGGTGCGCCGCTCAAGCTCCAGAAGCTGCGCCAGCCCGGTTGTCGCCATGGCGGCCTTCATCTCAGGCTCGGCGCCGCCGGCGCCGAGCAACGGATCTTTCCTGTCCTGCGCCAGGCATTCGTACGATTGGCGCACGGCCTTGTACATCGCGGCGAATGCCGTGCCGGACGACGCCGCCAGCCGGTAGCCCAGCCGGAATAGATCGCCGCGGGACAGCGGATAGTCGAGGAAGCCGTCGGGCGGCGCAAAGGTCATGAGCGGCGGCGGCAGGCGTTCGCCGACGATGCGCATTTCCTCGGCATTGCGCGTGTGCACGAACAGCATGTCGGCGCCCGCCGCGTGAAATGCTTCCGCCCGGCGCAGCGCCTCGTCCAGGTCATGCACGCGCCGCGCATTGGTACGCGCGATGAGAACGAGGTTGGGATCCCGGCGCGCCGCCAGCCCGGCCTTGATCTTCTCCACCATGAAGGCGGTGGAGACCAGATGGTCGACGCCCGCGTGGTGCTCCACGCGGCGCGGCAGCAATTGGTCTTCCAGTTCGATTGCCGCGACGCCGGCCGCCTCGCACAAGCCGACGGTGCGCTGCACGTGCACCGGATCGCCGAAACCGCCGCCGACGTCGAGCACCACCGGCAGCGGGCAGACGGCGCGCATGTCGAGCACGACCTGCGCCATCTCGGCCACGCCGAGATTCGCCTCGGTGACGCATTTGAGCCAGCCGAGCGAGCCGCCGCTGAGGTACACGGCCTTGAACCCCGCCTCTTCGGCGAGCCGCGCCATGATCGGGTTGAGCGCGACCGGCGCGACGATCAGCTCGTCGCCGCCCATAAGCCGTCGGAAATTCGCCGCGCTCATGATCCTCCTGCTGGTCGGCGCCAATTGTGGTCAGGCGCGGAGCCGGTCCGTCACTATGGGCCACGGCGGCGGTGCTGCAAAGCGCGCGGGCCGCGCCGCGCGCCCGCGTGCCGCCCCGACCGGCCGCGACACGATCGAGACATGCGGCGATTTCTGTTACTGTCGTCGGTCGGGCCACGGAGGGTCGGCGCTCGCGCGCCGGGTGACGTGATGCGGCGATCGTGGATCGTAGGCGCGCTGTTCGCCATGCTGGCTTCAACGTCGGCATCGGCGCAGACGTCGGTCGACCTGCAGCTGGTGCTCGCCGTGGACGCATCCGGCAGCGTCAACCAGTATCGCTTCGACCTGCAGAAGCAGGGCTATGCCGATGCGTTCCGCAATCCGCGCGTGCTCAAGGCGATCCGCTCCGGCATCGCCGGCGCCATCGCGGTCACGGTGGTGCAGTGGACGGGCCCCGACATGCAGGTGCAGGCCGTCGATTGGACCATCGTCGGCGATCGCCGCTCGGCGGAAGCCTTCGCGGCGGCGGTGGACGACACGCCGCGCCAGCTGTTCAGCGGCGGCACCTCGATCAGCGGCGCCATCGATCATGCGGCGAAGCTGCTGCTCGCCACCGCAGCCAACTTTCCCGGCGCCCGCCGCACCATCGACGTGTCCGGCGACGGCGCCAATAACCGCGGCCGCCCCGCCCACCTCGCCCGCGACGACGCGGTGCACGCCGGCATCACCATCAACGGCCTGCCCATCCTGGCGCTCGAGCCCGGCCTCGACCGCTACTATTTCGACAACGTGATCGGCGGCCCCGGCGCCTTCATGGTGACGGCGCAGACCTACGAGGCCTTCGCCGACGCAGTGCTGAAGAAGCTCATCAACGAGATCGCCGCCCGGCCCTCCCCCGCCGATGTCGCGATCCTTACCGCGCGGAAGCTCCCGCCCCATTGAGCAAGCGTCCCAACTCCTGCACCATGTCCGGCGAAACCGGACAGTGAGCAAGGTGGGGAAGCGAAATGGCGGCAAAGATTGCGGTGGTGACGGGAGCCGGAACCGGCGTCGGCAAGGCGGTGGCGCTGGCGCTGGCGCGCGAAGGCTACACGGTGGTCCTCGCCGGCCGCCGCCAGGACAAGCTGGAGGAGACGGCGAGCGAGGCCAAGAGCGCCGGCGGCGAGACTCTCGTGGTGCCGACCGACGTGGCCGATCCGGCATCGGTCCGGGCGCTGTTCGCCAAGACCAGGGAAGAATTCGGCCGCCTCGACGTGCTGTTCAACAATGCCGGCATCGGCGCGCCGGCAGTGCCGCTGGAGGAATTGCCGCTGGAGACTTGGCAGAAGGTGGTCGACACCAACCTTACCGGCATGTTCCTGTGCACGCAGGAAGCCATCAAGATCATGAAGGCGCAGAACCCGCGCGGCGGCCGCATCATCAACAACGGCTCGATCTCGGCGCACACGCCGCGCCCGCGCTCGGTCGCATACACGGCGACCAAGCACGCCGTCACCGGCCTCACCAAGCAGACGGCGCTGGACTGCCGCGGCCAGGACATCTGCTGCGGTCAGATCGACATCGGCAACGCCGCAACCCCGCTCACCGATCGCATGGTCCAGGGCCAGGGCGTCATGCAGCCGGACGGCCGCATGATGCAGGAAGCCCGCATGGAAGCCGGCGACGTCGGCCGCGCCGTCGTCTACATGGCGAGCCTGCCGCTCGACACCAACGTGCTGTTCATGACCGTGATGGCGAACCTGATGCCGTTCGTCGGGCGCGGGTGAGCCCACTTTGCTGGATCATTGGCACGAATTCTACCTGCTGCTCGGCACGGCGGCGGCGGCGCTGATCGCGCTCCTGTTCGTCGCCGTGTCCATCGGGGTCGGCATCGTGAGCGGCGGGCGCAGCTCCAATACCCGCGTCTACATGAGCCCGGTGGTGGTGCATTTCACCGCCGTGCTGGTGGCCTCGGCCGTGGCGCTGGTGCCGTCCCATACC
>Ga0081540_1002647_pt1 | contig 14560 bp, 18 predicted proteins | sample TabmetS2T1R1_FD_71024 | JGI IMG/M metagenome (GOLD analysis project Ga0081540, IMG submission 71024) | Tabebuia heterophylla rhizosphere microbial communities from the University of Puerto Rico - S2T1R1 | ecosystem: Host-associated > Plants > Roots > Rhizosphere ... | reverse complement strand
GGCTTCGTTTTCCAGCACTACGCCGCCTTCAAGCATATGACCGTCTACGAGAACGTCGGCTTCGGTCTGAAGATCCGCAAGTGGAAGAAGCCGCAGATCTCCGACCGCGTCCACGAGCTGCTGCAGCTGGTCCAGCTCGACGGCCTCGCCGACCGCTACCCCTCGCAGCTCTCCGGCGGCCAGCGGCAGCGGATGGCGCTGGCCCGGGCGCTGGCAGTAGAGCCGCAGGTGCTGCTGCTCGACGAGCCCTTCGGCGCCCTCGACGCCAAGGTCCGCAAGGACCTGCGCACCTGGCTGCGCAACCTGCACGAGGAGATGAACGTGACGACGATCTTCGTCACCCACGACCAGGAGGAGGCGATGGACGTCGCCGGCCAGCTGGTGGTGATGAACGAGGGCCGGGTCGAGCAGTCCGGCAGCGCCAACGACCTCTACGAGCACCCCGCCAACGAGTTCGTGATGAGCTTCGTCGGCGAGGTCAACCGGCTCGGCGACCACTACGTGCGCCCGCACGACATGGAGGTCGTGCTCGACCCCGACGACCGCACCGAGCAGGGCCTGGTGCAGCGGATCGTCGCCCTCGGCTTCGAGATCCGGGTCGAGTTCGTGCTCGGCGACGGCACCGAGGTCTGGGCGCAGCTGACCCGCAGCGAGCTGCAGCGGCTGGAGCTGCGGGAGGGCCAGATCGCCTACCTGCGCCCGGTCCAGGCCAAGAGCTTCAACGGTTCGTCTTCGTCCAACCACCGTGGGGCCTCGACTCCCCTCGGATCCCAGGACGCTGACGAAGCAGAGCAATCTGCAGCCGTCTGAAGAGGCGACGGGCGGGGCGCGCTTTTGCCGGGTGGCGCCCCGCCCACCTCGCCGCTTCCCCGAAGAGTACCCCCGCCCCACCCGGATTTCGGCAGCGACTGCTGAATCCAACCGCCGATAGCCGGCAGGATTCAGCAACGAGTGATGTGGTTGGCGGATGCGCACGTGCTATTGTTGAGTTAGATACTCAAGAAACTCCAGAAAGGAGCAGGGGATGGCTAAACGCGTTGACACCACCACCTTCATCTCACGGGGGCGGTTGACCGGCCTGGTGCGGGACGAGGTTCCGGCCGGAGCCGGACAGAACCGGACCAGCCGCTCCGCCAACCGGGACTCGGGCCAGGCCGCGGCCGACGACGCCCTCTTCTACCGGGCCCGCCTGATCCTCGGCGACGCCCTCCCCCGCCCCCAGCGCTGACCCTAGCCGGGGTCGGCTGAGAACGCAGTTGTCCCCGCTATGCGGGGACAACTGCGTTCTCGAGCTATCGGCCGCTGATTACTTGCCGCCGCCGCTCGTCGTTTCGGGAGTGATCGGTTCCTCGGGCTGCGGGTAAGCCTCGACCGCGAGGTTCCAGCTTTTCAGCGTGAAGGTCACGCCCGAGGCGCCGACGTACTGCACGGCGACCGTGTGGCCGCCCTTGGTCAGCACGCTCGTCTGCACGATCGTGTGGACGAGCGGGGCCGCGCCTTTGGCGGGAAGCGTCGTCGCCGGAGCGAAGTTGACTTTCCCGGTGGTCTGGCCGTCGATCAGGATCTGCACCGGGCAGGCCTGGTCGGGAGTGCCTTTTTCCGAGGTGCAGCTGGCCGATCCCGAGAACGAGATCACGGCGTTGCTGACGCTGGCCTTGGTCGCGAACGAGGTGAACGCCGACGGGATGTAGCCGGCGGTGGTCGCCGTGGTCGGACCGAACTGCGCGGTGCCGGCGGCGATCCCGGAGACCGGGGTCAGCGGCGCGGTCTTCTTCGCGACGTACAGGTTCGACGCCGCTTTTTTCTTCAGGTAGGTCGACGAGGCCGTTTTGTTGCTCAAATAGACCTTCGACGCTTTCCTGTTGCTCAGGTAGAGCTTGGCCGCCTTCTGGTTCGTCAAAAACGACCCGGCCAGCGACGGCGCGACCGTCGCGGCGAAGGCGACGACCGCCGCCAGAACGACGACGGTCGCCGCTCGAGGGGTGGAAATCCTTCTCTTCAGCAATTGGTTCCTTCCTATCCGCGGCCTGCCGGATGGCCTTTCTTTCTTCCCCCGGGCGGCCTTTCTTTACTAAGTGAGTCAATAAACTACAGAAAGTGATAGCCTAAGGCGACCCAGTCGATCAACAATCTCGATTTAAACCCGGCAGGAAGGAAGCACCCGAATGAGAATCAAGTCCCTCGCCATCGCGGCGCTCGCCCTTGCCGGGCTTGCCGTGCCGGCGTCGGCCAGCGCCAAGACGACCTACATCGGGTCCGGCTCGGTGGCCGCGCAGCCTGTGCTGCAAGCGCTTTTCAAGACCTACGAAAAGCAAGTCAACAAAAATGTGAAGTTCCTCTACACCGCGAACGGCGGCAACGCCGGCGTCAAAGACGTCCAGAACGGCACCAGCCAGTTCGCCGGTCAGGCCCGTACCCCGCTCCCAAGCGACGCCGGCACGACCTACATCAAGGCGTTCATGGACGGCCTCTGCCTCGACGTCAACAAGTCGAACACGCTGACCAACATCAGCATCCAGCAGACGCACGACATCTACCGCGGGCTGATGACGAACTGGAGCCAGGTGGGGGGCAACCTGACGACGACGATCGACCCGGTCGGCCGTGACACCAACGGAGGGACGTACAACTTCTTCCTCCAGGCGGTGCTCAACAACGAAGCCCCGGCCTCCAACGTCAACGCGTTGACCGCCGACGGCCTCGTAATCAACGCCGTCAAGCAGGACCCGAACGCGATCGGCTACGCCGGCCTCGCCTGGCAGGGCAGCAAGAAGCTGCACCCGCTGAAGGTCAATGGCATCCCCTGTCAGGCGAACAAGATCAGCGTCGAACCGCTCAAGTACCCGCTCTCGCGCTACCTGTTCATCGTCCTCCCTGGCGACGGCACGCAGAGCCCGAAAGGCCTGCTCAAGTTCATCGACTGGGCTCGCACCAGCAAGCTCGCCGGTGAAGTGATCCTCAAAGCCGGCGGCGTCCCCGCCTTCAACAAGAAGAAGTAGTTGAAGTAGTTGGAAGAGGAGCTCACCCCCGAGTACGGACCCAAGTGGTCGGACCAGCGCGTCGAGCGGATGCTCGGCGCGCTGGTCTGTTTCGTCGTCGGCCTGCTGCTGGCGATGATCATCGTCGTCTTCATCAAAGGCTGGCCCTCCTTCGCCCATAACGGCCTCTCCTGGTTCGGTCCCGGCGGTGACGTCGACGATCAGCTCAATGCGATCTTCCTCTCCGGTCAGTCGGGCGCCGAATACGTCTACACCTTCCATGCCTGGCCGCTGATCTGGAGCACCCTGCTGATCACCGGCGGGGCGGTCCTCATCGCCCTCTTTTCGGCCCTCTTCGTCGCCGTCTTCATCGTCGAGTTCGCACCCGACTGGATGAGCAACATCCTGCAGCCGGTCGTCCGCTTCCTCGCCAGCGTGCCGTCGGTGATCTACGGCCTGCTCGGCGTCCTCGTCCTCGTCCCCTTCATCGGCAACAACCTGATCAGCGAGCCGCAGAAGGCCTCGGTCGCGGGCGTGATCTCGCTGACCGGCTACTCGCTGCTGGCGGCGGTCACGGTGCTGACGATCATGATCGCGCCGCTGATGGTCTCGATCTTCTCCGACGGCCTGCGCTCGGTGAAACCGGGCTGGCTCGAGGGCTCGCTGGCGCTCGGCGTCAACCGCTGGCGCACGACCTGGAAAATCGCCGTCCGCAGCGCCCGCCCGGCGATCGTCGCCGGCACCGTGCTGGCGGTGGCGCGGGCGATCGGCGAGTCGGTGATGCTGGCGATGCTTTCCGGCTCAGTCGGCTTTGCGCCGAACCCCGCCGACGGCCTGATCTTCATTTACGAGCCCTCGCGGCCGCTGGCGCCGACGATCATCAAGAACATCGACCAGCTGAGCTCGCCGCCGGGCAGCGCGACGCTGTTCTCGATCGCGGCCGTGCTGCTGTTCTCGGCAGCGACGTTCTCGCTCGCCGGCTCCGTCGCCCGCCGGGCGATGCGCAAATACGGGGCCGCCTGATGGAGGCGGCCACCGTCAAGAAGGGCGCGGTCGAGGGCAGCGCGACCTGGAGCCTGGTCGACCGCATCGGGCTCGCGATCTGCTGGGCGCTGGGCCTGCTCTTCTGCGCGATCGCGGTCGCGATCGTCGTCTACCTCTTCGTCCAGGGGATCAAGTTCCTCAAGCCCTCGATGCTCGTCACCCCCGCGGCCTCGGGCTTCACCGAGAGCGAAAGCGGAGGCTTCTCCGACGCCTTGATCGGCACCCTGATCGTCGCCGTGATGGGGATCTCGATCGCCCTGCCGGCCGGGGTCGCGATCGCGGTCTGGCTGGTCGAGTACGGCCGGCCGGCCATATTGGCGCGCATAACCGAGTCGACGATCGAGGCGATCGCCGGCATCCCCTCGATCGTCCTCGCCCTGTTCGGCACCGTGATCTTCTCCTCGACCGCGGTCGGCTTCCTCAGCCGCGAAACCGAAGGCGTCGTCTTCGGCCGCTCCTTCTTCGCTGCCTCGGCGATGCTCTCGCTGGTCGCCCTGCCGCTGATCGTCGCCAGCACCCGCGAGGGGCTGAACTCGATCCCGCGCCACGTCCGCGAGGCTTCCTACGCGGTCGGCAAGACGAAGGCGGCGACGACGCGCCGGATCCTGCTGCCATCCTGCCGCCCCCAGGTCGCCACCGGGATGATGCTCGGCCTCGGCCGGATCGTCGGCGACACCGCGATCATCGTCGTCCTGCTCGGCGCCACCCAGAATTTCGCCCCGGTCGAAGGCGCGCCGTTCCCGCTCAACTACCTGCGCGGCGCCGGCACGACGCTGACCAACTTCGTCTACGAGGCCTCGCCGACCGGCAACCTCAACCAGCCCCAAAAAGCTTATGCGGCAGCTTTTGTTCTTTTGTTGATGGTCTTAGTCTTAAATGGAGCAGCAGACGTCGTCCACCGCCGTGCACGAAAGGTTGGAACGTGGAGTTCCTGAGACAACCGCCGCCGCCGATCCGGCGCCTCGAGCTCGAGGATCCCGAGGCCGCGACGCAGGTCATGCGGCCCGAGCCGTCGACCAACGGCCACGGCGACGCGCCCGTCGCTGCCCCCGAGCAGCAGGCATCGGGGGGCTTCACCGGCGCCCGCCGCTCGATCGGCCCGCCGCAGTTCTCGATCCGCCGCATGGAGATCGACAAGGTCTCGGTCTTCTACGGCGCCAAAGAGGCGGTCAAATCGGTCTCCCTGCCGGTCCGCCAGGGCGAGGTGCTGTCGCTGATCGGCCCCTCGGGCTGCGGCAAGACGACCCTGCTGCGCTCGCTCAACCGCCTCACCGAGCTGACCAGCACGGCGAAACTGACCGGCCGCATCCTGCTCGACGACGTCGACATCCACGAGATCGAGCCGACCCTGCTGCGGCGCCGGGTGACGATGGTCTTCCAGCAGCCGAACCCGTTCCCGATGAGCGTCTTCGACAACATTGCCTACGTCCTGCGCGAGCAGGGCTCGCGGCGGGCGCGGAAGAAGGCGCTGGAACCGGCGGTACTGAGCGCGCTCGACCGCGCTGGCCTGCTCGAGGAGGTCAAGGACAACCTCGACCACCCGGCGCTGAAGCTCTCCGGCGGCCAGCAGCAGCGGCTCTGCATCGCCCGCGCCCTCGCCGCCGAGCCCGAGGTGCTGCTGCTCGACGAGCCCTGCTCGGCGCTCGACCCGAAATCCACCCAGGTGATCGAGGACCTGATCGTCAAACTGCGCGACGACGTTGCCGTCGTCATCGTCACCCACAACCTGCAGCAGGCCTACCGGATCGCCGACCACGTCGCCTTCATGTACCTCGGCGACATGGTCGAGTACAACACCGCCGCCGCGCTCTTCCGCAACCCGCGCGAGCAACGAACCCAGGACTACGTCAGCGGTGCTTTCGGCTAGCCGCGGACAAGCCAGGCTGGTGGTCGTTGCCACCTCGATCTCGCTGCTCGGCGTCGCCGCCGCCGGCTGCTCGACGACCCAGGAAAAGGCCGAAACCCAGCAGGCCCGCGCCGAACACATTCTGCAGGCGCGCGAAGAGCGTCAGGAAGCGAAGAAGAAGGGCAAGCACGGCAAGTCCAGCAAGAACAAGAAGGGGGGCGAACAGCAATGAACGAACAGCCTGACCTGAGGCCGCAGATCATGGAGGGCGGCTACGAGCCGTGCGAGAACTGCGGCGCGCCGCTCGACGCCCAGCAGCGCTACTGCGTCCAGTGCGCGACCCGCCGCGGCAACGGCGCCAACCCGTCGTCCCGCTACTTCGCCCTGATGCAGAAAAAGGCGCGAAAACCGGCGAGCCGGCCGGCGTCGAAAGCGCCCGGCGGCAGCCGCGCCGCCGCCGTCGGCTTCTTCTCCCTGCTGCCGATTGCCGTTGCCCTCGGCGTCGTCGTCGGCCGCAGCGGCTCCGGCGAAGGCGACAACGAGGCGCTGATCAAGGCCCTGAAGCAGCAGGAAGCTGCGACTGCGACCGCGGCGCCGACCAGTGAAGGCACGAAGGCGAACACCGCGGCGAAAGCCAAGAAGAACAAGAAGAACGAAAAGCCGCCGAAGGGCGCCGACAAGTCGGGGGGCAAGGTGCTGGAGAAGACCGACAACGGAACCGTCCACCAGGTGACCGGCTACGAGCCGACCAAGGCGAAGGAAGAAGAAGACACCAGGCTGGTCGAAGAAAACCCCGAACAGTCGGGCTCGAACTACATCAAGGCCCAGCAGAACCTGCCCGACGTCGTCGTCGTCGGCGGCGAAGGCGGCTCGGCGCCGGATTCGAACGGAGCGGAACCGTGAAGCAGCCGACGGTCGAGAAAGCCAAAGATCCGAAAGCGGTCGCCAAACCCGAAGAGCGGACTGACCTGGTCGCCCAGCGCGACCGCCTGCTGGAGAAGTTCACGGTGATGCAGGCGGACCTCGGCGGCGCCTTCTACGAGATGGCGATCCGCGACCACGTCCGCCTCGACGTCCTCACCCGCAAAGCGGCCGAACTGCAGCGGGTCGACGCCGAGCTGATCGCGCTCGAGCGGGAGCTGGAGCTCGATCGCTCCGACGCCGCCGGACTCTGCCCCAACTGCGGCTCGCCCTACGGCCACGGCGTTCGCTTCTGCGCCCAGTGCGGCCACGCCCTGATCCCGGAGGCACCGAGATGAGAGCGTGGCTCGTCGTCCGCTTCCGCGCCGCGGTCGCCGCCGCCGCCTCGCTGACCGGCAAACGCTTCGGCCTGCTCGTCGCCTCCTCGCTGGTCGCGACCTCGGCGATCGTCGCCGCCGGGATGACCAGCGGCAGCAGCGGCCTCGGGCCGCTGGCCAGCGGCCTGCTCGGCCGCAGCCTCGCCGCCGACCGGGCGCCGGTGGTGGAAGAAGCCACGCCGGAACTCGAAGAAGAAGTGGAACCGGAATCGAGCCCGCAACCGGAAACCGTGGTCGAAACCGAACCTGAAACGGCCCCCGAACCGGCCCCGGAACCCGCACCCGAACCGAAGCCCGAACCTGAAACCAAGCCCGAAGAACCGGCACCGAAAATCGGCCCGGTCAAGCACGTGTTCGTCATCTCGCTGGCCAGCTCCGGCTACGAAGCCAGCTTCGGGGCCAGCCCGCAGATGCCCTACCTGGCGCAGACGCTGCGCCCGCAAGGCGACCTGCTGACCAACTTCAAGCTGCTCGACGACGCGGCTCTGCCGAACTCGATCGCTGCGATCAGCGGCGAACCGCCGAACGCGGCGACCAAGACCGAGTGCCCGACCTACGCCGAAGCCTGCGTCTTCCCGGTCGAAACCCTGACCCTGGCCGATCAGGTGTACCCGATCCACTTCAAGTGGCGGGCCTACATGGAATCGATGGCCGACGCGACCGGCAAGCCGGCGAACTGCGTCCACCCCGAACCCAACCAACCGGAAACGCCGGTCACCGGCGGCTACTCGGCGAAGCTCAACCCGTTCGCCTACTTCCACTCGCTGCTCGACCTCGGCGACTGCACGACCAACGATCTGCCGATCACCAGCCTCGAAAAGGACCTGAAGAAGACCGACACCACCGCCAACTTCACCTACGTCTCCCCCAACCTCTGCAACGCCGGCTTCTCCGCTCAGTGCCCGGCCGGCGCCCCCGAAGGCGCCGCCGCGGCGGACGCCTACCTCGCCAACCTGGTGCCGAAGATCCTCGCCTCCCCCGCCTACAAGACGGACGGCCTGCTGATCGTCACCTTCAATGCGGCCAACCCGGTGCCCAACGCCGACCCGACGCAGCCGCCGACCCCGGCGACCGACCTCGAGGTCGGCACCCTGCTCGTCTCCCCGTTCATCACCCCCGGCGCCACCGACGGCGCTCCCTACACCCCCTACTCGCTGCTGCGCACGGTCGAGGACATGTGGGGGCTGACGCCTCTGGCCAGGGCGGGCGACAAGAAGACCAAGTCGCTGGCCGGCCAGTTGGCGGGCTCGAACGGCGGCGACTGACCCATCGCTGTTTGTCACCCAGGGGGTTACAAGCAGCGAGCGCTTCCGGTTTTTGACAGGCTGGGGGCACATGACCCCGGCCGAGAGCAACCCGGAGCCGATCACCGCGGAGGGGCTCGACGAGTTGAAGGCGGAGCTCGCCGAGCTCGAAGGCCCGAAACGGCAGGCGATGGCGGCGCGGATCAAAGCCGCCCGCGACGAGGGCGACCTCAAGGAGAACGCCGAGTACCACACCGCCAAAGAGGACCAGGCGCACATGGAGACGCGGATCAAGCGGCTGCAGGAGCGCTTGCAGAACGCGGTCGTGGTCGAGGTCGAGGACGGCGGCGACGCCTTCGCCTTCGGCCGCAGCGCCGAGGTCCGCGACGAGCAGAAAGACGAGACCAACGTCTGGACCCTGGTCGGCTCGACTGAGGCCAATCTCGCCGAGGGACGGCTCTCGGCGGAGTCGCCGATCGGCCGCGCCCTGATGGACGCCGACGTCGGCGCCACGGTCGAGGTCGAGACCCCCCGCGGGACCCGCGCCTTCACCGTTCTCAAACTCGTCTGAGTTCTTGCTGCCGCGTGCAGGTTCGGGGTGAAAAACCCCGAATCAGACCCTTGGTCTCGCCCGAACCCACGGGCGCCAGGCGTCAGTCCAAGTAACGGAAAGGGTTACAAATGAACGAGGAAACGCTCAGCGGTTGGTGGGTCTTCGCCGGCGTGCTTCTGATCGTCGCCGGGATCCTCAACATCATCTGGGGCATCGGCGCGATCGGTGACGCGAAGTTCTTCACCGGCCACGGCACCTTCATCATCAGCGACCTTCACTTCTGGGGCTGGATCAGCCTCTTGGTCGGCATCGTCGAGCTCGTGGCTGCCTTCTCGCTGTTCTCCGGCGGCGACTTCGGCCGCGTGGTCGGCGTCTTCGTCGGCGGCTTCAACGCGATCGTGGCGCTGCTCTCGATCCCAGCCTACCCGTTCTGGTCGCTGGCGATCTTCGCCCTCTCGATCATCATCGTCTACAAGCTGGTCGAGGGGCCTGAGGGCGACCTCGGCTAAGAGCCTCGCTTGCTGAGGCTGCGCTCATCCGTCGACGCCGCGCGGGCGCCGCACCTCGGTGCGGCCCTGCGCGACCTCGACGGGGTGCGGCGGGTGGTCGAGCAGCCCGACGCGGTGCTCGCCGACTCGACCGTCTTCGTCGCCGACGTCGAGCCCGCCGCCGCCGACCAGCTCGTCGACGCGATCGCCGGGCTCGGGATCGGCGCCGACGACTACGTCCTCACCCGGGTAGAGGTGGTGGCGCCGCTGCACCGCCACGCGATCGGCGACCGCGGCATCGACGGCTTCGCCTGGGTCGAGGTGATGGGCCAGGCGCGCGCCAACTCGCGGCCGCTGGCCCGCTACCTGGCGCTGATCAACGTCGCCGCCGTGATCGCCGCCCTCGGTGTGATCACCAGCAGCTCGATCCTGATCGTCGGCGCGATGGCGGTCAGCCCCGACCTGCTGCCGATCTGCGCCACCTGCGTCGGCATCGTCGCCGGCCGTGAGCGGCTCGCGGCCCGAGCCTTCGCCACCCTGACGATCGGGCTCGGCGGGGTCGTCGTCACCGCCGCGGTACTGGCGGCGCTGCTGAAGCTGTTCGGCTTCCTGCCCGACGGCTTCAGGGTCGAGGACTCGGCGCTCTCGACCCTCGCCCACACCGACTACTCGACCGTCCTGATCGCGCTCGCCGCCGGGGTCGCGGCGATGCTCTCGTTCGAGACCCGGGCCAGCGCCGCGGTCGGCGTCGCGATCTCGGTGACGACGATCCCGGCCTCGGCCTACCTCGGGGTCGCGATCGGCGCCGGCGGAATCGGCAACGCCGACGGCGCCCTGCTCGTGCTGGCGATCAACGTCGTACTGCTGATCGTCTCCGGCACTCTTACGCTGATGGTGCAGCGGCGGCTTTCGAGTCGGCGTCGGTCGTCTCCGGCATAGGGGTCTCAGCCGGGATCGGCTCGCCGGCCGGCGGCGCTGGCCGCGACCACGGTGCCGGCTCGGGCCGGCGCTCGTCGTAGACGACGTCGGTGCCGGAGAAGCGGTCTTCCCAGGCACGCCGGTTCTGGCGGAAGATGACGCCGAGGAAGCCGATGCCGAGGGTGATGACCGAGAGGTAGAGGCCGATCACCCGCTTGACGCCGCGGCCGAACGAGAGCCGGCCGGCGCTCAGGCGAATACCGAGGAAGCGCATCCCCGGCGTCTGCCCGGCAAGGCCCCAGAAGGCGATCAGGTAGAGCGAGCCGATCGCCACCCAGATCGTCGAGCCGACCGCGACCGCGAAGGTGGAGCCGCCGTCGATGCCGACGCCGAAGCCGCGGTCAAGAAGCGTCAGAAGCGCGGCCATGGCGGTGAAGCTGAGGTTGACGAAGACGCCGTCGACGACGTAGGCGAGGCCGCGGCTGATGAAGCCGGCGTGGTCGGTCGGCTCGGGCCGGGGCTTGCGGAAGAAGATCCGCCGCACGATCCGCTCGAAGCTGTCGTCGAGGCGGCGGGCGAGCTTGCCGATCGTGCGGCCGATGTCCTCGATCAGGCCGACGCCCTGGGCGCTGATCGCGGCCCGCACCTCGGGCGCGCCGGCGATCCGCTCGACCAGCTGCTGGGCCTGATCGGAGGCGAGCAGCCGCCGCCAGACCTCGTCGACCAGCTCGCTGTCCATCGCCTCGAGGATCGAGCGCTTGACCGCGTCGCTCTCCAGCGCCCCCTGGACCGCCTCTTCGACGACCGGGCCCTTCATCACCCGGGCCATCGCCCGCTCGACCGCCTCGCTCTCGACCGCGGCGACGATTGCCTCCTCGGCCGCGACCTCGACCGCCTTGTCGATCCCGGTCGCTTTGGTGACGCTGCGGGCGCCGCGGACGCCGACGCCGAGCAGCCTGGCGGAGAGCGGCAGGTGGCCGTTGGGGTCCGTGCCGTTGGCGCTGGCCCCGTTCTGGCTTGCCTCGCCGGATGCGGCGAAGCGCGATGCAGAGCCGTTTTCCATCCTCCGGCGAGTCTAACCGGCGTCGAGGTGCTCGACCAGGCGGTCGAGGAACTCGGCCTGGGCGGGGAGGATCCGCCGCCGGGCCTCGTCGAGGTCGAACCACTCGGCACGGTCGACCTCGGGGAACTCCTGCTCGCGGCCGCTGCGCGGCGGCCATTCGAGCGCGAATGTGTTGCTGGCCAGCTGCTCGGGGTCGAAGTCGCCCTCCCCGGCCCAGGCCTCGACCAGTTTGCCCGCCCGCTGGCGCACCGAGCCGAGTGTGATCAGCTGCTCCGGCGCCAGCGCCGGTGCCGGCCCCAGCTCCTCGGCCATCTCCCGCAGGGCGCAGTCGCGCGGGTCCTCGCCGTTCTCGATCTGCCCCTTCGGGATCGACCAGGCACCGAGGTCGCGCTTCGCCCAGTAGGGGCCGCCGGGATGGACGAGGAGGAACTCCGGCACGCCGTCGGGGCCCTTGCGGAAGAGCAGAACGCCGGCGCTGTGCTTGCTGGCCACGGGGCCCCAGTTACCCGCTCAGGACGCCCCAAACGCGTCGACGATCGGCAGCAGCGAATCCAGCACCTGCTGGCGTGGAGTGGCGGCCAGCCGCTCCAGGGTGCCGTTGGCGCGGGTCATCGCGATCCCGAGCGCCATCGCGATCAGCAGCTCTGCCCGCAGCTCGGGCTCGGCGACGCCGCGTTCGCGGAGGACCTCGCCGAGCGGCTCCAGCAGGCGCTCGCGGATCAGCGCCGCGACCTGGAAGCGGACGTCCTCGGTCAGCACCGGGCTGGCGAGGGCGCGGCTGATCGGGCTGTGGCCACGCTCGTCCCAGCGTTCGACCAGCCAAGCGGTCACCGCCTGCGGATCGAACTCTAGGTCCTGCTCGTCGCCGCTGACCTCGGTGATCGCGGCCAGGAACAAGCCTTCTTTGCCGTCGAAGTAACGCGCGATCAGCGCCGGGTCGACTCCCGCCCGCTCGCCGATCTCGCGGGTCGTCGCCCGCTCGTACCCGACCTCGTCGAAGAGCGCGCGGGCCGCCTCGAGCAGCGCCTGGCGGGTCGCGGCCGCGTCGTGCGGGCGACGGGCGGTGGTAGTGTTGTCATCAGTTGATGTCATCGGTTGCTGACAATACCGCAGGCGTACATCAAGAGCGCCAGCACTATGGCATCACCTTTGCGGTCCTGGCGCTGGCCGGCGCCGCGTACGCGATGCTGCAGTCGACCGTCGCCCCTGCCCTGCCGGTCATCCAGGAAGAATTGCACGCGTCGGAGACCGCGGTGGCCTGGGTCTTCACCGGCTACCTGCTGAGCGCCTCGGTCCTGACCCCGATCGTCGGCCGGCTCGGTGACATGTTCGGCAAGGAGCGGACCCTGGTGATCTCGCTGGCGGTGCTCAGCGTCGGCGTGCTGATGGCGGCGCTGGCGCAGTCGATCGCGATGCTGATCATCGCCCGCGTCGTCCAGGGTTCCGGCGGCGCCATCTTCCCGCTCGCCTTCGGCATCATCCGCGACGAGTTCCCCCGCGAGAAAGCCGCCCAGGGGATCGCCCTGATCTCGGCCATCCTCGGCATCGGCGGCGGCCTCGGCATCGTCCTCGCCGGGCCGATCATCAGCGCCCTCGACTACCACTGGTTGTTCTGGCTGCCGCTGGTCGTCACCGTCGCCGCCACCCTGGCGACGATCTTCTTCATCCCCGAATCGCCGCTGAAGTCGCCCGGCAAGGTCGACTGGATCGGCGCCGGCCTGCTCTCCACCTGGCTGGTCCTGCTGCTGCTCGGGATCACCCAGACCTCGGCATGGGGCTGGGGCGACCCCCGGGTCTGGGGCCTGATCGCGGCCGCCGCGGTGATCCTCGTCGTCTGGGTGCGCTTCTCCGAACGGACGCTGGAGCCGCTGATCGACATCGGGCTGATGCGGATCCGCAGCGTCTGGACCGTCAACGCAGCCGCCTTCCTGGTCGGCGCCGGCATGTACACGTCGTTCATCCTCGTCCCCGAGTTCACCGAGACCCCGGCGAGCACCGGCTACGGGTACGGCTCGACCGTGACCGAAGCCGGCCTCTTCCTGCTGCCGACGACGCTGGCGATGCTGATCGTCAGCCCGATCGCCGGCTGGCTCGCGGACCGGGTCGGCGCCCGCCTCAACCTGATCGCCGGCTGCACGGTGACGACGGTCTCGTTCACGATGATGGGGCTCGCCCACGCCCAGCAGTTCGACATGTACGTGGCGACGGCGCTGATGGGGATCGGCATCGCACTCGCCTTCTCCGCCCTCGCGATCCTGATCGTCGAGGCGGTGCCGCCCGAGCAGACCGGGGTCGCAACCGGGATGAACACCGTGATGAGGACGCTCGGCGGCGCCGTCGGCGGCCAGGTAGGCGCCAGCCTGATCGCCGGCACCGTCGTCGCCGCCGGCGTCGGCGCCGGTTCCCCCACCGAGGCCGGCTTCACCGAGGCCTTTCTCTTCGCCGGCGGCGCCTGCCTGCTGGCGGCGCTGGCGAGCCTCGCGGTACCGCGGCGTCCTGGACCTGAGTTCAGTCCCGGGTTAGCGTTGCCGGTGACCGACTGATGGCCTGCTACCACCGCATCCTCGTCGCGATCGACGGCTCACCGGACGCTGAGGCGGCGCTCCACCACGCCGTCACCCTGGCCCGCGACCAGAACGCGCTGGTGACGCTGCTGACCGTGGCGCCGCCGCCGGCAACGCCGATCGGGGTCGGCGCCAGCGCCCCGCCGGACATGCTCGACTTCCACACCAAGCTGCTGCGCGAGGCGACCGACTCGATCCCGGACGACATCGGCGTGCGGACCCGGCTCGAGCGCGGCAACGCCGCCGAGGTGATCCTGACGATCGCGCGAGACGAGGAGCACGACCTGGTGGTGATGGGCTCACACGGTCACAGCCGTGTTCACCGCGCCCTGCTCGGCTCGGTCTCCGAGAAGGTCCTGAAGGCGAGCACCGTCCCCGTCCTCCTGATGCGATCGCCGGGCGTCAGGGTCAAGCCAACGACCGAGGCGGCTACCAACTAGCTGTCGCTACTCACAACGTTGTTCCAGCTCGGCGAGCCGAGCTGCGGGCGGCCTGTGGCCGATGGAGCCGTGTCTTCTTCTGAAGTTGTAGTGGTCGAGCCAGCCGGATAGGGCTGCGGTGCGC
>Ga0081540_1002646_pt1 | contig 14560 bp, 17 predicted proteins | sample TabmetS2T1R1_FD_71024 | JGI IMG/M metagenome (GOLD analysis project Ga0081540, IMG submission 71024) | Tabebuia heterophylla rhizosphere microbial communities from the University of Puerto Rico - S2T1R1 | ecosystem: Host-associated > Plants > Roots > Rhizosphere ... | reverse complement strand
TCCCCTACCGGCTGCTGCCCTCCCACCAGGCCGAGTTCTCGGAGCCGTTCGCTACCCAGGGACCGGGAGGCATCTTCCCGTAGTCCCGGCGCCGGGCCTCATCAGGAGCCGGCGTGGCGGTCGCAAGAACGAGGAGCACGAGACCGAGGAGCAACGCCCTGCGGACGCGGACCGTCGCCGGGACGCTTCGCCGACTCAGTGCTTCCCGCGCCCCACCCACGCTCCATCCTTGCCGTGCGGGACCACGAAGACGTCCCGATGCGCGTACCAGCGTCCTCCGTTGTAGTAGCCCCGCGCCGGCCACTGGGCGTACTCGCCGTTGAAGGCGTGCCAGTGGCCGAATCCCTTGCCCCACCACGCGAACCGCCCCGGACCGGCGACGAGGTACGGCTGCGGCCCCAGCCCCCAGACCCATGGCGCCACCACCCAGGTCCAGCCGACGGACGGGGAGTAGACGTACATCTGCGGGACGGCGCCGCTCTTCGGGACGTAGACGTAGGACTCGGCGTAGGGAGTCCAGACCCAGCCGTACTGGTCCGTGTAGGCCCACTGCCCCTGGCTCGAGGCTTCGGCCGCCGCCACGGCCGCGCTCTCCTGCTCGGGAGGCGCTGGCGCGGGAGCCGCTGGCATCGTCGGCTGGGCGGTGGGTGGCGGCGCTGGCGGGGCCACCGACACGGGACCCGTGCTCGGAGGTGGCCCGGGTGGAGTCGCCTGCGTGGTCTGAGCATGGGCCGCGAGCAGCGGTAGAACGATCATCGTGGCGAGCAGTGGTCTGTTCATGACGGAGGTGGGGGTGGCCACAGCCCTTCCGGCGGTGGCGGCGGGGGAGGAGGAACCCATTCCGGGGGAGGCCCGGGCGGGGGACGTCCAGAGAACTGACCGAGTGACCGCAGCGAGCCTCCGATCGCGGCGACCCGCTCGCCCGGGACGAGACTCGGTTGATACGCGAAGCGAAAGACCTGCCCGCCGCCGTCGTCGAACCGCACGCCGACGTCGAAGTGGCTCTCCGCGGGCCCGCCCCTGCTGGCGGCCGCTCCCACGGCTGCACCGCCCGCGGCACCGGCGATCGTTCCGAAGCCACTGCCACCGGTGAGCCCTCTGCCGAAGAGCCCACCGACCAGAGCGCCGACCACCGCACCGCCCGCTTGATTCCCCTGCTCCTCGACGGTGGTCTGCCGGATCCAGGAGACCTCGCCAAACCGCTCGGGAGGCGGTGCAGCCCACGTGGTGCTGGTCGTCCTGGTCGTGGTGCACCCTGCGAGGGCCAGGAGCACCACTGCTGCGAGCTGACGTTTCAGTGGACACCCCCGTGCGCCGAATGGGCAGTCACCACTCGCTGGGCGGCGGGAAGCTAGCAGCGCATCCCGGAACGACACGACCCTCCGCGAGTCACTGCACGCTATCGGTCATCGCACCCGCTGCGCTGCAACCAGGTCGTGTCCTCGTTGCTTTCACCACCAGTCCTGGTCTCCCGAATCGGAGCTCAGCTGACGCGCCGTAGCTCCGGCACCGCCCGCAGCGGCCGGTGCCGCGCATCCCACTTCTCCCGGAGCGCCAGGAACGGCTCCTCGATCAGGACGAAGGTCACCGCGGCCACGAGAGCGGACGCGAGGATCGCGACGAGGTACGCCACCGCGGCCAGCAGCCATCCTGAGCCGACGAGGGGAACCAGCTCCCGGGTCAGCCGCGGCAGGAGCCGGGGCAGCACCTCGAAGTGGTTCAGATACATCCCGTACGACAACCGGGACAGCACGTGGAACGCCCGCCACGCGGTGAGTGTCCGGACGCGCGGACCGGCGCGCAACCCGAGCGCGACCATGCCTCCGTAGATCAGCCCGAGACCGGTGAAGCTGAAGAGTGTCTGGTCGATCCCCCGGAGCGCGAATCCGGCGACGATCGCCAGCAGGGGCAACCGCCACGGATGCGGATGGTCCGGGGAGAGCGTCTCCGGGCGCTTCACCGACGCCCAGGCGAGGAACAATCCCACCAGCAGCCCGTCGCAGTGGGTGTGGATGGGCCCGTACATCCAGGCCAGGCCGCGCTCGCCGGTGGCGGCGGCCGACACCGCGCGCACCACCGGCATCAGCGCGAGCAGCCCGAGCGGCGCCCAGGCCTGTCCCTTCGGCCCGAAGAGTCGCTGCACACCGAGCAGGAGCAGCGGGACGATCAGGTAGAACTGCTCCTCGGTGGAGAGCGACCACCCGCCGCTGACCTGCCCCTGCACGTAGTTGGAGAGGAAGACGAGGTCCGGCCAGATGCCGTGTGACTTCCCCAGCGCGAGCGCCAGGAACGCGACCCAGGCGAAGTAGAGCGGCCAGATCCGCAGCCCGCGCCGCATCAAGAAGCGGGGCACCTTCACCGAGTTCGTGCGCTGTAGCTCGCGCTGGAGCTGGCGTCCGATGAGGAAGCCGGAGAGGACGAAGAAGAGGTCCACCCCGGTCCAGCCGTACCGGAAGAGCGTGGAGCCCCAGACCGAGGAGGGCGCGAGCTCCGAGCCGCCGACCGCGAGGTGATTTCCGATCACCAGGACGATGGCCGCGGTGCGGAGTGCGTCGAGCGAGGGGAACGTTCCCGGCGGAGGAACGAACAGCGACCGGAGCGCGCGCCCCGGCCACCGTTCCCCCAAGCCTCCTCCGTTGATGCTCTCACCCACGCCCGTGGACGAAGGTGGGTGGCCCGCTCCCGGCGCGCAACGGCGCGCGTCCCGGAAGCCGGCCATCGTCGAGTCCCGGACGGAGCAGCCGCCCGGGATCCCGACCTCAGGCGAGGTCGAAGAGGAGGACCTCGGAGGGCGCGTCGCCGGTCAGGGTGAGCGTGCGCTCGTCGGAGATGGCCGCGCCATCGCCGGCGGAGAGGACCACGTCGCCGAGGCGGATCTGTCCGCGCGCGACCTGGACCCAGGCGTGCCGGCCCGGGGCGAGGGTGTGGGTCACGGTCTGCCCCTTGCCGAGGAGGGTCGTGTAGACCCGCGCGTCCTGGTGAATGGTCACGCTGCCGTCGGCGGCGTCGGGCGAGGCGATGAGGCGGAGCTGCCCCTGGCGCTGCTCGGGCGGGAAGCTCTTCTGCTCGTAGCCCGGAGCGATGCCGCGCCGACCGGGGACGAGCCAGATCTGGAGGAAGTGGACCGGCTCGGAGCGCGAGGCGTTGAACTCGCTGTGCATGACGCCGGTGCCGGCGCTCATCCGCTGCAGGTCACCCGGCCGGATGACGCCGCCGCCGCCGGTCGAGTCCTCGTGGGCCAGACCGCCCTCGAGGACGTAGGAGAGGATCTCCATGTCCCGGTGGCCGTGGGTGCCGAAGCCCTGGCCTGGCTGGACCTTGTCCTCGTTGATCACCCGGAGGGCGCGGAAGCCCATGTTCTCCGGGTCGTAGTAGTCGGCGAAGGAGAAGGTGTGGTGGGTGTCGAGCCAGCCGTGGTCGGCGTGGCCCCGCTCGTTGCTCTTGCGAACCTGGATCATGGCAAGGAGGACTTAACCCAGCCCGGGGCGGAGGCTCGTCCCTCCCCGGGCAACGGTCCGTCTCGTGGCGAGCAACTGGCCCGGCTTTCGTTATGGTGGGCCGCCGTGCTGAAGACCCTCGCGGCGACTCGCTACGTCACCCCGCTCCGGGAGGGCGGAAGCCTGCCGGCGATCGTCGAGGCCGACGACGACGGACTGTACGTCGTGAAGTTCCGCGGGGCGGGGCAGGGGCCGCGGGCGCTGGTGGCGGAGGTGGTCGCCGGCGAGATCGGCCGGGCGCTCGGGCTGCCGGTGCCGGCGCTCGCCCTGGTGACGCTGGACCCGGACATCGGGCGTACCGAGCCGGACGGGGAGATCCGGGACCTCCTCAAGGCCAGCGTGGGCCTGAACCTCGGCGTGGACTACCTCCCGGGCGCGCTCGGGTACGATCCGGCCGCGTCCACCCCGCCGCCCGCTCAGCTCGCCGCTGACATCGTGTGGTTCGACGCGCTGGTGCTCAACGTGGACCGGACCCCGCGAAACCCGAACCTGCTCGAGTGGCACCGGCGGCTGTACTGCATCGACCACGGGGCGAGCCTCTACGTGCACCACGACTGGGCAGAGGCGCCGTCCCGGGCCGCGTCGCCGTTCCCGCAGATCAAGGACCACGTGCTGTTACCGGTCTCGGGGGAGATCCGCGCGGCGGGCGATCGCCTTCGCCCGAAGCTCACCCCGGCGCTCCTCCGGGCGGTGGCCGACGCGGTGCCGGACGCGTGGCTCCCGGAAGATCCGACCGTCGGCGGGGCGCGCGCCCAGCGCCACGCCTACGTGGAGTGGCTGTCGCGCCGCGTGGCGGACGCCGAGCTGTTCGAGGAGGAGGCCGACCGTGCCCGCACCCTGCGCGTTTGACTACGCGGTGGTCCGGATCGTCCCCCGGGTCGAGCGCGGCGAGTTCCTGAACGCCGGGGTCATCGTCTGGTGCCTGGCGCAGGACTACCTCGCGGCGCGGGTGGCGCTGGACGTGGCGCGGCTCCGGGCGCTCGACCCCACCGCGGACATCGACGCGATCTCCGCCCACCTCGCGGCGGTGCCGCGGATCTGCGCCGGGGACGCTGCCGCCGGGCCGGTGGCGCGGCTTCCGCCGAAGGAGAGGTTCCACTGGCTGGTCGCGCCGCGGAGCACGGTCATCCAGACCTCGCCGGTGCATGCCGGGCGGGCGGAGGTGCCGGACGCGGCGCTGGCCCGCCTGTTCAAGACGCTCGTGGAGTCGGGGACGTGAGGAATCCCGAGCCGGCGCCGGCGCGAATCTTCCTGCTCTCGCCGGCGCGGTGCGACGGGGTGCGGATGATGATGCTGCGGCGGAAGGCCGCGCAGTTCGCGCTCGCAGTGGAGCTTCGCTCGGAGACGGGCGCGACGCTGGGGGATGTCTTCGCCTTCACCAGCGGTCTCTACTTCCGCGGGAAGCTGACCTACGCGCGGAGCTTCGGCCCCTCCTGGGTGATCACTCCCGGCGCAGGGCTGGTCGAGCCCGAGCGACGCATCCGCCCCCGCGACCTCGACGCCTGGGCGAAGGTGCGGGTCGACCTCGAGGACCGCCGCTACCGTCGTCCGCTGGAGCGGGATGCACGTGCCCTCGCCGAGCGGCTCCCCGGGACCGAGGTGGTGCTGCTCGGAAGCATCGCCAGCGACAAGTACGTGGATCTCTTGCTCGACGTGTTCGGCGACCGGCTGCACTTCCCGGTCGACTTCGTTGGGCGGGGCGACATGAGCCGCGGCGGGCTGTTGCTTCGCTCGGCCCGGAGCGGCACCGAGCTGACGTACGGACCGGTGCGCGGTGCCATCCGTCACGGGCCTCGCCCGCCGCGACTCCCGAAGCTGTCGCGCGCCTAGCTTCGCGCGCCCAGGGCGACGAGAAGCTCGTCCAACTGGTCGAAGCTCTCGCCCATCTCAGCCGTGCCCCCGGAGGCGATGGCCTCGTCGAGCGCCTTCTTCGAGGGATAGAGGTCGCGCATGACGAGCAGCGTCTTGCCGCCCTTCTCCTCGAAGGTCAGCGTGGTGACCTGCCCACCTTCGGCACCTTCCTCGTTCGTCCAGACGAGGCGCGAGTGCGGTGTCACCTCGAGGTACCTCCCGAAGAACTCCATCGGCTGCGGGGCCTCGGGGTGGCGGAACACGAGACGGTACCTGCCCCCCACGCGAACATCGGCCTCGCAGGAAAGAAGGGACGCGCCGCACGACTTCGGGACCCACCACCGCTCGAGCAGCTCGGGCTGGGTCCACGCCTCGAACACGATGCGCGCCGGGGCGTTGAAGGTTCGTGTGACGACGATCTCGCGCTCGGACTTCCGTTCCGCCGTCGTGGGGCTCTTCAGGGGGGTGGGCTCACTCTCACTTCTTGCGTCCATCGACCTTCTCCTTGCGTTTCAGTTCTTCGAGAACCTCGTCCAGCGCGTCGAAGCGTGATGCCCAGAGCTGCCGGTATCCCTCGATCCAGGCCATCTCCTCCTCCAGTCGGCGCGGGCCGAGCTTGCAGGTCCGCACGCGCCCGACCTTCTCCGTGGCGACGAGCCCGGCCTGCTCCAGGACGCCGACGTGCTTCTTCATGCCCGTGAGGGTCATGTGGAACTTCTCGGCGAGATCGGTGATCGACGCGTCTCCTCGTCCGAGCTGCGCGAGAACGCCGCGCCGGGTCGCGTCCGAGAGCGCGGCGAACGAGGCATCGAGGCGGGGACCAGAAAACTGAACCATGTGGTTCAGTGTCTAGCGCACCGATTGGCGGGACGCAAGGGGAGTTTCCGGGACCTCGACGACAGCTTCCGGTTCAGCTTGCTCGCCTGAGTACTGGCTTGGTCACGCACCGAGGAGCGCGCGGACCAGCCCCAACACCCCACCGGCGAGCACGACGTAAGCCACGTTCACCTTCTTCCCGCCGAGGACCAGCACCACGAAGGCCACGACGCCGAGGATCGCCGTGATCCAGTCGACATGGCCATCGTGGAAGACCGTCGCCTTCGCCAGCGCCAGTGACACGGCCGCCATCAGCGCCAGCACTCCCGCGGTCACGCCCTGGAGGAAGGGCTGCACTCCCGGCCAGGCGGTGATCCGGTCCAGGTGCGGCGCCCCGGCGAGGACGAACACGAACGACGGCAAGAAGAGCCAGAACCCGGCGCACACCGACGACGCGAATCCGACGCCCAGCGGGTGCCCGGCCAGGTACCCGATGAACACGCCGATGCTGATCAGCGGTCCCGGCGTCGTCTCGCCGAGCGCCAGCGCGTCGACCATCTGGCGGTCCGTCAGCCATGCCGCCTGCAGCACCGCGCCCTCCCGGAGCAGCGGCAGCACCGCGTAGGCCCCGCCGAAGGAAACCAGGCCGACCTTGAGGAAGAAGAGCGACACGTCCCGGAGCCGCTCGAGCGCCGGCGCCGCCGCCTCCGCAGGGGCCGACACCATCAGCGCGAGCAGTCCCGCCGCAGTTCCCGGCGCGCGCAGCCGCGAGCGGAGGATCGACACCGCCCCGCACCCGAGCAGCAGCGGCACGAACCCGACGTGGAGGAAGAACGAGGCGCCGAACGCCAGCACGGCGAGCACCCTCTGGAACCCGCTCCGCAGCGCCGCCTTGCTCAGCCGCAACATCGCCGAGGCGAGGAGCGCCAGCGCCACCGGCCGAAATCCCGATAACACTCCCAGGACCTCTGGCCGCGAGCCGAAGCGGACGTAGATCGCCGCCAGCGCCGACAGGGTGATGAACCCCGGGGCGATGAAGAGGAAGCCGGCGATCAGTCCGCCGACCACTCCCAGGACCCGCCAGCCGATGAGGATCGCCATCTGCGACGCCTCGGGGCCCGGCAGCACGTGCACGAAGTTCAGCGCGCGGACGAACTCGGCGTCGTCGATCCACCCCCGGCGCTCGACGCACTCGTCGTGCATCATCCCGAGCTGCGCGACCGGTCCTCCGAAGGCGAGCCAGCCGAGCCGGAAGAAAACCCGGATGAGCTCGGCGAAGGACACTGGGAGAGCAGGCATGCGGGCGCCGGGACCATCGCCCGTTTCATTGAACGGCATGCCGATTGCGACCTGCGCGGGCCGTCCCCACCCTCGGGCGTCATGGGAGGATACATGGCGTTGCGCAAATACTGGTGGGTTCTGATCCCGCTCGCGGCCGGGTTTGGCTGCGCCGGGTCTCAACAGGAACAGAAGGTTGCGAAGGCGGGTGGCAACTCGACCCTGCAGGACGAGGGGCCGGCGTCGGCCACCGCGCAGGGGACAGCCGAGCAGGGCGCCGGCGCAGCCGGGGCCGCTGGAGCAGGTGGCGTCGCCGCCGCAGGCCAGCCAGGCGCGACCCAGCTCGTGCCGTTCCAGGGCGCCAACGGCTTCACCGTGCTGATGCCGCCCAATCCCGAGAAGAACGAGCGCACCCAGGACACTCCGGGTGGCCCTGTCCAGGTGCACATCGCCTCGGCGCAGGATGCCTCTGGCAAGTACATGTCCAGCCTGAGCGAGTTCCCGAGGGGCAGCCTGAGCAAGGTCAAGAGCAAGGACCTGCTCGATTCGCTCCAGCAGGCCACCGTGCAGTCCATGGGTGGCACGCTGGTGAAGAGCCAGGACGTCCAGGTGGGCGGTCTGCCCGGACGTGAGTTCACCGCGACCGATCCCCAGGGCAGCGAGGTGACCGCCCGGGTGTTCGTCGGCGACTCGCGCGTCTACACGCTGGCCGGCACCTATCCCAAGGGCGGCCAGGTCCCCGGGTCGATCCAGCAGTTCCTCGGCTCGTTCCAGCCACCGGCGGGCACCGCGGGGGGGGGCAGCGGTCCGGCGGACAGCGCGGCCGCCTCGAGCGGCACGGCGAGCGGTCTGAGCAACACCGGCGCCGTTCAGGACACCCCGATCGCGGGGGACTCGATGACTGCCGGGTCCGACTCGAGCGCGACCAGCGCTCCAGCCCAGCCCTCGACCAAGTCGAAGAAGAAGAGCAGCCGGAGCAGCAGCTCGAGCAGCACCGGCTCCTCGACCGTCGACAGCGGCAGCCGCTAGTCGCGAGCTTGCGTCACGTGACGGCCCCGCGGATGCGCTCCGTGGGGCCGTTGGCGTTGCGGGTCAGGTTGGCGCGGACCAGTCACCGCCGGTGGGCCGGAGCAGCAGCTCGTGGGTCCAGGCGTCGGGCTTCTGGGAGTGGAGGTAGGCGCAGGCCTCGGCGATCCCCTCGGGCGTGATGAGGCGGTCGGCTCCGCCTTCCCCGGCGCGCGTCCGCTCGGAGGCGATCGGGCCGTCGACCGGGACGTAGGCGACGTGCACTCCGCCCGTCCGCCACTCCCGGGCCGCGACCTGGACCAGCGCCCGGAGCGCGTGCTGCGCGGCGCCGAGCGCAGCGAACCCTTCCTTGGTGCGGACCCCGGAAGAGGTGCCGATCTGCAAGAAGGTGCCGCTGCCGCGGTCGAGCATCGCCGGACCGACGGCGTGCAGGAGATTCCAGGTGCCCTGCGGATACGCGGCGAGCGATTGCGCGAGCTCGGTGGCCGGGATGTCCACCAGCGGCAACGAGCCGAAGCGGCCGCCCATGGTCTGGGCAGCGATGACCAGGTCCGGCGGGTCCTCGCCGAAGCCGGCCAGCGATTCCGGGCGCTGAAGGTCGCAGACCGCCGGAACGCCGCGGCCTCCGGCGGCGGTCACCTCGCGGGCGAGCGCCTCGACGTCCGACGCGGTCCGGGAGGCGCACACCACCCGCCAGCCCTTCCGCGCGAAATGCAGGGCGATCGTGCGTCCGAGCTTCCGGACGCCGACCATCAACAGGGTCTCGCTCACGGCCGGCTCAGCGAAGCGAGTCGCGCAGGGACTTCAGGCGGGTCAGCGCGTCGTCCATCAGCTTCTTGGAGGACTCGGTCGCCTGTTCCGCAGCGCGCTCCACCTTGAACAGCTCGGGCTCGAGCTTCGCCCACTGGTCCCTGGCGTCCATGCCTGCCAGGTGGAGCTTGACCTTGATCTCGTCTCGCAAGGTCTTCAACAGATCCACGCCTCGCTTCATCTCGGCCTTCAGATCGAGCTCGTTGGCCATGGCTGGAACCTCCTCGGTTGAGTCATAACTCCGGCCGAGAGGAAGTCCATGGCCATCGACCGAGAGACAGACGGCGTCATCCTGGTGATCGAGCCGCGCCCCCGGGATCTCGGTGGGTTCACCGTTCGCCGGCTTCTCCCCGCCGCAGGGAACCGGATGGTCGGGCCATTCATCTTTCTCGACCACATGGGGCCTGCGGTGATGGCCCCGGGCGCCGGGATGGACGTGCGCCCGCATCCCCACATCGCGCTGGCGACGGTGACCTATCTCTTCGAGGGGGAGATCATCCACCGCGACACCCTCGGGAGCGAGCTCGCCATCCACCCCGGCGACGTGAACTGGATGCTCGCCGGACGCGGCATCGCCCACTCCGAGCGGAGCAGCCCCGAGATGCGCGCGCGCGGTGTCCGGCTGCACGGGATCCAGAGCTGGGTCGCCCTGCCCATCGCCCACGAGGAAGATCCGCCTGCCTTCGTGCACCACCCCGCGAGCGCGCTGCCCCGGCTGAGCCGCGACGGCGCCGAGCTCGTGGTCATCGCCGGGACGGCCTACGGCGCGCGCTCGCCGGTGGGCGTGCTCTCGCAGACGCTCTACGTCGACGCGCGGCTGCAGCCCGGGGCGCGGCTCGAGGTGGACGCGACGCATCCCCAGCGGGCGGTGCAGGTGGCGGAGGGGGCGGTGCGGATCGGCGACCGGCGCCTCGCATCGGGGACGATGGCCGTCCTCCGGGTCGGCGCGCCGGTGGTGGTGGAGGCGGAGGAGCCCGCGCGGGTGATGCTGCTCGGCGGCGCGCCGCTCGATGGCGAGCGCCACATCTGGTGGAACTTCGTCTCCAGCTCGCGCGAGCGCATCGAGCGGGCAAAGGACGACTGGAAGGGCGGACGCTTCGGGAAGGTGTTCAACGACGAGAAGGAGTTCATCCCTCTCCCCGAGACCTGAGCCTCAGCCCGGGCGGCTGAATTCCATCACCCAGTTCGTCTCCCACGTCTTTCCGTCGAGCGAGAAGGCCTGCTCCCAGTGCCCCCGCCCTTCCGGGCGTCGCTCCCAGATGAACCTGACGAGGATCAGGCGGCCGCCCTCCCGGTCCTCGCCGTAGAAGGTGCCGCGATCCCCCTCGAACCCGCCGTGCACGGGCGGGCCCAGCACCACCCGCCGGGTGTCGGTCCAGTAGATGGACCAGCGACGCTCCCGCTCGTCGAAGAGCCGGACCGTCATTCCGGTGAACCCGCGGGTGGGGAACTCGATCTCGTCGATGTTCACCCGGCCGCCCAGTCGATGCTCGAACCGGGTGCGGCCCGGGAACTCCTCCCAGACGTGATCGCCGGTGAGCCGGCTGCGGAGGTAGCGGTTCTGGACCAGCCACGCTCCTTCCATGAAGTCGAAGTCGTGCACGTCGCCGGTCGGAAGCTCCATCGTCGTGTCCCTCACCACAGCGGTGACCTCGGAGTGGCCCGCAGCACCAGCGGTTCCGGGTCCCGGGCGATTCGCCGCCGCAGCGCGGGCACCACCTCCTCGGCCCAGGAGAGGTCTGCCGCGAGGAGCGCCAGGTGGCGGCGCAGCGCCCCCTCGTCGGGAAAAGCCGAGAGGCACACCACGACGTCCGCGTCCTTGCGGATCGGCAGCCGCGGGTAGTCGTTCGGCGCGTGCTCGGTCTCGAGCCAGGCCACGACCGGCGCCCCGGTTCCCTCCAGCGCCGGCTCCACGTTCTCCAGGCAGAAGTCGATGAGGTCGTCGACTCCCGGCGCGCGGTGGAGGATGCGGAGGAGGAGGCGGGCGGTCTCGCGCGTGCCCGCCGCGGACGGCTTGCGCCTCGGAAACGCACCGTGAGGACGCACCGGGTGGAGCAGGAGCACGTCGTCCGAGTCGATCATCGTGCCGTTGGCAGCATCGCGGTGCTCCGCCCAGACCGGGCCTCCATAGAAGGCCTCCAGGGACGTGCGCCGGCTCGCCATGTCGGCGAAGCCGCGGAACCAGACGAAGCGGTCGGGACGGTCGAGGTCCTCGAACTGCCCGAGGACGCGGATGCCCACCGCCTCCTGGGGCTCGATGAACTCGCGCTCGAACAGCTCGACCAGGGTGTCCCGGCGGCGGGGATGGAGTGTGTACTGCCGGAGCTCGACGACGCTGCAGGGAACCATGTGCGGCAACCTGCCGTCCGGCTGGTATTCTTCTCAAGGCCAGATGAGGACCATCGGAACAGACCAGAAACGCACCCTCGCCAGCTTGCTGTTGAAGGTGGACCGCAAGACCTCGGCGCCCCTGCACGCGCAGATCGACCAGGCGCTGCGGGCGCGCATCCTCTCCGGCGCGGTCCGACCGGGAACGCGACTCCCGTCGTCGCGGAGCCTCGCCTCGGAGCTGGGAGTGGCCCGCACCACCGTGCTCCAGGCGCTCGAGGCCCTGCAGGCCGAGGGGTACCTGGTCGCGGCGCCGCGCTCGGGCGTGCGGGTCGCCCCCGAGCTTCCCGTGGAGGGGCTCACCTCTCCGCCGGCGCGTGCCGCGCATGCCGGCTCGCCACCCCGGCTCTCCGCAGCGGCCCGCGCGCTGGCCGGGCTCGGGACCGGAGCCCCGCGGCTCGGACCGGCGCCGCGTCCGTTCCGTCCGGGGCTGCCGGCGCTGGACCTCTTTCCGGTCGCGCTCTGGTCGCGGCTGGTCGGTCGCGCGCAGTCGCGAGCCAGCGCGCGTCTGCTCGAAGGTGGAGAGCCGGCGGGACACCCGGGCCTCCGCCGGGCGATCGCCGAGCACGTCGTCGCGGCCCGAGGAGCCCGGTGCAGCCCGGAGCAGGTCTTCATCACCGCCGGCACCCAGCAGGCCTTCGAGGAGGTGCTGCGGCTGGTGGTCGACCCGGGCGACTCGGTGTGGCTCGAGGACCCTGGCTACCTCGGCGCGCAGCGGGCGGTGCTCGGCGCCGCGGCGCGCGGGGTGCCGGTGCCGGTGGACGACGAGGGGCTCGACGTGGAGGCGGGCATCCGCCGGGCGCCCGACGCGCGTCTGGTCATCCTCGCGCCGTCTCACCAGTACCCGCTCGGCGTGACGCTCTCGCTCGCGCGGCGGATGGCGCTGCTCCGCTGGGCGGCGGCGGAGCGGGCGATGATCCTCGAGGATGACTACGACAGCGAGTTCCGCCACCGCGGGCGTCCGCTCACCGCGCTCCAGGGCCTCGACGACGCCGGCCGCGTTCTCTACGTGGGCACGTTCAGCAAGACGATGTTCCCCGGGCTCCGGCTCGGCTACGTCGTGGTGCCGCCGACCCTGGTCGACGTGTTCGGCGTTGCGCGCGCCTCGCTGCCGGCTCCGGCCTCCGCTCTCGAGCAGGCGGCGCTGGCGACGTTCATGGACGAGGGGCACTTCGCCCGCCACCTGCGGCGGATGCGCGGCGTCTACCGCGAAAGGGCCGAGGTGCTGCTCGACGCCCTCCACGCGCGGTGCGCAGGAGTGCTCGAGCCCAGGCCGTGCGACACCGGGATGCAGCTCTGCGCGATGCTCCCCGCGGGAACGTCCGACCTGGCGGTCGCCGAGCGTGCCGCTCGAGTCGGCGTCGAGGCCGCTGCGCTGTCGGAGTACCGGCTCACTCGTCGTGGACGAGGCGGGCTGGTGTTCGGATTCGGCGCCATCCGTCCCCCGGCGATCCGGACCGCGGTCGAGACGCTGCAGGGGGCGCTCGAGGCAGCCTGACGGCGCGATGCTGGGGGACGCTGATGTGGCGGCGCGACGGCACCGCTCTCTTGGGCTCAGCGACCGGTGCTCGCCCGTGCGCGGTCACACTCCTCGCAGCCGGCGTCGGCCGGATGGAGGAAGAGGAGCGGCTCGGCCTCCAGCTTCGAGATGCCGAGCTTCACCACGTCGCGGCTCCGGAAGAGGCGCGCGTGCGCGTTTCCCACGAGACCTTCCGCCTGCAGCCCCGCGGCCCGCAGCCACCCGTCGGCGGCGGCGAATCCCTGGCAGCAGTGGTCGTTCTCGCCGTACTCCACCCGGACCGGTACGCCGTCGCGCACGAGGGTGATCGCGTTCTGGACGCGGTACCGGACCCCGGCCAGCAGCTCGGCCAGGTGCAGGGTGGTGTTGGCGTCGTGCCCCACGCCGAGGAGGAGCACGCGGCCGTCGAGCGCGCGCACCCGGTCCACCGGGCTGCCGGGCGCGTGTGGCGGAAGGGTCATCGCTCCGCTGACGACCTCCTCGGCCCTGGCCCCGATGGCGGCGAAGGCGAACGGATGCGCGCTCCGCTTCACGCCCGGCAAGCGCCAGAACGTATCGGCCAGCACGCCCAGGTCCGGCGAGGCGGGCGTGGTCGCTCGGTCGAAGGGAAGGTCGTCACGCCCGGTCCACGAGGGCATCACCAGCGTTCCCTCGGGTCCGAGCACCTCGAGCAGCGCGGCGAGCACTCCCCGTGGACCGCCCTCCACGGGACGCAGCGCCCGGAACGAGGCATGCGCCAGGAGCACCTGTCCCGGCGCCACACCCAGCGTCCGGAGCTGCTCGGTCAGCATGGTCTTGGGCACGTCCACGCCGGATGCAACATCGGGGCGAGCGCGCTCCATTCCGCGCCCTTGCACTCCCCCGCCGGCGTGCACACCCCGGGGTGCATGGGACTCAAGCGACTCGAGGGACTGAGGGTGGCGATCCTGGCCGCGGACGGCTTCGAGCAGGTCGAGCTGACCCGGCCGCTACGAGAATTGCTGAAGCAGGGGGCACGGGCGGACATCGTCTCGCTCCACCGCGGAGGCATTCGCGGGATCAAGATGCTCCACCCGGGCATCAAGCTCCGGGTGAACCGCACCGTCGACCGGGTGAGCGCGGCCGACTACGACGCGCTCCTCATCCCCGGTGGCTTCATCAATCCCGACCTCCTCCGCCAGAGCGAGAAGGCGAAGACGCTGGTCACCGCCTTCGACGTCGCCGGCAAGCCCATCGCCACGCTCTGCCACGGCCCGTGGGTCCTGGTGTCCGCCGGGCTGGTGCGGGACCGGAAGCTGGCGGCGTGGCCGGGGATCCAGGACGACATCCGCAACGCCGGAGGGACCTGGATCGACGAGCCGCTGGTCCGGGACGGGAACTGGATCTCGAGCCGCTC
>Ga0081540_1002645_pt1 | contig 14563 bp, 15 predicted proteins | sample TabmetS2T1R1_FD_71024 | JGI IMG/M metagenome (GOLD analysis project Ga0081540, IMG submission 71024) | Tabebuia heterophylla rhizosphere microbial communities from the University of Puerto Rico - S2T1R1 | ecosystem: Host-associated > Plants > Roots > Rhizosphere ... | reverse complement strand
GGGGGGGGGCCTGCCCGGGTACGGGGGGCCCGCCCCTCGGCTCGAGCGCGACGCGGTGATCCGTCGGGTGGCCGTCGACGCCGGCGCTCGACCGCTGGAGGGAGCGCGCGCCGTCGACGTCCGCCGCGAGGAGGGGCGCGTGCGCGAGGTCGTCCTGGTGCTCCCCGGCTCGGGCCGGGCCACCCGGGAAGGGCCGGCGACCACGACGGTGCAGTGCCGCACGCTGGTGGTGGCGGACGGCGCACGGTCCCAGCTGGGCAGGGCCCTGGGCCGGACCTGGCACCGGAACACGGCGTACGGCGTGGCGGCCCGGGCCTACCTGAAGTCCGGGCGCGCGGACGACCCGTGGATCTCCTCACACCTCGAGCTGCGCGGATCGCTGGGCGAGCTGCTGTCGGGGTACGGCTGGATCTTCCCGCTCGGCGACGGCGAGGTGAACCTCGGCGTCGGCACGCTGGCGACGGCCCGCCATCCAGCCGACGTCAACCTCCGGTCGCTGCTGATGCACTACGCCGGGCTGCGGCAGGAGGAGTGGCAGCTCGATGGCGAGCCGCGGGGCGTGTGGTCGGCGCTGCTGCCGATGGGCGGCGCCGTCTCCGGGGTCGCCGGGCCGAACTGGGCTCTGATCGGGGACGCCGCCGGCTGCGTCAACCCGCTGAACGGGGAGGGGATCGACTACGGCCTCGAGACGGGCCGGCTGCTCGCCGAGCACCTGAGCGCCGGTGCCGGGCGGCCGGACGCCGACCTGTCAGCCACCTGGCCCGCGCTGCTGCGGACGCACTACGGGCAGGCCTTCTCGATCGCCCGACGGCTCGCGGGTCTGCTGACCGTCCCCGGTCTGCTGCCGGCCGCCGGGCCGGTCGGCATGCGCTCCAGGACGCTGATGAAGCTCGCCCTGCGCGTCATGGGCAACCTCGTGACGCCCGAGGACGCCGACCTTCTCGCCCTCCTGTGGCGCGCCGCCGGCCGCCTGTCGGCCCGTCTCGACGACCGCCCGCCCTTTACCTGACGAGCCCTCGCTGCGCGGGGAACGCGGTCACCCCGAAGAGGAAGGGCGAGAGGAGGGATCGTCCGGGTCGGCCGGGACCTCCGGCAGCAGGGCCGGCTCCGCCGACTCTGCGGCCCGGTCCTGGTGGTCGAGGTCGAGAACCTCTTCGGCGGGGTCGGGCACCGAACCCGGCGGGTCGCCGCCGGCGACAGTGGACTGGAGGTCCTCCGGGGCCACCTCTGCGGTCCGCGGATCGGCGTTGGCGCCCGGAAGGCCACCCGTTGCGCCGACGCTGTCGGCGCGCTCATCGGGTGGAACGAAGGGGGTTCGTTCCGTCATGCCTCAGGCATACCCGATGATCGGCGCAGGGTGCACGTCCGGGCGCGCCACGCCGACAGCTTGACACGCCCGGGTGCCCATGATGTTTCGTCCGTGATCCACCGGGTAATCCCGGGTCAGCCCCTAGCGACAAGGAGAACGAACAACATGATCATCCTTGGTGTGGTGCTGCTCCTCATCGGCATCCTGGCCCACATCCCGATCCTCACCTGGATCGGCGTCATCCTGCTCGTTGTCGGCGCGGTCCTCCTGATCGCCGGCAGCACCGGCCGCGCGATCGGCGGTCGCCGTTACTGGTACTGAGGGCCGCAAGGAGCGCACGACGACGCTCGCGTGACCACCCCTCACGCTCGTCGGCACGACCTCATGGAGAGCCCCGGCCTCGGCCGGGGCTCTGCCACGCCCTGATCCGGGCACGGCGAACGCGGACGACCGATCCCGGTCGGCACTGCGCCACCGCGTCCAGGTCGCTCCGCCCGATCATGCCGAGCACCGGGTACCCGCCGGTCACCCCGGCGTCCGGCCCCAGCACCACCAGCTCGCCGGACGGCGTGAGCTGCACGCTGCCCACCAGCACGGGAAAGCTCGGCAGCCCGGCCGGCACCTCCGCGAGCCGTGCGGCGATCCGCGACCCCGGGTCAGCTGCCAGCCGCACCCCCATCCGGTCGCTCCGCTGGCCCACCACCCACGCCGCCCGCTCGAGCGCGAGCCATGCCTCGTCGTCGAGCAGATCGTCATGGGGGCCGAGGAGGAGCTCGAGCCCGACGTCGCCGTCGACGACCGGGGACGCCGGCACCGGCTCGTAGCACGGCTGCCCGACGACCTCGCTCGCCACCGGCAGCACATCCCCCGCGGTCAGCGGCGGCAGGCCGATCCCGCCGCCGGTGTCCCTGGACCGGCTGCCCAGCACCGACCGCACCGCCAGCCCACCCCGGACGGCGACGTACGCGCGCACCCCGGCCGGCGCCGTCCGCAGCCTCAGCTGCGTGCCGGCCGGCACGAAGAGGGCGACCTCGCCGCTCTCCTGGCGCGCGCCGACGTGTACGGGGCAGGGAGCGCCCGTGACCGCCACGATCAGGTCCCCGTCCGCCAGGCACGTCAGCCCACCCATCAGCACCTCGAGGCCCGCCGCCGGCTCGGGGTTCCCCACGAGTCGCTGGGCCCTCGCGTGCGCTGCCCGGTCGAACGCGCCCGAGGGTGCCACGCCCCAGGGCTCCCGCCTCGGCCGGCCGAGGTCCTCGACGAGGGTCAGCAGCCCGGGGTCGACCACACGGACGACGGTCACGGCGTCGCTCTCGCGGCATCGTCCCGCGGCGCGAAGCGAACCCGGTCCCCCGGCGCGAGCAGGGCCGGCGGCTCGGCGGACTCGTCGAACAGCACCGCGTCCGTGCGGCCCAGCACGTGCCAGCCGCCAGGCATGGCCTGGGGGTAGATGCCGGCCTGATCGGCGGCGATCGCCACCGCGCCCGCCGGCACCCGGGCGCGGGGGGAGTCGCGGCGCGGCAGCCGCAGGGAGGGATCCAGGCCCTCCAGATACGGGAAGCCGCGGGAGAAGCCCAGACAGGCGACGGTGTAGGTCGGCGCGCTGTGCCGGGCGACGACGTCGCGGACGTCGAGGCCGAGCCGCGCGGCGACCTCAGGAAGGTCCTCGCCGTCGTAGCGCACGGGAACCTCCACGAGCCGGCCGGAGGGGCCGACGTCGGGGCCGGCAGGCAGCGCTGTCACCGCCTGGACGAGGGCGGCGAGGTCCGCGCCGGGCAGCGGGGTCACGAGCACCGAGCGCAGTCCGGGCCGTCCTTCGGCCGGCAGCTCGGACGCCGACAGCGCCGCGCACAGCGCCAGCGCTTCGGCGTTCGTCGAGGTCTCGACGAGGAGTCCGGCGTCCTCGCCGTAGCGGCGGACTCGTCGCACGACCATGATCAGTGCACGACGGCGAAGGCGGCGAGCTCGTGGCCGGCTTCGACGAGGGCCTTCCGCACCGCTGCCGCGATCGCCGCCGCGCCGGGGGTGTCCCCATGCACGCAGAGCGACCCGAAGCCTCCCTCGTCGGCACGTCGGACCGCCTGAGCCGCGGCCGCCGCCGGTTCGGTGAGCAGTGCCCCGGGCGCCGACCTCGGCAGCAGCCTCCCGTCGGGACCGTACCCGCGATCCGCGAAGGCCTCGGCCACCACCGTCAGTCCGGCGGACGCCGCCAGCTCGGCCAAGCGACCCCCGGGCTGGGTGAGCACAGCGGCCGCCGGATCCCAGGCCACCACGGCCGCCACCAGCGCGCTCGCCTGGGCGGCGTCGTCGAGCACCCGGTGGTAGAGCGCGCCGTGCGGCTTGACGTACCGGGCCCGGCCGCCCGCGACGCGGGCGAGCCCGTCGACGGCCGCGACCTGGTACAGCACGTCGGCCTCGAGGTCGGCGGCAGCGACGTCCATGGCCCGGCGGCCGAAGCCGGCGAGGTCTCGGTAGGAGACCTGCGCCCCGACCACGACCCCGAGGTCCACGCAGGCCGCGACCGTGTCGTAGATGGTGCGCGCATCGCCGGCATGGAAGCCGCACGCGACGTTCGCGCTGGTCAGCAGGGGCAGGAGGGCCGCGTCGTCGCCGAGCCGCCAGCGGCCGAAGGACTCGGCGACGTCCGCGTTGAGATCGATGCGCATCTCATGCTCGGGAGGGCCGGGGGATCACCCGCCCGATTCTGCCTCGGCTGCCTCTCCGGCAGCAGCTGGAGAGGCAGCCTGGCGAGGCCCCACAGGTTGGGCCGTTACCGTGGAGTGTCCATCCGTCCCTTCGCCGAAGGTTCTCCGTGAAGCTGTCCGCGCCACCGCCCGCACGACGCGGTGCCCTCGTCCTCGCCACCGCCCTGTTCGCCGCCGCCGCTCTGGCGGCCTGCGGCGCGGGCTCGAAGAGCTCGTCCAGCGCGTCGTCCTCGTCGTCCGGGGCCACCACCAGCGTTGGCGTCAAGGTCACCGGCGGGTTCGGTCAGAAGCCCACCCTCACCGTGCCGAGCACGCCCGCGCCGACGAAGCTGACTACCGACGTCCTCGCTCAGGGCAGCGGTGCGGCGGTGACCTCCGGGCAGAGCCTGATCGTCAACTATCTCGGCCAGACCTGGACGCCGAAGGACGGCAAGCCCAACGTCTTCGACAACTCCTACGACAAGCATCAGCCGTTCGCGTTCCCGCTCGGGAAGCAGGCCGTCATTCCGGGCTGGGACCAGGCGCTGGTCGGGCAGAAGGCGGGCAGCCGCCTGCTGCTGACGATCCCCCCGAACCTGGCCTACGGAACCACGAAGGACGCGAGCCAGCCGCTGGCCGGGCAGACTCTGCTCTTCGTCGTCGACGTCATCGGCGGGTACAACGTGAACTCGACCGCGACGGGCGCTCCGGCGAGCACCGTGCCCGCCGGGTTCCCGCAGGTGAAGTCGGCGTCCGGGAAGGTGCCGACCGTCACCTCCGTCAAGGGTGTGAAGCTCGGCAAGACGCCGCAGTCGGCGCTGCTCATCAGGGGCACGGGCCCGGCGATCGACCCGAAGAAGACGCTCGTGGTCCAGCTGCTGCAGGTGAACGCGAAGACCGGCAAGGCGCTGCAGTCGACCTGGTCCGGAGCCGGTCCGCAGCCGATCTCCGGCACTGACGCGCTGCAGGCGGTCTCGGCGTTCAAGGGCGCCTCCGTCGGCAGCCGTGCCGTCGTGCTCAGCCCGGCACCCACGAGCTCCTCCCAGCAGGGCGTGGTCGTCGTCGTCGATGTGTTGGGCGAGTTCTGAGCCCGTCCAGCACCGGTCCTCGCGTGCACCCCGCCCGCACGCCGAGCGGCGCGGCCTTCGTAGGGTGGGCGCGACCGATGCCACGAGGGACGGGGTGAGATGGTCGCGAACTGGCGCCGCTGCCAGAAGTGCCGCAAGGTCCTGCCGGTCGAGGACTTCGAGGAGGACTCCGACGTCTGCCGGATGGATGCGGCGACGGCCGCCTCACCGGCACGCGTCCCGGTCAAGGCGAGGGTGACCAGCACCGTCCCGGCGCACAGCACGCGATCCGCGCCGGTGCCGCCCCGTGACATCCGGGGCCACGGAGATCCTCAGGTGCGGGCGCGGCGGGCGCGAACCCGCGCGCTGGAGCGGCTGTCGCAGCTGCACGCAGACGACTTCGCCGAGCTGTTGGGTGAGGAGCGGGCCGCCGAGGGTCTGTGAGCTGCCGGCGGCGTGTCGAGCTGATCTGCCGCCCTGCAGCAGTCCTGCACCCGGCGCGGCCGCGGTGTGAGACAGTTCCGCCTGCGTGGGGGGCGTTGCAGAACGATCACGCGAGCTCCGCTCGAGAGGAACGTTGCCCGGTGGACGACACGACGACGCGCATTCCCCGCGCGGCCGGCACCCAGACCGAACTCCCGCAGTCCCTGGCCTGGCTCTCGGATCCGGCCGACCCGGCGGCCGAGCCGGCGCTCGATCTGCAGGATCCGACGCCGGCCGAGACGGACGCCGAGCCTGCGGAGCCGGCGCCGAAGGCCGAGCCGGACGCGCAGGCCGAGCAGGCCGAGCAGGCCGAGCCGGACCCCGACCCCATCGACCAGGAGGGTGTCCGGCTGGACGACCCGGCGCTTCGTCCGCTGTGGAGCGCGGCACGAAACGCTGCTCGGTCACCGGGCGACGCGCTGGTGCAGGTACGAGGCCTCGACCGCTCGGGAGGAGAGGCGCTGGCCCGGCTGCTGGGGCGGCGAGCGGCCCGCTCCGCGGCGCGCATCGACCTCTCCGAGCTGGAGCGCGTGGTCGAGCACCGGACCGGCCTCCCCCTCGCCGCGGTTCTGGACGACCTCGCTCCCCCCGTGGAGTCGAGCCGGCGCGCTCGCACGGACGCCCGCACGGCACCGCTGCGCGCCGGCCAGGACTGGCTGGAGGCCCACCCGACCTTGGCCGCGCGCTCCTGGACCGTCACCTGGTTGGAGACCGTTCGCCGCGAGGTCGCCGCGGAAACGGGCCTCAGCACGTACGAAGTGATCATCGCGCTGGAGCTCCTCGCCGCGATCACTGCTCCGGACACGCGCGACGGGCCGGCGTGGCGGTCGAGGACGGAGCTCGCGGCACAGGTGGCCGGCGAGCCGCACGCGCTGGACGAGGGGTCGGCTGTCGCCGCGCTCGTCCTGCGCGGCCTGGCCGCGGCGTGCGGCACCGCCATGCCCGCGGACGGCGCCGGACGACGCCGGCTCTGGTCCCGCTTCGGGGTCCTGACGGACCTGGTGACCGCTCCGTGCCTGGCCGTCGGGGTCGCGCCGCTCGATACGGCGCTGCCCCGCTGGCGCGACGCCGGAACGGCAGGCTGGCCCCTGCACGTCACGGCGCGCGACCTGCGCGCCGCCCCCGGCCCCTGGGCGGCCGCCGCCACCGACTGGGAGGCGGTCCTCGTGCTCGACAGCCCGAGCGCCTTCGAGGCCGTCGCCGACCGGTTCGCCGGGCGCATCGCCTGCGTCGCCACGGACGGCGTCCCGGGCCCTGTCACCCTGGACCTGCTGGGTCGCCTGCACGCGTCCGGGACCGCGTTGCGCTTCACGACCGGCTTCGACGAGCCGGGCCTCGCCGTAGGCTCCCTGCTCGCCGACCGGTTCGGCGCCACCCCCTGGCGGATGACGCCGGAGGTCTACGGCGAGGCCGCCCGCTGCGACCTGTCCCCCCTCGGCGCCCGGCTGCCCACGGTCGGCTGGGCCGAGGGGCTCAGTGAGGCCATGGCGCGCGAGGGGCGCGCCGTCCCCCTCGAGCAGGTGCTCGAGGAGCTGCTGACGGCCCTCGACACCGAGCTCGCCGGCGACGGCGGCGATCGCGGGGACGGCTGACGGACCCGACCGGGCCGCAGGTTGGCACCTGCGCTCCGCCGCGACGGCGGCGCGAAGCGGGGCGACACTGGGACGTCGGGTCACCCGCCGGGTGACGAGCACCGCATCGAGGAGTCTGCCGTGGCGCGGACAGGCGACGAACCGATGCACGCACGCAGCGCGCTGGGGCTCAGACTCGGGCTGACCATCGCGGGCTTCGTCTGCTGGGCCGGGGCCGCGGCAGTGATGTTCGTCATCGGCGAGCGACTGCTCGGCACCGTCTTCGCCGCCGTCGCCGTGCTCGCCGTGGTGAACGCCGCCGTCGTCGTCCGGAGGATGCGCCAGGGCCCGCACTGGCAGCCGGGCCGGACCACCCCGCCCTATCGCCCGTTGCCGCCGGACCGGCCGCAGCGGGCGCAAGCCTCCCGGCCCCCGACCGACGAGCGGACGCGGGCCCGGCGATACCTGATCATCATGGGGATCTGCATCACCCTGATCGTCCTCGCCTGGACCGTCGTGCGGTTGTACTCCGTCACGGCCGCCGTGATCATGTCCGCCGTCGCCGCGGTTCTGCCACCCATCGCCGCCGTGGTCGCGAACGCCGGCTGGGACCGCGGCAGCCGGCCCGACGGAGCCGGCACGACAGATGATCATGTGAGGCCCGGCTGATACCGTTGCCGGGTGATCGGCGTGATCAACTACCGGACGGGCAACGCGCAGAGCGTCCTCTTCGCGCTGCACCATCTGGAACTCGACGCGCGCCTGGTCGCAACCCCCGAGGAGGCCGACGGCGGGGACGTCGACCGCTTCCTGCTTCCCGGCGTCGGAGCCGCCGACGTGACGATGGCATCGCTCGCCGAGCGTGGGTGGGTGGATCATCTCGACGTCAGGGTGCGCCAGCAGGGCGCACCGTTCCTCGGCGTGTGCGTCGGTCTGCAGGTGCTGTTCGAGCACAGTGCCGAGGCGAACACCCCCTGCCTCGGCTGGCTGCCGGGAATGGTGGTCCGGTTCCCGCGGGGCAGGTTGCGAGTGCCCCACATGGGCTGGAACGCGGTGACGCGACGCTCGACGCACCCCTTCGTCCGCGGCCTGGGCCCCGCGCACTTCTACTTCGTGAACTCCTACTACGCGATCCCCGCCGAGGACGCCGACGTGGCAGGGGTGACCGAGTACGGGGTCGAATTCGCCTCGGTGGTGGCCCGCGGGAACCTCATGGCCACCCAGTTCCACGTCGAGAAGAGTGGCCCAGCCGGCCTCGCACTGCTATCCCGGTTCGCCCGGCTCGATCCCGCCGAGCTGGTTGACGAGATGGTCGGCTGAGGTGACCGGCCGGGTCGCCCGCGAGGTGCCCGCGTGCTGACCACGCGCGTGATCGCGTGCTTCGACGTGAAGGGCGGGCGGGTCACGAAGGCGCGCCGGTTCCAGGACAACGTCGACGTCGGGGACGCCGCCGAGGTCGCCCGGCTGCTGTACGCCGACGGCATCGACGAGGTCGTCTTCTACGACATCACCGCGAGCCCGCAGCGGCGGCGGGCGGATCTGGACACCGTCCGCGCGGTGGCCGAGAACATCTTCGTTCCGCTGACGGTCGGCGGCGGCGTCCGGAACCTGGAGGACATGCACGCCGTGCTGGCTGCCGGTGCCGAGAAGATCAGCATCGACTCCATGGCCGTGCGGAACCCTGCGCTCGTCACGGCCGGCTCCCGGGAGTTCGGTCGGCAGTGCATGGTGCTGAGCATGCAGGTGAAGCGGGGAGAGCGGACGGCGACGATCCCGAGCGGATACGAGGTGGCCATCGACGGCGCCCGCGTCCTGACCGGCATGGACGCCCTCGACTGGGGCCGCCGCGGCGAGGAGCTCGGAGCCGGCGAGATCGTCGTCAACAGCATCGACCAGGACGGCACGCACGCCGGGTACGACCTCGAGATCACAGCCGCCGTCGCCGACGCAGTCGGGGTTCCCGTCATCGCCTCCGGTGGCGCCGGCACCCCGGAGCACGTGGCTCGCGCCTTCACCGCCGGCGCCTCGGCAGCCATCGTCAGCTCCATGCTCTATTCGCCCCGACTGGAGCAGAACTACACCGTCCACGACATCAAGCAGGCCCTGCACGACGGCTTCGGGCTGCCCGTGCGGCCGACTGCGGAGGCGGCGTCGCCGCGCTGACGCCCACCCATCCGGAGTAGTGGCTACAGTCCGTGAAGGGCCGCCACCGGTCGGTTTCGTTCTGTATCGCATCTGTGACCTTTTGCTGACCGTATCAGCGCTTGACATGTCCTTGGGACGCGATGAAATGTCGAGTGCCCGGGTGACCACTCATCGGAGCCGCACGAGGACTGCCCGCCCCCCGTGCTCCGAGGTCTCCTCGACCCCGGCCGTGTCGATCACGGCCCGTTGCAGAAGGAGCAAGCGTGATCAACAGAAGGAAGGGTGTGGCCGCCGTCGCGGTCGTCGGCGCCGCTGTCCTCCTCGCCGCGTGTGGCGGGTCGAGCGGCAGCTCGGGGGGTGGGAGCAGCAGTCAGGCTGCCGCCGGTGCGGCCCGTGGTCCCATCACGTACGTCCAGGGCAAGGACAACAGCAACACCGTCCGGCCGTTGCTCGACAAGTGGAACGCGGCGCACCCGAACGAGAAGGTCACCTTCAAGGAGCAGTCCGACCAGGCCGACCAGCAGCACGACGACCTCGTCCAGCACTTCCAGGCGAAGGACCCGAACTACGACGTCGCCAGCGTCGACGTCATCTGGACCGCCGAGTTCGCCGCCAAGGGCTGGTTGCAGCCGCTCGAGGGGCAGTACGCCATCGACACGGCGGCGCTCCTCAAGCCGACCGTGGAGTCTGCGACCTTCAACGGCAAGCTCTACGTGGCCCCCGTGACCAGCGACGGCGGCCTGCTGTACTACCGCAAGGACCTCGTCCCCACGCCACCGAAGACGTGGGACGAGATGATGACCGACTGCTCGATCGCCAAGAAGAACGGGATCGACTGCTACGCGGGCCAGTTCGCCCAGTACGAGGGCCTCACGGTGAACGCGGCCGAGGCCATCAACACCGCCGGCGGCAAGATCGTCGCCGCCGACGGCTCCCCGACGATCGACTCGCCGGAGTCCGTGAAGGGCCTGCAGCGGCTCGCGGACGCCTACAAGAACGGGGACATCCCCAAGCAGGCCATCACCTTCCAGGAGGAGCAGGGCCGCATGCAGTTCGAGGCCGGCAAGCTGCTGTTCCTGCGGAACTGGCCGTACGTCTACAGCCTGGCGACGAAGGACGCCACCTCGAAGGTCAAGGGAAAGTTCGCCGTCGCCCCGCTGCCCGGTGACAGCGCCAGCAAGCCGGGCGCATCGAGCCTCGGTGGGCACAACGCGGCCATCAGCCAGTACTCCGCGCACAAGCTCACGGCCCTGGACTTCCTCAAGTTCCTGGAGTCGCCGGACACCCAGAGGTTCCTCCTCACCCAGGCGTCGAATGCGCCGGCGCTGGCCTCGCTGTACGACGACCCCGCCCTCAACAAGCAATTCGGCTACCTGTCCACGCTGAAGACCTCGATCTCGAACGCGGTTCCCCGGCCCGTCACGCCGTTCTACCCGGCCGTCACCAAGGCGATCGAGCAGAACAGCTACGCGGCCATCCAGGGTGCCAAGACACCGGAACAGGCGATCAAGGACATCCAGGCGGCCATCGCGGCGCAAGGATCCTGACGATCAGCCGAACCACCAGCTCCATCGCTCGGCCGGGCAGGGATCCCTGCCCGGCCGGGCAGCGCCGCTTCACCCTCATCGCCATCCCCCAGGAGGGACCATGACAGCCACCTCAGGCGTCGCGACGGGCGAGGCGGCCCGCGCACAGACCCCGCAGCAGCCGAGACGCAAGTCGCTCCACGCCGGCGAGGGGCGGCGCGGCCTGCTCCTCGTGACCCCGACGATCATCCTGCTCGCGGTCGTCATCGGCTACCCCATCGTCCGTGGCGTCGTCATGTCGTTCCAGAAGGACCCCGGGTTCAATCGGGCAACCGGCACCTTCGAGGGCGGCGGCTTCGCGGGCTTCCAGAACTACACCCGGTTCCTCTTCAACCAGTGCCCGACGGCGACCGGCGGCACGATTAAATGCCCGCCCGGCCGCATCGAGACCCTGTTCTGGCCGTCGGTGTGGAACACCATCCTGTTCACCGTGATCACCGTGGCCATCGAGGTCGTCCTCGGGCTGGCCTTCGCGCTGGTCATGAACGGGTCGTTCCGCGGCCGCGGGCTGCTGCGGGCCAGCGTCCTCGTCCCCTGGTCGATCCCCACCGCGGTCACCGCCAAGCTCTGGTTCTTCATCTTCGCCTACGCCGGGATCGCCAACGCCGCGTTACACACCAACATCCTGTGGACGGCGGCCGAGTGGCCCTCACGGTTCGCGGTCATCATCGCCGACGTCTGGAAGACCACGCCGTTCATGGCCCTGCTCATCCTCGCCGGCCTGCAGATCATTCCGGATGAGATCTACGAGGCGGCCCGGGTCGACGGCGCGGGCGCCTGGCAGCGGTTCACGCAGATCACCCTGCCGTTGGTGCGCCCGGCGCTCATGGTCGCGGTTCTCTTCCGCACCCTCGACGTGCTGCGGATCTACGACCTTCCGCAGATCCTCACCGGCGGCGGCGGCGGCACCAACGGCCACGCCACGACCACGCTGTCGATCCTGGTCGTGGACCAGATCAAGCAGGGGTTCAACCGGGCCGCAGCGCTGTCGACGATGACCTTCCTCCTCATCTTCTTCGTCGCCTTCCTCTTCGTGAAGTTCCTCGGGGCGAACGTCATCCAGACCCAGCAGACCCAACGAGGGGGGAAGATCTGAGATGGCCTCCACCACAGCCGGTACGTCCACTGCCGGCCGGTCACGTACCGATGCGGTCCCGACGTACGAGAAGCCGCGGGTCACCTGGCAGGCCGTCCGCAAGTTCATCGGGATCATCGCCATCGTCGTGTTCTGCCTCGGACCCTTCTACTGGATGATCGTCACCTCGTTCCGGCCGGTCGACTACACCTTCGAAACGACTCTGTGGCCGACCCACTTCACGCTCGACAACTACGCGGCGGCATTCTCGACCAAGCTCGGCAACCACTTCGGCCGGGCCCTGGTCAACAGCTTCATCATCGGCGTCTTCACGACGATCATCGCAGTGATCTGCGGCATCTTCTGCGCCTACGCGCTCGCCCGGCTGCAGTTCCGCTTCAAGTTCCTCATCCTGGGCGTCATCCTCGGCGCGTCGATGTTCCCCGGCGTCGCGCTGCTGACGCCGCTGTTCCAGCTCTTCACGAACATCGGGTGGATGGGCACGTACCAGGCGCTGATCATCCCTGACATCTCGTTCGCCCTGCCCCTGACGGTCTACACGTTGACCGCCTTCTTCGCCGAGATGCCCTGGGAGCTCGAGGAGGCGGCGACCGTCGACGGGTGCACGCCCGGGCAGGCCTTCCGCAAGATCATCCTGCCGCTGGCGGCACCCGGCCTGTTCACCACGGCGATCCTCGCGTTCATCGCCTCCTGGAACGAGTACCTGCTGGCGAGCGAGCTGTCGAGCGACCGGACCCAGCCGGTCACCGTGGCGATCGCCGCCTTCCAGGGCGCTCTGCCGCACCAGGAGCCCTACACCACGGTGATGGCGGCGGGAACGATCGTCACGGTGCCGCTGGTCATCCTCGTCCTGCTGCTGCAGCGCCGTATCGTCGCCGGTCTGACCGCCGGCGGCGTCAAGGGCTGAGCGGCGTGACGTCGAGCGGACCCGCGGGGCAGCGCAGGGGCGCGGCGAAGCGGCGCCCCGCGCACCCGCGGGCCCGCGAGCAGCGGTGGGAGATGGCGGTCGGCATCGTCGGCGTCTTCACGCTGATCGCCCTGATCAACACGGTCGTGCTCGAGGTCCGCGGGGAGGACGCCCTCTTCGCGGCGTTCGTCCTGCTGATCTTCGTGCTGTTGTTCGCGTTCGTGCTCAACAAACGCTGGGGGATCTTCAACCGCCGGTGAGCCGCCGGGCACTCGTCCACCAGGTCCCCCGAGCGACGACGTGGCAGGCTCTGCCTGTGACCACCCAGCAGCCGAGCACCGCCGCGGGCACCACGAGTGAGTCTCGGTTGTCGGCCGAGAACCCGTTCTCGTCGCCGTCCGACCTTCCGTACGAACTGCCGCGGTTCGAAAGCATCCGGGAGGAGCACTACCGGCCCGCATTCGACGCAGGCATGGCCGAGCAGCGGCGCGAGGTCGAGGCCATCGCCACCGACCCGGCGCAGCCCACGGTCGAGAACACCCTGGAGGCGCTCGAGCGGTCGGGTGCGCTGCTGCACCGGGTGTCGGCCACCTTCTTCAACCTCACGAGCTCGGCGGTCACCGACGCCCTGGCCACGCTCGAGGCAGAGGTGGCGCCGAAGCTCGCGGAGCACCGCGACGCGATCCTGCTGGACCGGCGGATCTTCGCAAGGATCGAGTCGCTGCGCTTCCGCGAGGGGGAGCTCGGACTCGACACCGAGCAGGCCCGGCTCCTCGACCGCTACGTCAAGGACGTCGTCCGCGCCGGGGCGGCTCTCGACGACGCCGCGCAGCAGCGCCTGCGCGAGATCAACGCCGAGCTCTCCGCGCTGTCGACGGAGTTCAAGGCCAAGCTTCTCGCCGACAGCAACGACCTCGCCGTGCACCTGCCCGACGAGGCGGACCTCGAGGGCCTCTCACCGGACGCCGTGGGCGCCGCGCGGGCCGCCGCGGCCGAGCGCGGGCTCGACGGCTGTCTGCTCACCCTGGTACTCCCGACGTCGCAGCCCGCGCTGGCGTCGCTGCGGCGGCGCGGCGTCCGGGAACGCCTGCACCGAGCGGCGGTCACCCGCGGTCTGCGCGGCAACGCGAACGACACCAGGGCGACGCTCGTGCGGGTGGCCGCGCTGCGGGCCGAGCGCGCGACCCTGCTCGGCTTCGCGGACCACGCGGCCTACGTCGTGGCGGACCAGACCGCCGGTACCAGCGACGCGGTCACCTCGATGCTCGGCGCGCTGATCGGGCCGGCCGTCGAGAACGCGCACAACGAGGCAGGTGAGCTCGAGGCGCTCCTCGAGGCGGACGGCGAGCAGGGCCCGATGAAGCCGTGGGATTGGGCGTACTACGCCGAGCGGATCCGCCGTGACTGGTTCGACGTCGACGCCCGGCGGCTACGCCCGTGGTTCCGGCTGGAGAGCGTTCTGGAGCACGGGATCTTCCACGCCGCGTACGAGCTCTACGGGCTGCGCTTCCGGCGCCGGCACGACCTGCCCGGCTACCACTCCGACGTCGCCGTCTACGAGGTGTTCGGGGACGACGGCGACGGCGTCGGGCTGTTCCTCGCTGACTGGTACGCCCGACCGTCGAAGCGCGGTGGGGCCTGGATGAGCACCTTCGTGGACCAGTCGCGCCTGCTCGACCAGTCGCCGGTCGCGGTCGTGAACCTCAACATCCCCA
>Ga0081540_1002644_pt1 | contig 14568 bp, 18 predicted proteins | sample TabmetS2T1R1_FD_71024 | JGI IMG/M metagenome (GOLD analysis project Ga0081540, IMG submission 71024) | Tabebuia heterophylla rhizosphere microbial communities from the University of Puerto Rico - S2T1R1 | ecosystem: Host-associated > Plants > Roots > Rhizosphere ... | reverse complement strand
AGCGGAACGCAAGGCGGCGGAAGCCAAGGCCAAGGCCGAGCAGGCCGAGCGCGAGCGACAGGCCGCGGCAGCCGCTGCGCAGAAAGCCGCTGCCGAGAAGCAGGCCAAGGCCGCCGAAGAAGCCGCGCGCACCAAGGCGCAGGAAGCCGAGCGCAAGGCGGCCGAGGAGAAACGCAAGGCGGAAGCTGAGGCTGCCGCCGCGCGCGCCGCCGCCGAGAAGCAGGCGAGGGATACCGAGGAAGCCCGCAAGAAGGCGGAGTTGGCGGCCGCAAAGGAAGCCGCCTGCAAGAGTGAGCAGGGCAAGCTGGAAGTGATTACCGCCAAGGGCAGTGACGGCGGCGGCCTCGACGACCTCAAGGCGTTTGCAAAAACCGTGACCTGCGACCGCCTCGGCGGTCTGGTCGTCGCCGCCCTCGACAAGTTCAACGCCGAGACCGCCAGGCGCGCCGCAGCCCAGCCGAACTCGCCCGAACTGGTCCGCTCGGCACAGGCCGAACTGATCCGGCTCGGCTGCCTGACCGGCAAGGTGGACGGCACGCTCAGCCCGCCGACCTCGGCCGCGCTCAGCCGTTACATGAAGATCGAGGGCCAGCCGGCTGAAAACGTGAAGGTGACCGAGACTCTGGTCGCGGAACTGACCAAGCATGCCACCCGCGTCTGTCCGATCGAGTGCAAGGCGGGCGAGACGCTGAAGGGCGCAACCTGCGTTGCTGACGAGAAGAAGGCGCCGGCGGTGGCGGCCAAGCCGAAGAGCGATGAGGATGATGCCGCCCCGCGCCGCAAGCAGCAGCAGGCCGCGCGTCCGAAGCCCGCTGCGGAACCGGTTGCCCCGCGCGCCAAGCAGCAGGCGGTGGCCCGCCCGAGCATCATCAGCGGCGGCGGCGGTGGCGGTGGCGGCGGCAGCCACACAATTATCGGAGTTGGGTTCTAAGCAACGGGGGAACCCGAAGGCCAACGCGGCATTGGGAGGTTGGAGTGACCGGCACCATGCGCACACCCCTCAAGACGATCCTCTCGTTCGGCGCGGCCGTTGCCTTGATGGCAATGGTTACGGCCTTGCCCGCGGCGGCTGGCGATGCGCCAAGCGCCACCGCGGCGGCGGCCTCTTCATCGTCGTCGGACGCCATGGCGTGGGCGCGGGCCTGGAAAGCGAAACGGTACGTGCGGCAGGTCCGTGGCTACCCGGCGCGCGTCGCCTCATTGGCGAGGCCCAGCAGCTGCGGCTGGTACGCATCGGCCTGCGATCGGCCGTTCGTGCTGATCGTGGGCATCAGCTACTGAGCCGCCTCGTTACTCGCGTCGGCTATTTTTCCTGAAGCGTGCGCACCGGATCCCAGTCCGCGCCGGGCGGGGAGGCCGCCAACTCTTGGGCGCGGTCGCGGAACATGGCCGCCGCCCTGTCCGTCGCGGCGGACTTGCCGAACGACGCTGCGGCCTTGGCGAATTCGCCGGTACGCCATTGCATGAGCCCATCGGTATAGTTGAAGACGGATTCGCGTTGATCCTCCGTCAAGTCCGACTCACGCGCCAGCAATTCATAGATCCTCAGCGCCTGCGTTCGCCCCTTGACCCTGACGGCATCGAGCTCGCGCCAGGCAAAACCGCTGCCCGCGGAAGCGACCGTCGCTTCGGAAGCGATGATCGTGGTGCCGTAAAACTTGTTGGCTCCCTCGAGCCGCGAAGCCAGATTCACCGTGTCGCCCATCACGGAATAATTGAACCGCCGCCGCGAGCCGAGATTGCCGACCACGGCTTCACCGGTGTTGATGCCGATGCGCTGCGCCAGCGGATGCTCCTGGAATGCCGCGGCATCGCGGTTGAGCTCGGCGAGCCTGGCGCAGCAATCGAGCGCGGCGCGCGCCGCATTTGCGGCATGGTCGCCGTCGTTGGCCGGCGCGCCGAACACCGCGACAATGGAGTCGCCGATATATTTGTCGACATAGCCGTTATGGCTTTCGATGATGTCGGTCATGGCCGAGAGGTAGTCGTTCATCAGCGCGGTGAGACTTTCCGGCGTGATCTGCTCGGCGATCTTGGAGAAGCCCTGCAGATCGGAGAAGAAAACCGTGACCTCGCGCGTCTCGCCCCCGAGCTCGGGCAGCTTGCTGGAGCTCAGCATGCGGTTGACGACGTCGGGGGCAAGGTAGAGCCCAAAGCTCTTCTGCAGCAGCCGCCGGTCCTTGTCGGCGACCACGAAGCGGTAGCCGATGGTCAGCGCCAGTGCGCCAAGTCCCGCGACGAACGGCTCGACGATCGGAATCACCGTGCCGTGTCTGAACGCGACGACGGCGTCGACCAGGCCAACGGCGGCGAGCACGATAAAGGCTGCCGCAGCACCAATGGGCGCGAACAGCAGCGCGCCCGCGGCAGCGAGTAGCGCAACCAGCGCTGCGATACCGAACGTCGTCCGCCTGTCGAGCTCGACCGCGGCGTCATGCCGGATCAGGTTGTTGACGGCGGTGGCGTGGATGTAGATGCCGGCGATCGAGCTGCGCTTGAAGCTCGTCATGACAGGTTTGCCTTCGTCCGCGCAGCGCGGTGCACGGCCTCCTTCAAGGCCGGTGGCAAAGCGCTTCGAGGTCAGCCGCCGGTCTTCGGCGTCGAGCACCGTGCCGAACAGCACGACCTTGCCGTCGAAGGCGCGCTTGAAATAATCCTTGTCGTTCTTCAGTGCGCAGGCGCGCAGGTCGGCGAAGGAATAGGTCGGAATGTCGTCGGCGCCGGCCTCGAAGTTGAGCGTCATCGTGTTCGGCACGGTGCTGGGGATATTGTAGCCGGCAAGCGTCACCGAGCCGTCATCGGCAAATTGCGGCGTCGTGTCCTGCGCCCGCGCCGCCAGTTCCAGCGCCATGCCCGCAACCTTGCCGCCGTTGATGGTAAAGCTCAGCGGCATGCGGCGCACGGTGTCGTCGCCGTCGGTGATGGTGTTGAGCGGCCGTATGTTCTGTTGCTGGCGAACGGCCACGCGCTGGCCCGGCGAGGGGCGGATCGGGTCGCTGCCGCGCAGCTGTTCGCCCAGCACGATCTTGCCCGGCGCCGCCGCGCCCGCCAGTGCGCGCAAGAAATCGCGGTCGAAGCCGCGGACCCTTTCGCCGAGCATGCCCTCGCCGAAGGGAATTTCCGATTGCTCGATCGAGGTGGGAATCACCATGTCGAAGCCGACCACCTTGGCGCCGCCTTCGATTACTGCATTCAGCACGCGGCCGATCTCGGCGGTCCAGGTCAACGTCGGCGAACCCTTGAAGGGCGCGGCGCGGTAGCTCTCCTCGTCGATCGCGACCACCACGGCCGGCGATGTCGCCGGACGATGGCGGTTGCCGAACATCTCGAAGCGCAGCGCCGTGAGGATATCGAGCGACAGCCCGTGGATGCGGTCCAGGGCAGGGGAGACGGCAATGCCGGCGCACGCGAGGGCGATCGCGGTGGCCGCAATCACATCCCGCGTGATGCGCCGGGCGTTCAAGACAGTCCCGGCGGCTAGTTGAGACGGATCAAGCGGCCGACGATGGGCGTCGCGCCCGACTTTGCATTCGCGTCGACCTGAAACACGATCTTCGACGTGCCGAAGGTCGCCGAATAGACTCCGCCCGGCGCCAGCGTCTTGTTGGCGCTGGCGAAGTCGTAGAACTTGCCTTTCTGCTGGCTGCCGTTGAGTTCGATCTGCTGCCGCTCGCCCTTGACGTCGAGCCGCTCGACCACGAGCGTGCCCTTGCCCTTGGCCTCAATGATCGGCGAGGTGCCGTACACGGTGAGCTGCGTCCTGATCTTCGGCGCGCCCTTGTCACCGAGACTGCGCAGCACGGTCGCGGCGGCCTCGCTGGTCTCCTTGGTGGTGGCGTGCGACTGGCTGGAATCGCAATCGGTCTTTTCGCGCTTGACGTCGGCGAACTGCACGAAGCTCTCGTCGGTGCCGATGATGACGGTGCCGAGCCCGCTGATTTTCTCGCGCTGGCAGGACTTCATGTAGGCAATCGTGACGGATCCGCCGGCCGCAATCTTGATTACGGTTTTCGGCGTCACGTAATCCATGAACTCGGCGCCCGTGACCTTGCCTTGCACTTCTTCCACGACGGCAACCGGTGACTGCGCGGCGGCAGGGCCTGCCAGCGCCAACAGACCGATACAGGCGGCAATCGTTCGCTTCATTGTCGAATCCCTTAAGTATAGGAGAGACTTGCCCTCCGATCATCCGGCCCCTTCTGAGGGCGTGCTTGGCGGCATATCCGGTCGGCTGCGCCAGCGAATGTGACTGATATCACTTAGCGGCCGGTGAGGACAACCTGACCGCGCGACCGGTAGTCGCATCAGCCCGGTGCAATGTTCGACGCTGGCGCGTTTGTGACTTTCGTTCGTTTCCCCGGTTGTGGACCATCCCACCCGTGCGGACGGGAACCCGCACGACAAATACGGCAGATGCAGGGAGATCGTCGGATGGCGAGTCGTTTAACCGCTGCGCACGTCAGATTGGGCGGCACTGTGATCGCACTGCTGATGCTTGCGTTCGTCGCTGGTGCGCACGCCGAAGATCAACCACCGCATGACCAGGCCGCACAAGCAAAGGCACCCTCCGGTCAGAAGGGCGGAGCGGGGCAAAATGCGCCGGCGGCCGAGCAGCATCGCCTGCCGCCGGATTCCACCACCAGACACACGCTGGCCCTGCCTGACCGCACGCTGTCCTTTACCGCGGTCGCTGGTTCGATCCGCCTGTTCGACGACAAGGGCGAGCCGCAGGCCGATGTCGCCTACACCTCTTATCAGCTCGACGGCGCCGACCGCGGCGCCCGGCCGGTGACGTTCTTCTTCAATGGCGGGCCGGGCGCCTCGTCGGCGTGGCTGCAACTCGGCGCCGCCGGCGCCTGGCGGCTCTCCATCACGGGCGAGGGTGCGATTCCCTCCGCAACGCCCGATGTTCTTCCCAACGCCGAGACGTGGCTCGATTTCAGCGATCTCGTCTTCGTCGATCCCGTCGGCACCGGCTACAGCCGCTTCATCGCCACCGGAGAGGACGTGCGTCGCCGCATCTGGTCGGTGGACGGCGACGTCGAGGCAGGTGCGCTGGTCATCCGCCGCTGGCTCGAGAAATACGACCGGTTGCTGTCGCCGAAATACGTCGTCGGCGAAAGCTATGGCGGCATTCGCGGACCGAAAATCGTGCACAACCTGCAGGGCAAGCAGGGCGTCGGCGTGCGCGGACTGATCCTGGTGTCACCCGTGCTCGATTTCCGCGACTGGTCCGGATCGAGCCTGCTGCAATATGTCGGGCGATTGCCGACCATGGCGGCGGTCGCGCGCGAGGCCAAGGGACCCGTGACGCACGAGGATCTCGCCGACGTCGAGAGCTACGCGCGCGGCGAGTATCTGGTCGATCTCTTGAAAGGTCAGGCCGATACGGAAGCCACGGGGCGCGTCGTCGGCAAGGTCGCAAGTCTGACCGGCATCGATGCCGCGGTCACCCGCCGCCTTGCAGGGCGGCTGAGCGTCGGCGAATTTCGCCGCGAATTCGACCGCAAGAACGGCAAGGTCACCGGCCGCTACGATGCCTCCGTGACGGGCTACGATCCCTATCCCGACTCGAGTTACGGGCAGTTCGGCGATCCCTCCGGCGACGCGCTGATCCCGCCGCTGACGAGCGCCATCGTCGATCTCACCACGCGCAAGCTGAACTGGCGGCCGGATGGATCCTACCATCTGCTCAACGATGCCGTCAGCAACGCCTGGAACTTCGGACGTGGCCGCGACGGCACAGAGTCGGTTTCGGATCTCAGGCATTCGCTGGCGCTCGATCCGAACTTGAAGCTGCTGATTGGGCACGGCCTGTTCGATCTCGCGACGCCTTATTTCGCAACGCGGCTCGTGCTCGATCAACTGCCGGCCTATGCGAGCCCAAGCCGCGTCAAATTCGTGGCCTATCCGGGCGGGCACATGTTCTATTCGCGCGAGGGCGCACGCAAGGCGTTCCGCGATGAAGTGCAGGCGTTGATGAAATGACAAGCAAAACCGGCGCGACGTTGCCGTCGCGCCGGTTTTCGTGTCGATGTCAGATCAGTAGACGAGGCCGGTGCCCGGCGCCTTCTCGAGCGCTGCGGCGAGCGAGCGGTACTCCTCGCTCGATGTGCCGGCGATCGCGGCGATGCGGCTCAGATGATACTGCGCCTGATCGCGATTGCCCTGTTCGACCTGCCACAGCCCGTAATACTGCCAGGTCTTGACGTGGTTGGGATCGGATTTCAGCGCGCGCTCGTACCAGATTTGCGAGACCTTGTAGTCGCCGAGCTTGCGGTAGGAATAGCCGATCAGGTTGGCGACGGCGGCAGTGTCGTCGTGATGCAGCGCCTTCAGTTGCGCGATGGCGGGGGCGTATTCGCCGCGATCGTAGATCGCCGAATAGGCCGCACGGTAGCCGGCGGCGAAAGCGGCCTGCTCGCTGCTTGGCCGCACTTCGCTCTTCTTTTTCTTCTTCTTGCCGCCGTCGGACGGCGGCGGCGGAGTGTTGCTGTCCGGCATGGCATAGGCCGCCGTCACGACGGGGCCGACCGCCAACGCGATCGAGAAGAGTCCGAGCGTCAAAAGCTTTGCGTATTTCTTCATGCAATTCTCCTGTCGACGTTCACGTCGTGGCGTCAGTAGACCAGCCCGGTGCCCGGCGCCTTCTCAAGCGCTGCGGCGAGCGAGCGGTACTCCTCGCTTTGTGTGCCGGCGAGCGCGGCGATGCGGTTCAGGTGATACTGCGCCTGATCGCGATTGCCCTGTTCGACCTGCCACAGCCCGTAATACTGCCAGGTCTTGACGTGGTTGGGATCGGATTTCAGCGCGCGCTCGTACCAGATTTGCGAGACCTTGTAGTCGCCGAGCTTGCGGTAGGAATAGCCGATCAGGTTGGCGACGGCGGCAGTGTCGTCGTGATGCAGCGCCTTCAGTTGCGCGATGGCGGAGGCGTATTCGCCGCGCTCGTAGATCGCGGCATACGCTGCGCGATAGCCGGCGGCGAACCCGTCTTGCTCGGTGCCCGGGTGCAGTTCCGATTTCTTCTTGCCCTTCTTGCTGTCGGACGACGGCGGCGGATCGCTGTCCGGCGCGGCATAGACCGACGTCACGACGGGGCCGGCCGCCAGAGCGATCGAGAAGAGTCCGAGCGTCAAAAGCTTCGCGTATTTCTTCATGCAGTTCTCCTGTTCACGTCGTGACGTCAGTAGACTAGCCCGCTTCCCGGCGGTTTTTCCAGTGCTTCGGCGAGCGAATGGTATTCATCGCTCGTGGTGCCAGCGATCGCGGCGATGCGGTTCAGGTGATATTGCGCCTGGTCGCGATTGCCCTGTTCGATCTGCCACAGGCCGTAATATTGCCACGTCCGCACATGGTTCGGATCGGCCTTGAGCGCGCGCTCGTACCAGGCTTGCGACAGCTTGTAGTCGCCGAGCTTGCGATAGGAATAGCCGATCAAATTGGCGACATCGGCAAGGTCATCATGGCCGAGCGCCTTCAGCTGCTCGATCGCGGAAACGTAATCGTGGTGATCGTAGATCGTGGCATAGGCGGCGCGATAACCGGCGGCGAAGCGATGCTCCTCGATCGACGAGGTCTTCTTGCCCTTCTTCTTGGTGTTCTTGGTCGAGCTGTCACTGGGAGCGGGCGGTGGGGGTGAGGGCGGATCGCCGCCGCCGGCGGCAAGCGCCGACAACGCGGGCGCGCCAATGAAGATCGCGGTGACGGCCACTGACAAAAGCCGGAGGGCAGACTTGCGCATGCTTTTCTCCTGATTCCCCTTGGGTTCTCGATCCGAACAATTGAACATCCCCGACGTCAGGATATTCCCGGTTCCGCATCGCAATTTGACCACCGGCCCCGCCGCGGCGGAAGACAAGGGAAGATGACAAACATGTCATCGAGATGAACGAAGTCCGCTCGTCAGCTTCAGCGCGGGTTCAGCGCACAGCCACTAGCCTCCTTCGCATGATCGGCGAGCCGGAAATACGGCGACCTCGCGGATCCCCTGAAGGAGGACCACAATGCTCAAAACGATTTCCGCGGCGCTGCTTGCCGCTTCCGTTCTTGCCGCACCGGCGTTCGCAACACCCTACAAGACGACACATGCGCCGGTGATCAAGGCCGCGCCGTTCAGCGCGAAGGTGCTCAATGCCAACGCGCGCTGGGGGCGTCATCATCATCACCACCGCTGGCACTTCCACCATCGTCATCACCGGCACCACCACTGGCGCTGATTGACCTGATCCCCGGGGGACGCCGTCCGATCCACATTGCCCCGCTGCGTCCAACGGGAACAGGCCCGGCCCGTCTGCCATTGCTTCCCCAATGGCGGCGGGCCGGTGCTCTTATGACGGGGTTGCGAATTCCAATTTGCGTTTCGAAAGTCTATTTTCCGCCCGGGACAACCTTCGGATCTTGCATTTGGCAAAGCTGTCACCCCGTGCGGCCATCGTGCTGCTGCCGCTCACCCTTACCGCCTGCCTCAGCAGCGGCGAGGAGAGCCGGAGCATTTCCTTCACCGACGACCGCGGCTATTCCACCCAGCCCTATCCCAACAACTACAAGACCGAAGTGCTGGCGTTCATGCGGAGCTACCTGAACAACCCGGCCGGCGTGCGCGAGGCTGTCATGGCCGAGCCGGTCCAGCGCACCGTCGGGGGCCGGCTGCGCTATGTCAGCTGCCTGCGCTATACCACCCGCGAGTCCGACGGTCGTTACCGCGAACCTCGCGAGCGGGCCGTGGTCTATGTCGATGCGCGCCTCGACAGGGTGCTGGAGAACCCCGGCGATGCCTGTGCCGGCGCCACCTACGCGGCCTTTCCCGAGCTCGAAAAGCTGACCCGCTGAGGGGGCGGGGGCCGGCCTGCCGCCCGATCACGTTCCGGCGAGCGGTCTGAACCGGATTGTGACCGCAATCGACCAAACTACAGGCGCAATGTGTGTTGTGACGGGCAAAAAAATCCCTATTTCCCCTTGGAACAAAAGGGTTTTGTGGCCGCCCTGGCACAGTTGAGAACCTTCGATGCCACCAGGCAACCCAACTCGAGCCACGTTGTTTTGTTTGCAGTCGTCACTGAGTAACGGGGATCACCTCATGCAGAAGACCCTTATTGGCGCAGCCGGTTTCGCGGTCGCCCTTGCCTCGCTTGCGGGGCCGGCGCTCGCGGCCGACATGCCGCCCAGGCCCTATGCCAAGGCACCCGCCTACACGGCGCCGGCGCTGGTCTACAACTGGACCGGCTTCTATATCGGCGGCCATCTCGGCGGCGCGTTCGCGGGCGACAATAGCCTGCAGAGCAGCGACGCCCGTTTCCTCGGCGGCGTGCAGGCCGGCTTCGACTATCAGTTTGCCCCCAACTGGGTGCTGGGCGCGGAAGCGCAGTACTCGTGGCTGAATAGTGGCAACAATAACAACGTGATATTCCCGGCCGGCACGGTCGTGAACGGCAGGGTCGCGGACCAGATCGGTTCGGTGACCGGTCGCTTCGGCTACACTTGGGGCCCGGCGCTGCTCTATGCCAAGGGCGGTTATGCCTGGCGTGACGGCAACAATATCGGCGTAGCCCTCGCCGGCGTGCCCCAGCCCTTCACGACCTCCGGCAACAACAAGGACGGCTACACCGTCGGAGCGGGCCTAGAGTACCTGTTTGCCCCGAACTGGTCGGCCAAGGCCGAGTATCAGTATTATAACTTCGGCAATACCACCATCACGAGTGGTCCGGCCGACACGGTCGGCGCCCGCTTTCGCAACGACGAGCACAGCGTCAAGGTCGGCGTGAACTACCGCTTTGGCTGGGGTGGACCGGCACCGTCCAGATATTGAGTCTTCGGTTCGAACCGTCAGGGAAGAGGCCGGCGCGAGCCGGCCTTTTTGTTTTCCGGCGGCGACGTCCTGACTGCGTCGGGGTGCGGCAAAATAAATTTTGCGCGGTGCACGAAACTTTTACAGCCATGCGGTATTATGTTCGCTGTCGGGTTGGCGGACAAACAAACATGCGTGCTTTCGCGTTAGGGCTGATCTTTTCGGCGCTCTCTGTGCCGTGCTTCGCCCAAACTATCCTGAAATCCGAACCCCTCGTTCTGGCGCCCTATGAGATCGCCTTCGTGCAGGATTCGTCCTGCGGCGCAGGCAAGGTGCTCAAGGTGACCGGCGCGATCCGGGGCCTGCACCGCAAGAAGATGTGCGTGGCGCTGGGTGCGACGCAGGCCTCGCTGGTGAGCGCTACTCCGTAAGGGGTTTTGGAGAAACTCCTGAAAGGCAGTCCCGCCAACCGCGGGACTTGCTAGGCCGCTTCGTCCCTGGCGTCGGCTTCGGAAAGCTCCGGCTCGAGGCGCGCCTCGCGTTCGGCTTCGGCCTTATTCCTGGCCGGATCTTCATTGGCCTCGCAATGGCACGCCCGAATCTCGTAGTCGTTGTCCAGCACCGGACGAGGGGCGACCTTTTTGTTCTCCGACACCACATCGACCACCAGTCCCGACCGTCTGGCAATCTTCCAGACGTCGGCCTCGGTCGGGTACGCCTTGCTCAGCTTGGCGTCGTTGGAAAATAGGGCATAGGGCATTGGCATTCGCTCCATCGAACCCGTCAACGCCTTGGGCGGGGGCACGGTTTCGATCTGGATGGGGTCCTCACATCACGGGCCGGTGAAGGCAAAAAGCGGCCCGTTTCGGGCCGTTTTCCGGGTGTCTCTGAGTCCCTAACAACTAGTGAATCGCTGAAAAAAGAAACCCCGGGACTCTACGTGTAGAATCGCCGGATGCTGGTTCCCATGACAGCCGGCCTCCATAACGCCTGTGCCTGCGCCCGCTTGCAGCTCACGCTGACGGTGACGCTGCTGCTGGCCTGCGTCGCCAACGTCGCGCTGGTATGCGCCTGGCTGTAGCGCGAATTCGCGCCTCGTCATGGCTCCTCGATTGACGCAAGTCTTCCTCCGTCCATCATGCTGAACAGGCAAGCGCCTCCGACAGAAGGCGCGAGGTGATGGGGAGGCGGTGATGATCGAAACGCTCAAGGAGAAGGTGAATGGCGATGCTGGCCTGGTCCGCCGCGGCCGCTATCTCACCACCACCTTCCTGCTCGAGGTGGGCGCGACCGCGTGGCTGATCTCGATCTTCGAGGGACGCATCGTGGCCGTGACCAGAGGCCCGTTCGTGATGCCGTCGTCGGCCTTTTCGCTCCGCGCGCCTACCGACGAATGGGAGAAGTTCTGGAGCCGGCGACCGCCGCCGGGCTCCAACGACCTGATGGCGCTGATCAAGCGGCGTGTCTTGAAGACCGAAGGCGACCTTCACGTCTTCATGGCCAACCTGCGCTATTTCAAGGAAGCGCTTGGCAAGCTTCGCGCGGGAGCTGGCGCATGAGCGCGACATTCGAGCCGATCATCGGCCGCTACATGCATCTTGACCTCTTCGGCAAGCCGCACCGCATCTATGTCGAGCAAGCAGGCGAGGGCACGCCGCTATTGTGCCTGCACACGGCAGGCAGTGACGGCCGGCAATATCGCGGCCTGATGAACGATGCGCGGATCACCGCAAGGCATCGCGTCATCGCCTTCGACATGCCCTGGCACGGCAAGTCCTCGCCGCCGGCAGGCTGGCACGATGAGGAGTACCAGCTCACCTCGGCGCAATACACGGCGATGATCCTGGAGGTGATGCGCGCGCTCGAACTCGACAGGCCGATCCTGATCGGCTGCTCGATCGGCGGGCGCATCTGCCTGCATCTGGCGCTCGAACATCCCGAGCGCTTCCGCGCCATCATCGGCCTGCAGGCGGGCGCCCATGTCGATCCCTACTACGATCTCAACTTCCTGCACCGGCCGGACGTCCATGGCGGCGAGATGGCGGGCGCCATCGTCTCCGGCCTCGTCGGTCCCGACGCGCCGGACAAGGAGCGCTGGGAGACGCTGTGGCACTACATGCAGGGCGGCCCCGGCGTCTTCAAAGGCGACCTCTATTTCTACAAGATCGACGGCGACATCCGCGGCCGCGTGGCGCAGATCGACACCCGCCGTTGTCCGCTGTTCCTGCTCTCGGGCGAATACGACTATTCCTGCACGCCCGACGAGACGATGGCCGTGGCGAACAGCATCAAGGGATGCGAAGCCACCATCATGAAAGGGCTCGGCCATTTCCCGATGAGCGAAGACCCGCAGGCGTTCCTGCAGCATTTGCTGCCGGTGCTGGAGAAGATCGCGGCGAGATAGCCCGCTCTTACTTCCGCGGCAACTTGTCGAGCGCGGCCTGCACCTTGGCCATGGTCGCGCTGCAATAGGCCTCGCGCTCGCGACTAAACCTCGCCTGATGGGCGCGGAATTTTTCGACGCGTGCCTGGATTTCGCTCTTGTAGTCGCTGCGCGGGATGGGCCGCGGCGGCACCGGCGCTGACGCTGCGGGCTTTGGCCCTTCCGCCGGAGAGATTCCCTCGGCCAGCAATGCTTCGACGTCGGGCAAACGGGTTGGCGTAACAGCGGGGATGTCGGCCCGCGCGAAAACCTCGGCCTCGGGCTTGCGCCCGCTTACCGATTGAACAAATGCCATTGTTTGCGCGATCAAGAGATCGCGTTCGCGCATCCACTTCATGACGCCACCCCACGCCACGCCCGTTCGGGCTATTTGCAGCACAGGATTGTCTGGATTCAAGTGAGAGCTTTACGACATCCGTCTGACACCACTGTTTTTTTCGCGAGGTGACAAAACTGTGACACTCTCGGAAGAGGCAGTGGTGTCAGGTCACCACAAATGCACGCTAGTGGCGCTCGCGCGGGTTGGTGTTGGGCATGAACGGCGCACCGACGACTCGCACCTGAGTCGAATCGGCGAGATAGGCCGGCTGGGTCGCGGCCTGCTGTTTCGCGGGTGCCGGCTCGAACAGTGCAACGCCGCCCGCGATGATCGTGCCGGCCAGCGTCACCGTCGCCAGCAGCACCATGTTGCAGTTCTCTTCCCGGATTCGCATGCCGGGAAAAACGCGGGCAGGGCGGAGGTGGTTCCCGGCGGCCCCGGATCGCATGCAGCCAATGGTGCCGGCTGAGGGGATTGAACCCCCGACCTTTGGTTTACAAAACCACTGCTCTACCGCTGAGCTAAGCCGGCTGATGACTGGGATCGGCAAGGAACGCCGGGCGCGAACGCCACTGAACTGGCGGCTCGAATACCAGACTTGCCCTTAAAGAACCACCCTCGGCCGCCCCATTTTCCCATGGTGGGCGCTTGATGGAACGCTGGCCTGACAAATGCTTCCAACTCGTATTTGATGCAATGAGAAGCGGGTAGGGCGTAATGTTGGGAATTCTGGGTCTTGGGTTCTTGTTGGGCGTGCAGCATGCGCTCGAGGCCGACCATATCGCGGCCGTCTCCAGCATCGCCGCCCGCCGCAGCCGGGTCAGTGACATCGTCAAGCACGGGCTGACCTGGGGGCTCGGCCACACGCTGACCCTGTTCGTCTTTGCCGGCATCGCGATCGTGCTCGGCCGTGCCATCCCCGACACCGTGGCCAAGCCAATCGAGGCCGCCGTCGGCATCATGCTGATCAGCCTCGGCGCGCATGTGCTTTGGCGGCTGTGGCACGACCGCGTGCATTTCCATCGCCACGGCCATGCCGACGGCACCGTGCATTTTCATGCCCACAGCCATGCCGGGGAGGCGCTGCCTCACGCGCGCGCGGCCCATGTGCATGAGCACGGCTTCCGCTGGCGCACGCTATTGGTCGGCCTGATGCACGGCATGGCGGGCTCGGCGGCGCTCCTCGTGCTCGCGGTCACACAGGCTGCGAGTCCCGCAGCAGGGCTCGGCTATGTCGCCTTGTTCGGCATCGGCTCGATGATCGGGATGGGTGCGCTGTCGGCGGTCATCGCCGTGCCGCTGGCGGTTTCCGCGCGATTTCTCACCGTGGCCAATCGTGCGCTGCAGGGGGGCGTTGGGATCGTCACCATCGCGATTGGCCTTGTGACGGTGGCGGAAAACCTGCTCCCATGATGCGATTTGGCGTGTGGCTGCCCCGCGTTAACACTTCCTAATCGCACTCGCTCGCATTTGCGGGAGCGGAAATCCTAACGCGTTAGGCTTACCCGCAGTTTCGCCCGAGGTCTTAACTCCTGAAAACGGGCCTTGGATTACCTTGGGGCGAAACCAAGGCGGGTAACGGGAATGCGCGTCGGCGTAGCATTGGCATTTTTGATGGCGATGACGTCCTCGGCTTTGGCCGGCGGCGGCTTCGCGATCGTGATTCCGGGCAAGCCGGGCGTTCCCATCATCATCAATGGCGTCGATGCATCCTATGCGGTGGTCGAAGGCGATTGGGGACTGCTACGGGGCACGCAACCGCACCCCACGGTTTACGGCGGCCGCTACGTCGATCCGGTGCCGAATGTCGGCCACTACTATCCCAGCGCGGGCCACACCCCCGGCTATGGCCGCCTCGAAATCGAACCGCCCGCCAATCGCAAGCTGCCGAAGGAGGCGGAGAGCTACTACCGCTCCTGGTCGGCGCAATCGACCCCGCAGCTCGAGATTCCCGCCAATCCGCCGCCGGTGATCGTCGCGCCGCAAATTGATTACGACTGGCAGCACGGCCGTTATCCG
>Ga0081540_1002643_pt1 | contig 14569 bp, 17 predicted proteins | sample TabmetS2T1R1_FD_71024 | JGI IMG/M metagenome (GOLD analysis project Ga0081540, IMG submission 71024) | Tabebuia heterophylla rhizosphere microbial communities from the University of Puerto Rico - S2T1R1 | ecosystem: Host-associated > Plants > Roots > Rhizosphere ... | reverse complement strand
GCGAATTTCGTGAAGAAGGCATCAACGAACAGGGCAAGCCTGCGACTGCGATCGGTGTTAGGTGCCCAGTTGTATGCTGCAAGCACCGACGGCACAGCGATCGTGTCCACGGTCTCACCTTCGGCAATCAGGTTCGGATAGTCTTTCGAAGTCAGCGTCGTTGGCAGATAATCACTCTGGAGGTCCTTCGAATAGTCAACCGCAGCGAGATGAAAGCGTCCGTCATTGGTGAATGTGCTGACGGACGCGTACGGCTTGCCGCCAACCACGACGACGGCATCGAGGTCACCCTTTTTCAACTTTTCCATTGCGATCCGCTGTTCGACATAGACGAAGTTCGCCTCGATCCCGAGCCGTTCGAAAACTGTGAGCGCAGTCACAAATGTGCCGCCATTGGGCAGGTCGACGCTCACAGTCTTGCCTCTGAGCTCGTTCAAACTCTTGATTGTCTTTGGTGCGATGACCTGCATCTCCTCATTGTAGAGCTTCGTCACATAAGTGAACTGCTTTTTAATGCCGTTGGCGAAGCCCTTTTTCTCAAGGTAGTCGAGCGTGTCGGCGCGCACGATGCCGAGATCGACACCCTTCAAGAAAAGGGTGTCGGCGACGCTCTGCACCGAACCTCGACCGATGATCGGCAGGACGCGGAGATTACCGTCGTCGTCGAGCACGGAAGCGAGGTCGGCACCGAACTGCACATAGGTGCCGCCGATCGTACCGGTGAGCAGCGTGACCGTGTTGGCATTCAGCGCGCTTCTAGTCGAGACCGAGCCGAATTTAAAGATCGCTCTCAAACTGTCACTGACCTTGGCCGGGTCATAGCTGACCTGTTCAGCATGGGCCGCAAAGCCAAAAGCCATTAAACTAACCATGGCAGACATTCGAAGATATTGTCGCACGACATCCTCCCGATAGGATTAGTTATGAAGTTGAGTAAGACGCTGTTGCGCTTCCGCCGAGCCAAGACTGGCGGCCTTGCGGTACCAGTCGCGCGCCATCAATGGATCGGCTGTGATGCTTCGTGTGTCGCGTACTCGTAGGACAACCGGATCATAGGTCTGTGCCAGCAGGAAAGCCGCAGTTGCGTCCGGCGCGTTCGCAGCGCGCTCAAGCAACAATCGCGCCGCGGCGAAATCGCCGCGCGTCAGCAGGCTCTTGGCGCGTGTCATAAGCGCTGCCAATGTTTCGGGGTCCAGGGTTTTCGACGGAGGAGCGCCCTGATTCTCTGTACGCGCGGCCGGGACTTGGCTCTGCGCGGCGCGATAGTCGTTTACGATATTCTCGTGGCTCGCTCTTCCGAATCGTGGCGCGCTCGTGCCCACGGTCGTCCGCGTCAATGGGTCCGATGCGTCAGCCGGATCATCGGTCGGCTGTATTTGCCGGGCAGCCGGTTTGTTCGAGGCGGCCTGCGTCTCCGATTGATCCCTGGTCACGTCTCCTATGAATACCATTGCCTTGTCGACAAAGACGCGCGCGTCATCGGGATCGAATAGTGCGACCAGGACCACAAGCCCCGCAACCACCAATGCCCCTGCCACGACTCGTGTAAGGGCGCTTGTCGGCTGGCTTACTAAAAGAGGCGCAAATTCCCGCGGATCATGTTGGCCGTGGAGATCGGTGAGAAAAGATGGAATACAATCATCCGCGGAGAAATCCTTCGACGATCCGTAGGGTGCGCGCTGGGGATTTCGTCGGGTTACGTCAAATGCAAGCGCATTCGAATCCGGCGACCGGTTATTTGTTGTCCGCTCCATGACGTTATTGCTTCCCTTAGTAACGCAACGCAGGAAGCCCCCCGGCGATAAAGTGCCGGTCCAGTCAAATAAAGAGGTGCCGAAACGCGGCACAAAGTCCTAACCTTCTTGACCGCTCATCGTTCCCCAAAGCAGACGGCCTGAAGGTGAGGCACCCAGGAGGGTCGTGTCAGCTCTTACGATGCACGCGAAATGGGACCGGCGCTTAACGTTGAAAATCCTTGCTAAACAGTGCCACCTGCTCGAGAGGGAACTAACAAGATCCCGGACGATATTACCGGGCATTGCTATGCGTTGTTCTCTATTGAACACTCGCAGAGCGCATTTAGAACCAGCTTCGGCTCGCGTCAGTGGAGTGAAGGTTGTGGCGAGTGGAAACTCCGGTACGGCTGGCCGCCCAGGATTTAGGAGAGCGAACATCAACATAGACTGTTATAGATTGGCCCAACCGTTCTGACGAATTTGCGGCAAGGCCTAGCTAAGAAATGACGATCTTCACGGTGCATCACCGCACGACCTATCGTTACAAGAATCCAATCAAGCCAGGTCTGCACCAACTCCTTTTCAGGCCGCGCGACAGCTATGATCAACGGCTTCTAGATTGCCAATTGCGAGTAGCCCCAGAACCTGCCGAGGTACGCTGGATACATGACGTGTTTGGAAATTGCGTCACCTTTGTCGATTTTGCTTGCGCGTGCGACGTGCTTGAGTTTGAGACAACAATTCGGCTCGATCACACTCCGGAAAACGTCCCAGATTTTCGAATTGAAGACTATGCGCGAAATCACCCCTTTGCCTACGCGCAAGAGGAGCAAGCAGACCTCGCAGGTTATCTAAAGTGTCATCATCCCGATCGTGGCGAGCTTTTGAACTGGCTAAACAAATTTCTCGAGCTGGGAGCGATTCAACCGACCGGACAACTTCTCATGACCCTCAACGAAGCAATCGCAGAAGGTTTCGCGTATCGCCGAAGATCGGTGGAAGGCACGCAAACTCCCGCTGAAACACTTAAAAAGCAACGTGGCACGTGCCGTGACTTCGCATTACTTATGATGGAGGCTGCGCGACTACTCGGCTTTGCTGCTCGTTTCGTGACCGGGTACGTCTACGTGCCTGAGCGGGATGGTCCACAACGACTCGGCGGGGGTTCAACTCACGCGTGGTGCCAAATATACGTGCCGGGCTCTGGCTGGATTGAGTTCGATCCCACCAACGGCATAGTGGGTAATCGCGATCTTATTCGGATAGCGGTCACTCGCACACCGTCTCAAGCTATACCATTAAGCGGGTCCTATTGGGGCGATGCCGAAGATGAGCTTGGGATGACAACTTCAGTAAACGTCAAAACCGCTTAAAATATTTGAACACAGGCACCTTTTACCCCCTACAAACGTCTCCAAGCGAGTCTTTCAAGACAGGAAACGACTAATCTTGCGCCTGAGGGTCTTCATGAAACTCTCGATCAAAGCCGAATTGGTCTACACATTCGCACCGGCGACGCAGATCATTGCCAATATCGAGGCGTCGCAGTCGAACGATCAGACTGTCCTCTCCGAGTCGCTGGAAATTCAGCCTCCGATCCAACTGCTGTCCGACAAAACACCGTACGGGGACCGCAGCATACGCGCCTCGTTCTCGGGCAAAGTGAAATTCCTTTATCAGGCGGTCGTTGAGAACAATCTGCGTCAACTCCTGCCATCTTCCGGTCACCAGCATTTGTGGTCGGACCTCCCCAACGACGTGCTTCCGTTCCTGCTAGCCAGCCGGTTCTGTCCGTCGGACAAGTTCATGCGATTTGCACAACGTGAATTCGGTGGAGCCGGCGACGGCGTGGCGCGGGTGATGGCAATCCTCGATTGGATTCATCGCAACGTTGATTACGTGCCGGGCGTCAGCAACGCCGAGACGACAGCGGAGCGAACATTTGTAGACCGTGCGGGTGTGTGTCGTGACTTCACTCATTTGGGCATAACCTTTTCTCGGGCGCTGGGTATTCCCGCCCGGGCCGTCAGCGCCTATGCGCTTCAACTGGAGCCACCCGACTTCCACGCGATCTTCGAGGTGTTTCTCGAAAATAGGTGGTGGCTGATTGACCCAACGCGACTTGCACCGATTGAAGGCATTGTTAGGATTGGCAGCGGCCGAGATGCTTCGGATATCGCCTTTCTGACGTCGGACAAGGAGTGCCAAGTGCTTAGGCAAACGATAGCGGTTTCGCGCGCTCGATAAGTGTAGAGTCGGGTTATCCAAACGGATCGCTCAGACTGCCTCCATCCTGCCCCTCGCTCCGCTCTCCCCAAGTTGGCCGGCTTCGGGTCACAGGCGGTCGATGACGCTAACTGTAAAGCGGAAGTCAGCGGACGCCAAGTTGATGTCCGCTAGGGTCAGAACCGGACTTTGCGGGCGGCGGCATGTCCGCAACGGCCCGAAAAGTTGACATCCCGTCGAAGCCCAATTGGAGATGCTTTTTCTAACAATAAGGACCATTAACTTGAGCGGTCCGGTGGCGTGGCGACACCTAAGCCGCGAAAAGAATTCCGATTAGCGCGACAACCGAGACTAGCGACAGAAACGCGCTCATAGCAATCAGAATGCGCAAATCGATTTGTTTCAGGTCCGGGTTCGGCCGCGCTGCGCCGGAATTCCTGAAGCGCCAGACTGCCGCGCAGTAACAAAAGATACTGAAAACGATCAGCGCACTGCTGTCGGCCAGTACAACCCACTCCGGCATCAACCCCGTGAGCACGCCCTTAGCGCCCGCGCCGCTCGCCAGCGAAAAGAGGCCGGTTCTGATCCACGCGCTATAGGTACGTTCAGCCGCAAGAGCAGTCCGGTTCGATGCCAACTCAGTACGTCGGTCAGCGCTATCCTCGACCCGTACAGCGCTCTCCTTTAACTGACGCGCGCTGTCGGCAACCTTCGTGCTTTGACTTTCAACAGCGTCTATCGTTGATTTCCGGACCATAGCAGTCGCTCGAACGGAAGCCTGGGTAACGAACGCATCTGCAGCCAAAAGGTTCGGGAACTTCCGCGGCCGTGTCCTACTTGAGATGAGGCAATTGGTGGAATTCAGTATGCGATGGAGAAATTTCCGGTCGCTGTTTTGGGTTGCAATTGCGCTTCTGTTGACAGGTACGGTTGCAGGTGCCGAGGGCGACAAAGCAGCGCGACCTTCTGAGTTCCTTCTGCTCGTCCAAATCTCACTTTTGATCGCAGTGGGCCGCGGAATGGGCGAGTTGATGCAACGGGCAGGTCAGCCCTCCGTCATCGGTGAGCTGTTGGCCGGTCTTTTGCTCGGTCCTTCTCTATTCGGCTGGCTTTGGCCCGTAGCCCAGCACGCTATCTTTCCGTCCTCGCCCGAGCAAAAAGCCCTACTCGAGGGTATTGCACAGTTCGGCATTTTGCTGCTGCTGTTGCTGACGGGCATGGAGACTGATCTTAAACTTGTGCGCAAGGTGGGCCGGGCCGCAGTCGCGATTTCAGTGACCGGGATAGTCGTCCCTTTCGTTTGCGGTTTTACACTTGGGCAGTTTCTGCCCCAAAGCCTTCTGCCGCATCAGGAAGCGCGCCTTGTCGCCTCAGTGTTTCTCGGCACCGCGCTGTCGATCTCTTCGGTGAAGATCGTCGCCGTCGTGGTGCGCGAGATGAACTTCATGCGGCGAAATGTCGGGCAGATCATTGTCGCCACCGCGATCATCGACGACACCATCGGCTGGATCATTATCGCAATGATCTTCAGTCTCGCATCGCAGGGCACGTTCGATATTTATTCGGTCGGCAAGACTTTGCTGGGCACGCTGATCTTTCTCGCCATCAGCTTCACTATAGGCCGGCGGCTGACTTTTCTTCTAATCCGCTGGGCCAACGACCATCTCGTCAGTTCTGCGGCCGTGATCACCGTAATCCTCCTAATCATGAGCATGATGGCCATGATCACGCACCTGATCGGCGTGCACACTGTGCTCGGCGCGTTCATTGCAGGCGTTCTGGTCGGGGAATCGCCCATCCTCACCAGGCAAATCGATGAACGGCTGCGGGGACTGATCTCGAGCCTGTTCATGCCGGTGTTCTTCGGGGTCGCCGGGTTGAACGCCGACCTGACCGTGCTAAAAAATTTCAACCTGTTGCTTCTGACCGCCACACTTGTAGTGATAGCAAGCATCGGCAAATTCGGCGGCGCGTTTGCGGGCGGTTCGCTTGGCGGCCTCACCCGTCGCGAATGCTACGCGCTCGCCAGCGGTATGAATGCGCGCGGCTCGACCGAGGTGATCATCGCCACCATCGGCCTGTCCATGGGCGTGCTGAGCCAGAACCTGTTCTCAATGATCGTCACAATGGCGGTCGTCACCACTATGGCCATGCCACCGATGCTGCGGGCGGCGCTGGCGCGGCTACCGCTCAAGAACGACGAGAAGGAACGCCTCGAACGCGAGGAATTCGAACAGAAGGGCTTTGTCGCCAATCTGGAGCGGCTGTTGCTTGCAGCCGACGAAAGCGCGAACGCAAAATTCGCTTCATACATCGCCGGCTTGCTGGCCGGATGGCGCGGCCTGCCCATCACTGTACTTCATGTTGAACCTGCGCCGGATGACGACAAGCAACGCGCCGATGGAAATGTAACGTTAGAGGCCATAGTCAAGAAGGCGGCCGTGGCTATGGCCGAAACCGACGACGACAGCAACGGCCAAATCGACATTGTGGCCCGCGCGTCGAAGCAAACGCCCGTCGAGGCCCTTGCCGAAGAGGCAAAGAAGGGATTTGACCTTCTGGTGGTCGGGATGGAGAAGACGCTCGGACGCGACGACGGATTCGATCGAAGGATCGAGGACATTGGGGGAAGCTTTAAGGGACCAATCGCACTGGTTGTCGCCAAGGGGATTCACCTTGAACAGCCCTTGCAGGCAGGGCTAAAAATTCTTGTTCCTGTATCCGGCAGCTCCGTTTCTCAGCGCGGCGCCGAGGTCGCGGTTACCCTAGCGCGCTTGAGCTCCGATCCCCTGAAGGTTGTCTATGTCTCGACAACGCGGGACAGCCGCTCAAAGCGCAGCAGCGCCAGCATTTCGCTGGCGAAAGAGGAGGCCGTCCTCAAGGACACCGCAGCGGCCGCGGCACGCTACGAGGTGGAAGTTAGCACAGTGCTTCGAGCCAACATCGCCCCCGAATTGGCAATCCTGCAGGAAATTCGCGCCAGCGGCGTCGATCTCGTAGTGCTTGGTGTGGACCGCGTCGCGGGCGATCGGCTCAATTTCGGCGGGGTCGCACATACCATCCTAACGAAATCGAAAGTGTCAGTTGTGTTGGTGGCGGACGGTGAAGCAAACAAGGCGGAGCCGTGACGGCGATCACCCCTTCTTCCAAAAAAGGCCAGTAAGCGAAAGCCACCGAGGTCCTGCCGAGAATGAGGCTAATGGCCGGCGCATCCTCTCGCCCTCACGTCGGACGAGGTTGCGCAGTAACGCCGGCGACAAACGCTTGCGCGTGGACCTTGGTGCACTTCTCTTCAGCGCCGGTTGAGATCCGCGGCGCATGCGGCGGCGATCAGATTGTCATGGGCTTTCTTCGCCGGGACTGAGGGATCAGCGCTTTCTTAGCTGTCATTCCCTCTTCCGTGATCCTGAACGACAATTCCCTTCCAGCGCCTTGACTTTCGATCCACCGCTTGTCGAGCAAGTGCCTCAGTACTATCTGCCCGTCGGGGAGTTCGAAGGCCTTAACCCAATTCCGACCTCTCAGGCGTTGCATGAATTGGCGTTCGCGTTGCGTGGGGACTATCATCATTTGCTAGTATCCGCTCGGTTCGCATACCCCGCCCTGGTGAATGAGAAAGCCGGCGGGAGCTACGCCGCCGGCTCGCCCAAAGTGGCTGCCGGCCCGAAATCCGGTTCCGCCGCTTCGTTAGCGAAAGCATGACCTTGGATGGTTAACGAAATGCTGACGGCGCCGCCACGCCAGCAGGCGCGGCGTGTGTCGTTCACGCTGCAATAAAGATTTGCTTCGTAGAGGACCCATCACGATCACTGGTAGCCGCATTCTCCCGGTCCGGCACGTCCCGGCAACACCAAAGAAAATGCCAGTTGTTTCCCGGCCGCAACAGGGAACGCATTTGCACGTTTCGCGTTGGAGAAAAAGCCGAAGTGGAGGATCAATTGAACGGGCGTCGCGAGGCTAGGATTGTCGGCTTAAGTATTACGGCGGTGTACGTTTGCATGCTGCTGGCGGCCTGGGGCTCTTCATAATGCCTTTGCAGATAGCTACAGCTTCCTTCGCTCTGCTGTTCGTTGCGACGCTCATGTTGAGCAGCCATCGGTTCTTAGACAGCCGCGCGTCCAACCTCAATCGCCCAATTGCTGCTCGTCTCATACAATGATCTAACCTGGGCACTTCATGCAAACAACTGAGGCGGGACTGAAATGAAGGGTCATTGGAGCGAGCTTGAAAAGTATCTGATCGACTAGCAGTCATTAAGAAGCAATTCTATTTCGCCGCAACGAAACTCGCGGGTTAAGCTTAGATACGCGGCTTCGGAGTTAACGCCGGCAGTCGTTCGCGCCCCTTAGGGCGCGGAAGGAAGGTCGATCGTCTGCGAAAGCGCCATGCCGGCCGTAGCCGAGCGTGGAGACCTGCAGCAGAAGATCGGCTCGACTGTACACTTTTGAACACAGCTAGGTTTTTATGAAGCGAGCCCGCCGCTATATCGCCCAGCGGGAACTCTCTGACCATCTCTCGCTTTCTCTCCTATGCGCAAGCTGCGGCGACCGTGGACAGAAGAGGACGATCGGCGTCTGTTGGAGATGACCGCACAAGGAAGGTCGCGGCCGGGAATAGCGGCCGCGCTAAAGCGCAGCGTTGGCGCAATCTTGACCCGACTGAAGCAGCTACGCGCCGCCGACCGCTCTGCCTCTCCCTTCATGTTCGACAATCGAATAGAGGAATAGACGGGAATGAGAAAACGTGACGAATTGGACCCACGAGCCCCGGATCGCGGATTGGGCGCCATGCTCATAGGTGTGCTGACCCTCGTCGTTGTGCTGGCGCTTGTCTATGCGTGGGCGCCTTGGAGCACTCGAACGGCCAACAATGCTCCGGTTGGTACAACGGTCGGCCAAGGCAGCGCTCCGCAGGCGAAATCATCGCAGGCCCCCACAGCGCCCGCCCCCTCAACAAACCAACAGTAAGACCCGCCGCACGGGCGCGGGACATTCTCCGCTCAAAGGAACGCTCAATGAGATACGTCGCCATTATCTTGATCTTGCTCGTTGGCGGACCGTCGCTCGCCGTGGCCCAGACTGCAAGAGGATCGAGCGGCGGCGGGTCGGCGGCAAGTGGGACTGCGGCGACCGGGTCCACAGGTTATGCGGGCGGTAGCCTCTCGACCGGGCATACCATAAGCGGCACCGCGGGCCCCTCCGGTCCCAATCCGGGCAACGCGATCAGCCGCGGAACGACCGCCGGCGATCCAGACGCTTCGTCGGTTGCGCAGCCTCCGACCTGGCACGACAACGCGGTCGATACACCCGCTGCCAACAAGGCTACGGATAGCTTGAGCAAAACCGATACCGGCATTCTCAAGAAGTAAGATCTTCTTGGCGTTTGCGCCTGTTCTCGGTAGTCTCTGCGCGCAATGTGCAACCTCTACAGCGTCACCCTCGCCCCGATGACAGGCGTGTTTCCCGACTATCCGGCGCCGGTGATCCGCAACGCGGATGGCGATGGCCTGGGAAATCGCGATGATGCGCTGGGGCATGCCGCCGCCACCGCGCACCGGCGGGCCGCCGGTGACCAACATCCGCAACACGTCATCGCCGCACTGGCGGATGTGGCTTAGGCCGGAGAACAGGTGCTTGGTGCCGTTCAACAGCTTCGCCGAGTACGCGCCTGAGACAAATCCCGAGACGAAGAAAAAGGACGCGGTGTGGTTCGCGTTGAGCGATGACCGCCCCCTCGCCGCGTTCGCCGGCATCTGGACGACGTTTAAGGGTGACCGCGGAACGAAGTCAAAGCCGATTGCCGGACCGCATCAGGTCTACGGCTTCCTGACGACGGCGCCAAACGCCGTCGTCGCGCCGATCCATCCGAAGGCGATGCCTGTAATCCTGACCACCGATGAAGAACGCGACGTCTGGATGCGCGCGCCGTGGGATGAGGCAAAAGCGTTCCAACGGCCGTTGTCGGATGACGCACTGAAGATCGTCATGCGCGGCGCGGACGAGCTTTGCACCTTTGTCCCCCTTACGATGTAAGTTATCTCAACTGTGAAATTATCCGATCCCACGTAACCCGGATGTGGTTTGTAGGCCGTGAGGAAGCGACCTGCTTCATGCCCGGCTTTCCCAAGAGTCCCATGCGGTGGGGCACGTATCACGCGATATCCCACAATATCCGAACGCGTTCCGTAGTGCAGCGTGCAAACCTCGTTAACTCGCGTGCTACCCGACCAGTGCGTACGGCCTTCCGTGAAACGAAGATCGCCAACGCACCCAGCCGCCATTGCACCCGAGGACCAGGCCCAGAAAACGGCAGATAAATTGGCCTGAATGCGGAGTTACGCTTTCGCACGGTCATGCTTCGCACAAGCTGAGTCCATTAGTAGAAACGCCGAGGACTAATGCTCTACGTGCTCGCTGCTCAACGCCATCCCCGGTTCGGAGAATTTAAAAGCCTGTATAGCACCGAAGCGGACCGATGTCCGGCTACCCCGCCTAGAACCCAACGAGTTATCGCTTGTCGACGTTGGAAATCGCGCCCCGCGGACCAGCGAAAACCCCAGTTGCCATGCATGTCGAGTGCGCGGCCGCGCACTGCGCCGAGCCGCTGTTTATGCGAAGGCATGTACTCTTTAGCGAGGTGCAGGTCTGACCTTTCTTCACGGCGCTCGGTGCGTTGACGCCCATGCATTGCCGCCATCAGAACACGGCGAGCCCTTCCCGTCCAATTTACTGGCATGTGCGTCACGCAGAACACTAGCCCCAAAAGCAAAACAGAAAACACTGCCAAAGTGGACTGTAAAGACGCCCGTCACTCTGCCGCCTCTACCGCTTTCCGGATCGAAAAATTGATCTCGGCCAGCGTACCGAGCACTACCGCAAAAAGCATCATTAAAGCCCCTCTATCAATCGCCTGTCCCGGCGACTTGCCCACGTAGCGAGCTACCTCCTCCGGCTCCATAAGCCCCATGCCAGCGTAAATCCCAAGCGCGAGGCTCAATACTCCAAACAAAATGCATGCAATCGAAATGCCTATGGCCAACCGGCTGAATATCATCTTCCCTCCAAAACAAGCCATGTCTAAAGCCGACAGGATAACGGTCAACACTCCGGCTTGCTATGAGACCAACAGACCGTTTTTGACCTGGTCCCGCCCCCTGTCCGCCTCCGATTTTCAATTAATCTGCACATCATCCGAACAGGGACTATTCTCCCTTAAACAGGTGGGACTTGCCCTTAAGTGGCCGAAAAAGAGGGTTTGTGACTCCCTCTAGCTCATCTTGCATCTTGTACATGGCGGCCCAGACCTCAGCGTAGAACTTGGCTCTACGGTGGTCTTTGACGCTGTTTTTGAAATTCGAATAGTCGATGTCCGTCGCTATCCGGGCGATTGCGGTGGCAACCTCCTGCCGAGGAATACTTGCTCTATAGAGATAATCGGCATCCGGAGTTTCAGTGGTAATAGAATCCGGGAAGTGCTTCTCGATGTCGCCCTTAACCCGGGCTCGCACCAACAGCATGTCTGGATTGGTTCTGTCCTCAACAACGGACAGATATGCCGTCTGACTGAATATCCACATAGTAGCTCTCCTCTGTTCTGAAATTGTGCGTGTCTCGATGGCGGGACAGAACCCGCGCCACCTGTACAGGAATTGCTGCCTTTGGCAGCGCCCAGCCGCGCCGGTAAACCTCAACCCCAGCCCGGGCCGACCTCAACCGGAACGCCCTACGACGGGGCCTGCGGCACACGCGGCCTGCCCGCCACGCTCCAACCCGGGCGGCCCGCTATCGCCCGGCGGCACCCCAGCCGGGGCTCCCTGCAATTCCCGCGGCTCCTAGGAACGAAGGCAGCAACGGCGGCTTCTCCTTTGAAGAACTGCCTTACGCAGGTCCGTGACTGTCGCCCATGGATGGAAGCCTGAGATTTGCTCGCATGAACGACCGCGTCGCAAAGGACACCCTCATCGGCGAGGAATGGATGGCGCTTCGGCAGATTGCCTTGGGTGTGAAGGCGGCTGCAATCCCACGATCGGTTCGAACGCGGCTGGAGGTCTTGGACCTCATTTCTAGAGACGATTATGGCCAACTGGTGCTGACGGAGAAGGGACGCCGACTAATCGCGACAGCCAATTAAGCCGGCTATTGCGCGCGGCGCGTCCCCGTCTAGCGGCATCCTTTGACTGGGTCGCCATGCTGCAAGGCGATCCATTACGGGGGACGATCCACGTCACAGACTAGCCCGAATCGCGCCAAAAGGTAGTTGGGTTGCGAAATGGTAGAACTGATGTGCTACCGAGCGCGCTTTATCGACGATCCGAGGAACGGCTATGGCTATAGGCACTGTTAAGTGGTTCAACGCGACCAAGGGGTACGGCTTCATTCAGCCTCAGGACGGCGGCAACGACGTGTTCGTGCACATCAGTGCGGTGGAACGCGCTGGTCTCTCCAGCCTAGCAGAGGGTCAGAAGGTTTCGTTCGAACTCAAAACCGATCCAAAGCGCGGAAAGACGAGTGCTGAAAATCTGAGGGTCTGAGAAAGCGAAGCCGCCACCCGGCTGAGGGGCGGTGACGGCTTGCTGCGCCGGCAAGCGCCTTTGTGTACGTCGCGTCTTTCCTCCGGTAAGACGCCTGAGCTGCGGCGATGATGGCGCCTATCTAGAGCCCGTAAAAATCCGGTTGCTCAGACACACGGCCGCGCCCGAGGTTCCCGATAGCGGCAGCTACGAAGTCCGCTTTCCTGACGGTCGGGTGATATGACAATCCCGGCCGCCGGTCCATCACTCGGAAGCCGAGCAGCGAGGAAGCCGAGCGCAAGGCGAAGGATCTGGCGCGGGCGGAGCAGGAGAAACCAGAGTCCTGCAACTGAGGCGGCCTTACTTCCTAGGCTCTGGGTGCAGCGCGTTGATCGGTGCGATCACCGCCGGCTTCGCTTCCGCCATCACCGCGGCGGCGGCCAAGGCTTCGTCCAAATGCGAATTAACTTCGTATTAGCTGCTCCGCACTCTCATTCGCGCAGTCCGCAGCAGCTTCGCGACACGAGCTACTGCGAGACTCGCCAATTCTGCCCGCGGAAATGTTTTCCGCCGGGCGCCTGCGTGATCTTGCCACGACCATTCCCTCGACATCTGCCTCTGCCCTCGGAGCATCCGTAATTGCCGGTCATCTTGCTTGCATACGCGCTGGAGGAAAGGAGGGGTGCGGCGGGGATGGAAAGAAAGGCAAGCGCCAAGGCAACCGCAGCAATGGTGGGGAAAAGACGAAGCATGTTGTTTCTCCTCAATTCCTGTATGGGTGAACCTTGGCGGTGACGAGAGACCAATCGCGCTCCCGCCGGAAATTGGCTATGTTGCTGGAAATGCGAAGTGATAAATCTATCGTGCGCTTCCGGACCGGAAAGAACAGTGCACTAGTGTACATAAGACGAAAGAATCCCCGCCCACAGGCAGGCAGCAAGGTTCGCCATGCGCCTCCTATTCTCACATGATGGGCTATGAAAATGCATTGGCTGCGAAGACACGGGCTGGGTCTGCGAGAACCATCCTGATCAGCCGTGGGAAGGTCCGCACGCTTGCCAGTGCGGCGGCGCCGGCATGCCCTGCCCCACGTGCAATCCGTCCAGCGAGGACGAGCCGCCGCGGCTGCCGAAAGGCTTTGAACCTGATGCTTAGAGCACGGCTTCGCGCTCACGCCTTCTTCACGATCTCAAAGCCCCGGATCCAAACGACGAAAGCGTTGGGATCGCAAACTTGATCAGCCCCAACCTGCCTCAGCGGCCAGAAACAAGGCGCAGAGAACAACAGCACAGGCAATGCCGGTCAGGATCATCGGGATTGCCCCCTGTCGGCTTGGGGCGCTGTACTGCTAGACGCGCGGGCGATCCAGCGAACGACCCATACGAGCATCGCGATCATGATCGCGGCCACCAACGCAAGATACCAAAACCTGCGCGTCGTTCGCTCGCTCGTTGCACGGGTCATTCAGTTGACTGAACGCCTCATCCGACGTCATCGCAACGAAACTCTCCGGTTAAGCTTGATACGCGCGTTCGGAGTTAACAGCGGCTGACGATCGGGCAGAAGATCGACTTGCCGACTGTACACTTTTGAACACAGCAAGGGTTTTTATGAGCCCGCCGCGGGAACCGTCTGACCATCTCTCGCTTTCTCTCCTATGCGCAAGCTGCGGCGACCGTGGACCGAAGAGGACGATCGGCGTCTCTTGGAGATGACCGCACAAGGGAGGTCGCGGCCGGGAATAGCGGCCGCGCTAAAGCGCAGCGTTGGCGCAATCTTGACCCGACTGAAGCAGCTGCGCCCCGCCGACCGCTCTGGCTCTCCCTTCATGTTCGACAATCGAATAGAGGAATAGACGGGAATGAGAAAACGGGACGAATTGGACCCACGAGCCCCGGATCGCGGATTGGGCGCCATGCTCATAGGTGTGCTGACCCTCATCATCGTGCTGGCGCTTGTCTATGCGTGGGCGCCTTGGAGCACTCGAACGGCAAACAATGCTCCGGCTGGTACAACGGTCGGCCAAGGCAACGCTCCGCAGGCGAAATCACAGCAGGCTCCCACAGCGCCCGCCCCCTCAACAAACCAACAGTAAGAC
>Ga0081540_1000693_pt2 | contig 14570 bp, 19 predicted proteins | sample TabmetS2T1R1_FD_71024 | JGI IMG/M metagenome (GOLD analysis project Ga0081540, IMG submission 71024) | Tabebuia heterophylla rhizosphere microbial communities from the University of Puerto Rico - S2T1R1 | ecosystem: Host-associated > Plants > Roots > Rhizosphere ... | reverse complement strand
CGTCCAGGTTGAAGCCGACGTTGCGGTACCCATTCCACTGTGGACAGTGTCCGATCGGGGTTAGCCGCGACCCTGAGTGGGGAGTCAGTCGGGATGGCGCTGGCTCAGGCCCGGCCGGTCACCGCCCGGCCACTGTGGGTGGCCGGCGCGGCATTGTTCGCGTCGCTCATGTCAGCCGACCTGCCCACCCCGCTGTAGGAGGTCTACGAGCAACGGTTCGGCTTCTCCAGCGCGGGGCGGTACGGACCCGGGCCTCGGGCAGCGCGCCGGCCTGGCGGCGCTGGTCGCCGGCCTGGCCGCGCTAGTGGTCGCCTTTCCGGTGCGCTCGCTCGCGCTGCTGCTGGTCGCGGCGGTGCTCAGCGTCACGGGCCTGGGGCTCGGCTCGGTCGGCGCGCAGACGCAGATCAACCGGCTGGCGCCGAGTGAGCGGCGGGGCGAGGTGACCGCGGCGTTCATCACCGGTCCGCCCAACACTATCCACAGTGGACGTGCCGTTAGAAGGGACTCGGATCGTTGGGAAATTTCCAGGGCTCCACGCCGGTCGAGCCGCTGGGCGGCTCGTCGCCGGCTCGTCGCAGCCCCGGCCGTGGGCCTTCGCCGAGTTGCCGGTTCACCCAGCGGACCCGCAGCCACCAGGCCGCGCCGGCCGCGGCCACCATCAGGGCCAGCAGAGCGAGCAACCACATACCCAGATTGAACCACTGACGGGCAAGAGTCGACCGTGACCGCTCACCGGCCCGTCCATCCGTAGCGCGCCTCGCGGAACCGCCGGGCCATCCGGGCGATGACACCGCCGGTCGGCGGGCGCTCGCCGCATCGGGTGCACTCCGTTGCCAGCGCGACCCTCCCACCACAGCCCTCGTGCAGATACGTGATCGGGCGGCCGTCCGGAGCCGCCCACCGGTCGCCCCACTCGGTGAGCGCGATGATGGTCGGCCGCAGGTCGAAACCCTTGGGCGTCAACACATACTCGGCGTGGCCGCCGGCCTCACCCGGCCTCAGTTCGAAGATGCCGGCCTCGACGTAGTCCGCCAACCGCTTGGTGAGGATGTTGGGTGCGATACCCAGGCTGCGCTGGAAGTCCATGAACCGGGTCATTCCCGCGAACATCGCGTTGCGGACGATGAGCAGGCTCCAGCGCTCGCCGACAATCTCGAGCGCGCGCGCCGCCGAGCAGACCTGGCCTTCGTAGAGGCGTCCGAGCATGCGGACAGCTTGACGCACCTACTTGCGCCATGCAAGTAGTGGTACTAGCGTGATGCAAGTTGCGCGTGGGGACGCGCCGAGACTTTGGGGGACAGTCATGAACGATCGGGACTTCACCACCGCCTTCACGGTGGACCGGACTCCGAGGGAAGTGTTCGACGCCATCACCAACGTTCGAGGCTGGTGGTCGGAGCAGATCGACGGCGGCACCAGCGCCGTCGACGACGAGTTCGCCTACCGTTACCAGGACGCCCACCGCTGCACGGTGAGGGTGACCGAGGTCGTGCCGGAGCAGAAGGTCGCCTGGCTGGTCCTGGACAACTACTTCGACTTCACCGAGGACCAGAGCGAGTGGCAGGGCACGACGGTCAGCTTCGAGATCGGCGAGCGCCACGGCCAGACCGAGGTGCGCTTCGCCCACCTCGGTCTGCTGCCGGAGCACGAGTGCTATGACGTCTGCTCGAACGCGTGGAGTGGCTACGTCAACGGCAGCCTGCGCAGCCTCATCGAGACGGGCAAGGGGCAGCCAAACCCGCGGGAGGACGAGCCCGCTTCGCGCTGAGCGGTCACCCCCAAGTCCGCCCTTTTGGTCGCCCCATCGGTCGAGTCGGGCGCGCGAGCCACGTTCGACCATGGACCTGTGCCCCGGCAGACCGCGGGGCACTGAATTCGGTCACCTCGAGGGACGTGGGACGCAGTGGCTGATGAACCGGAACTCCAACAGGGAGCGGAGGGCGAGTGGGTCACCTACCTCCAACAATGGCTCGCTCACCTCGGTTTCTACAACGGCGCGGTGGACGGCTCGTTCGGGCCGGTCACCCAGGAGGCGGTCAACGCCGCCCAGTCGCAGTACTCGATCGGTGACGGTGGAACGGTCAGTGACGAGACGTGGCACCTCATCACGATGGCCCGGACCAAGGACGAGACCGGTCTCGAACACACGTGGGGGGCATCCGAGGTGAACGTCGTGGACGTGCCTGAGATGAGCGGAGACGAATCATGACCGACTTCGTCACCACGGGCAAGTTCGCGTGGGAGATCCTCACCGCCAACCGGCCAACGGTCAACGAGCAGTCGGACTTTGTCAACGCGATACCCAAGGGTGCCGAGTGGTCCGACCTGTCCGCCCCCCTGGGTTCCAACTACTTCACGTGGGAGTGGAAGGGTCCCGGGCTGATCATGCATGACTTCTGGTTCGACATGCAGATCGAGTGGACCTATGGCGCCCGGTACCGGGGCGGCGGCGCGTACCTGACCAACGCGATCGTTCGGATCACCGACAAGAGCATCGGCGTGGGCGGGTACAACATCAACATTTCCTGCCGGGTCGGGCACATCGAGAACGTGGGTTCGGAGCGGGCGCCGGTACCGCGGATTCCCATCGACGTGTCGCTGGGCTACACCAACTGGTTGTCGGGTGGCGGGGGTACCAACCGGTTCCACGTCCAGGGCGACGGCGGCGGGCACGCCTGGTACGACGACAACTCCTACGACGTGTGAGCCCGGGCCGGCCGGTGCGGCCTAGCCCATCGCGGTGATGGTCAGGGTGGCGGCGTAATCGCCGGCCGCCGTGCCCGACGGCATCCTGAGATCCAGGTCGGCGCCGAGCACGGCGGCACCCAGGCCCGCGTTCGCCGCCGCCGAGGCCAGCCCGCCGCCACCGGCCAGGCCAGGATTGGTACCCGGAAGCACCGGCAGGCCGGCGACCACGTCCCGGGCCGGATCCTGTGCGGTGACGGTAGGTGTCCAGCCGAGGTAGTAGCCGGCGACGGTGTGACCGCCGGAGGTGAAGTCGCCGATCCGGACGGAGACCGTCCAGCCGGGCTGGCTCTGGTACCGGGTGTCGCTGACCGTCACCGGGGCGAGCTGACCGGTCGCCTCGAAGGTGGCGTAGTCGCCACTGAGTACCGCCGTGCCGAGCTGTACCGGCGTGTCGCTGACCGTCAGGACGAAGACGCCCTCGGCGCGTGGGACTTCGAGATTGAAGGTCACGCCCTGGGTGAGGCCGTCGGTGACCAGGACCGTGACCACGTTGGACGTCGACCCCAGGAACGCGGTCAGGTCGGTGGGCCGGAACCTCGCGGAGATTGAATGGGTGCCCGCGGCGAGGGTGGTCGTCGAGAGCAGCGCGACACCGTTGACCGGGGTCACCGGTTCGCTGAGCGGCGTGTTGCCGTCGACGAACAGAACCTGGCCGGATGCCCCGGTGGGCGCGACCGTCGCGGACAGCGTGACGTTGCCGCCGACCGGGACCTGGGCCGGGCCGGACAGGGACACCGCGGTGCGGGCCGGACCGCCATCGGTCGTGCACTGGTTCGGGCCCTGCCGGTCGCACGGCTGCGGCTGCGGATCGTTCAACGCCAGGGTGTCGGTGCCATCGGTGGAGAACGTCGGGCTGTGGCAGGACTGGATGACGTCCTCGGTCGAGGTCGGCACGTCGGCGCCGGGGATCCGTCGCAGTTGCGCGAAGCCCGCCTCGACCAGGTTGATCGGCAGTGCCGAGTAGCCGAGCGCGTCTGCCAGGAACTGCCCGTCGCAGAGCAGGTACCGGCCGAAGGTGCCGAGCGTGAATCCCTTGGAGGTGTTGAACCCGGCGCTCGTGTCCGTCGGCACGACCAGGTACGAGTACCAGGACAGCTCGTAGGTGCGCGGATCCGGATCGGTGTAGACGTCGGAGAGATCCTGAGTCAGGTAGGTGTTCGGATCGTTCTGGTCCAGGTTGATTTTCGCCTTCAGCAGCGATACCCCGACGTGACCGGCCGTGGGTGCCGTGTAGTAGCCCGCGGCGTTCAGCACCTTCACCACGGGGAGGCCGGCCTGGGCCGCGAAGGGATATTCGACGTAGCCGATCGCGCCGTTCGCCTGGGACTGCCCCACGTAACCGGCCACCCCCAGGTCGCCGGGCTGCCCGATGGTGCCGGAGCCGGCCGGCACCGGGTACACCGAGGTGGGGGTGCACGGGTCGAGGCCGAGCCTGCCGCAGTAGTCCGTCCAGTACGTGCCCTCCGTCGCGGCCATCCACCGGGTGAACTGAGCGGTCGAGCCGGCCGAGTCGCTGCGGACCACCGGCACGATAGCGATCGGCGGCAGGATCAGGCCCGGATTGTCGGCGGCGATGGCCGGATCGTTCCATCGGGTCAGCACGCCGGTAAAGATCTTCGCGATGTTGTCGCCGGACAGGCGGAGGTTGGTGATCTTCTGGATACCGACTCTCAGGTTGTAGGCGAAGGTCGTGCTGACGGCGACGTCGGGAAGGTAGGCGAACCCGCGGCCGGGCGGCGGATCGTCGGGACCGTAAGGCGTGTCGGACGCGGCCCAGTCGACCACGCCCCGCCTGAACTGGTCGCGACCGCTGGTGGAGCCGATCTGCGCGTAGTTGACCACCATCCCGTACTGCACGACCTCGGTCTGCCAGGCATGGATCGCGCTGTACGCCAACGTCGAGCCCGATCCGGCTATCGGCACAAAGGACGCGGCGGCCGCCGGCCGGGCCGGAGCGACGAGGCTCACCAGGCCGCCCAGCAGCACGGCGACGAGAACCGCCCGCAGCCGACGGGTACCAGAATGGGTCGTGGTCATTTTGTCCCCCGTGTCTGCGCAGACCGGCGGCGAGCCGGCGCGCGTCGTTCAGATTCGGACCCACGGGTTTCGTCGGGTGTGGTGATCTACCCACAACGGGCGTGTCCAAGATGAACATCTCGTGTCGTGGGCGTCGGCAATTCGACCGGTAAACAGATCGGGCCGCCGGCCGCATCCTATGGGGCAAGTCGAGAGGCGCGAGGGGGCCCCAGTGCCGGAGTCGTTCGAGGAGTACGTGTCGGTGCGCGCCGGCCGGTTGCTCCGGTTCGCGTATGTGCTGTGCGGTGACCGCCATCTCGCCGAGGACCTGGTCCAGGACGTGCTGGCCCGGGCACACCGGCGCTGGTCGCGCATCGAGGCCGAACAGCCCGACGCCTACCTGCGCAAGGCGATCGTTCGAGAGCACCTGTCCTGGCGGCGGCGGCGTCCCGCGACCGAGAGGGTGACCGCCGAGCCCCCGGAACCGCGGGTTGGAGCGCCCGACTTCACCCAGCAGCTCGCGACCCGCGACGAGCTGTGGACCCTGCTCGCCCGCCTGCCGCGGGCCCAGCGCGCCGTCCTCGTGCTGCGCTTCTACGAGGACCTCGACGACCGCCGCATCGCCGAGGTGCTCGGCTGCGCCCCCGCGACGGTCCGCGTGCACGCCTCTCGGGCACTGGACAAGCTGCGCGGCAGCCTGCCGGCGACGCTCACGCAATCACAAGGGAGATAGGTAATGAACCTTGACGAGGAACTGCGCGCGACCCTGCTGGCGCGCGCGGAGGACGCGCCGAGCGGGGTGGGCACGCTGGACGCGGTGCGCACCAGGGCACGCCGCGTCGAGACGCGCCGGCGGGCGGGTCTGGCGGGTGTCGCCGCGGTCGTGGGCATCGCCGCCGTCACCGGCGGGCCGTACCTGCTGGCACCGTTCCAGCACGCGCCCGGCTTGTCCGCCGGCGCTCCTTCGACGGGTACCGGCTCGGTCGGCAGCCCGTCCGCGCCGCCGAGTTCGCCGGCCGCCCAGTCGCGGCAGTCGACGGTCGCGCTGGCCGCCCCGGCCTTCACACCGGTCACGTTCCCGCTGACCCCGAGCTGGACGCCGCCCGGGGTGGATCAGCCGACCGTGGGCCGCACCCAGGGCCTGGTGCGCCTGGTCTACCTCGGACAGTCGGCATATCTCATCGCCCAGGTCACCGACCAGTTGGGGCAGTCCGACTGGACGCCGGCCAACACTCAGTCGACGAAGGTGGGCACGCGGTCCGCCACCCTTGCCACCGGTACCGACCGGGACGGCAAGCCGGCGGTCCGCATCACCTGGCAGCTCACCGGCGGAGAGTGGGTTGATGTCCAGTCCTCCGGCCAGATCAGCGCCACCCAGCTCAAGCAGTACGCGGACGGTCTCCGGTCCCAGCCGATGCCGCCGCTGCCGCTGCCCTTCACCCTGACCCTGGCGCCACAGGGCTTCCAGCCCGCATACCAGGAGCTGACGCCGACCGAGTTCCACTTCTGCCTGGCGCCGCCCGACGAGATCGATGGCGACAGCGCCACCTGGGTGTGCGTGTCGCACAACGAGTCCAACGCGGCGACGGAGGGGCAGCGGGTACAGGTGGGTCCCGACCAGGGCGACATCACCAAGGACGGCGAGACCGTCCAGTTGACGGTCCACCGGCCCGGGTTCGAGTTCCTCGTCACGGCGAACGAGAACGGGTCGCTCAACCAGGAAGACCTGATCCGGTTCGCGGCCGGCGTCGCCAAGCCGTAGTCCGCCGGAGTTCACCGCATAGGTCACAGCGGTCGCAAGCGGCCGCTGTGGCCCACGTGAACTCCCGGTCGGCCCGCGCGGCTCAGCCCGCCTTCCGATAGCTGGCGAGGATGGCGGCGCGCAGCGAGGCGGGCGGGACGCCGAGGGCCGTGAGGATCACCGGGACCAGATCCTCCTCCAGAGTGAGCAGGGCAAGGCTGAGGTGCTCGACGCCGATGTAGTTGTCGCGCATCGTCAGCGCCTCGCGCAGCGAGAGCTCCAGGCTCCTTTTCGCTCGCGGCGTGAATGGGATGTGACCGCGGGGAGCCGGGCCGGGTGGGAGCGAGGCGTCGGTGCGCGGGCCCGTGGGCCGGGGAAAGTGTCGCCGGGCACGACGCCGACGCCGGCGGCGCGTCAGCTCGGCCAGCGGACCCTTCCCCCACACCGGCCGTCTCCTCCGGCTCGCTGCCGGGAGGTCCACGGTGAGGGCGCCCGGGCCGAACGCCGCTTCGATCCTGGCGCGGACGGCGTCGAGATCGATGCCGATGGAAGCCAGCGCCTGGCGGTCGAAGCCGCCGAGCGGGTCGGGCGTCTGGCCGCGCCCGACGGTGCGCAGTATTTCCGCCTCGACGCGTTGGGGCGTGATGCCGTGGTCGCGCAGGATCACGCCGGCCGGTTCAGCGGTCGCGGCGGTGGCCAGCAGCAGGTGCTCGCAGCCGATGTGGTGATGCCCGAGCCGGCGGGCATCCTCCTGGGCCTGGACGATGACGTGGCGAGCGGAGTCGGTGAAGCGCTCGAACATCATCGCCTCCCGGTCAGGCTGCCGTACTTGCGGTGGACGGTCTGCTTGGTCACGCCGAGGCGGCTGGCGATGTCCTGCCAGGACCAGCCGAGCTGTCGTGCCCGCTGGACCTGAAGCAGTTCCAGTCGCTCGGCCAGCGCACGAAGATTCGCGACCGCGCGCAACCCGATGTCGGGGTCGTTGCTGGCGGCGCCCTCCGCGATCTGAAGGGTTGTTTCCATGCCGTCAGCATATGCTGACATGCGGCCCTCGTCAACAAATGCTGACGGGCTCGACGCAGGACGGGCTACGGGACGCCGCTGTCGCGGTGGCGGCTGGCCTCGACGCGCTCGGCGGGGGTGAGGTCCTCGTCGCGTACCAGTCGCACCGCCGTGAAATGGTTGCCGACCGGGCAGTGCTGCATGCGCACCAGGCCGAGGCGGATCGCCTTGAACGACACCATGGGAATCCAGGTCGTCATGAACAGGTGCCCGTCGCGGCATCGAACAACCACGTCGCGCCCGAACCGGTAGCCCCGCACCTGCGACATCCGACCGACCCTGACCGCGACCACCACAACGATCACCAGGGCGAGCGCGTAGATCAGGATCTGCGTCAGATCGGACACGCATCCACGCTAGCGCGGTGCCCACGGGCGTCGGCGCTCCCACCGGCGCTGGTATCTGTGGTGTGGGTCGTGGACAGCGTCAAGTAGCCTGGCCGGCGTCAACCGATCCGCGGGGGGAGACCGCTTCATGATCGAGGCCAAGGGCCTGACCAAACGGTACGGCGACAAGCTCGCCGTCAGTGACCTGTCGTTCACGGTGCGACCGGGCATCGTCACCGGCTTTCTCGGTCCGAACGGGGCCGGGAAGTCCACCACCATGCGGATGATCCTGGGCTTGGACCGTCCGACCGCCGGCGAGGCGCTGATCAACGGCCGCAGGTACAGCTCGGTTCACGCACCGATGCAACTGGTCGGCGCGCTGCTGGATGCGAAGGACGTACACGGCGGCCGGACCGCCCGCGCGCACCTCAACGCGCTGGTCCAGTCGAACGGCCTGCCCAAGCGGCGGGTCGACGAGGTGCTGGCGATGACCGGCATGACCGAGGCGGCCGGGCGCCGGATCAAGGGCTTCTCGCTGGGCATGTCGCAGCGTCTCGGAATCGCGGCGGCGATGCTGGGCGATCCGGAGATCCTGATCTTCGATGAGCCGGTCAACGGTCTCGACCCCGAGGGCATCCTCTGGATCCGCAACTTCATGCACGCGCTGGCCGCCGAGGGCCGCACGGTGTTCGTCTCCAGCCACCTGATGAGCGAGATGGAGAACACCGCCGAGCATCTGATCGTGATCGGCCTGGGGAAGCTGCTGGCCGACATGAGCACGAAGGACTTCATCGAGGCGAACTCGGCCGGTGTGGTGCGGGTACGCACGCCGCAGGTCGAGGAACTGGTGGCCGCGTTGCGTACGGCCGGTCTGGCGCCGAACCTGGTGGACGGCCACATCGACGTGCTCGGCACGACCACCGACGCGGTCGGCGACATCGCCGCCGCGAACCGGCTGACCGTGCACGAGCTCTACGCTCAGCGCTCGTCGTTGGAAGAGGCGTTCATGGAGATGACCCGGGACTCGGTCGAGTACCACGCGGCCGACGCAACCGTGGGGAGCGCGCAATGACGACAGCCACAACGGTCGCCACGCCGCGGGCGGCCTCGTTCCCGGCCAGCGGGGCCACGCTGCCGCGGGTGATCCGTTCGGAGTGGACGAAGTTCTGGTCCCTCCGGTCGACATGGTGGACGCTGCTCATCGCTTTCGTGGTGACCGTCGGCTTCGCCACGCTCATCGCGTGGGGTGCCTCGAGCAACCTCGACAAGATGAGTCCGCAGGAGAAGGCCACCCTCGACGTGACCAACCTGGCCACGGCCGGTGTGGCGTTCGGGCAGCTCGCTATGGCGGTACTCGGCGCGCTGATCATCGCGAGCGAATACTCGACCGGCGGCATCCGCACCACGCTCGTCGCCGTACCCAACCGGTTGCGGGTCCTGCTCGCCAAGGTCCTGGTCTTCGGCGTCGTCGCGGCCGTCGTGGCCGTCGTCGCCTCGTTCGTGTCGTTCTTCGTGGCGATGACGTTCTGGTCGCCGCACCACCTCGCGGCCAGCCTGTCGACCCCGGCCGTGCTGCGCTCGGTCATCGGCGCCGGCCTGATCGCCGTGCTCAGCGGACTTCTCGGAGTCGCGCTCGGCACGCTGATCCGGCACACGGCCGGTGCCATCACGTCCGCGGTGGCCCTGCTGTTCGTGATCCCGCCGCTGACCGGTCTGCTGCCGGGCAGCTGGGGCAAGGCGATCTCGATCCGGTTCACCACGAACGCCGGGCAGCGCATCGCCGAGGTCATCCATACACCCGGCCAGCTGTACCCGTGGGCGGGCTTCTTCTGGATGCTCGGTGAATGCGTGATCCCGCTGCTCATTGGTGCTTGGCTGATGAAGCGACGCGACGCCTGACGCTTGACCAGCGCGGCACGTTTGAGCGTGCCGCGCTGGTCGGAGTCGGCACCCTCGTCGCAACCCTGAAGCCGGGCGCAAGCAATGGGATAACCGGGGGCTCTCGTCAGGCCCTCGTCAACCTGTCGGGGCATCTGCCTTCAGCAGCATGAAGTCGGCGATGACGTCCTGCGCGGCTTCGACCATGTGCCCGCCGTTGGCCGTCCTGCAGCCGGCGGCCTGCGCAGCCGCGAGAAACGGCGTTACCCCGTGCCCGGCAATCACATCGCCCACGAACATGGACGAGGTCAGCAGCGCCGGATCGACGGGAAGCGGATCGCCGTCCTCCATGCCCAAGGGGGTCGCGTTGCACACCAGATCGCAGCCGGTGGGATCCGGCGGACCGACGCTGACCCGCCCCTTGCCGAGGTCCTTGAGCAACGCCAGCAGTGTGGCCACCCGACGGTCGTCGACGTCATGGATGATGAGTTCGCCAACCCCCGCCTGAAGCAGGGCAACAGCGATCGCGCTGCCCGCGCCCCCCGCGCCGACGAGAAGCACCCGTGCTCCCGCCGGTTGGGCTCCATGGTCCTTCTGCGCCTTCACGAAGGCGGCTCCGTCCAGCATGTCGCCGTGCCAGGACCCGTCCGGATTGCGGCGCATGACGCTCACGACACCGAGCATCTTGGCGCCCTCAGAACTCGTGGCGCAGTAGGCGAAGGCCGCGAACTTGTGCGGCATGGTGACGAGGATGCCGTCCACGTTCCGCGAAGCCGTGAGGCCGACCATGACGGCGTCGAGGTCACCGGCCGGCACCTGCATCGGAACACATACGCCGTTATGGCCCAGGTCCCCGAAGGTACGGGTGAGACGCATCGGGGCCTCGACGTACTTGATAGGGTCACCGATGATCGGGAACAGCCTCGTAGCGCCGCTGAGATGGTCGAACATGCCAATCCCCGCCCCTAGTCTCCCGAGATCCCCCAGAAGGCGATCTCTGTAGGCCCGCCGTCTTCCCCGAACAGCACCGTGCAACAACCGTTCCACCGATCCGCGATGAGGTCGACGAGATCGCCGTTCTGGTTGGCCCTTTCGAAGTCGGTCCTGGTCGGCTTTGAACTACCGAACCAGTCCTGAACCTCGTCCTCAGTCAGCGGCCGCACGGTCATCACGTCGTCGCCGTCGTCGTGCGGATCGATGACACGATCGACGTCCAGGATCGAGTGGGTACCCGACGACTGCGCCCCCTGGTCCTGCCACAACTGCTCCAACGTCGCCGGCATCAGGCCGCGCTCCGGTTGCCATTCGCCATGCCAGAGGAACTCGCCCCGCTCGAATACCTGTGCCCGCAGCTCACGCAACGCTTCGGCCATGTCCACCTGAAACGGGACGCAGTAGTCCCAGCCCGACGCACCCATACACACCCCGGTCGCGACTCCCGGCACCCCGGGGGCCTGGCCAATCCCATCGCCGACTTCGTGGGCGGCAGCCTACAGGTGCTGGCGAATCAGTACGAGTGCCCGCAGACTCGGGTCAAGACGGCCATCGCAATCCTGCGCGAACCCGTGGTTGCAGTACCCGTACGGTTCTTCGCGTCCGACAGCTACTGCTGGTGGCAGCAGTCCCCGAGATCGGTGGCTGCTCGGATTAGCGTGACCGGTACGCGTCTGCGCGATGTTCGATCGCCGTCACGGTCACCACAAGGTCATCTTCGTCGATTTCGTAAAGGACGCGGTACGTGCCGCGTCGGGCCGACCATGTGCCCTCGAACGGCGGCAGGTGGAGCCGTTTGCCGACACGACGCGGATTTTCGACGAGTGTGGTGGTGATGAACTCGTGGACCGCCGCGGCGACCTTCTCAGGCAGGTGGCCGGCCAAGGCACGCGCCGCAGGTCCGGTTACTCGAAGTCGGTACCGGGCGGAGTCCGGATCGGTCACTTTGCTCGCCGAGACCGCTTCGCCATCAACGCCGCGAGTTCGTCGCTGTCAAGGACGTCACCGGCTTCTACGGCCGCGCGGGACTCGGCGAGCTGCCGCATGGCCTCGGGGCTGGACAGAACGTCCAGAGTCTCCTCCAGCGCCGCGAGATCGTCGGCTGAGATGAGTACCGCGACCGAGTGACCGTGCCTCGTGATCTCCACCCGCTCGTGCGTCCTGGCCACCTCGTCGATGAGTTCCGAGAGACGGTTACGGGCATCCGTGAACGGCAGAACAGTCATGCTCGAAGTATAGCCAGTGATTGGCGCGAAGTCTGTACAGTCGTTGCCAGGGGACCAGGTCCGGGAGCCGGTCCGGACATCAAACAAGGCCACCAGGCCGAAGCCCGGTGGCCTTGCCAGCTACCAGAATCGAGCGGTCAGGCAGCCGTACGAGCCACGCCCACCGGGCACGTCATGCCGTTCGGACCGTGGTAGCAGTACCCGTACGGTTCTTCCCGTCCGACAGGTACTGCTGGTGGGAGCAGTGCGATAAGCGCCAGAATTCGCTTCGCTCCAGTGGGATCGTCGGCGTCAGCGCGACGTTCGACGATGCTGCCCAAGCGATGTCTCAGCGGGCCACCGCCTCGTCAACAAATGCTGACGAAGCCGAAGGAAGCCGGGGTTGAACATGTCGCCAACGGCCGACCCCTGGCGCGGTCCGCCGACTCTTGCTTTGCGCCTCTACTGCGACTGCGGCGGCACGGGTGGCAAGACACAGAACTCGTTCCCGTGCGGGTCGGCCATCACGATCCACCTCGCCGTCTCCGCCTGGCCAACGTCCACGCGGCTGGCGCCAAGTGCCTCCAACCGGGCTACCTCAGCCGCCTGATCGTCGGGACGTAGGTCGAAATGCAGCCGGTTCTTGCCGGCCTTGTCCTCGGGTACGCGCAAGAACAACAAGTCCGGCACGATCCCGTCCTCCGGGCTGCCTGCTGGGGGTTCGAGGACCACTTCGTCCTCGTGGTCGACCGTACGCCGCCAGCCAAGTGCAGCCTCCCAGAAGCTGGCCAGCGTCGCCGGGTCGGTCGTGTCGAGGTTGAAGCACTGGATGCGTATCGTCACTGACTGATCATCTCGTGCCGGGCCGGATTCCGGCAGGACGCGGCTCGGCCGAACGGACGCCGACCTGGAACAAGGCCACCGGGCCGAAGCCCAGTGGCCTGTGGCCAATCGAAGCGGCCGGTCGCCGGTCTGTTGGGAGGCGCCCCGGCTCCCCCGCAAGAGGGGCACAGTTCCTAAAGAAGCCGCGTCACCTCCGGCCGGCTGTCAGTGGCTGCCGAAGAACGTCAGGACCGAGTCCGGGGCCTCGACCACCACCGACGCGGCCGGCTCGGTGACGGTCGTCGCGGTGCCGTATCCCGTGACGGTTGCATCAAAGGCCAGTTGAGGGGCAATCGAGCCGCCGTCGATCTTGAGATCGGTCAGCCGACCCTGGTCGTCGAGCTTCTCTGTGAACGGCACCGACCTGGCCTTGTCACCGACGTTCCTGAGCACGTCGGCGTCCGGGGCGATGTTGCCGGTCGCCTTGGTCAGGTCAATGCTGCCGACGTAGATCCTGCCGTCGGTGGTCGTCACGTCGTCGTTGAGCCCAGCGAGCAAGCCGCCGAGGTCGATCGGCGCGCCCGTCAGGTTGAGCGGCAGGTCGGCCGTACCCGCGAGCTTGGACAGGTCCAGGTGCAGGTACTTGTCGCTCTGGATGCCGAGCTGGGTGTTGAGCGCGCCGAAGTCGAGCTTCGCGTACGCGTCGTCGTCGACCCTCATAAAGTCGATCTTCATCGAGACGCCGTTGGCCACCCCGGTGCCGGTCACCTTCGCGACCCTGTCCTGCACGTCACGCGAGCCCTCACCGGTGAAGGCGGCCGAGGTGATGGTGAACTGGTAGTTGGACGTCACCAGCGGTTCGACCGAGCCCGCCACGGCCACCTTGGGCGCGGGCACCGGCGACGGCAACGCCTTGGTCGTCGGACTCCCACCCGCGTTGCCGTTCTTCGGGCCGCAGGCGGCGACGAGGCCGACCGCCGCGAACACCGCGACACCGACGATGGCCAGACGACTTGTCTTCAACGCTCCTCCATACCCGGGAATAGCCGCGCGCCACGCCCGCGAGATCCACTGGTCAGCCCCCAACGTACCCAGTCGCCGCCGTGGCCTGGGGCGAGCCCATGCGAACGAGACTGAGTACGAGCGCTTCACACCCAGACTCCACAGCGGCACGGTCAAACCGACCCCGGACATGAACAAGGCCACCGAGCCGAAGCCCAGTGGCCTTGCGAACTAACGGAATCGAGCGGTCAGGCAGCCGTACGAGCCACGCCCACCGGGCACGTCATGCCGTTCGGACCGTGGTTGCAGTACCCGTACGGGTTCTTCGCGTCCGACAGGTACTGCTGGTGGTAGTCCTCGGCGTAGAAGTAGTCGCCCAGCGTCTGGATCTCGGTCGTAATGTCACCGCGACCCGCCGCGCGTACCACCGGCGCGAACGCGTCCCGCGACGCCAGCGCCTCGGTCAGCTGCTCGTCCGTCGTCGTGTAGATCGCCGACCGGTACTGCGTACCCACATCGTTGCCCTGCCGGTTGCCCTGGGTCGGGTCGTGGTTCTCCCAGAACACCTTCAGCAGGTCCTGGTACGTGATCTTCGTCGGGTCGTAGACCACCTCGACCACCTCGGCGTGGCCCGTGTAACCCGAGCAGACCTCCTCGTACGACGGGTTCGGGGTGATCCCGCCCGCGTAGCCCACCGACGTCGAAACCACTCCGGGGAGCTTCCAGAACATCTTCTCCGCGCCCCAGAAACAGCCCATCCCGAACACCGCGATCTGC
>Ga0081540_1002642_pt1 | contig 14574 bp, 24 predicted proteins | sample TabmetS2T1R1_FD_71024 | JGI IMG/M metagenome (GOLD analysis project Ga0081540, IMG submission 71024) | Tabebuia heterophylla rhizosphere microbial communities from the University of Puerto Rico - S2T1R1 | ecosystem: Host-associated > Plants > Roots > Rhizosphere ... | reverse complement strand
TTCGGCCTTGCCAGCCACCACCTTGTCGCCGATGCGAAACTGCCATTTCCAGATGTCCGGACCGACTGCCGTTACGGTGTATTCGACACCTTTATATGCAGCAGGCCGTTGCGCCCACGCCTCGATGTCAGGCGCTGCAACAATAATTCACGCTGCAACCAAAGAACGAACAGAACCAGCCCGAGTGGCAAACGGCTATTGGTTCGGGCCGCGGAGGGTCGCGGTATAAGTTCCGCGATAACGCGAAAGCTAACTTAGAGCAGGAAAAAGCGGCAAGGAATGATCGTGGGCAACTGCGGCCTATCAGCGCATCAGCCGTTCTCAGGAACGCGCAGCATCGTCAAGGTCGGAATAGTTTACTCCCGGAGGGCCGTCTTCCCTCAACAGCGGTCGCTCCTAATCCATCTATCGCGATGATCGTAGCTTGACTGCCAGCCGCCGGCCCTGAACGTAAATCACCAGAGGGATGTACAGCGGCAAGGCGGCGATGAATATAGCCGTCAAGAAAACCCACCCGATACCTGTACGAAGCATATTGTTCCCGCCGCCCGATTGATTCGAACGCTTGGCGCCTATCAAAGCGGGAAAGGGTGGCAGGGTCTGCCCAATGGCGGGCGGAGCGCCGAGAAACTCATCAGCTTGAGGGTGCTGGTGCGCGCGGCCCGCAACGGGGAGAAACTGCACCCGTCCCATGAGCGCCCACCTCAAGGGGGCAGAGCAGGTTTCACGTGCTGATGAAAAAATCCGACGATTATGGGCTCTAGGCACCGAGCAAAACTAGAAGCGGCGTTATGATCGCCGTTCGGGCTCGCATCGTATCTGCAATCTCTTGAGACGCCATCGTCCAGGAAAACTCGGCGACCGTGAAGCGTCTGCGACCATCGCTGATCGTCACGCCCCAGGCGCAGTGCACGACCTGCCACTCAACGGCTTTTGCAAACGCCTCTTTGGCGGATTCGGCATCTGCCGTCGTAAGCCGCCCAAATACCCAGCCTCGAACCTCAAACGCCATGGCAAACCCTCTCGGCGCCGCGCGCTGTTGCAAGTCGATCTATCTGAAAGCGGGTGCCGGACAAAACGCGGCCGCAACAGGAACACGCTACCGGAGAACAGTGAATGGAGTCTAAATCGGGCCATCCGCCCGCTGGGCAAGGCCTGGGAGAGCTATCCGCAACGTAGGCACTTGTCTGCCTCATTCCGGCGGTGATGGGATGCGCGGCCGACCTCGATCGCATCTCAATGCCGCGCTGGCTGAAGCGCTTCACGTAGCCATGGCCACGTACACGAGAGCGGCGATTTGGATCGCGCACCAGATAAGCGAGATTGCCAGCCCAGCCCCGCCACTGGGACAACTGCGGCCCTGACGCCACCGCGCTACGAACGCCAGAGCCGCCAACCCCACAGGGAGGGTTGGCTTCCAGCCCCGTTCCTACGTGTCTCGTCGCTCTGAGATTGGTTTGCCTTGCCGAGATGCAATCTCTCGGACCGCCGCCTGAGTCCCTCGATCCTCGTGAGCAGCTCTCGTTGTGACAAAACCCATCAGTGGATCGACCGTGTTAAGGAAGCACTGTCACATCGTGCTCACCGAATGGCGCCTTTTTCCCGACGATGCTTCTAAGGCAACGATCACTTCCGCTCTTACAAGTCGGGCGGTCATTTGATCCGACATCACTCCGGCCCTTGCGAGCGCGACCATTCGCTCATGTGCGAGCCTGTCTCCGCCTGCCTCGCCTCGCGGATCAGCGCATCACGCGCTGCGCCGGGTTAGGGACTCGTTCGCATAAGGCGTAGGAACGAAAGCCATCGCGACGGTGTTGCGGTCTTGTGCCGATTGGCAATGGCACCATGGAACGGACAACTCACAGCTGACGGCCCCCTCGCCCGGGGCCGTCCTTTTCTTGGGACTGCGCCAAGTCGATCCTGCGGCGACCTCAGCTATGGAAATAGACCAGAGGCAGGAAGACGTATGTCCACCAGGCCAAACCGGCCAGTCCGGCCACGAAGAGCATATCCACGTCGGTCATGGGGATCATCTCCGAGAGCAGTTAAAGTCTACTGCCGGCTGGCGCGAGGGGCGACACATAAGGAACGAATTCGCTCCGCGGGAGTCGGTGTTTTGCTTTCGGTCACAGCCCCCTTCCCCGGCCGGAAGCACCCGTCCTGGACAGGGTTGGCGGCTCTGGCGCGGTGATACGCCAGGGCCGCTCACGGCATTCGCGGTGCGTCAGCCTCTTGCTGTCATTTCCTACGTTGTTTTCCCGATCGTTTGGGCGCAGCATCGCAAGCGAGCCCGGCGGAATGAAAATACCACAAGGGACCAGCGGGAGGCCGGTTTCCGCGACCGGCCTCCATTGTTTTCCCGCCACGGTTTGGACTCCTCATCGCAGATTTTGAGATCAATCGGGGATGCGTGATGTCCGACGAAATGATCCTCGTATGCGCCAGGGTAAGCCGCCATGCGCTGTTGCCCGACAATCTCACTGGCCGTGGCTCGACCGTTCAGTTCCGTCCGCACGCGCCCAGGAACGTTCGCCTGCGTTGCGTGGAAGCGCGGTTGATATGATCAAATCGGATGACGAGATCATCACCACCAAGCGTATGCTTGTGCCTATTTCGATCGGAAGAAGCAGTGAAACCCGACGAACAGCTCATCGACCAACTCGAAAAGGCCTTGCGGCTAGTGGGAGATTTTCCCCGCGATCGCGCGCTGCTCGAGGCGGCGGACAAGCTCTTCGTCCGCGCCGCCGGCAGCGAGAATGCCACGCCCGATGGTTACGCGAGGGTGATGAACCAACTGGCCAGGCGGTTTGGCAAGCCGTTTCACTTCGAACTCCCGAAGCCGCACTGATGACCCTCAGAAAATCACTCTCGGTGAACTGATACCTCACAACGGCCCCTCGCCGCCGCTAGCGCTCCTGAGAGGAACGCCTCGATGCCTCTCTCGTTGGAAGCGGATGGGCTACAATCACCCACCGATCTGGGAAGGCATCGCGTTTCTCGCCGTAATTATTCTCGCGCTATATCTGATCTGGGCTCCCTATTGAGCGCCGCGCAAAGACTACAGAAAATAACCCTCGGTGAGATGCGGGACTCCGGGCCTCGCCGGTTGCTCGTGTACTGCGGCGATTACAAGTGCGTGCACTCCGTCACGATCGACGCCAGCGGCTGGGGCGACGGCGTTCGTCTGTCCGACCTCGAGCCCAGGTTTACCTGCAAGGTCTGCGGTCATCGCGGCGCCGATATCAGGCCGCTCTTCGAACGCCCTCGCTTTGGGACCGGCTAATGCGAACTGAAGCTAACTTGCTTACGGTGGAGCCTTCAGGCCAGCAGAGCCCATCCATTCGCTGAGGTTCGACGCGGTTTCGTTCTGCCGGATCCGCCGCAGGACGCTATCGCGGGCGACGCCAGGTTTCATTGCCTTCGCTTGTTGGCGCAGGCGCTCTGTATCTTCGGCCAGTCTCTCTTCCAGAGTCGTTGTGTGTGTGAAACGGCGCCGTTTTGCCATGCGCTGTTCCTTTCCGTTGGAGGAAGGCGGGAGCGCAAGTAGGCGTTCTCATCACCGATAGATACCGAAAGCTGTGCGGTGGTATTGATAAACTACTCGACAGGGAATCCAGTTCCGAATCCTTTGCTGAAAGCACCAATTGCGACAGCGGCGCTGTCGAGGATTCAGGCCCTTAGGAACGCGAAGCGAATTCGGACGTCCTATCCATAGCTCCCGGGGGTTGTGTGAAAGCCGAACCGGGAGAAAGTGGCGGCCCCAGCTTACCTTCTGGGCTCCGGCTGGGGCCGTTTTTTTGAGGAACTAGCGGCGGCGTCTCAACAGTCGATTCCGTCGCTCCCGGGAGGCCACCAGCCCCCAAACCGGGAGAAACCCCTCACCGGGGTTGGCGGGCGTCTCGCCGCCCTGGGGCCGTTTGCTCAACTGCTCGATTTCTGGCCCGCTCGAGTGATCTCTCGGGCCTGTGTTGGGGCGGCTTTGGGACGAGCGGAGCGGGTCGTACGCCACGTTGATGGTCGTCTGGCGGGTGCTGGATCGTTGTAGCGCCCGATCGCGTCAGCGGCGCAATCAAAGGCGACGGCAAGTCCGCCATATAGGAACAAAAGCGATCGGATTCGCCCTAGTCGCACTGCACGGAGTGAATAACAGCCCCAAGTTCACCTAAGCCGACCATTTATCTTCTTCGCGCCGCGCCTCACCCTCGTTAAGGCGATCCGCGACGTCCTCGGCCAGAGCTGGATCTGCCGTTTCCGCGATCGGGGTCCCGTCGTCCTTTTTGATTTTCTTTCCTTCCGCATTCACTGGGAAATCTTCGGGCTTGAGCGGCTTGTCGTCATCGGGCATGGCGTGTCCCTTTCTCTGTAGCTCTTTCCTCACGGTTGCTGCAGCGTTGCCGACCTTTTCAATGGCTTCAAAGAGATCATTCTTCGGCACGCCGAGCGCCCTCGTCCAGTACTTCACTTGCTTGGGATCTTGCACCTCGATCTTGCTGCGGTCGGGGGTCGTCTTTCTTATCACGCTTGCCATGGATGCTCCACTTGCGACCGCTCAGGATGGCCAAGATCAACTGGCCTGACGCTCTTGATAGCGTCCTGCTGGACTGCCGATACGCTCCGCGAAGTCTGTCATGAAGCTCTGAACTCGCCGCGCCTTGCGTCAGTTCCTGCGTCCGCGCCATTTGTTGTCGATTTAGATGGGCAACGAAAGGCCGCGCCACTCTGTTCAAAACGTAACTTAAGAGCCGACACGCGACCTTTGTGTGCATCACAGGAACCAACGAATCCACCGGGCATTGTAGCGGCACCTTTACGGTAACCGCGTGAGGCAACGGTCGAAATGGCAGCAAACAAGAACCGGCCATGGTCAGCGGAGGACGATCGTCGATTGATTGAGATGCAGGGGTCAGGCCGGCCGGTATTCTCAATTGCCGCAGCTCTCAAGCGTAGCACTTCAGCGGTTGACGCGCGGCTCCATGTTTTGCGCAGGCGCAGCCAAAAGGCGGCCGTTGATCCGGGTCCGCGACAATGAGCCAAACTGGCAAGCGGGTGCTCGAAATCCATCGCAGGACCACTCCAAGTTCACTCAGCGCGACACACGAATTCAATAGCCTCGCGTCCGTCCGGATTGCGATCGTCGAGAACCGCGGCATGAAGTTCGTTGTTCGGGAGCCGGCACACACGACCGCAGCAGACCGAACAACGCTTCGAGAACTGAGGGCCCAAGGGTTCGACATCGCAACCCGCTGTGCGGGCAGTGTGACCGCGTCTCGACCTTTCGCTTGGCGCAGCATGCATTACAGGGACAACGGAACGCGGCGTGACCCAAGTTCGCATTGAGTTCAGCTTTCCACTCCGCTGATCAGATCATGGCCGCCGCGCTGCATGAACCTTTCCGTCAGTGCTCGATTACTCCCCGGCAGCGATGGAGTTTAATGATGCATGACGACGCCCAAGATGTCGAACGCGCCTGGGAGTTGATGAAGAAGATCGGCTTTGCAATGCTCGTGACGCGCGATGGAGAGAAACTGCGCGCCCGGCCAATGAGCGCCTACCTTGAGCCCGAGAAAAACGCAATCTATTTCCTTACCGATGCACGGCGCCACAAGGACGATGAGATCCGGTGCAGCCCCGGCGTCAACCTTGCGTTCGCGGATGCTTCTTCGCAGAAATACGTCTCTGTCACGGGGACTGCCGTCGTCTCGAACGACCGCGCCAAGATCGAAGAGCTGTTTTCGACCCCTGCAAAAGCGTGGTGGGACAGCGCTCAAGATCCAAACATTCGCGTTCTAAAATTCACGCCTGACGATGCCGAATTTTGGGATTCGCCGGGCACCATTATCTCATATGTAAAGATGGCGGCGGCCGCCGCCACAGGGACTCGTCCCGATATTGGAGAGAACCGCAAAGTTTCGCTGTGAAGCGATTTGCGGTACTCGCCTTGGTTGGCATCAATTCGCGCTGACGGAAATGACGAGCCTGACCAAAGCCAGAAGACCTTCGCCGAGAAATTGGACGTGCGGCTTCGTGGCAATTGACACCGGCGGACGGAGCGCGTCCCCTATTTGCAGATCGATGATGGCGAGCAATGGTCGTTCAGGCAAGACGAGAGGCGATCGTGGATTGCTGCCAGGGGGGCCTTCCGTGGGCGGCTTGGAATAGAACACTATAGTCGTCCCAAACTGGCCCAAGCTCTGATTGGAGTTTTTTGAATTGGACGCTTATTCCCCAACGCGAACGGCGTCCGCCTGGATTATCGAGATCTCGACAGAACGCCCGTGCGCGCGCACTTCACTTTCACCCAAACCGGCAAGATTTGTGATATGGCGCGCGTCAAGCCGATAAGGCGGCCAGCTTAGCCTGCTGCAGCGCCTTTGGTGGGCGTCGTGTCAGCAGGCAGGCGAAACGTTACAGCGCCCAGCTTTTGAGCGCGGCTTTCATATTCGGCAGCCATACCTCTGAGCCGGTCAGCGGCGCGCTCATGCGTTATCTCAGCCGCGATCGCACGACAATAGGCAGCGTGGACAAGTAGTGCACGGATTTCTCGATCCATGCGAGGCAACAAAGTTCGCTTATCTAGGTTGCAGGGCCTTCGACTAAAGCGCGGGCAAAAGTGGCAACAAAGTAAAACTCCCCGATCGTTAGAAAGCAGATCGGATCAAAGAGGTTAGTGCATGGAGCGCCTTTGTAAGTTATCGCGACACAACAGGCTTGGTTCATCTACCTGGCCCGGAACAATGCCATTGCTCCAGAGGATGAACGACGCTGCACGCTGGAGCGCTTTACGCGGGTGCGATGTCAAGCTGGCGTGACGGATCTCGATGAGCTTTCCGCGTCTTAACTTTCTGACGGAGCGATAGCGATGATGCGGCGCCTGTCGTTTGCCTTGTTGCGCGAGCTGTGGCGCACAGCTCTCAGCCTGACCTCATTCTCGCTGCTTTGTCGTTTGGTATCGCAGCTTGCCTTACCCTTTTGTTCATGGCGGCACTAATTTCTTGGCACTAATTTCTTGATGGCTTTGACTCATCTGGCGATCCGCGCGAAATCACCCCGGATTTGACGCGTCGGCGATGGGCGCGTGGTGACGCTAGTCGGCCTTGACGCAATCGCTGGCTATCGCTGCCAGGAATCACCCAGGCTCTTCGTCATCAGAGAACGAGCGTCGGTATCAACCGAGAGGACGCTGCATCCGGCCACGCTCCGCGGGTTAGGTGGCTTCCGCGGTTTCGGCGTGTTTGTTGACTTCCGATTCGGCAAGCTGGCTCAGCGTAGCGTCGGTGTTCTTTTCTTCCTTCAAGGTCGCGTCGAGCAACTTGACGGCGTCACGATATCCCAGCTCTGTCGCCCAGGTCTTCAACGTGCCGTAGCGAGAAATTTCGTAGTGCTCGACCGCTTGCGCGGCCGCCAGCAGACCAGCATCCAGAGCGGGCATTCCCTTGTATTCGGACATGACCTCCTTACCCTCGTCGATAATGCCCATGATGGCATCACAGGTCTTAGCGCGAGGCGTTTCCTCAAGAGACGCAAATACCTGATCAAGTCGATCGACCTGCGCTTCCGTTTCTTCCAGATGTTTCTCGAAGGCTGCTTTCAGCTTGGGAGACTGAGCAGCCTTTGCCATCTTGGGCAGCGCCGAAAGGATTTTCTTTTCGGCGAAGTAGATGTCCTTGAGAGTGTCGAGAAAAAGGTCTTTCAATTCTTTTTGCTTAGCCATTTTTTCCTCCGCGAAATAGCTCGCGCCTTAAACGATTGAGAGCCTGACGTGTTCGCGATATCCCCGCGACGCATCGCCGCGGGGACCTTTGAACGCGTTTACTTTTTCATCGTGCCGCCGGGACTAGCCGCATCCCCCTTCTTGTCCGCGGCGCCAGCCGTGTTGGCACCCTGCGTGCTGGCGTCCCTTGAAGATGGCATCGTGCTTTGCGCCGCTGGGCCGGTGGTGCCGTTCTTCATCGTGCCGCCCCCTTGAGTTTGGGTCGTCCGGCCATCCATGGATTCACCGGTCGTGGTCTTGCTGGCAGCAGGCCCTCCCGCCTGGGAGCTGCCGCCCGCGGTGTTGCCGCCTTGGGCGAACGCAAGTCCGCTCGACAGGGCGACCGCTGCAGCCAGCGCGATAGTTCGGATTTTCATGGGCATATCCTCTTTTTGGTTTCAAAGAAGAGGAATATCCCGCGAGAACTTTCGTTCCTCGGAATTGTCGGCGGCTTGTCGCATGGCCAGCGGCCTCGTCGCTGTGTGCTAAAGTGGACCGACGCGGACATGCTGGTTGCACGCCGGCTTGCAAGGTCGCATCCAGCAGGGGTTTCCACGCAACGATTAACGGGTGATCTACTCGCTTCTGGCGAGTCCGCGTCTCTTAAAACCCCAGCGCGAAGTCGCGCCGGGCTTCGCGACAACGATAAGCAGCGATCGCGTGATTGGATAGAACTAGCTTACGGCATTCACCCCGCTTCATCTCTGTCACGATGTTGTCGAGCAGAAAATCGACAGCAGCCCCGGGTCGTGAAGTTCGCCCGTCCCACGTAAGTAGTCGAAGGCTATCCTGAGTGAGCCTTGCATAATCTGGTCAGGAGATTGCGTCATACAAGGGAAACGTTGGCATTCCCTGCTCCGTTCCTCCGGTGCCAACGGCCACGTCAGTCAGCCGGGGGAGAGGTCTGCAGTTTCAGGGACCTACCGACCGTGGCCGTGGTTTCGTACATACGGCGTCTCGTACGAAGCCAGGGCGGCGGCCGGATTTTCGGGCCCAACGCCCAACAGCGAATCAAGCTAATCTAACTAGCTACGTCGGCAGCGAATGGGCGAGGAAGAAGCGCAGCATTTCTCTTGTCGCATCCGGCCCTCGCGGATCGGTGTACGACCCCGCAGGGCTGCCTCCCGACCATGCGTGTCCGGCTCCATGGATGTTCCAGTGCTCAAAGATTCCGCGTTCGCTCGCGTCGATGTGGATCGTGCGGGTATAGGCGTGCCCGCCAGGTACTTGACCGCGATGCACCTTCCTTTTGGTGCTGATGGTTTTCACGGACTGCTCAAGGATTTGATCGCCGTTACTTGGATGTACGGTCACGTCGCAATCGCCGTGAAAAATAATGGTCGGGACAGGTGGCCTATCACCTTGAACTGCGTTGCGCTCGGACCTGCTACCTTGTCGCATGGCGGCAAAAGCGGAGGTAAGGTCTGTCGCTGCCCCACAAGCGAGCCCAGAATGTACGCCGATTGCTGCGTACAAATCGTTGTAAGTTGCGCCCATGATAGCCGCTGCCGCCGCTCCGGCCGACAGTCCACCCACATAGACGCGCTTTGGATCAACCGAATAATCGCGCATGACTTGGCGGGTGATTCCCGCGATAAGCGAAGGCTCACCTCGGTCTCGCTCTTGGTCGGCTGCGCGAAACCAGTTCCAGCATTTCGCCTGGTTCGCTTCGCTGTGCTGTGCGGGATAAACCACGAAGCAGGTTTCCTCTTCTGCAACGAAGTTCATCCTCGTGCCGGCGGCGAAATCTTCCGGCGACTGGGTGCAGCCGTGTAGCATCACGACCAATGGAAGCGGTTGTCCCTGATATCGACTGGGGATGAAGAGCCGGTAGCCACGGCTTCCCGCCGAGTTGCTGTAGGTCGCTTCGATGAACCTTGCGCCCTCTGGCACCATGTCCGGAGCGGTTGGCGGGGCTCGCTTTAGGCCTCGTAGTCCCAGCCTGGAACGCTCAGTTGTGCGATCCAGCAACTCGCGGAACATCCGCGGTTGAGCCGACGTCGCCTGCGCTGGGCGCAAACCATCCGTCTCTTCGATAGTGTTCGCCTTCGTGTCAATAATTCGGGGTTGTCCTGCAAAGGCAATCCGGCGGGGGCGCAATGTCGTGTTTGGCGTACCCTCACCGCGAAGCATGCGTTGAAGTAGCACAGTGGCCTCCACAACTTGGCCCGCGCGCGTGAGACGGGTGGCTTCACGCATTACATCTTGGTTCAGCATGTTGGTTGTCTCCGAGACTTTCGATTGCTCTGAGCTACTGCGCCCTGGAGCGAAACAATCGATCTCTTTCCGTCAGGAACTCGTCCTGCTTCCATTCCGCTTCGTCCGTCACCGTGTCCTGTCGGCTAATGCAGCCTTGATAGCGGGGCTTGCATGCAAAGCTCCCAGCACGCTGACAGACGCAATTGTGGCGCGAGCAAGCTCGGGCGTGACGTCTTGAGCGATACTGGCAAGGCCCAAGACGTTGATGTGCAGCATCTCACCGGCACTCCGCGCCGCTTCGAGATCCTCACGGCTAATATTACGCAGACCGAGCTCGAGACCGCTTCGGACCGTCGAGCGTTTGACCACGTCCGCATGGCGTTCGAGTTGGTTGCGGATTGCCGTTCGAATGAAATCGGTGCGGTTCGAGTAAAATCCTTCCTGGACCATCAGGTCGACGTGGCCAAGATCGACATATCCAAGGTTGATCGTGATTTTTTCAGTTTCAGGCGGCTTGGGTCGAAGCTCCCGAACATTGCCTGTCATCGCATATCCCTCCATACACCATCCACACGGATGGTATATGGAGTATCCGGCGCTTTTCAAGTACCCGGTCGAAGAACGATTTTTCTGCCGGAAAGACGACGGACGACCGAAGCGAACCGTCCATTCTCCCTTCAGCGAAGGGTCCCGCTACCGTATAGCTGCCGTTCCCAGCTGGCCTCTTCCGCGCCGCAGGGTGTGCTGGCAGGATCGAAAGATTTCCACCCGGCCTTCTTCTTGCCAAGCAGCCCTCCGGTCACGCAGGTTGATGCCTGGCTCGTTCAATACCGTAGGCGCAACCGGTCCGCGTCGGCAGCGCGTGCCGACACCAGGGTGCCTCCGCGACGGACGCCCCAGCGTAGGAGTTAGCGTTCTCTTCCGAAACACCGCCCCCGTGAGCGCACCGACGGCACCGCCGGTAGCTGCGCCAACCGCTCTCGCCTTCATTCTGCAGCCATTCAACCGCGCACCTCTCAGTGTCAGAAGCCATCGTCGCTTCCGCGTTAGGAACGCCAGATCGCAAGGCGTGTTGTTTTTTTGAGAATGGCCGTCGTGACTGAGCAAGACCTTTGGAGCATCAGATGAGCAAGCGTAAACCAACCAAGGCGTCAAAGCGCGCTCACAAACCCAGAGTAGCTGCGCAGGCCCATCGCAATAAGCAGGACGCTGTTCGAAGCGCGAGCCACGACCTGCAGAGTTCTGCCACCGCTGGCCCGACTGAATCGCCTCTTGAGCTTCATGATCAAGAAGCTCCCACCATTGGGAACCAAAAGGCTCCCATACCTGAGAATCGGGTAGCTGTCATACAAGGTCGCACCGGCCAGATGAGGGGATTTGATTTTTCTTCAGCAACGGCAAACATGCTGACTTCTCAAGCGGTGCTACTAGAAATGGCACAAGCTAACATGCGACTTGCTTTTGAATTCAGTCAAGAGCTTGCGATGGCAAGGTCACCATTCGAATTTTTCGACTTGATTGCAAAATTTGCAAGAAGGCGCACCGAAATGTTCGGGAAGTATACGAAAGAAATGGCTGCGCTTACGGCCCCGCGCCGCCCGCATGCCGAGCGGCCCAACACCTGACGACAAACCGTCCGCGGCAACGACCTTTTTCAGGCCGGAACGATTTCGATCTCGATCTGCTCAGCCCTTTTCTGCTCAGCGTCATAAACCTTGATCTGAAGATGGGGATAACGCCTCTTCAAGGCTTTGGCTGCTTGGAGAGCAAGATCGTGGGTGTTGAATTCTTGCTTCGCGTGGCCATCCACGATGAGGGCGTAACCAATTGTAGGGAGGTCGGTCGGCGCCCTGATCGTTGTACCTCGCGACGCCGCCACAGGCGATCGTTGCGTGCGCTGTTGTCGCATGAGAAAGCTCCACAATTGGGGATTCCCTTTAAAAACGGCCCTGCCGCCCAATTGTTCCGACAATCAGTAGCGCCTAGCGCCAAAACGCGCGACTATGATCATATCTCTACGCAGGAGAAGGGATGCAAGAGGCAATGGAACGATCAGCCCGCAACGCGACCTCCGTGGACGAAGCACTCCGAATGCGGGTGCAAGCGTTGGACCAGGACGATCGCAATCGGCGTCGCGTCGTCCCTGCTGCTGATCGCCGCGTTTGACCTGCACCGTTAGAAGAATCGAAGGAGCCTGGACACGCGGTGCTTCACGAATTTACGTGGCACGCTTCTTTTCTGACTGTTGGTCGGCAGAGGTCGCGGTTTCCTCTAGTGCCTTTTCGTAGTTGCCCGCGAATCTATCCAGGGTGACGGCCCACATCCTCAGCATTGAAACATGAAGGTGTACGATTGGCTTCAAGGCATTCATGCCGATTGCTGTCGCGGCTGTGGTGTGCCTCTGTGGGTCACGCGTGAAACGGTTTGCGTTGATCGTATTGCCTGGCATGCGGTTCGCTCCTTCTCCGCTTGCGGATGGTCGACTGAGTGTAGGCTTTCGCGCCACGTGACCCTAAACGCTTGGACAAAGCCTGATCTGCTGCCCTTCTCGCATCTAGGTCGTTATGCAACTCGTCCAGCTTTTTCAAGTAAGTGACGGCTGCAATTTGCAAGAAACTGAAATCATATTCGCCGGCGTCGCACAGACTGGTGGTGTAACGGCAGAGAGCGGCACGTCTATCGTCTTCTTCGCTGACACAGCTGTGGCGCAGCAAATAGTTCCGCCAAGCGAATGCACACGCGCCTTCCACGGCAATAGATGTCATGGCGTCACCTCTCCTATGCCCTAAAAAGCTGACGACCTGTTTTTCGTTCCGCGCGTTCTCGACTGAAGCCGCATGTTCCGTAGCTGCGCCGCAACGTATTTGCGCGCGACCATTTCGAGGTTGCCGAATGGCGCGCTATCTCCATCCCGCTCTTCCAGCGCCTTGTCGGCGCTTAGCAACTCGCGCTGCGGGGGGATAAAATCTCTTTCAATTAGTGACATCGCTTCTGGTCGAAGCTACCGTCCTGCGCACTGCACTGACAACTGAGGAAGGTATCCGTCACCTGGCGTTCGGATGGGAGGCTCGTGTTGTGCGGCGCGAACCTTCCCGCGTTGAGTTTATTTCAATCGCTGGGCTGGCCGGAACCCGCGCTCCCGCGCAGCGATCGGGGCATTGGGAGACGATAGCCCCACCTCGGCGAGAAGCCTTTACCTCAAGTCAAAGATAAGTGACTCGGTCGCCCGCTCCAGAAACCGCTCGACAGTCGCGGCTGAGGCGGCCGCGATCCCGGTGATGGGCGCGCTCGCGGCGCAGGACGATACCAATGACGGTTGCCGAGGTCGTATTCCTCCATCAGTAGGCCGCCTAGCTCGCTGCCCCGCCGGATGCCGTCAAGCTGACGCTGGATCATCCTGTGCGCGGCGCTGCCTTCTCGGGTCTGCTGCAGCCGCGCGTCGAGCTAATTGATGAGGTTCTCCAGCTCGATCTCTTCAGCGGTCTTGGGGATGTCGGGCGAATACACGCTGCTGGTCATCGCTTTGCCTTCGCTTCAAGTAACTTGTCGAGTTCGCCAACGCCTGCCTCGCGAGCCAGCGCCGTGTCCTGCTTTGCGTACCGGTCTCTTATGAGTTGCAGGCTGATCTGCAGGGCCGTCTCCCGATCGGGCTCAAACAGCCGCTCAGCCTTGAACATGGTGCGACCGCTGAGAACCGTAATCTCCGGTTTCTCCATGATCGGCAGCGCCGCCGGGAAGATCCGCGCAGCAGGGCGGTTTGAAGGCTGGCAATGGGAGACCATCACAACGTTTACTTGGCCGTAGCCGTGATCTCCCCGTGCGCCGTCTTCGACTTGCTAAACCGTTATAGGCTTGTAAAGGCCTATCGAGGGTTCGAATCCCTCCGGCTCCGCCAATCAATGTTTTTGGGGGTTTCTTGCATTTTGAGGACCCCGAAATGGTCCCGCAGATAGCGCGGTTGCGGCGGATAGAAGCGGTTTCCGCCGGCACAAAAGTCGGCACAGTGTGTTTTCGGTCCGTTCGCGATACGCTCCCCGCGTGAGAACACCCCGGCCCCGTTCTCAAAACCTGGCAGCTCGAGGAGCGCGGCCCCGCATGAACGCCCTCACTCGCCGCCGTGACCCACACAGTGTGGACTGCTGGCTGATCTATTTCGGCGACAGACGCCGGCAATCCCAGCGCGGCTACGCGGTGGCAATGGCTGCGCGCCTTCTATCCGGGCAGCTGTCGATGAGGCCAAGACGGTGGATGATCGGAAGCGGGCGCTGATGGCGTTGAGGAAGTTCATGCGGAACGATCGAGGCGCCAGCTAGTAGTCGCCCTTGGTCTTCTCGGCGATATCCATGTAGGCGCGAAGAACATGGTCCGCGAGTTGCTGTGGCGTGAACTCACGACCCTTCTCATCTTTACCGACCCACGCGTGATAGTCTGGTCGTACGAGTTGGTACGAATAGCGCAACGATTTCAATTTTCTAGGCTCGTTGATCGATCCATAGAATCCAGGCAAAGGTGGGAATCCCTTGAAAACATCGACAAGCAATTGAGCGTCCTGAAGGGAATTGGCGTAGTGCGGACGGAAGCTGCATATGGCGTTGCACGGTGACAGGCCGGAGAGTATCCGAAAC
>Ga0081540_1002641_pt1 | contig 14575 bp, 13 predicted proteins | sample TabmetS2T1R1_FD_71024 | JGI IMG/M metagenome (GOLD analysis project Ga0081540, IMG submission 71024) | Tabebuia heterophylla rhizosphere microbial communities from the University of Puerto Rico - S2T1R1 | ecosystem: Host-associated > Plants > Roots > Rhizosphere ... | reverse complement strand
GCTGGCATTATCGATGCGATCTACCGCGGCGACGCCAATATCCCCGTCGACACCGTGATCCGCTTCCAGGACGGCACCACCCAGCGCATCCGCACCACGCTGAAGGTGGTCGACCTCGCGCGCGGCGTAACGATGGCGGAGGCCGCGGAATGAATACCCAGTTCCTGATCCAGCTCCTCATCAACGGCCTCGTGGTCGGCACGCTCTATGGCGTGGTCGCGATGTCGTTCGTGCTGATCTACAAGGCCACGCAAGTCGTCAATTTCGCGCAAGGCGAGCTGCTATTGATCGGCGCCTGGGTGTGCTGGGCGCTGCTCGCCAAATACGAGGTGCCGTTCTGGATCGGCATGCCGATGACGCTGGTGTTCATGTTCGTCTTGGGCATCGCGATCCAGGTCATCATCCTGCGGCCGATGATCGGCGAGCCCATCATCTCCGTGATCATGGTGACGATCGCCCTCTCCACCGTATTTCAGGCCGCGCTGAAGTGGATATTCGGCGTAAATCCGCAGCCCTTCCCTCGCGTGTTCCAGAGCCAGTCGGTGAGTCTTTTCGGCCTGCAGATCCAGACCGTCTACGTCATGAGCCTCGTAGTGTCGCTCGCCATGATGGTCGGCATGGCCTGGTTCTTCCGCTCGTCGAAATACGGCCTTGCGATGCGTGCCACCGCCTTTAACCAGCAGGTCGCGCAGTCGCTTGGGATTTCCGTCAAGAGCGTGTTCGCGATGGCCTGGGCGATTTCGGCAACCGTGTCCGCGGTCGCCGGTGTCGTGGTTGCCGTCGTCAACGGCGTTTCCTCAGGACTGGCGGCCTACGGCATCAAGGTATTTCCGGCGACAATTCTCGGCGGCCTCGACTCGATCGGCGGCGCCGTGCTCGGCGGCGTCATCATCGGGTTACTCGAGAATGTCGCGCAGTATGTCGACAGCCAGTATCTGCACTGGGGCAATCTTTACGAGATCGCGCCGTTCTACGTGCTGATCATCATCCTGATGATCAAGCCCTACGGCCTGTTCGGCACCAAAGACATCGAGCGGGTGTGATCCATGGCTGGCCCTACCCTTATCCCCGCTGGCGACTTTCGCTCCACCTACGCGGAAGACACCACGATCTTCCCGACCACGACCAGCCGCAACATGGCGATGCTGGGCGTCGTGCTGATCTGCTTTGCGCCGCTGGTGTTCAGCGGTTACTGGCTGAGCATCCTTATCCAGATCGGCATCTTCTCGATTGCAGCGCTCGGCCTCAACATCCTCGTCGGATTCACCGGCCAGATCTCCATCGGCCACGCCGCCTTCTTCCTGTTCGGCGCCTTCACCTCGGCCTACATCAACAACAATTTCCCGGTTCCGGTCTTCTTCGCCATTCCGCTCGCAGGCGTCGTCACCGCGCTGGTCGGGCTGATCTTCGGCGTGCCGGCGGCGCGGCTGAAGGGGCTCTATCTCGTTATCGCGACGCTCGCGGCGCAGTACATCCTGCTCGACTTCTTCTCGCGCGCGGAATGGTTTTCCGGCGGCACCGTGCCGGCCAGCGCCAATCCGTTCTCGATCTTCGGCTACACGCTGCGCGGCGACCGGCAGTATTTCTACGTCGTTCTCGCCTATGTGGTGGTGAGCTTCGTTCTGGTGACCAATCTGATGCGCACGCGCGACGGCCGCGCCCTGGTCGCGGTTCGCGACCACTATCTCTCCGCCGAGATCATGGGCATCAACCTCACCAAGTATAGAACGCTCTCCTTCGGGCTCGCCGCGTTCTTCGCCGGCATTGCTGGCGCGCTGTATGCGCACTACCAGCTCGTGATATCGCAGGAAGGTTTCGGCATCGAGCGCTCGGTGCTGTTCCTGGCGATGATCATCATCGGCGGCACCGGCTCGATCATGGGCACGCTGATGGGCACTGCCTTCGTGGTGTTGCTGCCGGAATCGATGGAATGGCTCAGCCATTGGCTGAAGGGCGGCGCGATCGACAAGGCGCTGGCGCTCAATACCAACATCAGCTTCCTGCGCGAGATCGCGATCGGCGTAATCATCATCGGCTTTTTGATGTTCGAGCCCGACGGGCTGGCGCACCGCTGGCGGCAGATCAAGGCATATTGGAAACTCTACCCGTTCTCGCATTGAGCACGGCACTTAAGTTTTGGTGTCAACGAATAACAGGAGGAAAATACAAATGACTATCAAGTCTCTTCTGAGCACGGCCTCGCTGGCGCTTTTGATCGGCGGCGCGTCCGCCACCGCCCAGGCCCAGATCCCGGTCGGACAGCTCGCCGACTATTCTGGCCCGACCTCCGACGTCGGACTGTCCTACGGCCAGGCCGTGGCCGATACCTTCGCCTGGATCAACAAGAACGGCGGCGTCGGCGGCAAGCAGGTCGCGCTCGACACCAATGACTACGGCTACCAGGTGCCACGTGCGATCGCGTTGTACAAGAAGTGGTCGGCGCCGGACGGCAAAGTCGCCGCGATCATGGGCTGGGGCACGGCGGACACCGAAGCGCTGACCGGCTTTGTCGCCAACGACAAGATCCCCTACATCTCCGCCTCCTATGCGGCCGCGCTGACCGATCCGGAAGGCACGAGCGGCAAGGCCAAGCCCGCGCCCTACAATTTCTTCTACGGCCCGAGCTATTCGGATGCGATGCGCGCCTTGGTCACCTGGGCCGCCGAAGACTGGAAGGCCAAGGGCAAGAGCGGCAAGCCGAAATTCGTCCACATGGGCGGCAACCATCCCTATCCGAACGCGCCGAAGGCGGCCGGTGAGGCGATGGCGACCGAGCTTGGCTTCGAGGTGCTGCCGCCGATCGTGTTCGCGCTGACGCCGGGTGATTATTCGGCGCAGTGCCTGAGCCTGAAGAGTTCCGGCGCCAACTACGCCTATTTGGGCAACACTGCGGCGTCCAACATCTCGGTGCTGAAAGCCTGCAAGGCCGCCGGCGTCGACGTGCAGTTCCTCGGCAATGTCTGGGGCATGGACGAGAACGCCGCCAAGACCGCGGCCGACGCCGCCGACGGCGTCGTGTTCCCGCTGCGCACGGCGGTGACCTGGGGCGGCAATGCGCCGGGCATGAAGACGGTGGCGGAAATCTCGAAAATGTCCGATCCGACCGGCAAGGCCTACCGCGCGGTGCATTACATCGCCGGCGTCTGCAGCGCGCTCTACACCCGCGAGGCGCTGGACTGGGCCGCCAAGAACGGCGGCGCGACCGGCGAGAACGTCGCCAAGGGTTTCTACCAGAAAAAGGACTGGGTGCCGGCCGGCATGGAAGGCGTCTGCAATGCCTCGACCTGGACCGAGAAGGATCACCGCGGCACGCTCAAGGTCGATCTCTATCGCATGAAGGTCGCGGGCTCCACCGACGGCGATCTCAACGACCTCATGAGCAAGGGCACCATCAAGCTCGACAAGGTCAAGACGGTCGAGCTGCCGCGCAAGCCGGAATGGCTGGGCTGGTGACGGCTTCATCAGGCGTCATGGCCGGGCAAAAGGACGAAGCGCGTCTTCGCGCAGATATCCCGGCCATCCACGTCTGACTCGCTACGCAACAAGAACGTGGATGCCCGGGACAAGCCCGGGCATGACGAACCGATAGATCACGCCATGACCCAAACCGTCGAAGCCATCCGCCCTACTCCTGCCGCTGCGGCCGCCCCGTTGCTGTCCGTCAACAACATCGAGGTGGTCTATGACGACGTCATCCTGGTGCTGCGCGGCCTCAGCCTCGAAGTGCCGAAGGGCGCGATCGTGGCGCTGCTCGGCGCCAATGGCGCGGGCAAGTCGACGACGCTGAAGGCGATCTCCGGCCTGCTCAAGACCGAGGACGGCGAGGTCACGCGCGGCGACATCCTGTTCGACGGCCAGCGCATCAACGGGATCGATCCCGACAAGATCGTGCGCCGTGGCATCTTCCAGGTGATGGAGGGCCGCCGCATCATTGCCGACATGACGTCGATCGAGAACCTGCGGCTCGGCGCCTTCACCCGCAGCGACCGCGAGGTCGATGACGACATCGACATGGTCTTCAAATATTTCCCGCGGCTGAAGGAGCGCACGGGGCTTGCCGGCTATCTCTCCGGCGGCGAGCAGCAGATGCTGGCGATCGGCCGCGCGCTGATGGCGCGCCCAAAAATGATCCTGATGGATGAGCCGTCGATGGGCCTGTCGCCGCTCTTGGTGAAGGAGGTGTTCTCCATCATCCGCGAGATCAACAGGGATCTCGGCGTCACCATCCTTTTGGTCGAGCAGAACGCCCGCGCGGCGCTGTCGGTGGCAAGCCACGGCTACATCATGGAACAGGGCAAGGTGGTGCTCGACGGCTCTGCCGATGAGCTGCGCGACAACGAGGACGTCAAGGAATTCTACCTCGGCGGCGCCGGCGACCAGCGCAAGAGTTTCAAGAACCTCAAGAGCTTCAAGCGGCGCAAGCGTTGGCTCTGAATCATGGCGTTTTCGAGCGAAGTGGAGACCGGTTCGCGTGAAGAAAACGCGTCAAGACAAAATTCAGCCGATCACCTGTTCCGCTTCCGTCACGGCGCAGAGCACATGATAGAACGAAGACGCCGGAATGGTCGCGACCAGCGAAGTGCCGTCGCGGTCGAACTGATCGTACCAGCCGCCCGCGACGGGATGGCGCAGGTAATGCCGCTCGAGCCGCGCCAGCGCCGCGCGCGCCTGCTCCGCCGCGCCCTCCTCGCCCGACTCCGCCTGCGCGATCCACGCCTTTGCGATCTCCGTCTGCGGCCACAGCCGGCGCGTGTGGCGCGTGATGCTGCCGGCGGTGTCGCCCGCGTCGATCAGGCAGCCCGTCGCCGCGTCCTGATAGCGCAACGCGGTGGCGAGCAATTCGCCGCGCGGACGCCCCGTCGGACAGCCGGTGATGCGCTCAAAGCCTTTCAGCAGCCACGCCCACTCGGCCTGGTGCCCGGGCTCGACCACGACCGGCTCGATCTTCGACCAGTCCTCCTCAAAATACTCGCCGAGCGCCTGCTTTTGCTTGTCGAAGAGATTGGCGACGAACAGGCCGTAGAAATCGCCGGCGCGCTGCTGGAAGACCAGATCGTTTGTCGCATCGAACAGCGCGATCATCGCCTCGAACAGATGCATCTGCGGATTCTGCCGCCGCGGCAGCGTCGCCGGAAATCCCTCCGCGAAGCCGCCATGCGTCGAGCGCAGTTTGGTGTCGACAAATGACAGCGCCGCATCGATTTCGGAACGCACCTGCGCGTCGCGGTCGAGCGAATAGACCGTCGCGAGCGCCAGCAGCACGAAGGCGTGGTCATACGTATCGCGCCTGGCATCGAGCACGGCGCCATCCGCGTCAAGCCGATGGACGTAACCCGGCTGGCCATCCGGCGCCTTGGCTTTGCTCAGGAGATGATCGAGCCCCTTCAGCGCAATCTCCTTGCCCTCGGGGTACCAGCCCATCTGGGCGGCCTTGGCGAAACAATAGATTTGCCTTGCCTGCACAAAGGTCCGCCGCGGTGCGAGCCGATCGGCGCTGCCGTCCTTGTCGAGGCGATCGACGAAGCCGCCGCCGGCGCGATCCCAGCCCTCGCCCGACCACAGCGGCAGGGAGCGCTCGATGATGAAGTTTTTCAACTGCGCGACGATGTCGCCGGCCTCTTGGGCCGAAGCGGTAGACGGATCAACCATTCTTCTTCCTGAAGCCACCCCCGGCACCGCCGAAACCCGTCTGATACCACGCCAACGCCGATCCGCAATCGGCCGGAACCTGCCATGACCGAGCATTATGATGCCCTTGAAACGCGCGATCCCTCAAGCCGGGAGGCCGATCTGTTCGCGCGGCTGCCCGGGGTGCTGCGCAAGGCCGTGGAGGCGCCCGGCTATGCCGAGCGGCTGAAGGGCATCGACCCCGCTCAAATCAACAGCCGGGCCGCGCTGGCGCGCCTGCCGGTGCTGCGCAAGTCGGAACTGCCAGCCCTGCACAAGGCCGCCCCGCCCTTTGGCGGTTTTGTCGCGGGCTCATCGGGTTCATTTGCGCGGCTGTTCACCTCGCCCGGCCCGATCTTCGAGCCGGAGGGCACGCAGGCCGATCCCTGGCGCGGCGCGCGGGCGCTGCATGCGGTGGGCTTCCGCCCCGGCGATGTCGTGCTCAACACGTTCAGCTATCACCTCACCCCCGGCGGCTTCATCTTCGATGCCTCCGCCCGCGCGCTCGGCTGCGCGGTGATCCCGGCCGGTCCCGGCAATACCGAGGCCCAGTTCGAGCTGATCGAGGCTTACCGGCCGATCGGTTACAGCGGCACGCCTGATTTTCTGAAGATTTTGCTCGATGCTGCCGCGAGTGCCGGCCGCGACGTCTCCTCGATCAAGCGCGCGATGGTCTCGGGCGCCGCCTTCCCGAAATCGCTGCAGGAGGAGATCAAGTCCCGTGGCATCGATGCCTACCAGACTTTCGGTACCGCCGATCTCGGCCTGGTCGCTTACGAGACGTCTGCGCGCGAGGGCATGGTCGTCAACGAGGACCTCATCTTCGAAATCGTGAAGCCCGGCAGCGGCGATCCCGTTACCGAGGGAGATGTCGGCGAGATCGTCGTCACCACGCTCGATCCGCATCACCCCTGGATCAGGCTTGCTATTGGCGACCTCACCGCGGCGTTGCCCGGCAAGAGCCCGTGCGGCCGCACCAACATGCGCATCAAGGGCTGGATGGGCCGCGCCGACCAGACGACGAAAGTAAAGGGCATGTTCGTGCGCCCAGAGCAGGTCACCGAAATCGGCAAGCGCCATCCCGAACTCGGGCGCTTGCGCCTCGTGGTCAGCCGTTCCGGTGAGAGCGACGTGATGACGCTACGCGCGGAATGCGCTTCCCCAAGCGATGCGCTGCGCGAGCAGCTTAGCTCGACCCTGCGCACGGTCGCAAAGCTCGGCGGCAATGTTGAACTTGTTGGCGAAGGATCGTTGCCGAACGACGGGAAAGTGATTGCGGATGAGCGCTAGAGCATGATCCGGACCCGCAGGGCCGCGTTAGCGCAAAGTGGGTACCGGTTTTCCGACAAGATGCTCAAAAATCAAAAGTCGCGGACCAGTCTGATTACCTCGTCCTGCTGCTCGCGCGTGATCTCGGCGAACATCGGTAAGGACAATATCTTTCCCTGATCGGCAAAAGCGTTCGGGAATTGCTCGGGCTTATGCTGGTATCGACTGTAGGCAGCGAGGAACGGCAGCGCGGTCGGATAGTTGATCCCCGTTTGCACGCCATTGGCATTGAGATGCGCGGCCAGCGCATCGCGGCGCGGATGGCGGATCGTATAGAGGTGATAGACGTGGCTGCGGTCCGGCGCGACCGCGGGCACCGTGACGTCCTCGATCTGATTGAGGCCGGCGTCGTAGACTTTGGCGGCGTCCTGACGTGCCTTGGTCCAGCCGGCGAGATGTGGCAGCTTGGCCGACAGGATCGCGGCCTGCATGCCGTCGAGCCGGCTGTTGATGCCTTCGATCTGGTGCTTGTGCTTTACCAGCCCGCCATGCCGCGCCAGCATGGTCATGTGTTCGGCAAGTGCGACATCGTTGGTGACAACAGCGCCGGCATCGCCCATCGCACCGAGGTTCTTGCCGGGATAGAACGAATAGGTCGCGGCCTGGCCGAAGCTGCCGACCGGCCGGTCCTTGTAGCGCGCCAGATGCGCCTGCGCGCAGTCCTCGATCACCCAGAGCTTGTGCTTGTTTGCGATCGCCATGATCGCATCCATGTCCGCGGGCTGGCCGTAGAGGTGCACGGGGATGATGCCGACGGTGCGCGGCGTGATCGCGGCTTCAATCGCCCTGGGATCGATCGTGAAGGTGGCGCCATCGGTGTCGCAGAACACAACGTTGGCGCCGGCATGACTGATCATCGCCGAGGTGCTGATCCAGGAATGGGCCGTCGTGATGACCTCGTCGCCCGGCTTCACCTTCAACGCTTTCAGCGCAAGCCAGATGGCGTCAGTACCATTGGCGCAGGAGACGCAGTGTTTCGCCCCGGCGGCATCGGCGAATTCGCGCTCGAACCGATCGACATGCGGCCCGCGGATGAACGAGGAGTCGCGGATCACGGAGGCGATTGCCTCGTCGATCTCGCCCTTGATGTTCTGGTACTGCAGCTGCAGATCGGCGAAAGGCACGGGCATCGATCTGGTCCTCACTTCCCGCGCAGGCGGCGCGCCGGACTGCCGGCATAGGTGCCTGATACGGTGATGTCTTTCGTCACCACCGCGCCGGCGCCGATCACGACATTGTCGACGATGCGCACCGGCATGATGGTCGCGTTCGAGCCGATCGAGACGCGGTTGCCGATGACGGTCTCGCGCCACAACTCCCGGCGGCGCCCCGACGGCCCGCCGGTCGCAAAGGTATCGTTGATGAACATCACGCCATGGCTGATGAAGCAATCCTCGCCGATGGTGACGAGTTCGCAGATGAACGCGTGCGACTGCACCCGCGTGCGCGCCCCGATCACCGCGCCCTTCTGGATCTCGGTGAAGGGACCGACGAAGCAATCATCGCCAATCTTGCACTCATAGAGATTGCAGGGCTCGACCACTTTCACGCGCGCGCCGAATTCGACGTCGCGGATGCCTGCCTGATGCAGTTCGGGCCGGTTCACGAGGCTACACCGAGCCGGCTCAACCGCGGCGTAAAGCGCAGCGCCACCTCCTGCCCGGTCTCGATCGATTCATAGAGCGCGGAGATCAGTTCGAGACTCTTGCGGCCCTCGAGCCCGTCCACCAGCGCCGAGCGCTGGCTGATCAGGCATTCGATCACATGCTGGTAGTAGGCCTGGTGGCCGAAGCCGTAGACATTGGGCGGATTGACCGAGAATTTTTCGATTACATCCTTGTCCGACGGCAGTTCGTCGACGAAACGCCAGTGCCGGATCTGGTTCACGGCAAAACCTGCGATCTCGACCGAGCCCTTCTCGCCGAGAATCGAGAGTGACCCCTCGAGGTCGGTCGGCCGCGCCGCGGTCGTGGCCTCGATGATTCCGAGCGCGCCGTTCTTGAATTTTAGCGTCGCGACCGCGGTATCCTCGGTCTCGATCTTGGCCAGTGCCGTGATCGCGCGCGCGTGCACGCTGACGACATCGCCGAAGAACCATTCCAGCATATCCACGTGATGGCTCGCCTGGTTGGTCAGCACGCCGCCGTCATAGGCCCAGGTGCCGCGCCACGCATCCTGGTCGTAATAGGCCTGGTCGCGGCACCAGCGCACCCGCACCGTGCCGAGGATGAGACGGCCGAACCGGCCGGCCTCCAGCGCCTCGCGCGCCTTCACCACGGGCACGTTGAAGCGATTCTGCTTGACGATGAAGAGTTTTACGCCGGCCTCGTCGCAGGCGCGGATCATGGCATCGGCATCCTGCAGCCGCAGCGCCATCGGCTTTTCCACCACCACATGCTTGCCCGCCCCGGCGGCTGCGATGACGTGCTCGGGATGCATGCCGCTTGGCGTCAACACCGCCACCACATCGATGTCCTTGCGCGCCAGGAAATCGGCCATGTCGTAATGCGCGGGCACGCTGAACTTGCTCGCGACGGCGTCGGCGCGCGCGCGCAGGGGATCGCAGACCGCCACCAGGCTCGCGCCCTTGATGTGATTGCCGCCCAGCAGATCGGAGTGGCGCCCGGCGATGCGCCCGCACCCGAGCAGGCCGAATCTGATCATTGAGCTTCCTTTACGGCAGTCACAGCGGGGTTCGCCGAACCCTTTGGAACAGATGGCGCAAGCCGGGACAGACCCTTGCTCTATATTAAGAAAAGCCGCTCCAAATCAAGGCGTTTCGGCGGGAATTGCCCCTTCCCACGGACCGCGGCCTGCTATTCTGCGACCGGCCCGCCGCAACCTGAGCACCGGCCCTTCCCGATTGGGTTTCAACAACCGCATCGGCTATCAGACCGACATTCAAATACCTGGTGGCGCTCGTTGCCACGCAAGACCATCGCCCGCGGCAGGTGCAAGTGAAGCAACGCGTTGCGCTCTGACTTGAAGCCGCGTTGCATGGTATTGACGATCTCCGCCGCACCAACTAACGCTCCGGGCCGGAGGTTTTGATGCATACTGTCCTGATCACCGGCGGTGCGGGTTTCATCGGGCAGAATCTGGTGCATGCCTGGCGCGCCGCGCGACCCTCCGATCGGCTGATAGTCATCGACGCCATCACCTATGCGGCGAATCTGCGCAGCATTGAGCCGCTTATTGCCGAGCAGAGCATCGCTTTCCTCAAGGGCGACATCAACGACGCCGCACTGGTCCGTCGCCTGTTCGACGAACATCGTTTCAGCCGCGTCGCGCATCTGGCCGCCGAGTCGCATGTCGATCGCTCGATCGAGAACCCCGAGGCGTTCCTGCAGACCAATGTGCTGGGAACCTTCACCCTCCTGAAGTCCGCGCTCGACCACTGGCGCGCGGCGGGCACGCTGAAAACCAGCCGCTTTCTGCATGTCTCAACCGACGAAGTCTACGGCTCGCTCGGTGCGGATGATCCCGCCTTCACGGAAAGCTCGCCCTATCGGCCGAACTCGCCCTATGCGGCGAGCAAGGCGTCGAGCGATCATCTGGTGCGCTCCTTCGTCGCTACATATGGCATGCCGGCACTGATCACCAATTGCTCGAACAACTATGGGGCATATCAGCATCCGGAAAAACTGATCCCGCTGATGATCATCCACGCGCTCGATGGCAAGGCGCTGCCGATCTATGGGGACGGCTCCAACGTACGCGATTGGCTGCACGTCTCCACACATTGCGAGGCGCTGATGAGCGTGATCGAGCGCGGCCGCATCGGCGAGACCTACAACATTGGCGGCGGCAACGAGCGCAATAACCGCGACGTCGTGGACCTGATCTGCGACACGCTCGACCGCGCCTTCGCCGCGGATGCGAAACTTGCCGTCCGCTTCCCGTCCTGCCCGGCAGCGACGGGAAAAACCTGCCGATCGCTGATTTCCTTCGTCACTGATCGTCCCGGCCACGATCACCGCTACGCCATCAATGCAAGCAAGCTGGAAGGCGAGCTCGGCAGCCGCAGCCATGTCGATTTCACCGACGGCATTGGCCGCACCGTGCACTGGTATCTCGACCACGAGGCTTGGTGGCGTGACGTCACGTCCGGTGCCTACAAGGACTGGATCGACAAGAACTACGGGTCCCGGAACTACGTGCAGGCCAAGGCTTGAGCTACGACCGGCGCTTGAACTGATCGACGCATTTCTCGACAGCGGAGACGAAATCCGCCGCAAAGGCGGCTACCCGCTTGTCCAGGCCGGGCAGAAGATCGCGCGCAGCCGGTGGTTCCGGCGATTGCGAGACCGCCGCAAGGTGTTCGGCCAGCGCTCGGGCGTCATCAACCCCAAAATACCTTGCGCCTGCTCCCGCCTGTTCACGATGCACCGGAATGTCCGACAGGATCATCGGCACGCCGAAGGATTTCGCCTCCTCCACGGTCGTGCTCCACCCCTCGAAGCGCGACGGGTTGATGAGCGCCATCGAGCGGCGCAGCAGGGCATAGACGTGCGCCAGCGGGATCATCCCCAGGTAACAAAAATTCGCCTCAATACCGCGCTCGGCAACTCCGCGCATCAGCCCGCTGAAATGGTCCGACATGCGCGGCTCGTCGGTACTGCCCGTCGCGGCGACGACGACTTCCACGCCGCGCTGCTTCAGGACGGTCAATGCCTCGATCACCAGCAGGTGGTTCTTGTGTCGCCAGAACTGGTTCGGCAAAAAAAAGAACTTCTCCGGCAAGCGATGCTCGGCGATAACAGCGGCAGCATCGGCGGTCAGGAGATCGGCCGCCGGTTCGGTCGCAAAGCGGGCAACGGCGACCGGGTTCGACACGCCGGGATACTCCGCCCGAAAATCGGTCAGCGCACTCTCACTGCTTAACAGGATGCTGCGGCGGGATGCAATCTGCACACGGAAGCCGAGATCGCGTCGCCAACGGACGACTGACGAGAACAATCCCGGCAGCCTCAGGTGCTGGAAGTCCGGAAACCATGCCAGCACGGGAATCGGCAACCGCCAACCGAAGAAGCGCGCGACCTCGAACACGACGTCGATGCGACTCGCCCGGAACGCACTCGCTGCGCTGCGATCGATTCCCGTCAGCAGCGTCGCTGCGACTCCTTCGGACCGCTTATCGAACGACTTGAAGGCTTCTGATTGCACGACCTCGACGCCGGAGATGTTCGAAAGCGGTGCAAGTTCGGCTTCAGAATCACCCGTTCCGGCAAACAGCACCGGCACGATCCTGCCCGGATAGTGGCGGGCCAAGGCAGCAAACAGGTTGAGTTGATAGTTGTATCCGCCGACCCATCGCCTGCGGGAGATAAAGGTGAACGCGACCCGCCGCGGCTGCTCTCGCTCAGCCACGGGCGCGATCCCTGAACCATCGTACATAATCGGCGATTCCCTGAACGGGTGGAACGCGCCATGCAAATCCCGTTGCGCGCAGCGCGGCATCGTCAGCGAGCAGGCTGAAGGGATCGCCGGCCCTGACATTGCCGGAGAAGCGCAGGTTGACCTTCCCCCAGTGTTCGGCCAGCAGCCTTGCGATTTCCGACACGCGCGTGGCCTGGCCCGAGCCGCCGTTGATCACACGGAAGGGCTCCGCTTGCGACGATTGCGCGAACATTGCCAGCAGCCGGACCACGTCCCGCACGTCGCACCAGTCGCGGATCTCCTCGCCCGTCCCTCCGAGCACCAGTTCGCGGCTGCTTTCCTGCAGCCTTGAGCAGGCGTCCCACAGCAATTGCTTGCGCAACCCCGCGCCATAGACCGAGAACAGCCGGACCACCGTGCTGCTAATGCCGTAGCTCATCGCGTAGCTCCGGCATAACTGCTCCATCATCAGCTTGTGCTGTCCGTAAGGGGACATCGGCGTGAGCGCGGCCTGCTCGGAGATCGGACCTGAATGGCCGGACCCGTAGACCGCCGCGCTCGATGCCGCGATCAGCCGGCTTTGCGGGGAATGCACCCGCAGCCATTCCAATAGTCGCGCCGTGCTGGTTACCGTGCGGGAGAAGTCTTCAAAGGGGTGAGCAATCGCCAGCCCGACGCTGGAGCCGCCTGCAAGATGAAAGACCGCCGAGGGACGCCCGTGCACGGCAGCCAGCGCGTCGAGATTGGCGGCTTCGATCTCGCCATTGATCCAGGACTGCAATCCAAGACGCGTGCGTTCGGGCTCATCGAGCGCGCCATGACCAACGCCATGCACGGCGTGTCCTGCACCTGCCAGTTCGCGGGCGAGATGGCCGCCAATGAATCCCCTGGCGCCTGTTACCCAAATCGACATCATGCGGCCTTGTGGGCGATGAACGAGTAGAGCCTTCCCGGCCGGTTGTCGAAACGGGAGGCGAGCGAAAGCAACGCGGCAAAGATGCGGTCCGAGCCCAGTGCCATGCGCCAGAACGAGCGCCCGGGCAATTTCTGCGAAGCGCGCTCTACCACGGCCTCACGCAGGGTGTCGATCGTGTAAGGAAACAGATTGATCGGGCTCTGCAGCGGCGAGAGCACCTCGACCGGTGCGAAGCCGGCACCTCTGAGCGCGCCGAGGTAGCGATCGAGCACAAACGCCTTCTCACCGCCGTAGAGATGATGCAGCGGATGATCGTCGAGAAAATCCTGCAGGTCGCTCTCCCTGCTGATTACATGCTCGCGCACGGCGATGAAAATGCCGTCTCGCCGCAGCACGCGATACATCTCCGCGCAGGCGCGATCGAGATCGCTGGTGTGATGCAGCACGGCTCTGGCGAACACCATGTCGAACTCGCCGTCGGCAAATGGCAGGCGCTCGGACGTTTCCTCTACCACCTCGATCGGCAGCGCCGCCTCCGCAGCCAGCGACCGGATTGCGGCTGAGCCGACGATGGCACTCGGGTCAGGCTCGAGCGAGGTTACAGCGAATCCCTCGCGGGCAAGCGCATAGCTCGCAATCCCGCGCCCGGCGCCGACGTCGAGGGCCTTGCCGGTGCGTCCGCGCAGCAGCGCCGCGATCTCGCGCCACTCGCCGCTCTCGTGATAACGCTTCGCCGCCGCCAGCAGTGGATCGTCGAAATAGGCGTCGATCACGAGCTGGCGCCGGTCGGGTTGGTTGCGCAGCCAGACCACCGCGTCTTCCCAGGTCAGAGATTTCGGCTCAACGCTCATCGGCGGACAATTCTCTGACCAGAGCTGCCGGATTTCCTGCCACGATGCAGTAGGGCGGCACATCCTTAGTGACGACGGCGCCTGCTGCCACGATTCCACCCTTCCCAACCGTCACGCCGCGCAACACCATCGCACCTGCTCCGATCCAGGCATCATCGTGGATCCGGACCGGGCTTTCGCCAAGCGAAAGCTCGAGTGGATGACCTTCGTCGAAGATCTGCTTGACCTGCTCATGCCGCGCGGCGGCCCGGATCGGATGCGTAAGACTGTCGAAGATGTTGACGGAATGCGAAACCAGCACGCGGTCGCCAAGCTCGATTGATGACGCCGACCAGATGCGGCTTGCTTCGCCGATGTAACACCATTGGCCGATCCTGATCTGGCCGCCATGGGCGAAGGTGGAGAGATCGCCAAGCACGTGGGTGTTTGCTCC
>Ga0081540_1002640_pt1 | contig 14575 bp, 13 predicted proteins | sample TabmetS2T1R1_FD_71024 | JGI IMG/M metagenome (GOLD analysis project Ga0081540, IMG submission 71024) | Tabebuia heterophylla rhizosphere microbial communities from the University of Puerto Rico - S2T1R1 | ecosystem: Host-associated > Plants > Roots > Rhizosphere ... | reverse complement strand
CGCGGCCGTCCGCGGTGCCGCTGTGGGTGCAGCTGCGCCAGCAGGGCAAGAAGGTGATCACCGCGACGTGGCCGGGCGGCGACGGTGCCGACATCTCCATCAACAACACGGTGGTGCAGCCGGCCCAGCCGACCCGCGTCACCGACTACACCGTGCCGTTCGGGGCGTTCGGCGGCATCGGGGCAGTTGGCTTTTCGCTGTCCCAGGCGAACTTCGCGTCCGATCCTGCGATCGCCGCCGCGCTGCAGTCGGCCGGCCACTTCTCGTTCAGCCCGGTACTGGCGACGCCGGCGTCGATCGAGACGTTCTCCTGCTCCTCGGCGCCGACCGCGACCTGCACCAGTGCGGCCACGTTCGACGTCAAGTATGCGATCCGGGTGGCGGCGCTCGATACCACCAATGACAACACAGTGAACTACGACACCTTGGTGTTCTTCGATGCTACGCGCAGTATCACGGCGGGACCGTTCCAGGCGCCGTCGACCGGCCCGGCTTACGCCAAGTTGGGCGGCGAGAATGCCCCGTTCTTCTTCGAAGGCAGCGGGGCCAAGGTCGGCGCCGCGTACTTCGTCTCCGCGCTGGCGCCCGATCTTTCGGTCGTGCGCTTCGCCCGCTACGGTGCCAACTTCATCCCGCGAAACGCGGCAGTGCTGGCCGATGTCGATGACATCAACAACAACATCGGGTTCTGGCGTCCGCAGGCAGACTTCCGCATTCCGGAGCGGCTGAGCCCCGGCTTCACCAACTTCCCCGACGTCGAGATCGAGACGATGTATGAGGATATGGTGAAGACCTTCGTGCGCTACCAGGCGAACGTCGCCGAGCATGCGATCCAGAAGCATCCCGACGCCGACCTGACGATGGTCTACATCGAGCAGCCCGATGGCTCCGGGCACCAGTTCCTGCTCACCGACAGCCGCCAGGGCACCAACCCGGCCGACCCGAACTCGATCGGCGACAAGCAGGATCCCGCCAAGGTCGCGCGGTACGCTTCGTACATCCGCTTTGCCTATCAGACCGCCGATGAGGCGGTGAAGCAGATCGTCGATGCGGCGGGCCATCACAGCAACGTCTTCGTCGTGTCGGACCACGGCTTCGCGCCGTTCCACAGCTCGGTCAGCATGATCAACATCCTGCGCAATGCCGGCATCGACACCAGCAAAGTGGCGATCCGCACCTCGGGTCCGGCGGTCAACATCTACGTAAATCTCCAGAACCGCGAGTTGGGCGGCACCGTCGATCCGGCGACCTACAACGCGCTGGTCACGCAGATCACCGACGCGGTGAGGAACGCGGTAGATCCCAACCCGCGATTCAACTTCTCGCTCAAGAACGGGCGGATTTTCACCGTCGTCGAGACCCGGCCGCTGCATTGCGAAGACGGGACCGGGCTGTGCACCAGCAAGACCATCGGCCAGGATTTCGGCGACGTGTTCGCGCTGATGGCGCCGGGCTACAACTTCGACGGCATCCAGAACCCCGGCGTCGCGCGCCTCGGCGATACGCCGTTCAACGCGGCGACAACTACGGTGTCGATGCCGAACTTCTACGGTGCCCATGGCCACGATCCCGAGCTGCCGGTGATGAGTGCGACCTTTATCGCCGCCGGCCCGCAGATCCGGCCAAAGACCACGATCCGGCGCATGCGCAACGTCGACGTGGCGCCGACGATCATGCAGCTCCTGGGCGTCAGGCCCCACCAGGTCGACGGCGAGGTGCTGCACCAGATCCTGCGCTGAAGAGCGGCGCGATCCTCAGACCCATCCGGCGGGCGCTGATCAGCGCCCGTTGGAACTCGCCTATTCGCGCAGCTTCACCTGAGGCTCATTGAGCTCCGTTGCGGAGAGGTTCAGGGGGCATTCTACCCCCTTACACCTTTTTCAGTCGTTGATCACAGATCGCAAGTTTGATCTGGCGGCGTGTGACTTGCTGCATGCGAGAAAGCCTGCCGGTGCGAGCCGACTGGCTTCCACAGCGATGCGATCGACAGGGATGGGCCGGAGATCGGTTAGTACTGTCCGACGGCGAAGAGCATCGCCAGGCGCTGCCCTTCGGCGATCTGTTCCCGCGACATCTTGGAGGCGACCGCGTTGCGCAGTCGCAGAAAATAGTCGCGATCTCGCTTCGAAGCCCGCGCGGCCGCCACGTTCAGCCATTTGTAAGCCAGCACGAAATCCTGAGGCACGCCATGTCCCTTGTCGAACATCAGCCCCAGCATCGCTTGCGCGAAGGGATTCCCCCTGATCGCGGCCTGACGATAGAGATCGGCGGCTACATCATAAACCTGTGGCGCTCCGAATCCATTTTCGAACATGAACCCGAGAAAGGCCTGCGCTCTGGGGTCGCCGCGGAATGCGAGCGGTGACAATGCGTTGACGGCGTAGACATAGTCGCCGCGCGCGTAGGCGGCGTTGGCCCGCGCAAGCGCATCGGCACGCGCGGGTCGCCATTCGCCGGCAAGGACGAGACCGGCCGCCAGCAGCGTTGCCCGGACGACGATCTGAATCCTAGCGCACGGTCGGGATCCGCAGGTCATCGGTGCTCGCCCCCACGCTGCCGCGCAGCTTCGACCGCAATTCCTCCGCAACCTGCTGGGCATCCAGGCCGTCGCGAATGATCTGCGGGCGGATGAAAATGATCAGCTCGGTACGTGTTCCCTTCTTGTCCTGGTGCGAGAAGCCGTCGCCGATGCCAGGAATTTGATCAAGCAACGGAATTCCGCTGCGTGAACCGTTCTGCTGCTCGCTGATCAGGCCGGCCAGCAATACGGTCTGACCCGACGCGACCGAGATGGAGCTCTTCACCCTTCGTTCCGAAACGGTCGGCGTCAGGCTTGCGGCCGTTGCCGGTGAAACGTTGCTGATCTCCTGCTCGACCTCAAGGCGGACGTTGCCGTTGACGTTGATGCGCGGGGAGACCCGCAGGATAACGCCGGTGTTGCGATAGTCGATTGTGTTGACCACGGTATTGTTCGTGGTCAGCACCGTGGCGCTGCCGGTCGATATCGGTACGACGTCGCCGACCTGAAGTGTCGCAGCCCGGTTGTTGATCACGACCAGCGAGGGATTGGAAAGAACCTTGACGCTGGTCACCGCGTGCAGGGCGTCCAATATGGTGCTGGGCTGAGCTTCCGAGCCGATCAGGAAGTTGAAGCCAGGAAACGCGCGATTGATCAGGGCGCTGGCGACCGTTCCCGCGGCGGTGGTGGTTGTGGCGGGCGCCTGGGTCGATTGCGTGTTCAGAATGGAGCCTCTGTCGGGCCGCAGGCCCAGATTGCGGCTCGTCAGGAAGAACTGCACGCCATAGCTCAGCTCATTGTTGAGCGTGACTTCCGCGATGGTGGCATCGATCGCGACTTGCAGTGGTGGCTGATCCAGTTGCTGCAAGGTCGACGCGATGATCTTGTAGTTTCCCTGATCGGCGTAAATCAGCAGCGAGTTGTTGGCGGTATCTGGCGTGATCCGCACGCCTTGCATAAGCGGTTGGCCATTGCCGGTCGTGCTGCGCGAATCCACTGCGCCGACATTTTGCGAGGTGCCGTTGGCCTGCTGCTGTTGTGACGCTCCGAAGGCGGAAGTCGCGCCCGTCGATGGGGATAGCGATGCCGCGCGCGAGGCGAATCCGCTTGCACCGGCGGGGTTTGCGTTGAGCGAAAGCCGATCGGCGGCGCCGGACGATACAGAGCCGGATCCCGGCGCCAACTCATTGTCAGCGCTGTCGAGTGAACTTGATGAGCTCCCGACGAACATGTCGTTCAGGACCCGCGCGATCTGGCGGGCGTCGCCATACTTCACGACGTAAACATGAACGCTGGTGCGCGCGGTGTCGGCGTGGTCCAGGCGCCTGATCCAGCTTGCTGCGGTGCGCAGCAGCGCCGGCTTGCGACTGACCACAAGGATGGCATTGAGACGGCGGATGGCCTGCAGCTTGACCAGACTTTGCGTCAGCCCGCTGTCGCCGGAATCCATGATCTTTTCCAGTTCGGAGATAATCGGCTCGGGCGCGCTGCTGCTGACCGGAAAAATCCCGACGGACTGGCCGCGCATCCAGTCGACGTCAAAGCTAATGGCGGTATCGACCGCGGTACGGCGCTCCGCGCCTGTGCCTTGAATCAGCAGAAGATTCCTTGTCGGATCCGCGCGGATCATGCCGGGCTTGGTGGCAAAACTGTCCATCAACTTCAGAAGCGTCGGCGCTGATACATACTGCAGGGGGACAATCGACACGCCATAGCCCGGCTCGGCGTTTGCAACCTGCGCGTCCACCCGTCCAGAGCCGACGGCATCGCCTAGCGGTGTCAAACGATATCCGGCCGTGTCGCGCACCAGCACCACGCCGGAAAGCCGCAGGGCATTCTCGAGGACGAAAACCATGTCGGATTTGGCGACCGGTCGCACCGAGACCAGCGTCACCGTTCCCTGCACTCGCGGATCGATGGTGTAGCCGGTATTCAGGATGTCCCCGAGTACGACTTTGGCGACCGTCGCCAACGGCGTATTCTCAAAGTTGAGATCGTAGCCACTGCCAGTCGCGGCAGGCTGCGCGCGCGCCTCGGCAACATCGGATATGACGGTGCCCTCGTAGATCGCGGCGCGGCCTCGTTCGCCCCCGTTTGTCTGCGCTGCATTCACACCTTGGGTCTGCCGGGGCAAGATATCCAGCGAGCGCACCTTGTCGAGCACGTCGATATCGGGCGGCGGCGGGCTTCCAACCGTTGCATAATTGCATGACGACAATATGCTGGCGGCGCAAATGGTGAACACCAGCGCCCAAGGGCTCCGTGCAATCGTCCGGGACCAGCCGTGATTGCCGAGATACACCATACACTTGCCGATATAACTTTGAACACCGAAAGCGGCGCACAGGATTGCCGCCGATCGAAAACCCGCCTGCATCCTTAAGCGGGAAGTATGACAGCAATGTTTTGATGCTCATGACAGCCAGATGTGTTGCCGGAGCACCGCCTGCCTCATCCTGCTTCGTACAGGTGTCACATTGACGTTCAATAACTCCCTCTCCGGCGCGCAAGAAAAGCCGCCGCAGCATCCGTTCACGCAATAAGTCCGGACTGGAAACAGGGATGACCGGCTATCCGTCATTGCAGTTCGCTGAGCATCTGCGTCAACTGAAGCAACTGAAGTCGGCGGCAGCACGTGACGCTGGCAACCCGCGCGACGAACAAACGCAAAGTCCGGCTCACGGCGATGGTCGCGGTGCGCTAACCGGCAAACTCTGGGAAATGACTAACCTATCAGCCGGCGAGTTCGCTGACGAGGCGGCACGCTTCCATCGCCTCGATCGCGTCACGCTGCAGGATATGCTCTCGGCGCCGCCGCTGGTTGCGTCATTCTCGCAGCGCTTTCTTCGCGAAACGCTCATCTACCCGTACCAAGGTCCGGCCGGAAGCCTCACGCTTGCGATGGCTGATCCGAGCGACTCCGCGGCATGGCGGGCCGCGGAAATCGTGCTCGGGCCCGATCTGCATATCAGAGTCGCCTCGTTTGAGGACCTGACGGTCGTGCTCGAGCAGCGCCTTTCGGATGTGGGTGCCGATGGCGACGGCGCGGCTGAAATCGAGCGCGGATTACGCGAAGACGATATCGAAAGTCTGCGTGACCTGGCTAGCGGCGCGCCGGTGGTCAGGGCCGTCAATGATCTGCTTGAAAAGGCCGTCGAGCTCCGGGCAAGCGACATCCACATCGAGCCGTTTCCTTCCGGACTTGTGGTTCGCTTGCGGATCGACGGCATACTGCGCCTCGCGACGGCTCCTTCTGGGGTGTTGCCGCAAGCGGTCATCTCGCGCATCAAGATCGTCGCCAGTCTCAACATCGCCGAGCGGCGCCTGCCCCAGGACGGGGCCGCACGGCTGCGTGTCGGACGCGGCGACATCGATATCCGGGTGGCGATCATGCCAACCCAGCACGGCGAATCCGCGGTGATCCGCATTCTGCCAAAGGACCGCGGGCTGCTCGTCATCGAAAAGCTCGGTTTCACGCCGGCCGACGAAACCAGGCTGAGGCGGCTGCTGAAGCTGCCTCATGGCATGATCGTGATCACCGGGCCGACGGGCAGCGGCAAGACAACAACGCTTGCGACCATTCTCTCGCTGCTCAACGAACCGGTCCGCAAGATTCTGACGATCGAGGATCCGGTCGAATATGAGATTCCCGGGATCAATCAATCGCAGACAAAGCCAGCCATCGGGCTGACATTCGCTGCCGCGCTGCGCTCCTTCGTGCGCCAGGACCCCGACGTCATCATGGTGGGCGAGATCCGCGACTCCGAGACTGCGCATGTTGCCATTCACGCGGCGCTGACCGGCCACCTGGTGCTCACCACCTTGCACACCGAAACCGCAGCGGCGGCGCTGCCCCGTCTGCTCGACCTTGGCGTCGAAGCCTATCTGTTGCGCTCGACCTTGCGGGCGGTGATCGGACAACGTTTGGTGCGCCAGCTCTGCGACCGCTGCAAGTCGCCGAAGCTCCTGACAAATGCCGACTTCGCTGCTGATTCGCGGCTTGCGGCGTTGGGCTTTCGGGCGGGCGAAAGCGTCCATGAGCCATGCGGCTGCGAACGCTGCGGCGGTATCGGCTATCGCGGCCGTCTCGGCGTCTTCGAGGTGCTCGAGCTGGACGACGAGCTGCGCGAGCTGATCGGCGAAAAAACCGATGGGCACAGGATCGATCAGGCGGCCATCCGCAAGGGCATGACCACGATGCTCGACGATGGCCTCGCCAAGTGCCGCGTCGGCGTCACCTCTCCCGCGGAAATCCTCCGCGTGACCACAGTGAGGTAACGCCGTGCCGAACTTTCGCTACCGTGCAATGACGCAGAGCGGCGAATTTGTTCACGGCACGATTTCGGCCCCAACGATGGCCGAGGTTACCAAACGCATCGAGTATCTGCGGTTGCTGCCGATCGAGACAGTCGAAGAGAAGCGCGTCGGCGCTGCCTCGGGAGGCTGGGGTCTCTTCAACCAGCCAAATGGCACCGAGGTCACGACCTTCACCCGCGATCTTGCATTGTTGTTGAAGGCGGGCGCGCGGCTCGACGACGCGCTTGAACTGCTGGCGAGCGACGCCGATGTCGGCCGGCTCCGCCCCGTGGTCGCCAAACTGCGTGCAGCGCTACTGAGCGGCGAGAATCTGGCCGATGCGGTGGCCGCGCACCCGGCCTTGTTTCCGCCGATGTATGTGGCGCTGGTGCGGGTCGGCGAGGTTTCCGGGACGCTCGATCAGGTGCTCGAGTTGCTGGGTGCCGAGCGCGCGCGAGCCGAACAGATGCGCCGCAAGCTCGGCGACGCGATGCAATATCCGCTCTTCGTGCTGATCGCGGCCATGGGCGTGATGCTGTTTTTCGTGCTGTTCGTGCTGCCGCAATTCTCGGCCGTGCTTCCGGATTTTGGCAACCGGTCGGATTCCGCCCTCGGCGTCTTTATCGGCGTTTCGGACTTTATGCGCGCCAATGGCACCGCGCTGCTGCTGGCAAGCGCAGCCACGATGGCCGCGATCTGGTTCGCGCTGCGGCGCCCCGCTACACGAGCGGGAGCCATCGGCGCCATTTCGCGGATTCCCGGCATCGCCACCATCTTCGGATTCTACCGGACCGGGCTGTTCTGCCGCAATCTCGGCGTCCTGCTCGGAAGCGGCGTCAGCCTGACCGCGACCTTGCGCATTCTGGTGGAGATCATGGCCGTCACCGGAGAGGTCGACGATTGGGCGAGGGCTGCCGACCGCGTACGACACGGCGGCAAGCTGTCCGAGGCCCTGTCGGCATCGAGCAGCATGCCGCCGATGGCGCTCCGCATGTTGCGGCTCGGTGAAGAGACCGGGCAGCTGCCAACGCTCGCTGGCCGGATCGCCGAATTCTACGAAGCAAAGTTGCAGCGCAACCTCGACAGGATCGTTGGCATCATAGGGCCGCTGGCGATCGTGACCATCAGTGCGGTCGTCGGCGGACTGATCGTCTCGGTCATGACCGCGCTTCTGTCGGTCACACAACTCGTTGGATGAGACAAGGACCGTTCTCAATGTCGAAACACGCTTCCGTCACGACAGGCCGAAGGGGCAGCCATGACGCCCGGCAGGCCGAGCAGGGATTTACGCTGGTCGAGATGCTGGTGGTCATCGCGATCATCGGCCTCATCATGGGTCTGATCGGTCCGCGCGTGCTGAATTACATGAGCGAGTCGAAGGTCAAGGCGGCGAAAATCCAGATGCAGAGCTTCTCCAGCGCGCTCGACCTGTTCAATCTCGACGCCGGCCGCTATCCGTCGACGGCGGAAGGCTTGACCGCGTTGGTACGGCGGACGCCGGGCGTCGCCGCGTGGAACGGGCCCTACCTCAAGGGTGGCACTGTGCCCAATGACCCCTGGAACCATCCCTATATCTATCGCGTGCCCGGAGTGCATGGCGTCTATGACATCGTGTCCTATGGTTCGGATGGTCAGGAAGGCGGCGGCGGCACCGCGGCCGACATCTCACTCGACAGCATGACGAGCGCGAGCAATGAGTGACGCGCAGCAGGGCGGCTTCACGCTTCTGGAAATGGTCTGCGTCATCGCGCTGGTCGCGATCCTCGCTTCGGTACTGCTGCCGCTTGTGCCGCGCAACACATCGCGCTCGCGTCTGCAGGCCTACGCGCTGCAGACGGCGACACTCCTGAAAGCCGACCGCAACGCTGCGGTTCGGCGCGGCGCCGACGTCACGACGCTGGTCGATGCGCCGTCCCGGGCGATCCGTTCCGGCGCCTCCGGGCAGATCATCCGAATTCCGGACGACGTCCGTTTCGATGCGTTATTGCCGCAGACCTGCCGGCGGCAACCCGCGCTGTCGACCATCAACTTCTTCGCCGATGGCATGTCCTGCGGCGGCACCATCGCGCTGGCGCGACTCGATACCGCCTACGAAATTCGCGTGAACTGGCTGACCGGAAGGATCGAAATTGTCTCCCGCACCGCGCCTGCCAACTGACCGGCCCGACGCCGGCTTCACCATGATCGAGGTGCTGATCGCGCTCGCCGTGGTCGCCATCAGCCTCGTTGCGATCGGGACGGTGATGTCGGCCAATGCGCGCGGCGTGCAGACGCTCGAGAGCCACGTGGCATTGCAACAAGCGGCACAGACCATCCTGGCCACCGCTATCCCGTCACGCAAGCAGCTCGCGCCCGGCACGCTGTCGGGAGAACTCCGCGGCTATCGCTGGAAGATCGATGTCGATGCCGTTGGCGGGGGCTGGGTTGCAAACGACGACAGCGTCGACTGGACACCGCAACGCGTCAAGCTTCGTGTTCGCTCGCCGTCGGGTGCAACGGTCGATCTGGAAACCGTTCGCCTGATGCACAAGCCGAAGAGATGATCATGCCGTGCGCAGACCGGAGGAGCGGACAGGCCGGCTTTACCCTGATCGAAGCGTTGATGGCACTGGCGCTGACGGGCCTTGTGCTCTCGGCGCTCGCCAACATCACCGCGCAATGGCTGCCGAACTGGAATCGCGGGGTCGACCGTATCCAGGAGATCGAGTCGATCGCGATCGCCATGCGGCGCATCACCGCCGATCTTTCCGCCGCGGAATATGTGCCGGCCGGCCGCGAGCAGGGCCGTCCGCTGTTCGACGGCACTGCCTTCTCGGTCACCTTTGTGCGTACCGCGTTCGGTCCGAATACCGGGATCGGCCTGGACGTGGTGCGGATCGGGGAAACCACCGACAGGGGCCAATCGGTCACGCTCCGCTCACGCGCGGCGTTCGGTCCGATGCCTGCCGGCGTGTCGCCATCGGAACATATCCATACCGCCGATCCGGTCGTGCTGTTGCGGTCGCCGCTGCGCTTGTCGTTTGCCTATGCCGGCCCCGACCGCATCTTCCGCGACAGCTGGCACGATCAGGAGCGTCTGCCGACGGCCATCATGCTGACGCTGCGCGATGCCGTGACCGAGCGCGTGTTGTCGGTCTCGTCGGCCACGCCGGTCCATGTCACGGCATCCGCAAGCACCAAGCCCGCCGATTCCGCAAGCAAGCCTGGCGCTGACGCGAAACAGGGCGCAAAGACCGAAGACAATGCCGGCCCGCGGTCGGCAAAGCAGGATGGCTCGTGATGGAACCGGTCAAGCGGAGCGCGGGAGTACGTAGCGAGCAGGGATTCGTGCTGGTCGCGGCGCTGTGGCTGCTGGCAGCACTGGCATCGCTCGCCCTGATTTTCTCAGCCTATCTGTCGAACTCGGCGCGCGCCCTTTCTGTCAACGATACGGCGCTGCAGGTCGAAGCGCTGGTGTCGGCGGGCGTTGAGCTGACGGCCTATCGGCTGCATCTCGGCGCCGAGGAATCGCGCCCTGCGCAAGGTGGCTTTCGCACGCGCCTCAGCGGTGCGGAGCTTCGGGTGTCGTTTGCCTCGGAATCGGCGCGGATCGATCTGAACGCCGCGCCGAAGGACATGCTGGCCGGCTTGTTGTCCGCGCTCGGTGCCAGCGAGGACGATGCGCGGCAGGGTGCCGACCGCATCATCGCGTGGCGGAGCCGGCCGGCGCCGGAGGCGGCCGGTCGTGAAGACGCGCTCTACCGTGCAGCCGGCCGTTCCTACTCGCCGCGTCAGGCGCCGTTCCCCCATGTCAATGAGCTTGCGCTTGTGCTTGGGCTTTCGCCTGCGCTGGTCGAGCGTGCGTTGCCCTTTGTGACGGTGTTCAGCGGTGCGCAGGGCATCGACGCCACGATTGCGGAGCCGGAAGCGATTGCGGCATTGCCAGGCATGACGCCGCTGCTCATGCAGCAGTTCCTTGGTGATCGCGTACGTTTGGCTGGCGACGGCGATGCGGTGGCGGCGGCCCTCGGCCCGGCCAGGACGAGCGCGACGGCGAAGAGCAGCGCCTATCGCATTCGGATCACCATCCGGCTTCCCGACGGCCGCCAGGCGGCATCCGAGGTGGTCATCGGCCTTCGAGGCGAGGACGAGCCTTACCAGGTGCTGTCGTGGCAGGACGGCGTGGATCGAAGGCGGCAGGGATAGGGAGTTCTGACAGTCAATGATCTCGGAGCTGAAAGAGCTGTTCGCGGCCTGGATTGCCGCCACCGCTGCCGCCCTCGATATCGGAATGGCACGCTTTGCCCGGCGGCGGCGCGTCCTGTTGACTGAAGGACCGGGCAACAGGTTTTCAGCGCGAATGAGCTCAGCCGAAAAGGGAGCGGACCTGCCGGAAGCGTCGTTTCACCTTGTGGAGGGCCGGCCAGAGCCGTCGCTGAGCGCCGAATGGCTTGCCGCGCTGCGCGGCAGCCGGATCGATCTGCTGCTGCGGCCAGACCGGGCGATGTTCCGTACGATGGACTTCCCGCGACAGGCAGCCGACTTTCTCGACGGCATGGTGCGTGCACAGATCGATCGGCTTACACCATGGACGGCAGAGGAAGCGGTGTTTGGGACCGCGCCGCCGGTGCCGGACGGGAACGAGCGCATCACCATCGTGCTCGCCGCGACCGCCAGGGAAAAAATCCAGCCGCTCCTCAAGCTGGCCGATCATTTCGCCGCGCTCTCGATGACGATCCTCGTCGCGCCGCCAGACGCCGGACCGGCGGTAGCACCGGTGCAGCTGTGCCAGATGCAGGCGGCCGGCCGCAACGGATCGCCGGCGATCGACGTCCCGCGTTTCCTGCGCATGACACTGCTCGGCGCGGCGCTCGCCGCGGCCTCATGTCTTGCGGTCTCCACCTACCTGGGCGGGATGCTGGACAGTGAGCAGCGCGATTTGCAGCAGCGGATCGCGCAGCGCCGGCTAGCCTTGCGTAGCAATCAGGCCGGCGCGTCGGCAGACACATTGCTTGCGAAGCGGAAGCAGACGACGCCATCGAGCGTCATGGTGCTCGAGGCGATCTCCCAGGTGCTGCCAGACACCACCTACGCGACCGAGCTCAGGATCGAGGGCGACAAGATGCAGGTCGTGGGGCTGACCCAGGATGCGCCCTCGCTGATCAGGCTGATCGAGCAATCGCCGCAATTCAACCGCGCCACTTTCTTTGCGCCGACCACACGCGGCCAGAACGACCCCGGCGAACGCTTTCATATCGAAGCACGCATCACGCCGTATTTCGGATCGGGATCATGAACCAGTCGGCAACCCTGCGGAAATTTGTGTCGCAGCCATTGGTGGCCGCAGCGCTATATGCTGCCGTCGTGTCTGCACTGGCTTTCGTCGTTGCAAGCTGCGTCAGCGACATCATGAGCCAACACGCCGACGTTGCGGCGTCTGCCGCGATGCTCGAGCAGCTCGAGGGCCGAAGACCCCTGGCGCATAGCCGGGAGCCCGGGAGCGGTGCACCCGCCGGCGCTCCCTTTCTGGAAGGCACGACCGTTACGGTTGCGGGCGCCGTTTTGCTGCAGCGCGTATCCGCCGCCGTAACGAAGCTTGGTGGCAACGTCCTGTCGTCCCAGGTCGAACTTCAGGGCTCGCAATCCAAGGCAGGATTCTTGTCCATCATCGCAAGCTGCGAGATCGATCAGCCGGGCCTGCAGCGTCTGTTGTATGACATCGAGGCGGGCATGCCGTACCTGTTCATCGACCAGCTCGTGCTGCAGTCGCCGCCGAACTTTGCGGCGTCCGGTGAAGGAAGACTGCGAGTCCTACTTACAGTCTCCGGCCAATGGCAGAATCCAAAATGAAGAGTTGCAAGGTGATGCGGCGAACTCAGCTGATCCTGGTCCTGCTGGCTCTGCTCGGCATTCCCGGCTCGACCGCGGCACTACCGACCGGCGTCACGGAAGCCGACGAGCAGGGCCCGAGCCGCACCGGCGCGGCGTCCAACCTATCGCTCTGGACAGAGCCGGCTGTGTCGACGCCCAGGGCGCCGGGCGGCGCACAAGCGCAACCTCCCAGGCCTGAGCCTGCTCCGAGTGCCAATCCCCTCTGGGCAATTCCGCTTGCTGCGCTCTCGAACACACGCGAGCGGCCGATTTTTTCGGCCTCGCGGCGATCGCCGGCACCTGCCGTTGCGGCGGCGCCTGCACCACGAGCGCTGCCACCGCCGCCGAAACCGCCCCGAATCGAGCGTCCGCAGCTTTCATTGGTGGGGACAATTGTCGGCGGCGATCAGAGCTTTGGCATCTTTCTCGATCAAGCCAGCAAAGCGGCGCTGCGGCTGAGGCCCGGCGAAGAGTATCAGGGTTGGACTCTCAGCTCCGTGCATGGCCGCGAAGTCGTGTTCGAGCGTGATCGGCAGAGCACGACCCTGGCGCTGCCGCAGCCTGCGGCAACAGCCGCTCTGGGGCGTGCACAAGCAGAGAGTTCGCTTGTGCAGGAGGTTGATACGCAGCCGGACCGCAGAGGCGACCCTAGATCTGTCCGTCGGTCTCGACCAGCGTCTTCGGATCGCTAAGTGGCGCCCGCGTTAGGTCTCCGGCCCTCCGGTTGTCAGCCATTTCTTGCTGTTTTTTGGATCAGGAAACCTAACTAACTTGCAAGCTGCGTTCGATACCAGTACCTCGTTCTGGATAGGGTCGGGACCCGATGGGCGAACGCTCCAAGTAATTGCGAACGAGCCTGCGCATGATCGACTCTGCTTCCTCCTCTGCAGTCGCAGAAGCGACGTGAAAGGACTTCAGCACGGTACTGGCGCTTTCCCGATAGGTTGATGAGTGTTCGTCGGCGCCTAGCGAACGGTCAGCAGCGAAGTCACGATACATGAGTACGTCCCCCTCGCGGTGGTCGCAGCCGAATGTAGAGTGTCACAAGGATATGGGTGCGCCGCCTCTAAACCCATACCTTCGGTCCATCGCTGATTGTCCACTCCGTGCAAACAGAGGTTATGCCGCCGCACTCCATTGAGCTATTGCCCTGAAGGCCAATGGCCTAAAGATCAGTGGGTCGCGTTTGGCGCGAGACGGATGGTCCGCCGATATCGGCTCCGTCTCAATACGGCTACGGAACCAGCCTCATTTGCGATCTGATCCCTCACGAACTCGGTGGTGCGGTCGACCTCGCGTTTTCACCGGATGGCGTGTCTTGCACAATCGAGATTCCCCTCAAGACGAGTATAGCCGACGTCGCGTGAGACGACTCCTCATCGATCCCTTTGCCGGGCAATGATCGGGCGCAAGACCGCCAGAAACTTTTCCACGCTGACGGGTTTCTGCAGAATGACTTCGACCTGGCCGGAAGGTAGGGAAACGGCCGTGTAACCTGTGATGACGACAACCGGAATGCGCTGTTTGTGCAGCCGATCAATCAGGTCGTTGGCCCGCTCGCCACCTCGCAGATTGATGTCGACGATGGCTACGTCGGGAGTGCGCTCGGCAACCAAGCGATCGGCATCCGGCATGGTGGCAGCCGGACCGGCCACATCCGCTCCCAATGCGCCAAGTAGACGCTTGATGGCATTGCCGACGTGCCAGGAATCCTCGACCAGGAGGATACGCGCGCCTTTCAGTTCCGACGATTCGGATGGATTTGGCTCGTGGGCGCCTGATCCCGTCCGGGATGCCGGCGGTTTAGCGTTCGGTTGCGAAGGTGACCTCATTGGTGCCCTTCAGCGGTCCGATCAGTTAGTGACGCTCCAGGCCAGGACGTTAGCCGTGGCTTGGGCGGCCGCCCATGCA